>ERZ650306.460-NODE-460-length-24879-cov-32.168305_pt1 | contig 24879 bp, 26 predicted proteins | sample MGYA00376242_ERZ650306 | MGnify/ENA primary metagenome ERZ650306 (study PRJEB26733, sample SAMN07839244) | wastewater metagenome | biome: urban; feature: wastewater treatment plant; material: waste water | place: USA: North Carolina | collected 2016-03-31 ... | reverse complement strand
TCGTCCATGAAGGCGGCGTAGCGGGCGACTTCGGACTCGATGCCGAAATCCTGGGTGAACACGAAGTGGACGTTCCCCTCCAGCGCGTGACCGAAGATGATCGCCTCCGTGTAGCCGTGCTTGGCGAAGAGGGCCTGCAGATCCAGGCAGGCGGCGGCGAGATCGGGCACCGCCACGGCCACGTCCTCGATGATGACGGTGGTGCCGGGCTTGCGCACCGCGCCCACGGCCGGGAAGGTGCCCTTGCGCACGTTCCACAGGCGGTCGATCTCGGCCGGGTTGGTGGTGAAGGAGGGGGCCTCGATCAGCGGGTAGGGGGCGAGCTCGGCGAGCACCGCGTCGATGCGGCGCTGGAGATCGGCGGCGTCCGGCGCGCGGGTTTCGATCAGCAGCGCGGTGGCGCCGTCGGCCAAAGTCTTGAGAAGCGGCGGCATGCCGGGCTTGTCGGCCACGGCGCGCAGCGAGGCGCGGTCGAGCAGCTCGACCGCATCCACCGGCTGCTGCTTGAGGCCCACCACCGCGCGGCAGGCGGTTTCCATGTCGGCGAAGAACACCAGCGCGCTGGCCTTGTGGGCGTATTCGGGCACGGTCTGGTAGGTGACTTCGGAGATGAAGCCGAGGGTGCCTTCCGAGCCGATCATCAGGTGCGACAGGATGTCGATCGGGTCGGAGTAATCCACCAAGGCGTTGAGGCTGTAGCCGGTGGTGTTCTTGATCTTGTATTTGGTGCGGATGCGCTCGGCGAGGGCATGGTTGGCGCGCACCTCGTCGGAGAGCCGGGCGAGGCTGTCGAGGAGGTAGCCGTGGCTGGCGTGGAAGGCCGCGCGGCTGGCGGCGTCGCCAGTGTCGAGCACGGTGCCGTCGGCCAGCAGCACGCGGATCGAGGCGAGGGTGCGGTAGCTGTTCTGGGCGGTGCCGCAGCACATGCCGGAGCTGTTGTTGGCGGCGATCCCGCCGATCTTGGCGGCGTTGATCGACGCGGGATCGGGGCCGATCTTGCGGCCCAGCGGGGCGAGGCGGCGATTGACCTCGGCGCCGACAATCGCCGGGCCGACCTTGACGGTGGCGCCGTCCGGGGCGATGCGGCAGGTGGCGAGGCCTTCGCCCAGCAGCACCAGCACCCCATCGGTGACGGCCTGGCCGCACAGGCTGGTGCCGGCGGCGCGGAAGGTGACCGGCCGGCTGTGGGTGCGGGCCAGCTCCACCACGTCGCGCACTTCGTCTTCGTCTTCCACCACCGCCACAACCTCGGGGATCAGGCGATAGAAGCTGCCGTCGGTGCCATAGGCAAGGCGGCGCAGTTCGTCGCTAATCACGCGGTGGGCGGGCAGCCGTTGGCGCAGGGCGTCGATGAGAGCGGACATGGCGGGTCCTCCCGTCAGGGATGAGGTTTGATTCGGTCAGTGGTGGGGGTGGGGCGACGGATGTCGCCCCGGGGCGGATCAGGCCGCTATCGTCGGTCGCGGACCATGTCCCTCAGCCTTCGCGGAGCGGGTGTCAGGGGCGTGCGGGCGGCGGTCCAACCGGCCTGATTCTTCGGCGCAAGGGCGCGGAAGCGGCTCGCCAGCCAGCTGAAGGCCCGGTAGCTGCCGGGGCGGCTGTACACGCGGGCCCACATCCGCCAGACGAAGGTCGTCAGTGCGCTGTAGCCGGCGCCCTGGCCGACCATCGCCGGGTTGGCGTGGGGTTCGGACTGGGCTTCGCCGCGCAGGCGGATGAGCAGTTCGGGGATGGGGATCTTCACCGGGCAGACTTCGCCGCAGGCGCCGCACAGGGTGGAGGCGGTGGGCAGCAGGTGGGTCTGCTCCAGCCCCATCATGTGGGGCGAGACGATCTTGCCGATGGGACCGGGGTAGGTGGTGCCATAGGCGTGACCGCCGATCCGGGTGTAGACCGGGCAGTGGTTCATGCAGGCGCCGCAGCGGATGCACTGCAGCGTCTTGCGCAACTGTTCGTCGGCATAGGCCTGGGAGCGGCCGTTGTCGAGGAGCACGAGGTGCACCTCTTCGGGGCCGTCCTTCTCATTGGCCTTGCGCGGGCCGGAGATCATGTTGAAGTAGGTGGACACCGCCTGGCCGGTGGCCGAGCGGGTGAGGATGGAGAACAGCGGGGCCACGTGCTCCAGCTTCTCGACCACCTTCTCGATGCCGGTGATGGCGATGTGCACCTTGGGCACCGTGGTGCACATGCGGCCGTTGCCTTCGTTCTCGACGAGGCACAGGGTGCCGGTTTCGGCTACCGCGAAATTGACGCCGGAGAGGCCGATGTCGGCGATCTCGAACTTCTCGCGCAGCACGCGGCGGCCGATCTGGATCAGCGCGTCCACGTTGTCGGTGTACTCCACGCCGGGGATGTGTTCGGCGAACAGCTTGGCGATCTGCTGCTTGGTCTGGTGGATCGCCGGCATGATGATGTGCGAGGGCTTCTCGCCGGCCAGCTGGACGATGTATTCGCCCATGTCGGATTCGAGGGCGCCCACGCCGGCGGCTTCCATGGCGTGGTTGAACTCGATCTCCTCGCTCACCATCGACTTGCCCTTGACGATCAGTTTGGCCTGATGGCGTTGGGCGATGCCGAGCATGATGGCATTGGCTTCTTCGGGCGTCTCGGCCCAGTGCACCTTCACGCCATTACGGGTGAGGTTGGCTTCGAGTTGCTCCAGCAGATCCGGCAGGCGGGTGAGGCTGTACTGGCGGATGCCCTCGGAGAGGCTGCGCAGGGAATCCAGCTCGTCCGCGTCGGGGAACTGGGCGGCGCGCTTGGCCATCAGGAAATCCATCGCGCCGCGGAAGCTGCTGCGCAGGTGGGCATCGTTCACCGCATCGTGCATCCGCTCCCGAAGCTGCTTGGCGGAGACGAATGCGATCGGCTTGCCGGTGTCGGCACTGGCGTTGGGCGCGCTCATTGGGGCTCTCCTTCGGCGTGGGTGACGATCACGATGAGTTCCTTCGGGCCGTGGGCGCCGTAGGCGAGGGTCTGCTGGATGTCGGCGGTCTTGGACGGGCCGGAGATCAGCAGCGCGTTGGTGGGCATGCCGGCCGACCAGCCTTCGGCACGGATCGCGTCAAAGAAGGTGGGCTGGATGGTGCGGGCGTCGAGCAGCGCGAAGTGCACCGGCGGCACCAGCGACAGGGTGCGCGGCTCGGCGTCGGACGGCCACAGGATCAGGCTGCCGGTTTCGGCGATGGCGCCGCGGGCCTGGGTGAAGCCTGCGCCGACGCGGTGGAACAGATCGGCCTTGATCTCCTCGACCTGGCCAGCCCACGGGCGCAGCGTAGTGCCGGCGAAGGTGGCGGCGTCCAGGCGGCGGCCGGCGGGGGTGTCACCGCCGTAGAGCAGGGTGCCGACGGCCTTCTCGACGCACAGCCGGGCCAGCAGCGCGGGCCAGTCGGCGTCGGTGGAAAAGTGGACGTCGGCGTGGAAGGCCTCGATACCGGCCTTGAAGCGGGCGGCGCGCTCGGCGACGGATTCGCCGCGGGCGCGGGGCGCGTAGTGTTCGTCGAGGCTGGGCAGCGGGTTCGGCGTGGCCGGCTGGGCGCCGCGCAGCTTGGCGAGGATGCGGTCGCGGGCGGTCATGATTGCTTTCCTCCAGTGCGGCGCAGCAGGAAGGTGGCAAGGTGCTCGCCCGGCAGCGACGGCGCGGCGCGGCCGGCGTTCTGGTCTTCGAGGGCGGCGCGCTTGGTGATGTTGAGCATGCAGCCACAGTCGGCCGTCACCATCTGGCGGGCGCCGGTGGCCTTCAGCGAGGCGACCTTGTCGGTGACCATCGCGGTGGAGATGTCGGGGTGCTTGAGGGAGAAGCTGCCGCCGAAGCCGCAGCATTCGGATTCGTGATCGTGGATCGCCAGACTGACGTTGCCCAGGCGCGACAGCAGCTCGCGACCCACCAGCAGGGTGCCCATCTCGCGGCGGGCCGAGCAGGAGGTGTGCAGCGCGACGGTGGTCGGCTCGCCCTGGTCGGGGCGCTTGAAGTCCAGCACATGCACCAGGAACTCGGCGAGTTCGAAGGTGCGGGCCGAGATGGCGGCGGCGCGGGCGGCGAGGTCGGCGTCGTCGCCGATGACCTTCTCCCAGTGCCAGCGGATCATCCCGGCGCAGGAGCCGGAGGGCACCACGATGGGGTAGTCCTCGGGAAAGAGATCGAGCTGGGCGGCGACGACTTCGCGCGCCTCGGCCGGAAAGCCGCTGGTGAAGGCCGGCTGGCCGCAGCAGGTCTGGTTGTCGGGGAAGATCACCCGGATGCCTTCCCGCTCGAGCAGGGTGATGGCGTCCATGCCCGCCTCGGGCACGAAGAGATCTACCAGACAGGTGGCGTAGAAATACACCGCCTGCGGGCGCGGGGGGTAAGTGCGCGCGGAGTGTCCGGCGCCGTGGGTCGGTCTGCTCATGGGTCTCCTCCAGTCCTTGTCGCTTGGAAACGGAATTCTGTTCCGTCGCTGCGGCTATTGGCCAGATGATTCTGGATGGTGTCGGTAAATTGGTAAGACCAATTGAACCGCTGAAGGAAAATCTACCCGCGCGCCCCGTCGAAGTCAATCCTCTACATAAGTCAAACCACTGATTTTTGGGTGATCTAGGGGTAAACGACTAGGTTTTTGGGTCTTCAGGCTTGAGCGTGGTCAAGACTTGGAGTTAGTATTTTGGTCAGACCAATTTTCGGAAGAAAAATGACCATCGGAAAAATCGCCGTCCAGCGGCTCTCCGACACCATTGCCCACGAACTCGAACAGCGCATTCTCGAAGGCGCCCTCAAGCCCGGCGACCGCCTGCAGCCCGAGCGCGAACTGGCCGCCGAGCTGGGCGTGTCGCGCCCGTCGCTACGCGAGGCGATCCAGAAGCTGGTGTCCAAGGGCCTGCTCCACAGCCGCCAGGGTGGCGGCACGTATGTGACCGACCGGCTCGACGCCGGCTTCACCGACCCGTGGGGCGAGATGCTCCGCCAGCATCCCAACATCCAGGCGGACCTGCTGGAGTTTCGCGGCATGCTCGAATCCGAAGCCGCCGCGTTGGCCGCCCGCCGCGCCACTGACGCCGACATCCAGCGCATCGGCGAGGCCTACGCGCGGGTCGAGGGGCTGTTCGCCCAGGGGCCGTCGGCCGAGGTCTTCGATGAACAGGTGCGGGCCGATCTGGCCTTCCACCAGGCCATCGCCGAAGCCGCCCACAACGTGATGATCGGCCACCTCACGGCCAGCCTGTTCCGTGTGACTCACGACCACATCGACCGCAACCTGCGCCACCTGCGCCGGCTGGAGGACGACTGGCAGGAGCTGCGCGGCCAGCACGCGGCCATCTGGGACGCCGTGAAGCGCCGCGACCCGGTGGCCGCCCAGGCGGCGGTGCGCTGCCACATGACCTTCGTCGAGGAGAGCATGCTGGCCCGCGCCCAGCATGAAGAGCGCGAGAGCCGCGCCCGGGTGACGCGCAAGCTGGTCGGCCAGGGGGCCTGAACGGAGCGCCCAAGGCGCCGGATGTGGGCAATTGTCGAGCGTCTGGTAACCGACTGACCGCTAGAATCGCCCCTCGCCCACTACGCCGTCATCCTCTCCCCTGATGCACACCCTCGAACAGCTGCGCGCAGGCACGCTCGCCGGCGCCCGTCACCTCAAGCTCGCCTGCGGGCTGCGCGAATTCCCGCGGGAGATCTTCGAGCTCGCCGATACGCTGGAGATCCTCGACCTGGCGGGCAATGAACTCACCACCCTGCCGGACGACCTGCCGCGGCTCACCCGGCTGCGGGTGCTGTTCTGCTCGGGCAACCCCTTCGAGGTCCTGCCCGAGGTGCTGGGCCGCTGCCCCGCGCTGCAGATGATCGGCTTCAAGTCGTGCCGGCTGCACACCGTGCCGGACGCCGCCCTGCCGCCCACCCTGCGCTGGCTGATCCTCACCGACAACCGCATCGAAACCCTGCCCGCCGGCATCGGCCGGTGCACCGGGCTGCGCAAGCTGGCGCTGGCGGGCAACCGGCTCACCGCGCTGCCACCGGAGATGGCAGCGTGCACGTCGCTGGAGCTGCTGCGCATCGCCGCCAACCGGATCGCCGCCTTCCCCGACTGGCTGCTCGATCTGCCTCGGCTGGCGTGGCTGGCCTACGCCGGCAATCCCTTTTGCGCAACGCTCGACGCCGCCTGGCAGGCCGAGGCGCACACCCGGCCAGTGCCGTGGGCGGCGCTGGCGACCGACGGCATTCTTGGCGAGGGCGCGTCCGGGGTGATCCACCGGGCGGCGTGGTCGGCGCTGGAAGGCGCGCGGTCGGTGGCGGTGAAGCTTTTCAAGGGCGAAGTGACCAGCGACGGCCTGCCGGCCAGCGAGCGGGCCGCCTGCGTGGGGGCGGGCGGCCACCCGCAGCTGATCCCGGTGCTCGGCGAGGTGACCGGTCATCCGGCCGACACCGCTGGGCTGGTGATGGCGCTGATCGACCCCGCCTTCCGCAGCCTCGCCGGCCCGCCCAGCCTCGATACCTGTACCCGCGACGTGTATCCGGCAGATGCCCGCTTCACGCCTGCCACGGCGCTCACCATCGCCCGAGGCATCGCCGCCGCCGCTGCGCATTTGCATCAGCGGGGCATCGTGCATGGCGATCTGTACGCCCACAACATTCTGCACGACGGGGAGGGGCGGGTTTTTCTGGGGGATTTCGGCGCGGCGTCCTTCGTCTCGCCGGCCGACCCGGTCCGCGCCCGGCGCCTCGAGCAGGTGGAGGTGCGCGCCTGCGGCTGCTTGCTTGAAGAGCTCGCCGAGCGCACGGCGCCCGGTGTGCTGCGCGACGGGCTCGCGGCCCTCGCGGCCCGTTGCCTCGGGTCGGTGCCGGCGCTACGGCCGGGTTTCGACGAGATCGTCCATCATCTGGATGGGCTGGCCGCAGGCTGATTGCATGACGCCGCCGGGCTGTTCGTGACAAAAGTCAGCCCGCGGCTGCGCCACAAGTTGTAAGATCAAGTTACGAGAAAAAGGCAAACGGGGTGAGAACCCCGGACGCAAAGCTTCGGATCCTAACCTGCACGCAGGAAGGATGGCCGGGTTCCCTCAGCGCTGGTGCGTTCGCACCTGCGTCGGTTTTCCGTGCTGTCCGCACCTTCCTCCTCGTGTTTTGTCGATCCGGCCGTCCGCGCGCGTCTGCCGCCCATGCGCCTTCTCTCGTGCGTTTCGTACGCGATCTTTCCATTTGCGCCGCCCGTCGGCGGGAGAACGACATGAGCAAGGACAACAAGAAAATCCTCGTCGCCGCTGGCGGCATCGGCATCGTGATGGCGGGCTGGCTGGGCGCCAGCGCCTATGTGGGCAGCGTGGCCGAACGGGAGATACGGGCCTTCGCCGCCAAACCCTCGTCCGAGACCGGGGTGCGCGTCCGCAACATTCAGCACAGCAGCGGGCTGTTCTCCGCCACCGGCTCCTTCGGGATGGAGCTTGTTGACCAGTGTTCCAGCGGCGAGGGTGGCCAGAGCCCGGCGCTGGAGGTCGAATATTCCCTCGCCAACCTGGTGCTGCCCTCCGCGCCCCTGCGCGTGACCTGGAGCGCCAAGCCCACCGGCGAACTCGCCGCCGCGCTGGCCGAACTCTTCGGCCCCAGCCTCAAGCTGCAGGGCAACGGCGACGTGAGCTACGGCGGCGATTTCCGCTCGGCCATGTCGCTGCCCGAGCTCGCCCTCGACCAGGGCGGCCAGAAGCTCACCATCGCGCCCTCCAGCGGCAGCCTCGCGGTTGGCAAGACTGCGCTGGCGGTCAATTGGGGTATCGACAAGCTGCTCACCCGTGGCAACGGCGAAGCTGTCGAACTGGGCAAGATCGCCCTCGACGTGGATCTGAAGAACCGCTATCTGGGCACCGGCTCGTCGTCCCTGTCCATCGAGCGCATCGCCACCAGCCACGGTTCGGCCGAAGGCTTCCGCCACGCCACGCTGGTGACCGAAGACGGCGAGCGCCTCAACGCCCAGGTCACCGAGAGCCTGCGTGCCGCGTCCTTCGGCGGCGAGACGGTGAAGGATCTGACCCTCGAGATGGCGATCCGCGATCTCGACAAGCGCAGCATCGAAACCATCAGCCGCCTGTTTGGCGACACCTGCGGCCTGCAGAACATGACCGCGGACGAGGACGAGACCTTCCGCAAGGCCCTGCGCACCCTGATGACCCAGGGTTTCTCCTTCGGCATTCCCAAGCTCGCCGGCACGGTGGGCCAGGGCAGCCTGGACGGCAAGCTGATGGTCGAGGCCCGCAAGTCCATGTCGGCGTCGGCGCCGATCTCCCTGGCGAACATGCTCAAGGCCTCCGGCGAGATGGTGCTGAAGGGCAAGGTGCTGGATGCCGGCAAGCTGCAGACGATGCAGGCCATGGGCTTCACCCAGGGCCCGGACGGCAGTCTGAAGGGCAGCTTCGAGTACGCCGAGGGCGTGCTGCGCACCAACGGCCGGATCTTCGACGGCAGCGCCGTGCAGGCCAGCCTGGGTGGCGCCGATCAGGTGCTCAACGCCTTCCTCGACAAGCCGAAGCTGGCCGCTAACGCCGCGCAGGCCGAATCCCTGCAGGCGCCCGCGCCGATCATCGCCGACGAGGCGCCCGAGGTTGCCGAAGCACCGGCCGCCGCGCCTGCTGTTGCGCCCGCACCCGTGGCCGCGCCGCCCGCCCAGCCGGCCGTGCTGCCGGTTCCGCCGGTGTCCCTCGCGCCGCCCGCCCAGCCGGGCGTAGCCGCGGCAAGCTGCGGCTCGGCCCGTCAGTGCCTGCTCCAGACCCTCGGCGCCGCCGCCCGGGAAGACACCGCCACCGTGTTTGCCGTGGCGGCCCGCATCGAGGAGCTGGGCAAGCCGGCGCCGGGCAACCGGGCCGTGTCCAGAAAGCTCAATACCGAAGGCCTGGACGCGCTGAAGGCTGAAGACCCGGCCCGCGCCGCCGAGCTGTTCCGCAAGGGCCTCGCTGAAAACCCCCGCGACGTGGAGCTGGCCGGCAACCTGGGCTACGCCCTCGTCAAGGCCGGCAAGCCCCAGGACGCCGCCGAGGTGCTGACCGCCGCCCTGCAGCTCGACCCGCGTCGCAGCTCCACCTGGACGCCGCTGGCCGAAGCGCTGGCCCTCTCCGGCCGCAAGGACGAGAGCCAGGCCGCGCTGTGGGTGGCCTACCAGTGGTCCGGCAACCGGGAGAAATCCCTCGCCTTCTACACCGACCGGGCCGAGAAGGAGCGCGCCACCCGCCCGGCGCTGGCCGACATGTACGGCACGGTGCTGGCCTGGGTGGCCGAAGGTCGCAAGCCCAGGCTGACGGTGAGCGCCGGCTGACCGGCCGCGCCCGGCCCGGGCCTGACCTTAGCCGGGCCGGCGGTCACGCATCACCACCGAAGGGTTGTCGCGCAGGCGGCAACCCTTTTTGTCTTTCAGGTCGCGATGCTTGACGGGGCACCCGTCCGGCATGACCATCCCGTCGAACTGTCGGCCCGGTGCGGGGTCAGACCACCCCGGGCCCTGCGGGGCCGTCAATTTTGCACAACACGGTTCGATGCCGGCATGAACGATCAACTCAAACTGAGACCCCTGGAGCGGGAAGACCTGCGCTTCGTCCACGAGCTGGACAACAACGAGACGGTGATGCACTACTGGTTCGAGGAGCCCTACGAGGCTTTTGTCGAACTGTGCGACCTCTACGACAAGCACATCCACGACCAGAGCGAGCGGCGCTTCATCGTCGAGCGCGAAGGCCTTCGGGTGGGGCTGGTGGAGCTGGTGGAGATCAACCACATCCACCGCCGGGCCGAGTTTCAGATCATCATCTCGCCTGATCACCAAGGCCGCGGCTATGCCGCCCAGGCGACCCGCCTGGCCATGGGCTACGCCTTTACGGTGCTCAACCTTTACAAACTGTTCCTGGTGGTGGATGTGGAGAACACCCGGGCGGTGTCGGTATACAGAAAACTTGGTTTCTCGGAAGAAGGGGTTCTGCGGCATGAATTCTTCGTCGATGGTGTCTATCGGGACGCCTACCGGATGGCAGCCTTCCAGCCCGACTACCTGGCGCAGCGGGGCTGAGCTCGCCCGTCGCGCCGTGCTGGGCGTGGCCTTCATGGCTTCGGCCGGGCTGGCGCTGGCCGCCCCGGCTCAGCCGGATCTGCCGCCCGCCCGGAAGGTGGCTGTGGCGGCCGGGGCCACCCAGGCTTTGTCGGGCAAGCTCAAGGGCTACCAGCTGGCGGATTACCTGATCCCGCTCGAAGCCGGCCAGTCGGTGGTGATGCAGCTCAGGACGAGCAACCCGAGCGGCTATTTCAATGTGGACGCGCCGGGCGCGACCGATGGCGCGATGTTCGTCGGCAGCACCTCGGGCGATCGTTTCGAGACCGTTGCCCCGGTGAGTGGTGACTATCTCGTCCGCGTCTATCTGATGCGTAGCGCCGCCCGCCGCAACGAAGTGGCGCGCTACACCCTGTCGGTGCGGGCTGGCGCCCATCCGGGCAAGGCCGCGGCGAGCGACGCGCGGGTGGCGGGCACGCCCTTCCACGCCACCGCGTCGATCCGCTGCATGCCGGCCGGCGGCCAGTCGACCGCCTGCGAGGCCGGCGTGATGCGCCGCGAGGCGGGTGCCGGCACGGTGCGGATCACCCTGCCCAGCGGGGCCGTGCGTCACGTGGCGTTTGCCGGCGGCAAGGCCGTGTCGTCCGACGGCCCGGCCGGCCTTGAGGTGGAGCGCGCCGGCGACACGTCGGTCATCACACTGGGCAACGGCGACCGCTTCGAGATTCCCGACGCGCTGGTCACCGGCGGCTGAGCGCCTGCCGTTGATCATGCTGCGAGCCCGCCAGCCTGCCGCGGCTGCGATAATCCACGTTTTGCCTTGCGGGCTCGCCCATGTTCTACGGCATCACCGACATCACTACCTTCGTGCTGGGGACGATCTTCATCGTGCTCCTGCCCGGCCCCAATTCGCTTTACGTGATGACCGTCGCGTCCCGCTGGGGTGTGGCGGCGGGGTATCGCGGCGCCTGCGGGATCTTCCTGGGCGACCTGATCCTGATGATCCTGTCGGCCACCGGCGCCGCCTCGCTGCTGCAGGCCACGCCTGCGCTGTTCATGGGGCTGCGCTACGCCGGTGCGGCGTATCTGGTGTGGCTGGGGATCGGGCTGCTGCGTGCGGGGCTGCGCACCTGGCGGGGCGAGGCCGACACGGCGGCGCCCGTGGAACCGCCGCGGGATGCATCTCATCCCTTCCGGGTGGCGCTGCTCATCAGCCTGATGAACCCCAAGGCGATCCTGTTCTTCGTGTCCTTCTTCATCCAGTTCGTGTCGCCGGGCTACGACCATCCGGAGCTGTCCTTCCTCATCCTCGGGGTGATCGTGCAGTTCTTCAGCGCGCTCTACCTGTCGGCGCTGATCTTTGGCGGCACCCGGCTGGCGGAGGTCTTCCGGCGCCGGCGGCGCCTGTCGGCGGGGGCGACGGGGAGCGTGGGTGGATTGTTCATCGGTTTCGGCCTGCGGCTGGCGGGGGCCGGGATGGGTTGAACGCCTGCCGGCAGCCCCGGCGCTGCCCAAAACAAAAACGGCGACAGGATTGCTCCGGTCGCCGTTTTTTTGCGCTGCGCTTCCGCTCAGAACGGCAGCTTCACCCCCGGCCAGACGCCCTCAATGGTGCGGCGGAAGTCGGCCTGGATGCGCTCGATGGCGGCCTGGTTGTCGGCCTCGAAGCGCAGCACCACCACCGGGGTGGTGTTGGACGGGCGGGCGAGGCCGAAGCCGTCGGCGTATTCGACGCGCACGCCGTCGATGGTGAGGATGCTCTCGGCGCCTTCAAACCTGGCCTCGGCCTTGAGCTTGTCCACCAGCGCGAAGGGCTCGCCTTCGTTCATCTTGATGTTGAGCTCCGGGGTGCTGGTGGCGTTGGGCAGGCCCTTGAGAACCGGGTTGGCATCCGGCTGGCGGGAGACGATCTCCAGCAGGCGGGCGCCGGTGTAGAGGCCGTCGTCAAAGCCGTACCAGCGCTCCTTGAAGAACACGTGGCCGCTCATCTCGCCAGCCAGCGGCGCGCCGGTTTCCTTCAGCTTGGCCTTCACCAGCGCGTGGCCGGTGTTCCACATGGTGGGCTTGCCGCCGCGATCCTTGATCCAGCCGGCCAGGTTGCGGGTGCACTTCACGTCGTAGATGATCTCGCCGCCGGGCACGCGGGACAGCACATCCTCGGCAAACAGCATCAGCTGGCGATCCGGGAAGATGATCTCGCCGTCCTTGGTCACCACACCCAGCCGGTCGCCATCGCCGTCGAAGGCGAGGCCGATCTCGGCGTCGGTTTCACGTAGCGCACGGATCACGTCGGCGAGGTTCTCGGGCTTGGACGGGTCCGGATGGTGGTTGGGGAAATTGCCATCCACCTCGCAGAACAGCTCCACCAGCTCGCAGCCCAGGCGCTTGAAGAGCTCGGGCGCCACCGCGCCAGCCACGCCGTTGCCGCAGTCCATCACCACCTTCATGGGACGGGAAAGCTTCACGTCGCCGACGATCTTGTTCACGTAGGCCGGCACCACGTCGGCCTGGGTGAGCTTGCCGGGCACGGCAGCGGTGACCAGGTTGCCGTCGATGATGCGCTGGCGCAGGGCCTGGATCAGCTCGCCGAACAGGGTTTGGCCGCCCAGCACCATCTTCAGGCCGTTGTAGTCCGGCGGGTTGTGGCTGCCGGTGACGGACACGCAGGAGTTCGTGCCGAGTTCATACGCGGCGAAGTAGGTGAGCGGGGTGGGCACGCAGCCCACGTCCACCACGTCGACGCCGGCGGCGCGGATGCCATCGGCGAGCGCACCGGCGAGCTCGGGCCCCGACAGGCGGCCGTCACGGCCGACGGCGATGGCCTGCTGGCCACGGGCGACGGCTTCGGAACCGAGGGCGTGGCCGATGGCGCGCACGGCTTCGGCGGTCAGCGTCTTGTCGACGATGCCGCGGATGTCATAGGCCTTGAAGATCTCGGGGGCGGGGACGAACATGCGGAGGGCTCCGGTGCGGAAATGATGAAAAGTGGATTATACGCGGGCTGGATGTCAGCCCCGTGAGACGGGTTTGGCGGCGCGCCGTGGATCAGGTGAATTCCGTGAAAAAGCGCACGAGGCGCCGGGGCAGCCAGTCGAGCCGGCCGGGCCACGATCCGCTGACGAAACCCACGTGGCCGCCCTCGGCGGGTTGCTCCAGGCGCACGTGGGTCGAGACGTCCGCCGGGCCGGGCAGGTGGCGGGCGGGCAGGAAGGGGTCGTTTTTCGGGTTGATGACCAGCGTCGGCAGCCGGATGTCCTGCAGGTGGGGCTTGCTGGAGGCGCGCAGCCAGTAGTCGTCGGTGTCCCGGTAGCCGTGCAGTGGGGCGGTGACGAGGTTGTCGAACTGGTAGAGGTTGGCGGCCGCGCGCACCGCGTCGGCGTCGAACAGGCCGGGGTGGCGGGCCAGCTTGGCCAGCGCGCTCTCCTTGAGGGTGGCCAGGAAGTGACGGGTATAGACGCGGTTGAAGCCGCGCCCGAGGTTGTGTCCGGCGGCGGCGAGATCCAGCGGCGGGCAGATCGCTGCCGCGCCGTCGATCAGTTTCCTGGCGTCATCGCCCCGGGTGCCGAGCCACAGTAGCAGGGCGTTGCCGCCCAGGGACACGCCGGCGGCAAAGCGCGGGACGTCGGGAAAGGCTGCGGCGATCCGTTCGAGGATCCAGCCGATCTCGTCGGCGTCGCCGGAGTGGTAAGCGCGGGGCTTGAGGTTGGGCTCGCCGGAGCAGCCGCGAAAGTGCGGGACGACGCCGTTCCAGCCGAGATCGGCGAGGTGGCGCATCAGGCTGCGGGCGTAGGGCGAACGGCTGGAGCCTTCGAGGCCGTGGAACAGCACCACCAGCGGCGCGTCGGGGCGGCGGGGCAGCCAGTCGAGGTCGATGAAGTCGCCGTCGGGGGTGGTCCAGCGTTCGCGCTGGAAGGCGGGCATCGGGCCCTTGCGCAGCAGCGGCCAGATCGTCTGGGCGTGGCCGCCGGGCAGCCAGCGGGGCGCCCGGTAAGTGGAGTCGGTGGGCGAAGGGCTCAATGGACGACGTGGGGGCTGTCGCTGCCGCGCAGGTTGTCCATGTCGGGGGCCGGCGAGGCGTGGTGCAGCACCATGCGCCAGCCGATGGCGCCGCGGGTGAAGACGTTGGTGGCGATGATCGGCGGGTGCAGGCGGTGGTCGCCTTCGAGGTGGACGCGCTGATGCACGGTGTGCACCGCGGTCATCACGTTGAGCCACTGCACCGGCTGGGTGGGATGCACGATGATCCGGGTGCCGGCGGCGAAGAGCTGGCGCCAGGATTCACGGATCGCCGCGAGGCCCACGAGGCGGATGCTGCCCGGGTGGATGCAGACGACTTCCTCGTCTTCGGACCACACTGCCATCATGCCGTCGAGATCGGCGCGGGACAGGGCGGCGTAGAAGGCGGTTTCGGCCTCTTCGGGTGAGGTGAAGATCGGACTCGTCATGGGCAGTCAGGTGGGTTGGACGTGACACGGGGGCGTTGCCGCCCCCGTTGATATCAGCACCGCAGACCGGGTCAGTGGTGGCCTTTGGGCAGCTCGCCAGCAAACTTGTACTGGGCGCCGCAATACGGGCAGGTGGCCTCGCCTTCCGAGGTCACGTCGAGGAAGACACGCGGGTGGCGTGCCCACAACGGGGCGTCGGGCATCGGGCAGTGCAGCGGAAGCTGCTTGGCGGTGACTTCGATCGGCTTGGTTTTGTCCTGGTTTTCAGGCATGGAAATCTCCCTTGCTTAAATGTAGGCAAGCCAGTGTTGGTATTCGGGGGCCTTGCCGTTCACGATGTCGAAGAAGCGGGCCTGCAGCTTCTGGGTGATCGGGCCGCGCTTGCCTTCGCCGATGACGCGGCCGTCGAGCTCGCGGATCGGGGTGACTTCAGCGGCGGTGCCGGTGAAGAAGGCTTCGTCGGCGATGTAGATGTCGTCGCGGGTGATGCGCTTGGAGATCACCTCGAGGCCGAACTCCTTGGCAACCTGGATCACCGAGGAGCGGGTGATGCCGGTGAGGGCCGAGGCGATCTCGGGTTCGTAGATGGCGCCGTCCTTGATCACGAAGAGGTTCTCGCCGGCGCCTTCGGCCACGAAGCCGTTGGTGTCGAGGAGCAGGGCTTCGTCGTAGCCGGCTTCGGTGGCTTCCAGGTTGGCCAGGATGGAGTTGGCGTAGGTGGAGGCCAGCTTGGCGCGGGGCATGGTCACGTTGACGTGGTGACGGGCGAAGGACGAGGTCTTCACGCGGATGCCCTTCTCGAGGCCGTCTTCACCCAGGTAGGCGCCCCACGGCCAGGCGGCGATGGCGACGTGCACCGTGGCACCCTTGGTGGAGATGCCCATCTTTTCGGAGCCGTAGAAGGCGATCGGGCGCAGATAGCAGGATTCGAGCTTGTTGGCGCGCACGACTTCCAGCTGGGCTTCCATGAGTTCTTCCTTGGAGTAAGGAATGTTCATCATGTAGATCTTGCCGGAGTTGAGCAGGCGCTGGGTGTGCTCAGCGAGGCGGAAGATCGCGGTGCCGCTTACGGTGTTGTAGGCACGAACGCCCTCGAAGACCGACAGGCCGTAGTGGAGGGAGTGGGTGAGCACGTGGGTGGTCGCTTCACGCCACGGCACGAGCTTGCCGTCGTACCAGATGAAACCGTCGCGGTCTGCCATCGACATTGTGGGGATCTCCAGCTGAATACAGAAAATTTAAGCCTTCGATTCTAGCGCATTCCGCAGGTCTGCGGACCGCCGCCCCGAAGGGGGTAAAATAACAATTTTGCGTGCACGAGATGTCCATGAGGATCTGGAAGCCAAATGTCACGGTTGCTGCGGTGGTCGAGCGCGACGGGCGTTTTCTGGTGGTGGAGGAGGAGACCGAGGACGGGCTGCGCTTCAATCAGCCGGCCGGGCATCTCGATCGGGGTGAATCGCTGGTCAATGCCGTCGCCCGCGAGGCGCTGGAGGAGACCGCCCATGGGTTCCAGCCCGAGTTTCTGGTGGGCATCTACCAGTGGCCGCGGCCGGCGGGCGACATCACCTACCTGCGCTTTGCCTTTGGCGGTTCGATCACCGGCTTCGATCCGGAGCGCAAGCTCGACACCGGCATTGTGCGCGCGGTGTGGCTGACGCTGGACGAGCTGCGGGCGACGCGCGAGCGCCATCGCAGCCCGCTGATCCTGCAGTGCTGCGAGGATTACATGGCCGGGCGGCGTTATCCGCTGGATCTGATCCGGCACTACGACGCGTGATCCAGCGCCTCCGCCCGGTCATCGCCGGGCTGGCGCTGATTGCCGCGCTGGCCCCGGGGCCGGTCCTGGCGGACGAGCAGGTGCTGATCTGCTACAACTACGGCTGTCTCGTCGAGGCCGAAGCGCGGTTTTCCGAAGCGCAGCTTGCCGAAGTGGCTGCGCGGCTGCTTCGGGCCGATTCGGAGGTGGCCGAGCGGGCGATCGTGGCGCAGGTGCTCGGGCAGCTTTATCGCTGGGCCGGCGAGCAGTTGCCGATCAGCGCCGACCGTCCCGGGGATTACCTGGATTTCGGCGAGAACGGCATGATGGACTGCATCGACCACGCCACCTCGACGACACGGCTGTTGCTGATGCTCGAGGAGCGCGGCCTGCTGCGCTTCCATGCGGTCGATCCCATCCGCCGGCGGGTGCGCTGGCTGGTGGCCCAGCATTTTTCGGCGGTGCTGCGCGAGCGCGGCACCGATGATGCGCCCGGTGAAGGGGCGCGTTTCGCAGTGGATACTTGGTTCGGGGAACATGGCGATCCAGCCGTGGTGTTGCCCCTGGAAGACTGGCTGGATGGAGAGGGACCAGATGTCTCGTAAGGAAAAAGTCGTCGTCGGCATGTCCGGCGGCGTGGATTCGTCGGTTGCCGCGCTGCTGCTCAAGCAGCAGGGGTACGACGTGGTCGGCCTGTTCATGAAGAACTGGGAGGACGACGATGACGACGAATACTGTTCGACCCGCCAGGATCTGGTGGATGTGGTGTCGGTCGCCGATGTGCTGGGGATCGACCTGGAGGTCGTGAATTTCTCGAAGGAATACAAGGAGCGGGTGTTCGCCGATTTCCTGCGCGAATACGAAGCCGGCCGCACGCCGAACCCGGACATCCTGTGCAACTCCGAGATCAAGTTCCGCGCCTTCCTCGACCACGCGATGGCGCTGGGCGCCGACCGCATCGCCACCGGCCACTACGCCCAGGTGCGCGAATGGACCAACGACGGCCGCACCGAGTTCCAGTTGATGAAAGCCGAGGACGGCACCAAGGACCAGAGCTACTTCCTGTACCGGCTAAACCAGGCTCAGCTGTCCAAGACCCTGTTTCCCATCGGCCACCTCTACAAGCGTGACGTGCGCAAGATGGCCGAGGCGGCTGGCCTGCACGTGTACGCCAAGAAGGATTCGACGGGCATCTGCTTCATCGGCGAGCGGCCTTTCCGCGAGTTCCTGGCGCGCTACCTGCCAGCGAAGCCGGGCGAGATCCGCACGCTGGAAGGTGACAAGGTGATTGGCCAGCACCAGGGCCTGATGTACCACACCGTGGGCCAGCGCAAGGGCCTCCAGATCGGCGGCATCAAGGGCAACCAGGACGACGCCGGCGAGCACGACGCGTGGTACGCGGCGAAGAAGGACGTGGCGAAGAACGTGCTGTACGTGGTGCAGGGCCACGACCATCCGGCGCTGCTGAAGGATCGGCTGGTCGCCGGCGAGCTGTCGTGGGTGTCGGGGCGTGAGCCGCGCACCAACTGGGTCTATACCGCCAAGCCGCGCTACCGCACGCCGGATGCGCCGTGCGAGATCGACGTGCTGTCGGGCGGTCGCGCCGAGATCGTCTTTGCCCAGCCCCAGTGGGCGGTGACGCCGGGGCAGAGCGTGGTGGTTTACGAGAGCCGGGTGTGCCTGGGCGGCGGGATCATCATGGAGTGATCCGGCTGTAGCTGGATGTGAAACGGGCGCCTTGCGGCGCCCGTTTTGTTTGATCGGCCAGCAATCTCAGGGATTCGAGGCCAGCCGCAGGGGTGGGTAGGCCCAGTTGCGCTCCCACGCGGCGCGCACCATGTTGGGGTACTCGGCACGGCCGAGGCTGCCGTTGTAGCGGCCCAGGGCGCGGAAGAGATCGCCCTTCTCGATGTCGAGGTAGTGGCGCAGGATCGTGCAGCCAAAGCGCAGGTTGGTGCGCATGTGGAAGAGGTTGGTTTCCTGGTTGCCGATGAGGCGCGCCCAGAAGGGCATCACCTGCATGTAGCCGCGGGCGCCCACCGGCGACAGGGCGTACTTCTTGAAGCCGCTTTCCACCTGGATGAGGCCCAGCACCAGCTGCGGGTCGAGCCCGGCGCGGGTGGCTTCGTAGTGCACCGCGCGCAGGAGCTCAGAGCGGGCGGTTTCGTCCGGGATGCGCTTGGCGAGGCGCTGGGACATCTCGGCCAGCCAGCGGGCCCGTTCGGGCGAGCGCTGGAAGCTCGGGTCGAGGGGCGCCTGATCCGCCACCGCGGCGTGCAGGGCGGCCTGCACGCTGGCGGCGAGGGGCTCGTACTGCTGGTTGCCGGCCTGCACCGACGCGGCGCCGCCGCCCAGCAGCAGGGCTGCGAGGCAGGTGCGGACGACGGAACGCAGGCGGCGCATCATCAGCCCTTCAGCTTGGCGATGACAGTGGTGCCGACATCGGCCACCGGCAGCTTGGTGGCTTCGGCGTCGCGACGGCCTTGATACTCGACCACGCCTTCCTTCAGGCCACGGTCGCCGATCACCACCCGGTGCGGGGTGCCGATCAGCTCGTTGTCGGCCAGGAGCGAGCCCGGACGTTCGTCCCGGTCGTCGAGGAAGGCGTCGATGCCGGCGGCGGTGAGCTGGGCATACAGCGCGTCGGCGGCTTCGCGGACGGCTTCGGACTTGGCGTAGCCCATCGGCACGATGGCGACCTGGAAGGGCGCGATGGCGTCCGGCCAGATGATGCCGCGGGCGTCGTTGTTCTGCTCGATGGCGGCGCCGAGGATGCGCGACACGCCGATGCCGTAGCAGCCCATCTCCATGATCTGCTCCTTGCCCTGCTCGTTGAGGAACTTGCAGTTGAGGGCTTCGGAATACTTGGTGCGCAGCTGGAAGATGTGGCCGACTTCGATGCCGCGGCAGATCTCGAGGGTGCCCTTGCCGTCGGGCGACGGGTCGCCGGCGACCACGTTGCGCAGGTCGGCCACTTCGGCTTCGGGGAAGTCGCGGCCGATGTTGACGCCGGTGAAGTGGTGGTCGTCTTCGTTGGCGCCGGTGACGAAATCGGCCATCACCGCGACGCTGCGATCCATCACCACGCGGCCGGCAAAGCCCACCGGGCCCAGGGATCCGGCGTTGGCGCCGAAGGCGGCGAGGATGGAGGCGGGGGAGGCGAAGGTCAGCGGGTTCTTGACGCCGGCGATCTTCTGGGCCTTGACCTCGTTGAGTTCGTGGTCGCCGCGCAGCAGGAGCAGCAAGGGCTGGTTGCCGGTGGACTCGTCGCCATCGACGACGATGGCCTTGACCATGGACGTGGCCGGCACCTTGAGGAAGGCGGCGAGTTCGTCGATGGTCTTGACGCCCGGGGTGTGCACCTTGGTGAGGGCGACCGCAGCGGCGGGGCGCGGCGTGGTGGGCGCCAGGGCTTCGGCCAGTTCGACGTTGGCGGCGTAGTCGGAATCCGGGCAGTAGGCGATGTCGTCCTCGCCGGTCTCGGCGATCACGTGGAATTCGTGGGAGCCGGTGCCGCCGATCGAGCCGGTGTCAGCCGCCACCGCGCGGAACTTCAGGCCCAGGCGGTTGAAGATGCGGTGGTAGGTGTCGTACATGTTGCGGTATTCACGCTGCAGATCCTCGAAGGAGCTGTGGAAGGAATAGCCGTCCTTCATCGTGAATTCGCGGCCGCGCATCACGCCGAAGCGCGGGCGGATCTCGTCGCGGAACTTGGTCTGGATCTGGTAGAAGTGCTTGGGCAGCTGGCGATAGCTGCGCAGATCCTTGCGCACCACGTCGGTGATGACTTCCTCGTGGGTCGGCCCGATCACGAAGTCGCGGTCGTGGCGATCCTTGAAGCGCAGCAGCTCGGGGCCGTAGAAATCCCAGCGGCCGGATTCCTGCCATAGCTCGGCCGGCTGCACGGCAGGCATCAGCACCTCGATGGCGCCGGCACGGTTCATCTCTTCCCGCACGATGTTCTCCACCTTGCGCAGGGCGCGCAGGCCCAGGGGCATCCATGTGTAGATGCCGCCGGCGAGGCGTTTGATCAGCCCCGCACGCATCATCAGCTTGTGACTGATGACTTCGGCGTCGGACGGGGCTTCCTTGAGCGTGGAGAGGAAGAACTGGGAGGCACGCATGGGCGGATGTCCGTTACTAAAGAGAACTCATGATTTTAGCGTGCTTCTAAGGGATTGGCTGCGTCCAGTTTGCGATGCACCGATTTGGGGTTGCTTCTTTCACGGCGTGGGGAAATGTGGAAGAATCCAAGACAGTTCATGAATTAAAGGTTGCACCATGCTCGATCGTGAAGGCTATCGGCCTAACGTCGGCATCATTCTGGTGAATGCGCGCAACGAGGTTTTCTGGGGCAAACGGATACGAGAACATTCCTGGCAGTTTCCGCAAGGCGGAATCAAGCACGGCGAATCGCCGGAACAGGCCATGTACCGTGAGCTCTTCGAAGAAGTCGGCTTGAAGCCTGAGCACGTCCGCATCATCGGCCGCACCCGCGGCTGGTTGCGCTACGAGGTGCCCAAGCATTGGATCAAGCGTGAATGGCGTAACACCTATCGTGGTCAGAAACAGATCTGGTTTCTGCTGCGGCTGGTGGGGCGCGATTCTGACGTTTGCCTGCGTGCCAGCAATCATCCGGAGTTTGATGCCTGGCGCTGGAGCTATTACTGGGTGCCGCTCGAAGCGGTGATCGAGTTCAAGCGCGGGGTGTATCAGTCTGCGCTGCTGGAGTTGTCCCGCCTGCTGTTCCGCGACAGGCTGTTCGACATCCCTGAAAGCTACCGCCTCGCTGCGGCGGCGGTGGCACAGGCGATCTCCGACGTGCCGCGCTCGTCGTCCTGAACAAAAAACCGGCCTGCTTTTGCAGGCCGGTTTTTTGTTGGGCGGAAACTCCGCGGGCGGTGACCTGTCTCAGCTACCATACAAAAAAATCCGGTTTGGTCCGGAGCCGCCAGACGGCGCCGGTTTTCGCGTAGGGCAATGTGGGAGGAGACACCATGGAGCGCTTGCACTATCAACCGATCAAACAGTTCCGGGTCAGCGGCGGCAGTTGCGACATCACCGACGCCTGGAGCATGGCGAGGGTCACCCTCTCGTCGCCGGCCATCGAGGTGATGACCGACCTGAGGCGGATTCCCGCCGCCACCATCGACCAGGACACCAGTCTGGCCGAAACCAATCACAGCATGATCCTGCGCGGTGTGCGCCTGCTCTTCGTGACCGATGCCAACCGGCGCGTCGCCGGCATCGTGACGGCCAGCGACCTGCTCGGCGAAAAGCCGACCCGCGTCGCCCGCGAGCGCATGATGCGCCACGAGGAACTCACCGCCCGGGACATCATGGTTCCCACTGATGACCTCGATGCAGTGTCCCTGTCCGATGTGCTGCGCTTCGAGGTTGGCCATGTGGTTGCGACCCTCAAGTCCTGTGGCCGGCAGCACACGCTGGTGGTCGAGGACGGGCCGGACGGCAGCCGGGCGGTGCGCGGCATCTTCTCCGCGTCGCAGATCGCCCGCCAGATGGGCATCCCGCTCCAGACCACCGAAGTCGCGCGCACATTCGCCGAGATCGAAGCGGCCATCGCCAACTGAAATGCAGCCTGTCTGCCGGGTTTTGGCCCGGCCGGCGGGGGAGTTGTAGAATCGCGTTTCTGCTCCCCCGAGGGTTTTCATGATTTCCGTCCCCTTTCGCCTGCCCGCCGGTCTTGTGCCGGCGGTGCTTGCCGGGCTGCTGATTGCAGCGCCGGCTTCGGCCCAGAGAACCGCACTCTTCGAGGACGAGGCCAAGTCCCCGTGGCAGGAGGTCGAGATGCCTTTCCCGGCGTATCCGACCGACGCCAGCCTGATTCCGCTCCAGGTCGGCCCGACCGCCACCGCGCGCTTCTTCATTGACGAAAAATCCCTCAGCCTGGCCGCCGATGGCGTCCTGCGCTTCACGCTCGTGGTGCGCACCCAGGGCGGTGCCGAGAACGTGACCTACGAAGGCATCCGCTGCGAGACGGTCGAGCGCAAGCTGTATGCGATCGGTCGCAAGCCCGGCGACTGGGTCGCGTCGCGCAATGTCGAGTGGCGTCAGATCGAGGAGAAGACGGCCAACCGCGTCCATGCGGCGCTGGCCAAGGACTATTTCTGTCCGCCGGGCGTCGTCCCTCCGGGCCTTGGGCAGATCATCGACTCCTTGCGCCGCGACGGCGGCGTGCGTTGAACATCACAAAAAAGATAGGTGGCAGGACATGCTTGACCAGTTGATCATCGGCTTCGACAAGGCGCTCCGCACGGTGTTTGCCAATGCGCACACGGTTCGTCCCACGCCGGGCGAGCAGTTGCCCGAGGCGGAGTTGTCTGACGAGGAAAAGCGTCATGCGGCGGCGCTGATGCGCGTCAATCATTGCGGCGAGATCTGTGCTCAGGCGCTCTATCAGGGGCAGGCGCTGATGTCGAAGGATGAGGGCATCAAGCGGGCCCTCGAATCCGCCGCCCACGAAGAAACCGAGCACCTGGCCTGGACCGAACGGCGGATCGCCGAGCTGGGTGGGCGCAAGAGTCTGCTCAATCCGGTGTGGTACACGGGTTCGCTGGCCATCGGGATGCTGGCAGCGCGGTTTGGCGACGGGGTGAATCTGGGGTTCCTGGCGGAAACCGAGCGTCAGGTCGAGTCGCACCTGAAGAGCCATCTGGACCGGCTGCCGCCGCAGGACCAGCGCTCGCGGGAGATCGTCGAGCAGATGAAGACCGACGAGGTGGCTCACGCCGAAACGGCGGTGCGCCTTGGCGCGATCGAACTGCCGATGCCGGTCAAGAGCGCCATGAAGGCGACCTCGAAGGTCATGACCGGGATCGCTTACTGGGTCTGATCGGGCGCCCGCCACGGGGCCTGTCGCGAGTGTGGCAGGGCCCGGGGCTGCATGAAACTGCCGGATCAGATCTCGACGATCTCCCAGGTGTGGGTGATCTCGGCCGTCTTGCCGAGCATGATCGTCGCGGAGCAGTACTTCTCGTAAGACAGCTTGATCGCGCGCTCCACCGAGTCGGGCTTGAGGTTGCGCCCCTTTACTGTGTAGTGGAAGGCGATGCGGGTGAACACCTTCGGGTCGGTCTCGGCCCGGTCGGCCTTGAGGCTTACGACGCAGTCGACCACATCCTGCCGGCTCCGCTTGAGGATCAGCACCACGTCAAACGCCGTGCAGCCGCCGGCACCGGCCAGCATCAGCTCCATCGGGCGCGGCGCAAGGTTGCGGCCGCCAGCCTCGGGGGCGCCATCCATCCCGACCAGGTGGCCGGAGCCCGTTTCGGCCAGGAAGGTCATGCTGTCGCCACCGGCCCATTTCACTACGCATTCCATATCTAGATCCTAAGCTTGTTCTTGTAAGAGCGGGATCGCCTGACGCCCGCAACGCCGGGATTGTAGCCGGCTCGCCTTGGCGTGGTGCGGCGCAATATTTGTGCGGTGCAACATGATGGTTGCTCCAGATTGTAGCAATGCACCGTCTGAATGCACTTGTCGTGCCCGGTTTCCTCCGAAAACCCCCGTTTTTTCGGGGTTTTTTAAAATAAATAAAATTTATTTTTTGATTAAAATATTTATACTGCAATGCACAAAAAACGCTTGCTAGCAGGGTCGTGCGTGGCCATAATGCAATCAGTCCAGTTGCTTTTGTAGCTTGAAGCGGCTGAAAGGTGTCTCCTCCACCCTCCTCCTTTGGTGTGGATTTAGCGCAGATCTCCCCGATCTGCGCTTTTTTTTATCTTCAGGTGGGGTTTGACATCAGTCAAAGCCGTGCGATACAATCCGCGGCTTTCCGAATTATAGTCGGTCCCGGTGTCGGGAAAAGTCTGAGGAATCTCCATGAAAACGTTTTCTGCCAAGCCGCATGAGGTCAAGCGCGACTGGTTCGTTGTTGATGCGACGGACTTGGTCCTTGGTCGGCTTGCTTCCCAAGTTGCGCTTCGCTTGCGCGGCAAACATAAAGCCATTTACACCCCGCACGTCGATACCGGTGACTTCATTGTCGTCGTCAACGTCGACAAGCTGCGTGTGACCGGCACCAAGGCCCAGGACAAGAAGTACTACCGTCACTCCGGTTACCCGGGCGGTATCTACGAAACCAACTTCACCAAGCTGCAGCAGCGCTTCCCTGCTCGCGTGCTGGAAAAGGCTGTCAAGGGCATGCTGCCCAAGGGCCCGCTCGGCTACGCCATGCTGAAGAAGCTCAAGTGCTACGCAGGCGCCGAGCATCCGCACGCCGCCCAGCAGCCCCAAGTACTCGCGATTTAACAGGAGCCGATAATGGCTGTGACTTACAACTACGGTACCGGTCGTCGCAAGTCGGCTGTTGCCCGCGTCTTCATGAAGAAGGGCACCGGCAACATCGTCGTGAACGGCAAGCCGGTTGATCAGTTCTTCTCCCGTGAAACCGGCCGCATGATCGTGCGTCAGCCGCTGGTCCTGACCAACTTCGCCGATCACTTCGACATCCTGGTCAACGTGACCGGTGGTGGCGAATCCGGCCAGGCTGGTGCCGTTCGTCACGGCATCACCCGCGCCCTGATCGACTACGATGCGGAACTCAAGTCCCCGCTGAAGAAGGCCGGTCTCGTGACCCGCGATGCCCGTGAAGTCGAACGTAAGAAGGTCGGCTTCCGCAAGGCGCGTCGTCGCAAGCAGTTCTCGAAGCGTTAATCGCTTC
>ERZ650306.454-NODE-454-length-25024-cov-13.419520_pt1 | contig 25024 bp, 24 predicted proteins | sample MGYA00376242_ERZ650306 | MGnify/ENA primary metagenome ERZ650306 (study PRJEB26733, sample SAMN07839244) | wastewater metagenome | biome: urban; feature: wastewater treatment plant; material: waste water | place: USA: North Carolina | collected 2016-03-31 ... | reverse complement strand
AAGAGTTTGCAAAACGATATCCGCATGAGGTAAGCGGCGGTCAGTGCCAGCGTGCAGCGATTGCAAGAGCACTGGCGATCGAGCCGCAGATTCTGATCTGTGATGAGGCGACGTCTGCACTTGACAGTATATCAGAAAAGCTTATTCAGGAAGCTCTTAACAATCTTACAAAGGATAGGACAACATTTATAGTTGCACATAGATTATCAACCATAAAAGATGCAGACAGGATAGCAGTTATAGCTGATGGTCACTGTGTTGAGTATGGCACATATGATGAGCTTATGGAACTTAAAGGCGAGTTCTATCAGATGAAATCAATACAGAGTTAAAAATAAAAGGAGGCGGGAATATAACCCGTCTCCTTATTTAGATGCCTGCCGGCTTTAATTACTTATTCTCAGAAAACCAGATTCTAAGTGTAGAGATAAGCTTTTCCTACTCTTTTACAAATAGGACCAATATTGTTACTTCGCCAAGTATTAAGTGTTCTTATTCCAACACCTAAAATTTTTGAAACTTCAAGAGAAGTTAATGTTATACTCTTTTCATATCCTAAATTATCAATATCTTTTAAATATTTTTCTATCTCTTCATTACTTCCTGATTGTGTAGCTATTGTAATTACTTCAAAATCTTTTGATAAATTTTCAATATTTTGCTCTTCTAAAGCACATATTGGACACCAAGTCGCCCAAAAATTAACTAAAAGAGGTTTGTCGTTTTTTATCTCATAATTTGAACCATCTATTAATTCAAAACTTTGTATAGAAAATTTTTCTTTGTTTAAATCTAGACCTTTAAAATAGCTTACTAAATTTAAAACTATTATAAAAAAAATTGTATATTTTATTAAGTTTTTTAGGATTTTTTTTATTTTTTCACTCATTTTTTACCTTTAAATATATCTTTAAACAATTTTCTTCAAACTATTTCTTATAACGACTGGAACAAAAAACATAGAAACAATATAAGATATTAAAGTTCCACCAATAAGTGCAACTCCAAGTCCACCAAATACAGCATCATTTGCTATTAAAGAGCTTGCAAAAACAAGAACTAAAACAGTTAATATAATAGGTTTTGATCTTGTAGCAGCTGCTTTTGCTATAGCTTCATTTACTCCTAAATTATTCTCAGCTACAAGTTGTTTTGCAAAATCTATAATAAGTGTTGAGTTTCTTGAGTTAATACCAATTAAAGCAATAAATCCTATAAGACTAGTTGCTGTTAAATAAAAAGTATCTTTTGTAAAAATATCCATAATAATATGGGCAAAAATAACCCCAATAATAGATATAAAACTAGAAAGTACAATTGCACCGCTAAGAGCAAAATTTTTATAATAAACTACCATAAGCAAGAATATTAAAATTAAAGCTATGATAAAAGCTGTTCCTAAATCTATGAATGTATCAATAGTAACTTTTAGTTCTCCATCAAAAACTAAATCAAATCTCTCATTTGTTTTTTTATCTATAAAAGATAGATTTAGCATATTGGTTTTGATTATTTCATAATCATTTGAAAAGCTTTTTATCATATCTTCTCTTGAACTCAAAAGTGGATATATTTGACTATCATTTGAAGTTTCAGCTATTACATTTATTATTGGATTTAGATTTTTTGATGTTATTGTTGGCTCTTTTATAGTTTGTTTTATGCTTACAAGTTCTGAAATACTAATCATTTTTCCCATATTATTCATTATTTTTAAGCTATTAAGTTTTAGATTTAAAGCATCTTTTGAGTTATTTGATAAATTTCTTGAGTCATCAAGTCTTAAAAATATTGGAATTTGGCTTTGGGCATTTTTATCATTTATAACTCCTAATGTCATACCTTCAAATGCAAGATATAAAGTGGCTTTTAAATGTTCTAAATCAACTTGGCTCATAATGGCTTTGTTGCTATTTATTTCTAAAGTGTAAGTAAAAAAATCTTTTGAAGCTAAAATATCAATATCAACTAAAGTGTCTTGATTTTTAAAAATATTTGCTACTTTTATAGCAAAATCTCTTCTACTAGAAAAACTATCTCCACCATAAATTTCAGCTACCAAAGAAGCAAGTACTGGAGGACCAGCAGGAAGTTCTATAAATTTTATAGTTGCTTCGTATTTTTTTTGACAAGAGTCTTGAATTTTACTTCTAAGATTTGAAATAAGATTATAACTTGTAATTTCTCTATCTTTAAATCTTTTAATATTTATCATAAGTTCAGCTTGATTTTCACTATTTTTTAAAGCACTTTGTTTTACAAGTCCTGCAAAATCAATTGGTTGACCTTGAGATATAAAAGCTGAAATATTTGTTATATTCTCCTCATCTTGTAGATTTTTTACAATACAATCTACAACCTCTTTTGTTTCATACTTACTTGAGCCATCTTTTAAATCTATATATATAGAAAAACTATCTGAATCTTTGTTTGGAAGCATTTTTGCTTTTACTATTTTTGTTGGAAAAGTTAAAATACTTAAGATAAAAAGTATTAAAGTAATAAGATAAATTAAATTTATTTTTCTTTTACTATTTAAAATGTCTAGTATAAATTTTTCTAATCTCATTTTTTACCTTTTAAAATCTTTTTAACTAAATAAGGTGTAAAAGCATATGCAACAAAAAGTGAAACAGCCAAAGATATAGGAACAAAAACAGGAAGAGGGTGCATAAATTCTCCCATCATTCCACCTACAAAAAACATAGGAATAAATACCATAATTATTGCAATAGTTGCTATATTTGTAGGGTTTCCTATCTCATTTGTTGCATTTATTGCTAGAGTTTCTAAATCCATATTTGGATGTTCAATTTTATGTCTATGTATATTTTCTATTACAATTATTGCAGCATCAACTAGCATTCCTAAAGCAACAATAAGTGCAAAAAGTGTTATACGATTTACACTCTCGCCTAACATAAATCCAATAAACAAAGTCAAAGATAAAATCATAGGAACAGTTAAAGATACAATAATCGCCTCTTTAAACCCCAAAGTAAAAATAAGTAAAATAAAGATGATGATAATAGAAATTAATAGATCTTTTATTAAAGCATTTACTGCATTATTTGCTGTATATCCATCATCTCTTGTGATTGTAAATAGTATATTTTTCTCTTGTAAAGATTGTTTTATACTATCTAAATATTCAAAAATCTCTTCATTTATAATTACACTATTTGCACCTTTTAATTTTGAAGCCATTAGAGTAATTTGATTACTCTGTTTAAAATTTCCATTTTCATCTTTTAAATAAATATAGGCATCTTTTTTGTTTTGTATATCATAAGATTTCTCTATTTGTGCTATATCTTTTAGATATATTGGAGTTTGAAAGTTGTAAGAGATTATTAGATTTTCCAAATCTTTTACATTTTCTATAGCTTTTTTTACCTCTAAAACTACCAAAGAGTTATTGTTTGTATTTGTGCTAATATTTGGAATATTAAAGTTTAAACTCTCAATTTGTTTCATAACTTGTGCAATGGCAAGATTATAAGAGTTGATTTTATTTATATCAAGAAGAATATTAAACTGCTCCTTTTTTTCTCCTTTTAAATCTACCAAGGCTACATTCTTTATTTTATTTATCTCTTTTGAAATAAGGCTTACTTGTGTAAAAAGCTCACTTTTTGAAATTAAATCAATTCCATCTTTTTTTGCACTATAAAATGCTACTGTTGCTATTGGAATACCTGTGTCTATATCCATAGTTTTTATTATTGGTTGCATTGCATTTTTAGGCATTAAATCCATATTTCTCATAACTTGGTCATATAGTTTTAAGTTTGATTCCTCTTTATCTTCCCCAATAAAAAATTGTACTTGTACAACACCATAGCTATCATAAGCAAAAGAAAAAATATGTTCAACCCCTTTTATCTCTCTTATTTTTTTCTCCAATGGTTCAATTATCACTTTTTGAATTTCACTAGCTTTTGCATCTGGTAAAGCAACTATTACAACTGCACCACTAACTTTTATTTGAGGATTTTCCTCTTTTGGCATAAATTGAAGTGCAAAATATCCTAAAATTAAAATAAAAATACCCAAAATTCCTGTTAATGGATGATTTATAAATATTTTTGCAATTTTTCCTGCACTGTTTAAATTTTGGCTCATTTTTCATCCAAATCTATAGTTATTTTTGAATACATAGCTGGATAGATTTGAAAATCTTTTTTATCAAATGAGATTTTTATTGAAAATGAGTGAGCATTTGCAATATAGTTTGGATAAATTGCTATAATTTTTCCCTTTGTTTCAAACTCTTGAGATGGAATTTTTATATCTACAGTTTGTCCTATTTTTATGTACTTTAAACTAGACTCTGCAATATTTGATTTTATTATTAAATCATCCAAATCTGTTAGGATTAAATGTGGCATTGCAGGCATAGCCATCTCTCCCTCTTTTATAGATTTTTTTACTACAAGAGCGTTATTTGGGGCTTTTACTTTTAGATAGTTAAAGTTTGCATTTAATTCACTCAATTTTGCTTTTGCTGTAATTAAATTTAATTCAAGTTGTTCATAATCAAATTTTGAAACTAAATCTTGGTCTAGTAAATCTTTGTATCTTTTTAAATTTAACTCAAGATTTTTTACTTGATTTTTTAAAATATCACTATTGTACAAAATATCTGTTGGGTCAATTTCGTATAAAATTTCACCCTTTTTTACACTATCACCTTCATTTACATATATTTTTGTAATATATCCCATCATTTTACTTGAGATTATCTTCTCATTTTGCGATTCAACAATACCGTCCAACTCTAAACTATTTGCAAAAATAGTTGAAAAAGTTAAAAATATTAAAATTAAAAATCTCATTTATAATCCTTTTGTAGGTTTTGTCCTAAAACTAAATTTAATCTAGCAAGTGCCAAAGAGTTCTCATATTTAGCATTTAGAAGCATAGTTTGGCTCTGTCTATAATTTGTCTCTTGAGATAAAAGTGTTGTCATAGAGATTAATCTATTTTTATATTGAAGTTTTGCTTGATTTAAAACACTACTTGCTAATTCACTTGCAAGAATTTTCTCTTTTAAAATCTCTTGTTTTGCTTTGTAGTCTAAAATAGCTTTTTGTACTTCAAGTTTTATTCCATCTTGAAGTTTTTCAAAATCTAATTTTGCTTTTAGGTATTCAAGACGACTTTTTTCAAGATTTGCACTTCTAGTTCCATCAAAAAGAGTTAAACTAATACCTAAAAGTGCCATGTAGTAGTCTTTGTCTTTTGAAGTAGAAAATTTATCATCATTGTATCCATACTCTAAATGAGTAAAAACAGATGGATAATATGAACCTTGGTTTGCTTTTATATTTTTATTATTTGCTTCAATAGATATATTTTGTAAAGTTATTTCATCTCTGTTTTTTAAAGCAATTTTGTATAAATCTTCAAACTCTTTTATTTCTAAATATGTGTTTTGTAGATTTTCTACATCGCTAATATTCTCATTTGAAGTTAAAAACTTAAGGTAAGCAAGTGAGAGTTTAAAGTTGTTTTCGGCTTCAATTAAGTTTGAGTTTGTATTTAAAAAATATAGTTCAGCTTCGTTTACATCTATTTTTGTAACAAGTCCATTTTTATGAAACTCTTTTGCTCCATTTTTAATAAACCCAATAGTATCTTTTGCTTTTTGCATAGTTTTTACAAAATCTTTTGCTAAAACAGCACTATTGTAAGCTTTTAAAACTTCAAATTCTAGAGTTTTTTTATCAAGATTATATAAAATTTCATTTGCTTTTTCTTGAAGCTTTAAAATACCTTTTTGGTGATAAAGTGCAAATCCTGTAAACAGAGGTAAATCATATGAGATATAAGAGTTGATGCTTGTGTATGAATCTGGATAGTTTAAATCTTTAGGTTTTACATCTAAAACGTTTGGATTTGAGGGGTTAAATTCTCCTGCCCCAAAATCTTTAAATGTTGCCTCTCTACTAGATAGTTTTCCCATAAAAACATATCCAGAATGATTTGTACGGCTAATATCACTATTTAATGATACTTTTCCAAAGTTTACACCATCAATAAAATCACTATTTGTTTTTGCAATATCTATATTGATTTTTTGCTTTTGTAAATCTTTACTATTTTCTATAGTTTGATTTAAAGCCTCTTCAAAACTTATAGTTTGTGCAAAAGCTAGTTTTGAGATTATTAAAAATAGAGATAATTTTTTCATATAAATCCTAAGCAAAATTTAGTGAAAAAATTATATCCAAAAAAATAGATAATTCAAAGTATAATTATAAATAAAAATTATAAAAAATATCTATAGATATATAAAAATTATTTATATATCTTGGTGCTCTTCTTTTATTTTTAATATATCATCTAAATTATCAAAGAATATATCTACAAGTTTAGGGTCAAAGTGTTTTCCTCTTTGCTCTTTAATAAACTCTAAAACTTTTTCCATCTCCCAAGCTTTTTTGTAGCATCTATCACTTCCAATTGCATCAAAAACATCTGCTAAAGCTGTTATTCTTCCAAAAATAGGTATATCGTCACCTTTTAAACTATTTGGATATCCTGTTCCATCATATTTTTCATGATGAGTTAAAGCTATTTGTGAAGCAACTTTAAAAAGTGGTCTATTTGATATTCCAAGCATATCATGACCTTTTTGTGTATGAGTTTTAATAATTTCAAACTCTTCATTTGTTAATTTCCCTGGTTTATTTAAAATAGCATCAGGAATTGCAATTTTACCAATATCATGCATAGGACTTGCAAGCTCTAACATATCAATATCATCTTCACATAAACCATAAGCAGCGGCTAAAATTCTTGAGTATTTTGCAACTCTTTTAATGTGTTCTCCAGTTTCTTTGGATCTAAACTCAGCAATAGAGCCCATAGTAAAGATAACCTCTTTTTGAAGTTCTTCTATCTCTTTATTTGCAGTAATATCTTCTCTAATAGCAAAATATCCTATATGATTTCCCAATTCATCATATTCAGGTTCAAAATCAGCAACTACCCAATAGTATGAACCATCTTTTTTTAAGTTTTTTATCTCAACAGTTATTTTTTCTTTTGCTTTTAAACTATCCCAAATCTTTTTAAATGTAGATTTTGGCATATCAGGATGCCTTACAATACTGTGTGGTTGTCCCAAAAGTTCATCTTTTGTATAACCACTAATTTTACAAAAGGCACTACTTGCATGAGTTATTATTCCTCTTAAATCAGTTCTTGAGAATATTACATTTTTATCATAAATATCAAGTAGTTTTTCAAGCCTTTTTTGTTGTTCTTGAATCATTTTTGTCTTGATTTTTACATCATTATCAAGCTCTTTTGCATACATAGTTTTTAGAAGATATAAAAATACTATAAGATATAAAATTGAGAATATTATAACAATATATAAATATTGATTTTTAAAATTTATTAAAGATGAATAATCTAATCTATTTTTTTCAAAAAATAGTAAAAATAGACCCATATCTTGACCATTTGTATCTTTTATCTCTAAATTTGTAACAATATATTTATCGACTAATAGATAGTTTTCAATATTTAAAAATTTATCAACACCTATTCTTTCAATATATTTTAAAATAGATTGGTTTGCATCTATATTTGCTATATAATTATCACCTATGAATATTTTACTAAATGGCTCAATTAGTTTTTTACTTTTTTCACGACTTAAAATAAAAATGGGCTCTATTTTTTCAAATTTTAAGTTTTTTGATATAGAGTTAAATTTTGAAATAAATTCTACAAAACCCAAAAATTGACCATTTGTATCATAAATTGGATTTATAGCTTTTAAAGTTAAGTCAAATAATCCTGAGCTTATATTTGTAGTTGGTTTGGGATTTTTTATAAGTTCATCTAAATCTGTTCTAACATTTGATAAATCATCACCTGACATATTTTTCCAAGATCTATAAAAGCTCCTTCCATTTTTATCAACAATATGCAACCAAATATTTTTGTAATCACTGTTATCATGTAAAAACAATAAAGTGTTATCATAATTTAATAAGCTTTTATTTTTTGTTTTTAAAGCATTTATAAGATTCTCGTCTTGACTTAAGATAAATGCCATATTAAGCGCATTATCCTGTTTTCTTTTTATTTCATCTATAAAAAGTTTTCTCATTTGAATACTTTTTTCTAAAAATATCTCTTTTGTTATCTCCTCTTTTTTTGGAGAGTAGTAAAAATAGTATGATATAGATAGAAGTACTAAAAAACCTATAACAAAATATAAAATTTTTTTCATATATAAAACCTAATTATAAATTATTTATTTAAAGGATTGTGCTAGATTTCCAATTATTAGCAACCAACCGTCAACTATAATAAAGAAGATAATTTTTATGGGCAGTGATATCATAACAGGTGGCAACATCATCATACCCAAACTCATCAAAATTGAAGCAACTATAATATCTATAATTAAAAATGGTAAGAATATCAAAAATCCTATCTCAAATGCAGTTCTTAGTTCACTTACAATAAATGCAGGCATAAGTAAAATAAGTGAAACATCTTCTATATTTTTTGGATTAGGTTCTTTTTTTATTCTATAAAATAGTGCTAAATCTGATTCTCTAGTATTTTTTATCATAAAATCTTTAAAAGGAGCCACACCTTTTGTAAAAGCTTCTTGATATGATATTTTTTCATCCATATAAGGCACAATACTCTCATCCCAAGCTTTTTTCCCATAAGGTTCCATAATAAAAATTGTCATAATAAGTGCAAGAGAAATTATTATTTGTGTAGGTGGGGATTGTTGTAAACCCAAAGCTTGTCTTAAAAGTGCTAAAACAATTATAATTCTTGTAAAAGATGTCACCATAAGTAAAAGCGATGGAGCAAGAACCATAAGAGCTAAAATAACAGCTATATTTATAGTTTTTACAAATTGTATTGGTTGATCTACCGCTGCAACTGAAAGATTTATCATTGGTAATGGATCTTGAGCCGCAAATAAAAATAGTGATGAAAAAACTAGTGAAAAAATTATCTTCAAATATAAATCCTAAATTAAATGGTTTATATTTTATCTAAGATATGATTAAATATTACTCTAATTCTGTTATATATCCCAATTCATATAATTTATCAAAAATTTTACTAGCAATTCCACCTGTTGCACTTCCACCACCACCACCGTGTTCTTGTATTATTGTTACTACATATTTTGGATTTTTATATGGTCCATAAGTAGTAATCCAAGCATGAGATCTTTGAAAATACTCCATTTCGCTCTCTTTCATTCTCACTTTTTCACTTTGTGGAATAGATACAACTTGAGCAGTTCCTGTTTTTGCTGCTATTTTTACTTTTGAGTTTATATATCTTTTTGCAGTTCCTGATGGAGAGTTTGCAACATCAAACATTCCTTCTTGCATAAGTTTTATATGCTCTTTTTTAAAATCTAACTCTTTTGGTTCTTCATAAGCATCTTTTGTTAGGTGTGGTTTTGGAAGTTTTCCACTTGCAAAAAATGCTGTAAATCTTGCTATTTGTAAAGGAGTTGTCAGCATATTTCCTTGACCAATAGAACTAATAACAGTTTCACCAATATACCAAGGTTTTTTTAATTTTTGTTCTTTCCACTCTTTATTTGGATTAATACCTATAAATTCATTGTGTAAATCTATACCAGTTTTTTCTCCAATTCCTAATTTTGCCAAAGTTGCAGACATCTTTCCAATTCCTATTTTTAAACTACCTTTATAATAAAAATCATCACAACTTTGTTCAATTGAACTTCTAAATCCAATATGTCCATGACCTGTTGTTTTCCAACACCTAAAATTTCTATTTCCAATTGGTAAAGAACCACTACATTGAACTGTAAATTTATCACTTATTCCATTTTCTAAAAATGATAGTGCAACTCCCATTTTTATAACAGAACCAGGAGGATATAATCCATTTATAATCTTATTTGTAAAAGGATGATTAAAATCATTTCTCATAAGATTCCACTCTTCTTGAGTAATTCCTCTTGCAAAAAGATTACTATCATACTCAGGAAATGAACCTGCTGCTAATATTTCACCATTATTTGCATCCATAACTATAACAGAACCAGCTCTATCTACAAACAGTTCTTGAATATATTTTTGAAGATTAACATCAATTGTAATTCTTACATTATTGTCATTTGAAGGATCTTTTTGTTCTATTACTTCAATCTCTTTATTTAAAGCATTTACTTTTGTATCTTTAAATCCTAGTGTTCCTTGAAGTTTGTCATTATAGTATCTCTCAATTCCACTTTTACCTACAACACCACTATATTTTGCTATTTCATTGTTTGCAATATCAAGTTTTGAAGCTTTACTTACATAACCTATAATATGTGCAGCTAGCTCTTTATGCGGATAGTGTCGTTTTGAAGATGATTCAATTCTAATATCCTCTTGAGTTGCTAAAAATGTATATCTTGAAAAAATCTCTTCATAAGGAACATAATCAATAACTTTTATATATTCATGATTGTAAGGAGAATCTTCTCTTAAATAATCTTTTATTAATTTATTTTTATCATATTGTGGAAATTGTTCTACTACAATATCTATAAGTTTTTCTAGTTTTTCTCTATATTTAGGAGCTCTTAAATGAGGTTTTATAAGAATAGAAAATCCTATTTGATTTAGAGCCAAAGGCTCTCCATTTCTATCTTCTATTACACCTCTTGTAGGTGCTAAATATGTCTTTTTTATATAATTGTTTTTTGATAACTCTTCATAGTAAGTGTTTGATTTGATAGATAAAAAATATACTCTTGAAAGTAGTGTAATAGCAATAATTCCAATAAAAATATATATAAGAGTTAATCTAAAATTCATAAAAATATCCCAACTAAGATTAAATCTATAATAAGATTTATTATTAGAATATAACTAAAAAATGAGTCAAAATTAAAGAAGATATACCAAATAATACCTAAACCTATGTAAAAAAAGATTACATATAAAAATGTATTTATCTGATTTTGTTCATATCTTGGAATTATAAAAAGATATACAAAATATGATAGTAATGATAAGGAAAATGGTTTAAGTCCCATATTTAACTCAATAAGTAAAAAAGCAATTATAACAAACGCAAAAGAGTAGTAATATTTTTGCTTTAAAGTTCTATAAAATGCAGTTGAAATAACTCCTGCAAATAAAATAACTAAAAAATGAGTAGAAGCTAAAAAATTTATACTCACTGCAAAAATTAGTAAAAATATTAAAAAAACTGGATTGTCTATGCTATTTTTTACCATAACATTACCTAAATATTAAAGAGATCTTTTGGATCTATATGAGAGCTATCTTTTGTAACTTGAAAAGTTAAGTTCTCATCTACTCTTCCTACAACTGAGCCTTTTTGAACCCATTTTCCTACAACTAAAGTTGGTGCAATATCATCTAAGTGAGAGTAAACAGTATGAATTCCACCTTCATGTTGAATAATTACAACATTTTCTAGCATTCCAGCATTCTTTTTTGCATATACAACTTTTCCATTTAGAACAGCTACTACTTTTGAACCTTTTTCATTTGATTGTAAAACAACAGATTCATTAAATAATTTTATTTTATAAACAGGGTCATAATATGTTCCAAAATTTTTAACAATTTTAAATGATTTTAAAGGAGCTATAGTTTTTGCACCTTTGTATTTTACTATTTGAACACCATCTGTTGAAGAACCAATTTTTTTAACATCAAGATCTAAATCTTTTGCATATTTTTGATTTCGTACATTTGTTGTTTGTACTTGTTGATTATCTTCTTTCTCTTCTTGTGCTTTTTTTAACTCTTGTTGTTTAACAATTTTTAAGTCAGATAATATTTTACTCAAAGACTCTTGTTGTTCAATAACTTTTTTAAGTTCAGCTTGATAAAGTTTATGCTCTTTTTCTAAGTTCTCTAAAGATTTTGTATGCTTTATTTGTAGAGCTTTATAGTTCTCTTTAGTTTTTAATCTATCTTTGATATAGCTATTTAGTTTATTTATCTCTTGTTGATTTGCTTTTGTATTTTCTGTTAGTCTATTATAATTTTCATTTAGTTTTAAAACTTTTTGTTTTGCATTTGTTGATAGAAGATTGAACATTTCATTGTCTATTAGCTCTTGCAAAGACTCTTTTGAAGCTAGTTGAAGTGCTAAAGATGTAGAAAATTGTTCTACGATTGTATTTATTATCTCCTCTTCACTACTATTTTTCTCTTTTATTAAATCACTAGATTTTGCTTGAAGGTCATTTAGTTTTGATTGAGAACTCTCCAGAAGTTTTTGATGTTGCTCTATATCTTCATTTATTTTTATAATATCTTCTTCAAGTTTTGATAAATTTGTGTTTGAAGCTTCTATTTTGTCAGCTATCTCTTTTATTTTAACAGTTGTATTATCTTTATTTTTTTTACTACTATCTAGGATTTTTTGATTTTGTGCAATTTTTGTATCTATTGCTGATGCAAATATAAAAATTGGTATTAAAAATAGTGAAAAAATTAATCTAATCATTACTTATCTTATACTTAAATAATACACCAAAGATTGTAAATACAGAGATACAAAAAGATAAAATAAAAATTTTTAAAATATCTCTTTCAATATTTATATTTACATTAACTATCTCTTGTAATTCAAATGGAAAAAGTACTTCAATATTACTTGATACATATATCAAAAAAAGTGAAGATATTAAAAAAGCAAGAAAAGAGCTTATTAGAGCATATTTTAAAACAGAAGATGCACTATAAATAATAGAAGCTCCATGAAGTCTTAAAATAGAAATTCTCACACTATGTTCATGAAACCAAAGTTTTATCTGTTTTGCAATAATTATTATTGCAAAAATAGTAATAATAAAAAATAGTATAAATGAAACACTGTTTAAAATAAGTAGCAACAGATATATTTGATTATGGTTTTTATAAAAAACCTCTACATTTTTTACATCTTTATTTGAAAGTAGGGTTTTTTTAATAACTTCTAATTCACTACTTGTTGGGAATATTTCAAGATATATTTGATAGAAGTATGGTAATTTTTGTCTTAAAATCTCAATAGAGTTATCAGATAAGTTTGATTTAATATTTTCAATTATCTTTTCATTTGGTAAAAGTTGAATATTTTCAACTTTAATTCCAGCTAGTTCATTTAAAGACTCTTTATTAATAGGATTTGTTGCAACTAGAACAATACTATAATCTCTTGATATTTTATTTTTGTAATTATCTACAATATTATCAATAAGTAAAAAAATACAAAATGTAATAAGCATTGCTAAAAGTGGTACAAAAAATGCAAATATAGCTTTAAGAGACTTCATAAATTATCCCATCTTCTATTGATAATTGTCTAAAATTAATTCCTAGATTTTTTGGAACTCTATGTGTTACAACAACTACTGTAATTCCTAGTTGTTCATTTGCTCCTTTTAATAGGTTCCAAACAACATCTGCATTAAAATCATCTAAATTTCCAGTTGGCTCATCTGCTATTATAATTTTTGGATTATGTGCTAAAGCACGTGCAACTGCAACTCTTTGTTGCTCTCCTCCACTTAATTGATTTGGATAAAAACCTTTTCTATGGCTTAATTTTACATGTTTTAAAAGATTATCAGCTTGAAGCTTTGAAACTTCATCTGAGTAGTTATTTATCTTAAGAGGCACCATAATGTTCTCTTCGATAGTATAATCATTTATCAGTTTATAATCTTGAAAAATAACACCAATATCTTTTCTAAGATGTCTTAGATTATTCCCTTTGATTTTAAAAACTTCTTGATTTGAGATTTGTAAACTACCATGCTTTATTGGAATATCACCATAAAAAGATTTCAAAAGTGTTGATTTTCCACTTCCTGAATTTCCTCCAATAAAGACAAACTCCTTCTCTTTTATAGAAAAATTTCCTCTTTTTATAATATATTTATTACTATCATAAGTAAGATATAAATCTTTTGCTGTAATCATTTAGACAAAATCTCTTTTAATTTTTTATCAGCTTCTATATTTGAGCTAGTTGGAAGAGGGTTTCCTTGATAATAAGATATTTTACCATCCATTACTAAAAGATATTTAGTCACAGGTCTATCAAAATTACCCATAGTAACTTTGATTAAACCAGAATTATCTTTATTTAATATCTTATAAAGCTCTTCAATGTGTACAAAATAATTTTTAATTATTATAGCTTTTGTAAAAACATTTTTTATAAAGTTATCAAAATTTATATCAAAATTAAACTCAAAACTATAATTAATATTTAACTTTTCATCAATATTTTGTGAAGTTAAAACTACATCATATATGTTTTTACCCTGTTTTTTCCATCTATCTTCATATTTACTTACAACCTCTAAATCTCTATTTACATCGATTTTTATTGAGGCTTTGTTTAAGTTTGTAAGTAAATCTACACAAAAATCAAAATAGTTTCTACTATCAGTTCTAAGCTCCAAAGTTCCAGAAACTTTTAAAACCCTTAAAGCTTCATTTACAAACTCTTTTGAATAAATTCTTCTATGTGCTTTTTTATCCCAAGGAACTGGAAAATGAACAAATATTTTACCTACTTGATTTGACTCTATAAACTCCATAAAAAGTCTAGCATCGTAGTTTACAACCAAAACATTTGTGATATTTTGAAGCTCTAATTGTTTTAAAAGTTGCTCGATTGAAGGATAGTGAATTTCAAGACCAATGAATTGTATATTCGGATTTTGTTTTGCTTGATAAAGAAGATGTCTTCCACTTCCAAAACCAATCTCTATTTGAATCTCTTTATCGCTTTTAAAATCTTCTACAAAAAAATCAATATCTTTTAGATATTTATGTTCTTGCTCTTTTTTCTCTTTTAAGTTTGTAGTATTTTTAAATAAAATCTTTGATTTATTCTCTAAAACATAAGAGTTTAGAGCATCTTTTATGTAAGAAACTGGTGATACTCTTGTTGTTTTATCTGATTTTATAAGATAGTTTTCATCTTTCTCTTTTATTGCTAATAAAAACTCTAAATCTTTGTTTTTTGTAGCAATTTTATATTCAATTTTTCTATTACTATCTTTTGGGTGATAAGATTGGGCTGTAAATAAAAACTCAATATCTCCTTTTTTTAAAGGAGTTTCAAGTAGATTATTTCTTTCAAAAACTATGTGAGGCATATTTATATACTTGTTTCAGGTAGAGCCAATTTTGCCTCATCGCTTTTTGCTGAAAGTATACCAAACTCATCTACTGCTTGTACTGAGTAGTAATAATCAACACCTTTTAAAATATCATGATCTTCAAATCTAAGAGAAGTTACATTTTTAAATTTTACTGTATCTGATAAAAACCAGTTCTTTTTTACTCTTTTGTGAACATTATAAGATATCGCTCTATTATCTCCTGCTTGCCAATTTAAAATAGCTTTATTTCCTTGAATTTGAGCTAAAGTTAATATTGGTTTTGCTGGTGGTGCTAGAGATATACCTTTTATAGCTTCAATATCAGAGCTACTTTCAAGATTATCTTTATCAACTGCTATAACTTTGTAGTAGTACTCTTTTTTATCTGCATTTACTTCATCTGTATATTCTAAAGTATTTGAGTTTACAGCTGCTATGTTACTGTAACCTAAAGATTTATAGCTACTTCTATATATTCTATACTGAACTACATCAGGACTTTGAGATGCACTCCAAGTTATATAGATTTTTTTTGGAATATTATTTGAAACTTTTATATTTGTAGCTGGTAGAGGAAGAGCTTTTGTTTTTGCCTCCAATACTTTAGTAGGAGCTGATTCAACATCTCCAAAAGAGAAAGCCTTTATTCTATATTTATATGTAGTATTATCATCTAATCCTGTATCAATAAATTCAGCACTTAGTCTATTTTCTATCTTAGAAGCAGATGCCCAAACCCACTCTTTAAGAAAAGTATTATATCTTTCAACTCTATAATAACCAACTCTAGGATCAGGATGTGGTTGCCATACAATTTTTACTTTTTTTGGAAGATTTGATACTGCTTGTGCAAAACCAACAGGCGCAATTCTTGGAAGAGTTTCTACTATATAAGCTTGAGTTGTAGGTGACTCTGTCCCATCATTTAATCTAGCAGATATTTGATAAGCATACTTTGTTTTTGGTTCTAGACCTTTATCAACATAGTGTGTTATATATCTACTATCTGTTGCTTTTATTAACTTCAGAGTATTTTGACCTTTTGATAACTCTGTTCTATAAAAATTATAACCAACAACTCTATGGTCATCTATTCTTTGCCACTCAAAACCAATTGAATTCATATCTGGAATTGATTTAATTGAAGAGTAATCTATTGATTGAAAATTTTGATTAACCTTTGGTGAAGTTGTTGTAGTAAGGTTATCTAAAACATTTGCACAACCACTAATTATTAAAATTAAAAAAGCTAAAGAGGCTAGAAGTCTCAATTTTTTCATATATTCTCTCCTTGTCAAAATTGGTATCTATAAAATCTTGCATATCTTTAGGAAGTTTTGCAGTAAAACTCATCTTCTCTTTAGTTCTAGGGTGAGTAAATACTAAGCAAAATCCATGCAAAAAAAATCCGTTTATAATACTAAAATCGCCCTTAAATCCATATAAAATATCCCCTAAAATGTGCCTATTCAATCTATTTAGGTGAACTCTTATTTGATGTGTTCTTCCTGTTGAAAGTTTACAAGCTATTAGTTCATATTTTGAGTTATTACTAACTTCTAGCTTACAAAATGATGTTTTTGCATATCTTCCATCTTTTTGTATAGACATTTTAAGTCTATTATTTGGGTTTCTTCCTATTGGTTCTTCTACAATAATATTATCTTTTAAAGGTAAATCAATCAAAGCTAAATAGTATCTTCCAGCTTCTCTTTTTTCTAGCTGTTTAGATAGTTCAATATGAGCTTCATTGTTTTTTGCAACTATTAAAATCCCACTAGTTCCTTTATCAAGTCTATGTACAATTCCATGTCTTTCATCACCACTTATAGTCGATAAACTTATATTTTGAAGCTTTAGCCAATCAACTAAAGTTGCATCTTTTACGCTAGGAGCATCATGAACGGTAAGACCACGAGGTTTATTTATAATTAAAATATCACTATCTTCATATATTATCTCTATATTTGTATCTTTTAATGACTCTTTTATAAATTCACTATTTTTTTTATCAAATGTTTTTGGTTCTGGAAAAAATACCTCTATTTCTTGATTTAATTTTAGTTTTAAACCATTTTTATCTGTTGTTTTACCATCTACTTTTACAAACTCTTTTTGAATTAGTTGCTCAATTTGATTTCTTGAAGCATCTATTTTTAAACTTAAAAATTTATCTAATCTAATTTCTACATCTACAATAAAATTTTTATACATATTATGCTACTCTTTCGCTATGCGTTTACTTGATAAAAGAATTATGTCACATTTTGATTATTTAATATTAATCTTTATAGCCCCTTTAATAATACTATCTTATGTATTAATATCAGAGGCAAATGATGCATTGGCAAGTAAACAAGTATTTTATTATACTATATCCTTATTTATATTTATTTTAGTTTTTATGTTTCCTCTTAGAAAAAATCTAAGATTAGTTCCTTTTTTATATTGGATAGGAATTTTGCTTTTACTAGCAGTAGAATTTATAGGGGTAACAAAACTAGGTGCAAAAAGATGGATACATATTCCACTTCTTGATACAACTATTCAACCTTCTGAGATTATAAAGCCGATATATATATTGATGTTAGGATATTTAATACAAAGAAAACCACCACCCATTGGTGGATATGGATTAAAAGATTTTGGATACTTTTCGATTTATATTTTTATACCATTTTTTCTAATAGCTAAAGAGCCAGATTTGGGAACAGCTCTTGTGTTGCTTTTGGTTGGATATGGGATACTTTTTATAATTGGTGTAAATTGGAAAATATGGTTAGGAATTGTATTTATTTTATCCATATTTTTACCATTTTCATATAATTATATTATGAAAGATTACCAAAAGAAGAGGGTCCATGACTTTATTGTTGCAGAAAAACCTAGTTATCATGTCCAGCAAAGTATTATAGCAATTGGTTCAGGTGGTCTTACTGGAAAAGATAGTGATGAAGCAACTCAAACTCAACTTAAATTTTTGCCAATTGCTACAAGTGATTTCATTTTTGCTTATTTAGTTGAAAGACATGGATTTTTGGGTGCTTTTGGTTTGATAGTTTTATATGTGATTATAATTTTACATCTGTTTACAATAAACTATTTTTTCAAAACAGATTTTATAGTAAAAGCATTTTCCTCAGGCTTAGCTTTACTTATTTTTTTAAATATGAGTGTAAATATTTTGATGGTAATAGGTTTTGCACCAGTTGTTGGTATTCCTTTACCTCTATTTTCTTATGGTGGAAGCTCTTTTATAAATTTTATTGTAACTTTTGCAATTTTAGAAAATCTACTAGCATTTAGATATATGGATATGTATAATTATGAAAGAAAAATGTAAAGTTTTTTAATAGTTTCTATAAAAAACTTTAAATCTAAGTTTTGTTGGCTCAGTTGGTTTTGGATACTCTTTGTACGCAATTTGGATTAGTTCTAAAGAGTAGTCATCTAAAATAGTATAACCACTAGAACCTATTATTTTAAGTCCACTAATATCACCATTTGGATGAAACATAAACTCTATAGTATTTATTCCACCAATTCCAAGCTTTGCAGCTAGTTTTGGATAACCCATACGATTTAAAACTTTTTGAGTAATTACTTGAAAATTATTTAGATTTTTTTCTAAATAGGCTTTTTGTACATTTGTAAAATTATCATACTCTTTTCCATATAATTTTTGAAGTTCATTTAAAACTTCTTGATTTATAGGAGTTTTTTGAGATAAAAATTTTTCTAAAGTATTATCTTGAAGATTACTACTCTCTTTTAAAATCTCTTTTTGGACTTTTTTAGCCTCTTTTATATCTAGTTGTTTTTTACTATTATTAGCTTTTAATTCACTACTTGCTTTTTGCTCTTTTTCAACTATTTTTGGAGTTTTTATATTTTGTTGTTTTTGTTCAACAATTTTTGGTTCATCTATTTTAGGCTCGACACTTTTTGCTGTTTGTTCTTGCAATACTTTTTCTTGTACTAATTTTACAAATTTTACTTCACTTTTTTCATTATCTTTTTTTGTCTCTTCTTTAGCAGACTCTTTAAAGCTATAATTTAAAAAAAGTAAAATATGAATCAATAAAGAAACGACAAATGCAAGTACTATTTTTTTCATGCGCGAATTATAGTAAAAAAATTTAAAAATTGTATTTATTTTTAAATTTGATAAATATATAAATAACCTTTTGCTTATAAATATTATAGTAGAATAAAAACTTAATTATAATTTAGGAAAAAAATATGTTTAAAAAATCTATAAAAGCCTACAAAGAAGCTTGTGAAGTAATTCCAGGAGGTGTTGATTCTCCTGTTCGAGCATTTAAAAGCGTAGGTGGAACACCACCATTTATTAAAAAAGGTAAAGGTGCCTATTTATATGATATTGATGGTAACAAATATTTAGATTTTGTACAAAGTTGGGGACCACTTATTTTTGGACATTGTGATAAAGATATTGAAAAAGCAGTTATAAAAACTGCAAAGTTAGGTTTGAGTTTTGGAGCTCCAACGAATCTTGAAACAAAACTTGCTTCTGAGATTGTTGAAATGTATGAAAATATTGATAAAGTAAGATTTGTAAGCTCTGGAACAGAAGCTACTATGAGTGCAATAAGATTGGCACGAGGGGTTACAAATAAAAATGATATTATAAAATTTGAGGGTTGTTATCATGGACACTCTGATTCTTTACTAGTACAAGCAGGTTCAGGTATGGCAACTTTTGGAAGCCCAAGTAGTCCAGGAGTTCCAGAGGATTTAACAAAACATACACTACTTTGCGAATACAACAACATAGAACAACTCAAAAAATGTTTTGAAGAAAGTTCTGATATAGCTTGTATTATTATTGAGCCAATTGCTGGAAATATGGGATTAGTTCCTGCAACAAATGAATTTTTAGCTACTTGTAGAGAGCTTTGTGATAAACATGGAGCTTTACTGATTTTCGATGAAGTTATGAGTGGATTTAGAGCATCTTTAAAAGGTGCAAGTGGAATTTTAGATGTACAAGCTGATATTCTTACTTTTGGAAAAGTTATAGGTGCTGGAATGCCAGTAGGTGCTTTTGCAGCTTCAAAAGAGATTATGGGACATTTATCACCTGAAGGTAAAATTTATCAAGCTGGAACTTTAAGTGGTAATCCAGTTGCTATGGCAGCTGGTTTAGTAAGTCTTAAAAAGTTAAAAAAAGATCCAGAAATTTATGATGTTTTAGGAAAAAAAGCAAAAAGATTAGTTGATGGACTTAAAAGAGTTGCTATTGAAAATGAAATACCTCTTCAAGTAAATACAAGAGGAAGTATGTTTGGATTTTTCTTTTGTGAAAAAGAGCCAAAAAACTTTAAAGAAGTAGGGCTTTGCAATTTTGAAAGATTCGCAACTTTTCACCGTGAGATGTTAAAAAGAGGTTTTTATTTTGCTTGTAGTCAATATGAAGCTGGATTTATTTGTACAAAAATTACAAATAAGATGATTGATGATTGTATAAAAGCAGCAGATGAAGTTATGAAAGGTTTAAAATAATGGAAAGTTTTAAAAATGTAGAGCTTATTAAAAAAGCAAATATCTATTTTGATGGAAATGTAACAAGTAGAACTTTTATAGATATAGATGGAAGTAAAAAATCTTTAGGAATTATGATGATAGGAGAGTATCTTTTTGGTACTGCTGAAGCTGAAATTATGGAAATTATAGATGGTCATGTTGAAGTAAGATTAAAAGGTGAAAGTGAGTGGAAAAGTTATAAAAGTGGAAGTTCTTTTGAAGTTCCAGCAAACTCAAGTTTTGATATAAAAGTATTAACAATAAGTGATTATTGTTGTAGTTACATAAAATAGATTGGAAATAAATGGAAGATATAAAAGAGAAAGAGCAAAAACCAAAACATAGAGATAAGATAGAGGCACTTGATAGTTTATCTGTTGGTATTTCTATGGTTGCTGCTATTGCAATTGGAGTTGGAATAGGTTTAGCCCTAAAACACTTTACAGGATATACATGGACACTTTGGCTTGGTATTTTTTGGGGTATTGCAGCAGCTGGTTTAAATGTTTACAAAGCTTATAAAAGAGCTCAAAAAGTGTATGAAGGTATGGAAAATGATCCAAGATATTCATATAGAGCAAAACATGGTGATAAATCATTTGACGATGATGAAGATAAATAGTGAAATTTTAAACTTTGCAAAGGTTTTTTTATTTTTAAATCTTTGTCTTAGTTTATATGCAATATTTTTTGAAAATGCAATTTGGCTTTTAAATCTTCAAATAGCATTTTTTGCTTCGCTTCTTGTAACTCTTGCTTCATTTTTATCTTATAAAAAAAATATTCAAAATAGATTAGAAAATCTTGATAAAAATCATATTTCAAGTAGTGAAGAGAGAGATAAAATTGATGAAATAGATGACCCTTTTGATTTGTATAGTGAGTATAAAGAGGTTCCTGAAAGTGAATTAACACCAGAAAAAATAAAAGAGATTATAGATGAAGAAAAAAGTAGGGTAAAGCAAAATGTAGTAAAAAATACACTGTTTAGTGCAACAGGTTTTTTATCTATTTATAGGATTTTTGGTTATGGATTTTTAATTTTTGGATTTTTTGCATTAAATAATAATAAAATTCTTATTCCTCTTGCTTTTATAATTGGTCTTAGTATTGTACCAATTGGAGTTTTATTTACAAAGATATTCTTAAAAAATGATTAGGGAGAAATATATTTAAATGGAAGCTAGACAAATAAGTATTGATGAGTTTTTATCATCAAGTAAAACTAGATTTATAATTCCTGTTTATCAAAGAAATTATGATTGGAAAGAGAAAAACTGTCTTCAATTATTTAATGATATAAGAAGTGCTTCGATAGATGAAAGAATAAAAAGTCATTTTATGGGTTCTGTTGTTTATGTATCAAATAGTGATACAGATTCAATTGATTTAAAAGAGTATGTAATTATTGATGGACAACAAAGACTTACTACAGTAACTCTTTTTCTCAAAGCACTTCATGATTCAATTGAAGATGTAGATTTACAAGAAGAAATATTAGAAAGTTATTTAATAAATAAAAGATTAGATGAAAAAAATAAAATAAAGCTTAAACCTATTAAAAAAGATGATGAAACTTTTATAAAGCTACTCAAAAATATTACGGTAAAGAAGGACAAGAGAGTATAGATCCAGTAGTATTCTTCAAGATTTTATTGGTGGGATATTTAAACAATATCAATTCAGATAGACAGTTGATAGCTTTTTGTAGTGATAGCTTGTCGATACGATTATTTTTGGGTTATGATGTACATGAGCAGCTTCCTTGGCACAGTACCATTAGCCGAACTCGCGGTTTATATGGCGAAGAAGTGTTTTTAAACTTGTTTAAAGAAGTCTTGAGAATGTGCGTTTCTAAAGGCATGGTTCGTGGTAAACGACAAGCGGTGGACAGCGTTTTCATCAAAGCCAACGCCAGTATGGATAGTTTGGTAGAGAAGGAAGTTTTGGAAGATGCCAGTGCTTTTGTAAACGAATTAGAAGAAAACAGCGAATACAAAGTAACTTCCACCCGCAAGAAACTGGTAGAACGCCACCACGATTGGAAAGCAGAAGCGTATAAAGGAATGCCAGCAAATAGCAACAGCAATCAAACCGACGAAAACGGCAATCTCATCCGTCCCAAATACTTGTCTAATCACACCCATTATTCTCCCACAGATACAGATGCCAGAGTAAGCGTAAAACCCGGCAAAGCGCGACAATTAAATTATTTTGGACAAATCGCAGTAGACGATGCGCACCATGTTATCACAGGAGCGTGTTCTGATTTTGCTGATAAACGCGACAGTCAATGTTTAGAACAAATTGTAGAACTTACCGAAGAAAACTTAAAAGAAAACGGAATCGAACTCGAAGAACTCTTAGCCGATGGTGGTTACAGCAGTGGTGAAGCATTGGCGTATTTACATGAAAAAAACATCAACGCTTACATCCCAAACTTCGGACAATACAAACCCGAGCGAGAAGGTTTTACCTTCAACAAAGAAGAAAATTATTACCAATGCACAAAACCCGAAGGCAACCAAGCGAAACTGCTTTTCAAAGGCGAAAAAAGGGATAGTAAAGGCTACACCAAACGAACGTACCGAAGTAGCGAAACAGATTGCAAAAACTGTCCACTAAGAGAACAATGCTGTGGCAAAAGCACCAAGTTCAAAAAATTAGACGACAGCATCCACAAAGAACATTACGACCGCATGCACCAAAAACTCACCCAAAACGAGAAATATGCCAAGAAAATGGTAAAAGTGCGAAGTAAAACAGTAGAACCCGTGATAGGAACGTTGGTCAACTTTACGAACATGAAGAGAGTCAATACACGAGGCATCAAAAACGCAAACAAACACGTATTAATGGCAAGTTTAACCTACAACTTGAAAAAATACTTACGCTTTATCACCAAAAAACCGAGTGTTTTAGCCCAAGTTCTATCTCTAAAACAAGGGAAGAACTTTGCTTTTATAAAATCAGTCTTCCCAAGCATCAATAACTCAATTTTAAGCACCCCAAATTTTATGATTTTGAATCTTAATTAAAAAATAAACCTCTCTAAAATTGCTTCTAAAGAGGTCAAAATTTTATGTTTTTGAAAACTATTTTCTAAAAAAAAGGAGTTGTGCAACAGTTACCGATGTTACCTGCTGGCGTTCTTTCGGTTTCATTTCGCCAATTTCAATATTCTATACGCTCCTCTTGCCACTACTACAAATACAATAGCTCCGATAATCAAATCGGGATAGCTCGAGTTTAACCAATTGACCAAAATTCCTGCAACGATAACCCCCGAATTGATTATAACATCGTTTGACGTGAAAATCATCGAAGCCTGCATATGGGCTTCTTTACTCTTGTTCTTTTGCAATAGGTAAAGACAAAGTACGTTTGCTATCAATGCCAAAACAGAAACAATAATCATTGTTTTGAAATCGGGCATCGCTTCTATTCCGATAAAACGTCTGATAACTTCAACAAAACCGATAACGGCTAACAGGATTTGAAAGTAACCTGCAAATTTGGCGATATTGTTTTTTCTTGCAATCGTACCCCCAACAGCAAACAAAGCCAATGCGTAAACGATGCTATCGGCAAGCATATCCAAGCTATCCGCTACCAATCCCATTGAGTTGGAAAAAATACCGAACAACATTTCCAATCCAAAGAAAACGAAATTGATAATCAATACCGTCCATAGTAGTTTCCGTTGGCTATTGCTTGTATCTGTTTCAACAACTGCGTTAGTTTCTTCGGTTGAAATCAGCGTTGTATTTAGGTTCAAGGTTTCCAAAGCTGAAAAAATCGGCTCTGGGTTTCCACTATGGTAAACATTTAGTTTTCTATTGGGAATATCAAATTCCAATGACTTTACCGTATCAAAGTTTTGCAGTTTCATACGGATTAATTGCTCCTCACTTGGGCAATCCATTTTTGTTATATTAAATATTGTTTTGTTCATCTTTTAAAGTTTAAATTTTATTCCTCCGTTAATTACAAATCCGTCCAATGGTGCATAGATGTCTTTAAAAACAGGGTTGGTTATAGTACCTGTATAAATGTTATCAAAACGTGTCTGTCTTGTATCAAAGAAATTTTCAAAGTTGATATATAAAGAAAATCTTTCCCAAATCTTTTCAGCCATAAAGCCACATATAACATAGTCTTTTCCTGTTGTTCCGTCATTGAGCTTTTGCGGACTGAAATAATAGGCTTCTAAACCAATCTTCCATTTATCCTCAATTTCATACATCAGTACAGAGTTAATACGGTGTTTTGGGGTTAATGGATTTTCGGTAGTTGTTCCGTTTTCAA
>ERZ650306.449-NODE-449-length-25228-cov-11.153418_pt1 | contig 25228 bp, 20 predicted proteins | sample MGYA00376242_ERZ650306 | MGnify/ENA primary metagenome ERZ650306 (study PRJEB26733, sample SAMN07839244) | wastewater metagenome | biome: urban; feature: wastewater treatment plant; material: waste water | place: USA: North Carolina | collected 2016-03-31 ... | reverse complement strand
CCGCTACTGGCGCGTGCTGCCCGACCTGAGCCGACAGGCGCTGCCGCTGCCGCCCAAGGTGGACATCGACGGCGTGGTGGCCGGCCAGCTGATTGTGCGGCTGAACCAAGCCTGGGGCGATCTGGACGCCGGCGTGCTGCTGGCGCTGGACTGGCAGGCGCTGTGCGCGGGTGATATCGACCCGCTGCCCTTGTTCACCCCGGGCCCGCGCCAGTCGGTGGATGGCGCGCTGGCCGGGCGCAGCTGCCTGTTTGTGCATGTGCTGGACGAAGGCGTCAGCCAGCTGTGGGTATACACCCCCACCGCCGACGGCTGGCAGGCGCAGCGCGCGCCATTGCCCGGCCAGGGCCAACTGGAGATGGTGGACCAGCCGTGGCAGAGCAATGTGCTGCTGTTTGGCTACGATGATTTTCTCACCCCCTCCACGCTGTACTGGCTGGACGCCGACGACGCCAGCCTGACGCCGCAGGCGCTGCGCGGCCAGCCGCCGCGCTTTGCTGCCGAGCAGATGCACGCGCAGCTGCGCCACGCCATCGCCCCGGACGGCGAGCGCATCCCGTATTTTGTCGTGGCCCGCCGCGACGCGCCGCACGACGGCCAGCGCCCGACCTTGCTGTATGGCTACGGCGGTTTTGCCGTGCCGATGACGCCGTTTTACCTGGGCGCGCTCGGCCGGCAGTGGCTGGAGCAAGGCGGCGTGTTTGTGCTCAGCTGCATTCGCGGCGGCGGCGAATTTGGCCCGGATTGGCACGAGGCGGCGCTGGCCGAGCGCCGGCAAGTGGCGTTTGACGATTTTCTGGCAATTGCCCGCCAGCTGATCGCCGACGGCGTCACCTGCCCGGCGCGCTTGGGCATTCAGGGCGGCAGCAATGGCGGCTTGTTGGTGGCGGCGGCGATGACTCAGGCGCCCGAGCTGTTTGGCGCGGTGGTGTGCGAAGTACCGCTGACCGATATGCTGCGTTACACCGAACTGTCCGCCGGGCCAAGCTGGATCGACGAATACGGCGACCCGGCCGACCCCGAGCACCACGCCGCGCTGGCGGCCTATTCGCCCTACCAGCGTCTGCAAGCCGGCGTGCGTTATCCGGCCACCCTGGTGACCACCTCCAGCAGCGACGACCGCGTGCACCCTGGCCACGCGCGCAAGTTCACCGCCCGCCTGGGCGAGCTGGGCCAGCCGGTGTTGTTGTATCAGTCCGACGCCGGCGGCCACAGCGGCCAGGGTGGCGATATGCGCCAGCTGGCGGCGGAAGTGGCCCGAGTGACGGTGTTTCTGTATCAACAGCTGATGGATGCCGCCTGATGAAAATCGTGATCTGCCCGGACAGCTTCAAAGAAAGCCTGCCGGCCGACGCTGCCGCCCAGGCGATTGCCGAGGGCGTGCGCGAGCTGTGGCCGGATGCGGAGTGTGTGTGCCTGCCGCTGGCCGACGGCGGCGAAGGCACGCTGGATGCGCTGGTCAGCGCCACTGGCGGCCAGTTGCTGCGCCACACCGTGCGCGGCCCGCTGGGCGCGCCGGTCGATGCGCGTTTTGCCGTGCTGGGCGACGGTGAAACGGCCCTGATTGAAATGGCCGAGGCCGCCGGCCTGATGCGGATTCCGCGCAGCGAGCGCGACCCCTTGCGCGCCAGCACCTACGGCGTGGGCGAGTTGATCGCCGCCGCGCTGGCGCAGGGCGCGCGGCGCATCTTGCTGGGCCTGGGCGGCAGCGCCACCCAGGATGGCGGCGCCGGCATGCTGCAGGCGCTGGGCGCGCGCCTGCTGGATGCCGACGGCCAGCCGCTGCCGCCCGGCGGCGCGGCGCTGGCGCAACTGGCCACGCTGGATTTGGCGCCCATGCAGGCGGCGCTGGCCGGCGTGCAGGTGGATGTCGCCTGCGATGTGGATAACCCGCTGTGCGGCCCGCGCGGCGCCAGCGCGGTGTTTGCACCGCAAAAAGGCGCCGGCCCGGCCGAGGTGGCGCAACTGGACGCCGCCTTGGCGCACTGGGGCCGTTATCTGGCGCAGGCCTGCGGCCGCGACGTGGCCGCACTGCCTGGCGCGGGCGCGGCCGGCGGCATGGGCGCTGCCGCGCTGGCGGCGTTTGACGCCCGTCTGCGTCCCGGCATCGACTGGGTGATGGACGCCGTGCGGCTGGATGAAGCGCTGCGCGGCGCCGACTGGGTAATCAGCGGCGAAGGCCGCGCCGATGGCCAATCGGCCGGCGGCAAAGTGCTCAGCGGCGTCGCCCGCCGCGCCCAGGCCGCTGGCGTGCCGGTGCTGGCTTTGGTGGGCTGTCTGGGCGAGGGCCATGAGGCGCTCTACCCGCTGGGCGTGCGCGCCATCCTGCCCATCGTGCCCGGCCCGGTCAGCCTGGACGAGGCGCTGGCGCAGGCGGCGGCCAATCTGCGCCGCACCGCGCGCGCGGCGGCGGGGTTGTGGCGGCAGGGGTAGTGCATTGTTTGGCGGTTGAGACCGCTCACAAAACCCCCTGGCGTTGTTGTGTGACCTTGCCGTACTGCTTGTACTGTCTGCGGTCACACGCCTAGCCAGGACCGCTTTGCTGGGTTTTGTGAGTGGCTCTTACTGCCCGCCTTCCAGCATCCGCGTCACCCCGCCCGGCGGCAAATCCGGCGCGGCGTCCGGGCAGCTGCCCCAGTCGCATTCGTGGGGGTGGGCGTGGCGCCAGGCGTTGAATTCTTCCAGCGGCAGCGCTTTGGCGATCAGATAACCCTGGGCGATGTCGCAGCCCAGCAGCGCCAACTCGCGGTATTGATTGCCGGTTTCCACGCCTTCGGCCACCACTTTCAGGCCCAGCGCATGGCCCAGACTGATGGTGGACAGCACAATCGAGCGGTTGTGCAGGTTCAGATCCATGATGAAGCTGCGGTCGATTTTCAGCTCGTCCACCGGCAGATGGCTCAGGTAGGCCAGCGAGGAGTAGCCGGTGCCAAAATCGTCAATCGCCAGCCGGTGGCCGGCCTCGTGCAGGGCGGTGAGGGTGGCGCGGGCTTGTTCCGGGTCGGCCATCAGCCCGCCTTCGGTGATTTCCAGGCACAAATCCTGTGGCTGGGCGTCGTGGCGGCGCAGGGCGGCGGCCACCCGCTTGGGAAAGTCCGGGTCTTCCAGATCATGCACGGCAACGTTGATCGAGATGGTCAACGGCTGGCCGCTGGCGCGCCAGGCGGTGGTTTGCTGGGCCACTTCGTTCAGCAGCCAGTCGGTCAGCGAGCGAATGCGGCCGGTTTGTTCGGCAAACGGGATAAACGCCGACGGCGGCACCCAGCCGCGCTCCGGGTGGCGCCAGCGCACCAGCGCCTCGGCCTGCACCAGCTGGCCTTGGTTGATGCTGACCTGCGGCTGATAAAACACATGCATTTCGTGCTGCTCGACCGCGCGGCGCAATTCGCCCAGCAGCGACAATTGCTCGCGGCGGCTGCCCACTTGTTCGGCGTTGTATTCGCTCCACGGTTTGTGCGCCTGCTTGGCGGCGTACAGCGCCACCTCGGCGTTGCGCAGCAGCAGCCCGGCCTGATTGCCGTGCTGCGGAAAGCGCACAATGCCCAGGGTGACGGTGAGGTCGATCTGCTGGTCGGCCAGGGTGAACGGCTCGCCTTCCAGCGCGCGAAACACCTGGCGGTGCAGGCTGTCGCTGTCGTATGCCGGCAGGCCAGTCACCAACAGGGCAAACACATTGCCGCCCAGCCGATGCACGCGGCTGTCGTCGGGCCACAGCTCGGACAGGCGGGTGGTGGCCACTTGCAGCACCAAATCGCCAGCGGCAAAGCCCAATAAATCGTTGATGGCGCGAAAGCGGTCCAGATGCACCAGCATCAGCACGCCCATCTGGTGCTGGCTGAGCGCCGCAGTCAGCGCCTCGTCCAGCGCCAGCCGGTTGCCCAGGCCGGTGAGCTCATCACGGTAAATCAATTGCAGCATGGCTTCTTCGCGCTGGGCAATCGCCTGGCCCATGGCGTTCAGCCCGCCGGCCAGCTGGGCGACTTCGTCCTGCCCATGCGAATGCGCGCGCGCGCTGTAGTCGCCATCGGCCAGCCGCTCGGTGACCGACAGCAAGGCGCGCACCGGCTGGGTCAGCGCCCGCGCCACCCACCACGACAAGGCCAGCGAAATGGCAAAAATCGCGCCGCCAATCAGCAGCGAGGTCAGCAGCGCTTCATGGCTGCGGTTTTGCAGATAAGCCACGTCAATGTCGGCGCCAATCACATAGCGCAGGCCATCGCGGCGCTCGCCGGGCACAAACAGCGAACGGAACTGGCCAAATTGATCCTGGTATTCGGCAAAGTGCGGCTGACCGTCGCGGAATGCCTGCCACAATGCCGGCGGCGGCTCGCGGTAGGCTTGCATGTACTGGCCGTATTTATCCCGGCGGATTTCGTCGGCCGAGGCTGAATCAGCCAGATAGCGCACCTGGCCATGGTCTTCAACAAAGGCGTACACATAGCGCAGCCCGGCTTCCTGGCTGTAGGCATAAAGCGAACGGGTTTGCTGGAGATAATTGGCCGGCGGCGCGGTGTTGAGTGGCTGTTCCAGATAATCGGCAGGCAGCATGCGGGTCACGGCATGCGCCGCTGCGGTCAGCCGGGCGTCGGTGGCCTCGTAGATGCTGTCGGTTTTGATCTGGTAGACAAACAGGGTGTAGGCCGCGGTGGCCAGGATATTGATGGCGGTGAACACCAGCAGGATCTTGGCCTGCACGCCCCATTTTTTGCTGTGTTTCATCTGCCTTTCCCGTGCGTCGGTGGACATGCCGACGCGCATGCCGGCTGGGAAGTTTAGCACGTTGGGGTGGCTTGGCCAGTGTGGGCGCGCCAGGCCGGGCTGCGTGCAGAGGCCCGGCCTGGCGGATTACGTCCGCTCAGTGGATGACGTCGGCGTGGGCGGAATGCGAGTGGCGCGCTGCCGAGCCAGGCGGATGATTTCTTCCGCCATCTGCCGGGTTTCCTGCGGCACATCCTGCAAGCGCGCCTGTGCACCGGCCAAGGTGTACAGGGCCTGGGTGAACGGCAGGAGAAAGCCGGCTTGCTCACACTCGCTCATCCAGTCGGCCAGACGCTCGCCAAGGCCAAGGTCATGGCATTCGAGGGTTTGCAGTTTTAGGGTATCGAATGCGACGTTATCTCCTTGCTCGGCTTGTTGAGCCAGCGCTTGCAGAATATCTACTGCCATTTGGCGATTGGCTAGACAGAGGTGGGCTTGTAAAGACGTTTCGTAGAAGCGAATTTTCTCTGCGTTATCTGCTTTCTCTGTATTAAATGGCATCTCTAAGATTTCACGATACAGTGATTTAGCTTCTGGCCATTTTTCTTGCTTACATAGGAGTGGTGCAAGACAGGATTTGGCTAATCTGCTATGCCCGCTTAGATTGATCGCTTGGCGATATGCGTGTTCTGCCTCTACATAGTTATTCTTTTCGTGCTCAAGCATGAATCCTAGAAAGGTCCATGCTAAAGAATTGGTTGCTTCTAGTGAAATGGCTTTTCGTAAGGCTGTCTCAGCGGCATGAAAATCTTTTTGTTGGTGTAAAAGGAATATGCCTAAAAGGAGATGGGCAGTTGAATTATCTTTATCAAGCAAAACTGCTTGGCGGTAAGCCATTTCAGCCTCGTCAGGCTGGTTTAGGTAGATGTGAAGCAGCTGGCCTTTCCAAAGGCTCAACTGGCTCAGCTTTGGAAAATATTGTTCTAACATTTCTATGGTTTTTAGGCACCATAAGTCATGGTGTGATGAGTTGATTAAAAATTTAGAGGCTGTTTCTAGTGCTGTCGGGTGTTGGTTGAAGCAGGTGCGAATCTGATTATAGGCTAATTTTGAGTCAGGGCAGTCCGGAAAAAAATCATGGGTTAAGATGGCTTTAAAAAAAACTTTGGCATCACTCTTGCTCATGCTTTCCTCTAGAATCTTGTGGTTTTTAGCTAGTGAGTCCTGTATCCGCCTAAATAGGCCCTGATCCATCGCCGGAGTTTCTTGTGCAATTTGCTCTTTTACTACCAAGTCCAAGAGTGCCGATCCCATCACCGCATCCACCCACTGCTGCTTTTCCTCTTCTGTTTTTGCATGCGGGCAACGGCGCAGTTGTTCCGGCAGGGCGCGCAGCCTTTGCCGGTAATCCGCTGCATCTTTGAAATCCCGGTCTTCGACGTTGAAATCAAAAAATTCATGCAGGCGGGCGCGGCAGTCTTGCAGGTCTTTGAGCAGACGCCAGCGCAAGGTGTAGCGTTCGGGTGCGTCCGGCGGCAGGGCGTCGGCCAGGGCGCGTTCGTAGTCCCATTCATGGGCGTGGTGGATGGGCAGCGCATCCAGGCGCTGTCTGGCCATCTGGCACAGCTCGTCCTGGCTGAACCACAGGCGCATGAACTCCACCAGCCAGGCCAGGCGGGCGCGTTGGCGGCGGGGAGAGAAGCGCATCAAATACCAGATATTGAAAAACCGCTCGGCAGCTTGGTAGCCGCTGCGGGTGGTGCCATGCAGCGGGGTTTTTTCGATCAGGCCGTCCAGTTGCAGGCGCTGCAATTGTGGCGAGATGCTGCTTTTGGCCACGTGCGAGGCGTCGGCCAGTTGGCCCAGTGAGATGGGCGCCCAGTGTTCAAAGACATGCGCCAGCAGTTTGCGCGGCAGCTCGGCCAGTGCATCCATGCGCGCCTTGTAGAGCGGGGTCATGGCGTCCAGCAGCGCTTCCAGATCACTGCGCACGTCGCCGTGTGGGCTGTGGGCGAGCAATTCATAAAACATCACCGTGGTGCGCGGGTTGCCGCCAGACAGTTGGCGCAGGGTGGGCAGGCGCTCGGGGTGGGCGTTCAGTTGGCTTTGCATGGCATGGCGCGCGCTGTCGCCGCCAAAGGTAGCGGCCAGCGCCAGCAAGGCTTGTTGCATTTCTTCCAGCCGCAGCGGGCGCAACTCGATATTGCGGAAGAAATCCAGAAACGCATCGTGATAGTGGCTGTCGGCTTCCAGACTTTGGTAGCTGCCGCCCACCCAGAGCAGGCGCGCATTGCTTTGCAGCACCTGGCGCAAACTCCAGTGGGCGGCGGCGCCGATGTTGTGCAACAGCAGGTCGGTGTTGTCCACCAAGAGCAGCAGGCGTTGCTGATATTGGTCGGCGCAGTGGTTGATGGCGTCCAGACAGGCGGCGGCTTGCTCGGCGGGGGGCAAGGCGGCCAGGCGTTGGGCCTGGGCATCGAGGGCTTGGGTGGGTTGGCCGCGTTGCTCCAGTGCGTCGATCAGGCTATCCAGCACATTGGCCCAGAATTGGCCAACGGTGTTTACTGTGTATTGCTCTTCAGGAAAGCGCAGCGCCAGCCAGTGAGTGCGCAATTCGGCGTCGTCGTCCACGGCCAGCGCCAGACGTTGCATCAGGGTGGATTTGCCCATGCCGCGCGCGCCAATCAGCAGGGTGTGCTGTCCCACGCTATCGACCGGGGTGGTTCGCAGGGTGTCTAACAGCTCGCTTAACTCGTGTTGTCGGGCCACAAAGATGGCGCGCAGTTGCTCGGCGCTCCACAGGTGCGGATTGTATTTGCTGATGGCGGCAAAGCCGCCAGCCGGGGCATTGGGCTGAAGTGCTTCAGACATGGTTGCGGCTCCACCAGTCGCGCAGCGGAAACGACAAAAATTGCACGCGCTGGCTGGCGCTGGGTGGGCTCAGATAGCCTTCGTCGCTCAGCCGCACCAACAAATCTTGCAGGCGCTGGGTGCGGCGCTCGGCGTCGGCCTCGTGCTTGCTCAGCCGGCTGTGCAACTGGCGCAGGGTCAAGCCGTCGGCGTGGCGTGAAACGTGTTTGAGCAGGTCCTGGCACAATGCCAGTTCGCTGGCGGGTAGTGTGGTTTTAAGGCGTAGTTCCCAGTGATAAAAGCGCGAGCGGTTGGCCAGCAGTTTTTCGTAGGCATCGTGGACATCGCTGAGAATTAGCATGTCGCGGTCGGCTGGCGTGGGGTTTTCTTGCTGGCGTTCGCGCGCCGCGCGCAGGGTTTCGTCCAGCAGCAGGCACAAAAAATAGGGTGACAACCAGCCCAGGCGAGTCAGCGCGTTTTCAATCACCTCATCGCTGGCGCTGCTGCCCGCTTGCTGGGTGAATTTTTGCCACATGGCCCGCGCTTCAGTCGGGCGAAAAGCACCCAGCGGGTAGTCGTAGCAGTCGTTCATCTTGTCGGCCAGGTGGTGGCGTTCCAGCAAGGACTGCAAGCCTATCGAGCCGGTGAACACAAAGCGGCATGGGCCGCCGGTCTGTCGCCAGATGCGCAGCCAGGCCAGCAATTGCTGCGCATCAGCGGGGCGGGTGTCCAGCAGGGTTTGCAGCATCACCGGAAATTCGTCGAGCAGAATCAGCAAAGGTTGTGGCTGCAAACGTTGGCGCAAGACTTCGCCAGCAACCAGCCAGTCTGGCATGGGGCCATCACCCAACTCGATGCCCAGGCCGCCGCCGCCGATGATTTCGGGTAGGCTGGCATCTATACGACGCAAGCGGCTAAACCAGCCCGCGATGCTTTGAGCTTGGTCGTTGGCAAATTTCCGCAGGGCGGGCGGTGGGTAAGCTTGCTCCAACGCCAGCACAAAGCTTTCGGCGCTGTGGATGTGCGAGACATCCAACCATCGCGCCAGCACACCTTGCTCGGCGGCTTGTTCTTGCAGGCGTTTCAGAATGGAGGTCTTGCCCAGCCGGCGCACGCCAGGAAAGCGAATGTGCTCGTTTTCCAAGTAGCGCCAGAGGTCGTCAAGCTCTTGTCTGCGGCCACAGAAATCTTCTCCGGTGGCGGGCTGGCCAAGCATCATGGTTGGGCTCCTGAATTAATTCAAAATTGAATTTATTCGATTTTGAATTAATTCACAAGGCCCGCCCGTCCTCACCGCTTGATCAGCGGCCGGTTCTTGTGAATGCTCATCAGAATGCCAAAACCGATCAGCAGGGTGACCATGGCGGTGCCGCCGTAAGAGATCAGCGGCAGCGGCACGCCAACCACCGGCAGGATGCCGGCCACCATGCCCATATTGACGAAGGCGTAGGTGAAAAACGACAGGGTGATCGAGCCGGCCATCAGGCGGCCAAACAGTGTGGTGGCTTTGGCGGCGATCATCAGGCCACGGCCAATCACCAGCAGGTAGAGCGCCAGCAGGATGAGGTTGCCAAGCAGGCCAAATTCTTCGGCGTACACGGCAAAGATAAAGTCAGTGGTGCGCTCGGGGATGAATTCCAGGTGGGTTTGCGTGCCGCTGAGCCAGCCCTTGCCGGTGGGGCCGCCGGAGCCGATGGCGATCATCGACTGGATGATGTGGTAGCCGGCGCCCAGCGGGTCGGAGCTGGGGTCGATCAGGGTGAGTACGCGCTTGCGCTGGTAATCGTGCAGCATGTTCCACACAAACGGCAGGCTGGCGCCAAACGCCACCGCGCCGGTGATCATCACTTTCCACGGCAGGCCGGCGAGGAACAGCACAAAAAACCCCGAGGCCATGATCAGCGTGGCGGTGCCCAGGTCGGGCTGCTTGAGGATGAACAGCGAGGGGATGATGATGATCACCGCGCCCACCAGATAATGGTGCCAGCGCAGGGCGTTTTCGTGCTTTTGGAAGTACCAGGCCAGCATCATCGGCACCATGATTTTCAGCACTTCCGAGGGTTGGATGCGGGTGACGCCCACATGCAGCCAGCGCCGCGAGCCATTGACCACTTCGCCAAACAGCGCCACGCCCAACAGCATCAGCACGCCGACAATATAGCCGGGCACGGCCAGTTGCATCAGGGTTTGCGGGCGGACATTGGCCACGCCCCACATGATGCCCAGCGCCACCAGCATGAAGGTCATCTTGTTGATGACTTTGTCCAGATTCTGGTTGGACGCCGAAAACAACACCACCAGGCTGAGCGCAAACAGCGCCATGATCAGCGCCAGCAGCCAGCCGTCGATGGGCGAGCGCAGCCGCTCCCAGGCGCGGCGCAGCAAGTAATAGTCGTTCATTCCACCACCTCTTCCGCCGGGGCGGCGGCGGGTTTGTTCTTGTCGGCGCGCACGTGTTGCGCGCTGGGGGCGTCACTATTGGGGGCGCTGACTTCGCCTTTGCGGCCGGTCAGATAAAAGTCGGCCACCTCGCGCGCCAGCGGTGCGGCGGCAGAGGCGCCCCAGCCGCCGTTTTCCACAATCACGGCAATGGCAATGCGTGGCGCTTCCACCGGGGCAAACGCCACAAACCACGAGTGGTCACGGTGTTGCTCGGCCAGGGCGGCGGCGTTGTACTTGGCGCCTTGCTTGATCTGCACCACCTGCGCGGTGCCGGTCTTGCCGGCCATGCGGTAGCTCAGGCCGGCGCCAATGCGCGCGGCGGTGCCGCCGGGCTTCAGCACCGCTTCCATGGCAGATTTCACAAAGGCGATATTGGCCGGGTCGGGATGATTGTCGCGCACCGGATTGGGTTCGACCTTGGTGATTTCGCCGGTTTTCAGGTTTTCGATTTCTTTGACCACGTGCGGGCGGTAGACCACGCCGTTATTGGCCAGGATGGCCACCGCATGCGCCACTTGCAGCGGGGTGTAGGTGTTGTAGCCCTGGCCAATGCCGATGGGCACCACGTCGGCCGGGGTCCATACGCGTGCGGCCTCGGGGTAGCGTTTGCCGGCAAAGCGTTTGCGCTTCCATTCCTTGCTGGGCAACACCCCGCGTGCCTCGCCATCCAGATCAATGCCGGTAGGGCTGCCAAAGCCGAATTTGGCCAACTGCGGCTCCAGCCGGTCGATGCCCATGTCCCAGGCCAGCTTGTAATAATAGGTATCCGACGACACCTGAATCGAGCGGAACATGCTCATGCTGCCCCAGCCGCTGGGCTTGGAATCACGAAAGCGGTGGGTGCTGCCCGGCAGCGAGAAATACCCTGGATCAGGAATGGTGTAATTGGGGTCGCGGAATTTGGTTTCCAGCGCCGCCATGGCCATGAAGGGCTTGAAGGTGGAGCCAGGCGGATACAGGCCGCGCAGGGCGCGGTTGACCAGCGGTTTTTTCCAGTCGTCGTTCAGGTCTTTCCAGCTCTGGCTGTCGATGCCGTCGATGAACAGATTGGGGTCGTAGCCTGGTTTGGAGATAAACGCCAGCACGCCGCCCGTGGCCGGGTCCAGCGCCACCAGCGCGCCACGCCGCTCGCCAAAGCGCTCCCAGGCGAACTTTTGCAGCTCGATGTCCAGCGCCAGCTTCAGCGTGTGGCCATTGACCGGCGACACCCGGCGCAGCGTGCGCACCGGCCGGCCGCCCGCGTCGGTTTCCATTTCTTCAAAGCCGGCGGTGCCGTGCAAGACTTTTTCGTAGGTGTATTCCAGCCCGGTTTTACCCATATGGGTGCTGCCGCGATAGTCGGCCAGTTCGTCGTTTTCTTCCAGCCGCTCCATTTCTTTCTGGTTGATGCGGCCGATATAGCCGACCACATGGGCGGTGATTTCTTTAAACGGATAATCGCGGAACAGCCGTGCTTTCACCTCGACACCCGGAAAGCGCCAGATATTGGCCGACACCTTGGCCACTTCGTCGTCGGTGAGCTTGATCTTCAGCGGAATGGATTCAAAGTTGCGGCTTTCTTCTGCTTGTTTGCGAAAGCGTTTGATGTCGCGGGCGTTGATGTCCACCAGCTCGGCCAACTGGCTGAGGGTTTGCTCCAGATTTTCAATTTTGTACGGGGTGAGTTCCAGCGTGTAGGCGGAGTAATTCTGCGCCAGCACCACGCCGTTGCGATCCACAATCAGCCCACGGTTGGGGATGATCGGCGACAGGGTGATGCTGTTGTTCTGGGCCAGGGTGGCAAAGTGTTCGTGTTGATACACTTGCAGCCAGGCAAAGCGGGCGGCCAGGGTGACAAAACCCAGCAGCATGGCGGCAAAGGCCAGCAGCAGGCGCAACTGAAACTGGTTTTCCGCCTGTTGTTGTGAAGTAAACGGCGCCATGGCTTACCCCGGCAGGCTGCCGCGCCGTTGCGGCAGCAACAGCACCTTGGTCAGCAGCGGCCACAGCAATGCGCCAATCAGCGGGCCGATAAAATAGCCGCTGCCAGCCCACGGGCCGCCCAGCAGCATGCGGCACACCGCCATGACAAACTGGCTGATCAGCAGCCCACCCAGCACCACCAGGGTTTGCTGGCCCAGGTTGTACATCACCACCTGGCGCTGGCGCGACAGCAGCAGATAGCTGATCACGCTATAGGCCAGCGCGTGCTGGCCGAACACGCTGGCGCTGGCCACGTCGGCAATCAGGCCGATGCCAAACGACCAGCCAATGCCAAAACGGCGCGGCTGGTTCAGTGTCCAGTACAGGGCCAGCATGGCGGTAAAGTCTGGCAGCCAGTTGGCCAGGGTGGCATCCAGCGGCAGCAGCTCGACGGCAATGGCCAGCACAAAGCTCAGCACAATCCAGCGCGGCTTGATTGGCTTTAGCAGTTCTTTGGGACGGTCAAACGCCATGGTTTATTCATCACTTCCACGTTTGCGGCGGGATTTGGTCTTGGGTGCGGGCGCCGCTTCCGGCCGGGGTGGCAGGTTCAAGGTTTCGTTGAGCACCAGCAGCGTGCGGTTTTCGCCCACGCCGGCCAGTGGGGTGCAGACAATGCGGGCAAACGGCGAGCCGCCGTTGCGGTCCACCATGGCGACTTTGGCCACCGGCAGGCCGGCTGGGTAGACGCCGTCGATGCCCGAGGTCACCAGCATATCGCCCACCTGTACATCGGCGTGGGCGGCGATATGGCGGATTTCTGCCTGGCCGCCCATGCCATACATCACTGCGCGCAGACCATTGCGCTGGATCATCACCGGCACCGGATGGTTGCGCTCGATCAGCAGGGTCACTTCGGCGGTCAGCGGCTGCACGCGGGTAATCTGCCCGATCAGCCCGCGCGCGTCGATCACCGGCAAGCCGGCCTGCACACCGTCCATGCTGCCTTTGTCGATAATCAGCGTGAAGGTGAACGGGTCGCGGCTGGTGTAGACGATTTCTGCCGGCAGGGTATTGCCGCCATGCTGGCTGCGCAGGCTCAGCGTTTGCCGCAGCTCGGCGTTTTCCCGTTGCAGCGCTGCCTGGCGTTGCAGGCGCGCTTCCAGCTCCAGCTGGTAGGTGCGCAAAGCCTGGTTTTCATGCGTCAGCGTCGCCTGGGTGGTCAAAAAAGTGTCTAGCTGGCGCAAGCCTTCCGGTGGGGCGGTCACCAGCCACTGCATCGGGTAGAGCAGCGCGGTCAGCGCGCCGCGCGCCGGGTCGAGCAGATGCAGCTTGGCGTCGGCCACCAGCAGGCCCAGCGACAAGGCGCCGCACGCCAGAAGGCGCGTCAGCGGCTTGGGGCCGCGACGAAAAAAACGGGGAGAGCTGGCGATATCCATCACATGCCATCAGGGGGAAGTCGGCGCGCGCCAGCCGGACAGGGGGCCGGATGGCGCGTCTTGGTCAGCGCGGGGTGTCGCGTCAGTCGTTGGTGAACAGCGTGCCAACCTTGTCCATCTTGTCCAGCGCCCGGCCCGAGCCGCGCACCACGCAGGTCAGCGGATCGTCGGCGACGAACACCGGCAGGCCGGTTTCTTCTTGCAGCAGACGGTCGATGTCGCGCAGCAGCGCACCGCCGCCGGTCAGCACCATGCCCTTTTCGGCAATGTCGGCGCCCAGTTCTGGCGGGGTTTGCTCCAGGGCGATTTTCACTGCCGAGACGATCTGGTTCAAAGGCTCGGTCAGCGCTTCGAGGATTTCGTTGGACGACACGGTGAAGGCGCGCGGGATGCCCTCGGCCAGATTGCGGCCTTTGACTTCCATTTCGCGCACTTCGGCGCCGGGGAAGGCCGAGCCGATGGTTTTCTTGATTTCTTCGGCGGTGGTTTCACCAATCAGCATGCCGTAATTGCGACGGATGTAATTGATGATGGCTTCGTCGAACTTGTCGCCGCCCACGCGCACCGAGTTGGAATACACAATGCCGCCCAGCGAGATCACGCCCACTTCGGTGGTGCCGCCGCCGATGTCCACCACCATCGAGCCGGTGGCTTCTTCCACCGGCAGGCCGGCGCCAATTGCGGCGGCCATCGGTTCTTCGATCAGCTCAACGCGGCGCGCGCCAGCGCCCAGCGCCGATTCTTTGATGGCGCGACGCTCCACCTGGGTGGAGCCGCACGGCACGCAAATCACGATGCGCGGGCTGGAGCTGAACACCCGGCTGGGGCTGACCTTCTTGATGAACTGCTTGAGCATCTGCTCGGTGACGGTGAAGTCGGCAATCACGCCGTCTTTCATCGGACGGATGGCCTGAATCGAACCCGGCGTGCGGCCGAGCATTTTTTTCGCTTCCAGGCCAACGGCCAGGATGGATTTTTTATTGGATGCGCCTTCGTGCATGATCGACACCACCGAGGGTTCGTCGAGCACGATGCCCTTGCCGGTCACGTAGATCAGGGTGTTGGCAGTGCCAAGGTCGATGGCGAGGTCATGAGAAAAATAACCGGTAATCGAGCGAAACATCGTAGTCCTGTTGTCGGCGGGCCGCGTCGGCGCGTCATGGCGCAGGCCGGCGTGGCGAAATTTTGGGTGGCAGGTTGTCGTGACGTTGACACGACGGGATGGGCCTGGTTCCGCAAGCGTGGCGCGGCCGGCATGACAGCCGGCAGGCAATTGGGCGAAACCAGCAGACTATGATACCCTACAACATTCGACAAATTAAAGTCTTAACGAGGTTTTTATGTCCCTTTCCGCGACCGATGTCAGCCGGATCGCCCGGCTTGCCCGCCTGCACATGGACGAGTCGGAAATTGCCGCCGTGCAGGGCCAGCTCAACGGGATTTTTGGCCTGATCGAAGCCATGCAGGCGGTGGACACCACTGGCGTGGCGCCCATGTCGCACCCGCAGGACGTCAGCCTGCGCCTGCGTGACGATGTGGTCAGCGAAAGCGACCGCCGCGCCGCCTACCAGGCCGTGGCCCCCAGCGTGGAAAACGGCCTTTACCTGGTGCCCAAGGTGATTGAATAAACCGCGCCGCTGCGGACCCTCCCTACAGAATTCTTTTCGTGTGCCCGTCATGAATTACACGCTCAAACAGCTTTCCGACGCCCTGGCCGCCGGCCAGATGTCCAGCCGCGAACTCACCCGCGACTACCTCGCCCGCATTGACGCCCTTAACCCGCAGCTGAACGCCTTCATCACCGTCGATCACGACGGCGCCCTGGCCGCCGCCGCCGCCGCCGACGCCGCGCGCGCCGCCGGTCTGGCCGGCGCACTGACCGGCGTGCCGTTTGCCCACAAGGACGTGTTCGTCACCGAAGGCCTGCTCACCACCTGCGGCTCGAAAATGCTGGGCAATTTTGTTGGCCCCTACGACGCTCACGTGGTCAGCCAGTGCCGCCAGGCCGGCCTGGTGATGCTGGGCAAAACCAATATGGACGAGTTCGCCATGGGCTCGTCCAATGAAAACTCCGCCTTTGGCGCGGTGAAAAACCCGTGGGACGTCAAGGCCATTCCGGGCGGCAGCTCGGGCGGCTCGGCCGCCGCCGTGGCCGCCGGCCTGGTTCCCGCCGCCACCGGCACCGACACCGGCGGCTCGATCCGCCAGCCGGCCAGCCATTGCGGCATCACCGGCATCAAGCCCACCTATGGCACGGTCAGCCGCTATGGCATGGTGGCCTACGCCAGCTCGCTGGATCAGGGCGGGCCGATGGCGCGCACCGCCGAAGACTGCGCGCTGCTGCTGAATGTGATGGCCGGCTTTGACCCGCGCGACTCCACCTGCCTGGACCGCGCCAAAGAAGACTACACCCGCAGCTTGAACAATCCAGTGGCCGGCCTGACCATCGGCCTGCCCAAAGAATTTTTTGCCGCCGGCCTGTCGGCCGACGTGGCGCGGGTGATCGACGCCGCCGTGGCGCAGTTCAAGGCGCTGGGCGCCAAGATTGTGGAAGTCAGCCTGCCGAAAACCGAGCTGTCCATCCCGGCGTATTATGTGATCGCCCCGGCGGAAGCCTCGTCCAATCTGTCGCGCTACGACGGCGCGCGCTATGGCCACCGCGCCGCGCAGTACAAAGACCTCACCGATATGTACGAACGCTCGCGCGCCGAAGGCTTTGGCGCCGAGGTCAAGCGCCGCATCCTGGTGGGCACGTATGTGCTGTCGCACGGCTATTACGACGCGTATTACATTCAGGCGCAAAAAATCCGCCGGCTGATCGCCGAGGATTTCCAGGCCGCCTTCCAGCAGTGTGATTTCATTCTGGGCCCGGTGGCGCCGACGGCGGCGTTTAATCTGGGTGAGAAGTCTGACGACCCGGTGCAAATGTACCTGTCCGACATCTACACGCTGGCGGTGAACCTGGCCGGTCTGCCGGGCATGAGCCTGCCGGCGGGGTTTGCCGACAATGGCCGTCCGGTGGGCGTGCAGCTGATTGGCAATTACTTCAGCGAAGCCGCCATGCTGGGCGCCGCCCATCAGTTCCAGCTCGCCACCGACTGGCACGCCCGCACGCCGGCGCTGTGACAGCGCGCGGCCACACAAGCACGTTATTGCGCAAGGAATTCTAGGCATGAAATGGGAAGTCGTGATCGGGCTGGAAGTCCACACCCAGCTCTCCACCCAGTCGAAAATCTTTTCTGGCAGCAGCACCGCCTTTGGCGCGGCGCCCAACACCCAGGCCAGCGCGGTGGACATCGCCCTGCCGGGCGTGCTGCCGGTGATGAACCGCGCCGCCGTGGACAAGGCCATCCGCTTTGGCCTGGCGATTGGCGCCAAGATCAACCGCACCTCGATCTTCGCCCGCAAAAATTATTTTTACCCTGACCTGCCCAAGGGCTATCAGATCAGCCAGTTCGAGCTGCCGATTGTCGAAGGCGGCAGCCTGCAAATTCAGGTGGGCGACAGCGAAAAAACCGTCAACCTCACCCGCGCCCACCTGGAAGAAGACGCCGGCAAGAGCCTGCACGAAGACTTCCACGGCATGACCGGCATCGACCTGAACCGCGCCGGCACCCCGCTGCTGGAAATCGTCTCCGAGCCAGAAATGCGCTCGGCCGCCGAAGCAGTGGCCTACGCCCGCGCGCTGTACACCCTGGTGACCTGGCTGGGCATTTGCGACGGCAATATGCAGGAAGGCAGCTTCCGCGTGGACGCCAATGTGTCGATTCGTCCGTTTGGCCAGGCTGAGTTCGGCACCCGCCGCGAGATCAAAAACCTGAACTCCTTCCGCTTTCTGGAGCAGGCGATCAATGCCGAAATCCGCTACCAGACCGAGCTGATCGAAGACGGCGGCAAGGTGCAGCAAGCCACCGTGCTGTTCGACCCGGACAGCGGCGAAACCCGCGCCATGCGCAGCAAGGAAGACGCCCACGATTACCGCTACTTCCCCGACCCGGACCTGCTGCCGCTGAAGGTCAGCGACGCCGAAGTGGACGCCATCCGCGCCGACATGCCGGAACTGCCGGGCGAGATGAAGCAGCGCTTTATCGACAGCTTTGCCGTGTCCGCCTACGACGCCGGCCTGCTGACGCAATCGCTGGCGCTGGCGCGCTACTTTGAAGCCGCCGCCCAGGCCTGCCCGGGCCAAGGCAAGCTGGTGGCCAACTGGGTGAATGGCGAAGTGGCCGCGCGGCTGAACCGCGAAGAAAAATCCATCGCCGACTGCCCGCTGTCCGCCGAACGGCTGGCCGGCCTGGTGGCGCGCGTGGCTGACAACACCTTGTCCAATAAACTGGCCAAGCAGGTGTTCGAGGCGCTGTGGGACAGCGAGCTGAGCGCCGACGCGGTGATCGAGCGCGACGGCCTCAAGCAGGTGTCGGACGTCGGCGCCATCGAAAAACTGGTGGAAGAAGCCCTCGCCGCCAACCCCAAGGCGGTGGAAGAATTCCGCGCTGGCAAGGAAAAGGCGCTGAACGCGCTGGCCGGCCAGGTGATGAAGGCCAGCAAGGGCAAGGCCAACCCGGCGCAGGTGCAGGACATTCTGCGCCAGAAGCTGGCTGGCTAAGCTTCTGCCTGCTGGCAGTATCGCGCCGCGCCCGACCTGTGCCGGGCGCGGCGTTTTTGCACACAGCTTTCAGTCTGCGACTGGTTGGCGCATCTCTTGTACCAGTGCCAGCCAGGCACGCGCTGCGCGTGACAGATAGCCTTCGCGTCGCCAGATAAAAGCCAGGTCCCAGGTCATCGCCGGCTCGCTCAGCGCCAGGCGAACCAAGCCAGGGCGTGCCAGTCCACGCGCCACCACGCGTGGCAACAGCACCACTCCTTGACCCGCGGCCACCAGCGTGGCCAGAAAATCCGCTTGGCCACTGCGTCCGCCTTCGCGCGGGGTGAAGCCCGCCTGCCGGCAAGCCTGCCAGAGACGGTCATTCAGGGTAAAGCTGCGTTCGTAAAACAAAAACGGCGTGTCCGCCAGCGCCGCCAGCGTGACCGCACCCGCCGTGGCGCATGGGTGATTGGCTGGCGCCAGCACATCCAGTGGCTCATGGCAGAACGGCGTATGGGCCAGCTCCGGGTGCGATGGCGTCAGGGCGGCGCCCAGCTCCAGCGTGCCAGTGAGCAAGGCTTGCTCAATGCGCTTGCTGCCACCTTCTTCCAACTGCACGCGTACCTCGGGGTAGCGGTGCAGATATTCCACAATCACCTGGGTGAACAGCGCATCGGCGCCAAACAAGGGCAGGCCCAGGCGTAGTGCTCCACGAATCTGGGGGGTCTGATCATCCAGTTCTGCCAGCATTGCCTGGCCATGTGCCAGCATCTGCTCGGCCCGGCGCAAGGCCACTTCGCCAGCATCGGTCAGCCTTAGCTGGCCGGGGCCGCGCACCAGTACAGGTTGGCCCAGCCGTGCTTCCAGTTGGGCAATTTGCTTACTCAGTGCCGATTGCGTTTGATGCAGGGCGCTGGCGGCGCGGGTAAAGCTGCCGTGGCGGATGATTTCCACCAGGCTGGCCAGTTGCCGTAATTCCGGCAGGCGTGCGTCCATGGGTATTCCTTAATGGAATTGGCTTCATGAAAACAATTCGTTTGGGGAATTTTATCCGACCTCGTATGCTGACCACAGTGAAATGTGAGTGAGGAATGGATGATGTCCAGCGCGATTTCTTCTGGGCTGCAAGCATTGGCCCAAGTCACAGCCTTGCTGGCGCTGTGGAGCTTGGGCAAGGTGCTGGCGGCCTGGTGGGCGCTGCCGGTGCCCGGTGGGGTGATCGGGCTGGCGTTGCTGTTGCTGCTGTTTGCCTGCCGGCTGGTGCAGCCAGGCTGGTTGCGCGCGGGTGCCGGCCTGCTGCTGGCCGAGATGTTGTTGTTTTTTATTCCAGCGGTGATGTCGCTGCTGGATTATGGGCCGCTGCTGCGTGCGCAAGGCCCGCGTATCCTGCTGGTGATTGTGTCTGGCACCTTGCTGGTGATGATGAGCACTGCGCTGGCGGTGGAATGGGTGTGCCGCCGCCATGGCCACGCCCTGGAGGATTGAGCATGTGGCAAATGCCGCTCTGGAGTTGGCCCTGGCTCACGCTGTTGGCCTATGCGCTGGCGCGCAGCCTGCATCGCCGACAGCGGCGCTTCTGGCTGTCACCGATTGTGCTGGCGCCGCTGCTGCTGTTTGCGCTGGCCATCCCCAGCCATACCCACTATGCCGATTATGCCCACGACACCGGTTGGCTGGTGAGCCTGCTGGGCCCGGCCACCGTGGCATTTGCTGTGCCAATCTGGACGCAGCGCGCGCTGCTGGCGCGTCACTGGCTGGCGCTGGGCGCGGGTATGCTGGCCGGTTCAGCCATGGCTTTGTTCAGTTCGTGGCAACTGGCGCATGCGCTGGCGCTGGATGGCCAGGTGGCGCGCTCACTGTTGCCGCGCTCAATTACCACGCCATTTGCCATGGAAATGTCGCGTGATCTGGGCGGTGCGCCGGAGCTGACTGCCGCATTTGTGATGGTCACCGGCATTGTTGGCATGCTGGCCGGTCATTTGCTGTTGCGGCTGTTACCGCTGAAAACCGCATTGGCGCGCGGCGCCATGCTGGGTGTGGCGGCCCATGGCGCCGGGGCGGCCAAGGCGCATGAGCTGGGCGGGCCTGAGGGTACGGTGGCTGGCCTGCTGATGGTGCTGACCGGCATATTCAACCTGCTGTTGGCGCCACTGCTGCTCAAGTTGTTGTGATGCGGCTGGCTATCTAAGGCCACGCGACCCTGAGGGTTTGGTGGGCGGGGCTCGCCATGGCATCATGCCCTGCTGCGCTGCCCGGCCACCCCGTGGCGGCGCCTGAATCCTGCCTTTTATCCTACGGACGGAGCCGCGATGCTAAGCCAAACCCTGCAAGACTTTCCCCTGTTGATTCTCGATGGCGCCTTGGCCACTGAGCTGGAGCGGCGCGGCTGCGATTTGCGCGATGCGCTGTGGTCGGCGCGCGTGCTGCTGGACAACCCTGAGCTGATTCGCGCCGTGCACCACGATTATTTTGCCGCTGGCGCCGATGTGGCCACCACCGCCAGTTATCAGGCCAGCTATGAAGGCTTTGCCCGGCGCGGTTTGAGCGCCGAGCAGGCCACCGCCTGCCTGCAATTGTCGGTGCAATTGGCGCGTGAGGCGCGCGATGCGTTCTGGGCGGCCAATCCGCAGCTGCACGGCGTGCGCCCGCGCCCCCTGGTGGCGGCGTCGGTGGGGCCGTTTGGCGCCATGCGCGCCGATGGCTCGGAATACGTCGGCCACTATGGTGTGGACGACGCCACGCTGCGTGATTTTCATCGCCCGCGCCTGGCGGCGCTGCTGGCGGCCGGGCCGGATGTGCTGGCCTGCGAAACCCTGCCCTGCCTGCAAGAGGCGCGCGTGCTGGCTGAATTGCTGCGCGCGGAGTTTCCGCAGGCGCAGGCCTGGGTCAGCTTCAGCTGCCGCGATGGCGCGCACACCTGCCAGGGCGAGCCCTTGGCCGAGGCGGTGGCGGCGCTGGCCGACTGCCCACAAGTGGTGGCGGTGGGGGTGAACTGCACCGCGCCGGGCTTTATTCCCGAGCTGGTGGCCGCCGCCCGCGCCGCCAGCGACAAACCGGTGCTGGTGTATCCCAACGCGGGCGAAACCTACGACCCGGTGCACAAATGCTGGCACGGCTGCGCCGACCCGCAGGCCTTTGCCGAAGCGGCCCGCCACTGGCATGCCCAGGGTGCGCGGCTGATTGGCGGCTGCTGCCGCACCACGCCGGAGGATATTCGCGCGTTGGCAGCCTGGGCGCGGCCGGTGGTGGCAAATTAATCCATTGGCATTATTTTTCCAGCATCTTGTTCCTTGACCGGCCGTCTGATGATGGAGCAATGCAACATGCATGCTGTGGCAAAAAAACCACCAATGATCCACTTTGTGCTTGGGCACGATTGAGCATTGCGCTACGTTTTATCCGTAGAAATACGGAGGTTTTATTGTCATGGCATCGGTGGTGTGGCAGACAATGGCCAATCGGCTTGCCGCATTGCAGCATGCAGAAAGGGTCGGGCTGAGGTTAAATCCATGATTTGCATGGGCATATTTCTGGAGTGCTCGCTAAGTGCTTGTAAAACAAGCCAAAACCCCGGGGCGTGGTTGACCGGGGTTTTTTTTGTCCTTATAGTGGCGCGCAGTGGGAAAAAGTGGTTGAAAGTGGGAAAATCCCGATAAAGCCTCAAAAAACCGCGCTTCAGCGCGACTGCCAACAACAGCGAACAAAACTCGGCGCAGCCCGCCTGGCCAGATGTATGACCACGGTCCGTGCCAGAAATCCGGCAAGGTCGGGTAAGTCCACCTGAGCAATCTGTTGGTGGCGCTCAGGGAAATACTCTGCTGGGCAGCGCGGGTTGACAGGACAAAAATGGCCGGCATGTCCGGCCACACCCATCCCGCCCCGTGCGGGAGCAGGGGGCTGCCAAACTTGGCGGCCGAATACATCGCCACCCGGCGAAACCCTTGCCTGGCAAGGGCGCACGGGGGCGAATATTGAAAATACGTGAACCGGGTCCTTCCATGTTTGGTGGCGTCAGCACGCTCTCGCTGGACAGCAAAGGTCGCCTGGCCATTCCGGCCCGGCACCGCGAGCGCCTGCTGGCCGAATTCTCCGGTCGCCTGGTGGTGACCCTGGATTCCCCGAAGTTTTTGCTTGTTTACCCGGAAAAGAACTGGCTTCCTGTGATGGAAAAACTCGCGGCCCTGCCCGTGACACACCCTGGCGCCCGCGCCTACGCCCGCCTGCTGCTGGGCAATGCTGAAACCCTGGAGCTGGATTCTGCCGGGCGCGTGTTGCTGCCTGCCCGTTTGCGCCAAAAAGCCGGACTGGGCAAAGAGGTTGCGCTGGTGGGCATGGGCCATAAATTCGAGCTGTGGAACGCCGCCGCCTTTGAAGCCGAAACCGACGCTGCGCTGGCCATGCCGGCCGAAGCGCTGGCTGAACTGGGGGCGTTGTCACTGTGAGCGCCCAGACCTTGATTCACCGCACGGTGTTGCTGGCCGAAGCGGTTGATGCCCTGTCGGTGAAGCCCGACGGCATTTATGTGGATTGCACCTTCGGGCGCGGCGGTCACAGCCGGCGCATCCTGCAACAACTGGGCCCGCAGGGCCGGCTGATTGCCTTTGACAAGGATCCGGCGGCGATTGCCAACGCCCAGACTATCGACGACGGCCGTTTTCAGATTGTGCATGACGGTTTTGTCTGTTTTGCCCAGGCGCTGGAGGCGCTGGGCGTGGCGCAGGTGGACGGCGTGCTGATGGATTTGGGCATTTCGTCGCCGCAAATCGACGAAGCCGAACGCGGCTTCAGTTTCCGCTTTGATGCCCCGCTGGACATGCGCATGGACACCACCCGTGGCCTGACGGCGGCGCAATGGCTGGCCGAGGCCGACGAGGCCGATATCCGGGAAGTGATCAAGACCTATGGCGAAGAGCGGTTTGCTAAACAGATTGCAGCGGCGATTGTGGCGTCTCGGGCCGAATCCCCGATCACGCGCACGGGCGAGCTCGCCCGCCTGGTCGCGCAAAACGTGCGTACTCGTGAACCGGGGCAGGATCCGGCCACGCGCACCTTTCAGGCTATTCGGATTTACCTCAATCGTGAACTCGAAGAATTAAGCGCCACCCTGCCGCAAATCATCGGCCGGCTGGCGCAGCACGGCCGCCTGGCGGTGATCAGCTTTCATTCGCTGGAAGACCGCATCGTCAAGCATTTCCTGCGCGATGTCTCCACTGCCGACACCCTGCCCTCCTGGGCGCCGGTGCGCGCGGCCGACATTCCCGAAGCACCGGTGCGCCTGGTGGGCAAGGCCGTGCGCCCCAGCGCGGAAGAAGTGCGCGACAACCCGCGTGCGCGCAGCGCCATCATGCGCGTGGCTGAGCGCACCGCCGGCGTCTGGAAAGGCCAGGCATGAGACACAAGTTCACCTGGTTTCTGCTGCTGGCGCTGATTGTCTGCGCGCTGGGGGTGATTACCTCGCAGCATCTGGCGCGCAAATTGTATAGCGAGCTGGAAAAAGAACAGAAATTCACCCGTGAACTGGAAGTCGAGTTCGGCAAGCTGCAACTCGAACAAAGCACCTGGGCGGCGCATTCGCTGATTGAGCGCGCCGCCACCGACCGGCTGTCCATGCACATTCCCGACCCGCGCGAAGTGCAGGTGGTGCAATCCAGCTTAGCCAAGCGGAGTCAATGACCATGGCCATTGTCGGCGCTACCCGCCATTCCACCCCGTCTTCCAGCCCCAGCGTGCGCCTGCCGCCCTCGCGCATGCGCCTGGTGGGCATGGGTTTGGGCCTGCTGTTTGTTGCGCTGCTGGGGCGGTCGATTTATTTGCAGTTGGTCAAGCAGGATTTCCTGCAAAACCAGGGGGCTGCACGTTATAGCCGCAGCATTCAGCTGGAGGCCTATCGTGGGGTGATCACCGACCGCAACGGCGAGCCGCTGGCGATTTCCACCCCGGTGCAATCCATCTGGGCCAGTCCGGCGGACATGGAGCCGGTGCCGGTGGACAAAATCAACCAACTGGCCCGCCTGCTGGAAATGGACCCAGGCGAAGTCAGCCGCAAGCTGGCCGACAAGCGCCGTGAATTTTTGTATCTGAAGCGGCAAATCAGCCCGGAGCTGGCTGACGCGGTGATGAAGCTGGGCATTCCCGGCATCGCCAAGCAGCAGGAATACCGCCGGTTTTATCCGGCCGGCGAGATGATGGCGCATGTGGTGGGCTTTACCGGCGTGGATGGTCGCGGCCAGGAAGGGCTGGAGCTGGCCAAGGAAAAAATGCTGGCCGGCAAGCCGGGCAGCCGCCATGTCATCAAGGACCGGCGCGGCCATATCATTGAAGACATCGCCGCCATCGAGCGCCCGCGCGACGGCCAGACGCTGTCGCTGTCGATTGACCGCAAGATTCAGTATCTGGCGTTCCGCGAGCTGAAAACCGCCGTCGAAAACTTCAAGGCGCGCGCTGGCGGCATCGTGGTGCTGGACGCCCACACCGGCGAAGTGCTGGCGCTGGCAAATCTGCCCTCGTTCAATCCCAATAATCGCCAGCGACTGGATCCGTCCATGAAGCGCAACCGTGCGCTGACCGACTTGTTCGAGCCGGGCTCCACCCTCAAGCCGTTTACCGTGGCGCGGGCGCTGGATTTGGGCATTGTTCGCCCGGATCAGGTGTTCAACACCGAGAGCTACACCATCGGTCCGGCGCGCATCAAGGATTCGCACGCGGCGTCTTCGCTGGCGGTGTGGGAAATCATCCAGAAATCCAGCAACGTCGGCTCGTCCAAGATCGCCCTGTTGATGCAGCCGCAAACCCTGTGGCAGATGTTTGACGAAGTGGGCTTTGGCCGGCCGCCGCAAAGCGGCTTCCCTGGTGAGGCCAGCGGCCGCGTGCGTCCGTATAAAACCTGGAAGCCGATTGAACAGGCCACCATGAGTTACGGCCATGGTATTTCACTCAGCCTGATGCAGCTGGCGCGTGCCTACACCATCTTTACCAATGACGGCGAACTCAAGCCGGTGAGCTTTATGCGCCTGGATCAGCCCTTGCCCGGCAAGCAGGTGATCCGCCCGGACACCGCGCGCAAGATGCGCGACATGCTGATGACCGTCACCCAGCCGGGCGGCACCGCGCCGCGCGCCCAGGTGCTGGGCTTCAATGTCGGCGGCAAGACTGGCACGGCGCACAAGCAGGAAGGCCGGGGTTACGCCGCCAGCAAGTATATTTCGTCGTTTGTCGGCTTTGCCCCGGCCACCCGGCCGCGCCTGATCGTGGCGGTGATGATCGACGAGCCGCAAGGAGATCGGAAGAGCGTCGTGTAGGGAAAGAGTGTCTT
>ERZ650306.448-NODE-448-length-25240-cov-10.082827_pt1 | contig 25240 bp, 26 predicted proteins | sample MGYA00376242_ERZ650306 | MGnify/ENA primary metagenome ERZ650306 (study PRJEB26733, sample SAMN07839244) | wastewater metagenome | biome: urban; feature: wastewater treatment plant; material: waste water | place: USA: North Carolina | collected 2016-03-31 ... | reverse complement strand
CCTTTATCCCATGGAAAAGTAAGGTATTTGCCGTCGCCTTTGAAAAAATATTCAACGTGGCATTGTGCACATACCAACGAACGCATCTCCTGTAACGAGGCCTTTTTGATATCCTTGCCTTGTCTTTCGAATGCTTCAATTAGTCCGGGTCTGCTTATCTGCAGATTCATATTCTCAGGCTCATGGCAATCGGCACATCCGATCGGATTTACGATTTCACTACCCAGGGCACCCCATTTGGTTTTATAAAAATTCTCCACACCCAGAGATTGCATCATCCGGGGAACATCCGGACTCTTGCAGGCCCAGCAGGTTGCAGGCCAGCGCGCTGAGCGTGGCCAGGATCAGCGGGTTGCGCACCAGTTCGCCCACGATGCCGCGCCCGGCGTGGCGCGCCATCGGCCACACGGCGCCGATGTTGCACAGCGGCACGCAGACGCCAATCAGCACCGCGATCAGCTGCAGCCCCTGCACGCCGCCCAGCCGCTCGGCCAGCGCCAGGCCGATGAAGGAGTTGAAGCGGAAGGCCACCTGCGCGCCCGAGGCATGCAGGCGTGCGTCCACCCCGGGCCAGCGGCCCAGCAGTAGCGCCAGCACGATGCCGCAGGTCCAGGTGAAGGCGCGCGCGGTGCCGAGCCCGTGTGCGGCGAGCCCGACCGAGAAGCCCTGCGTCGCGTGGTCGCGAATACCGAGCCAGCGGAACAGCGTCGGAAAACCCATCGCGCCGACGATACCGGTGATGATGACCAGGACGGCCGTGAGCGAGGGCAGCCCGCCGATCTTCTCGGCGACGCCCATGGCGATCGGCGTCGTCACCGACTTGGGCGCCAGCGAGGCGACGGTCGGCGCACTGGCCCCGAGCAGCGCGCCGATGGCGTAGGCCGACAGTCCGGCGACGAGGGAGCCGACGACCAGCGCGATAAGGATAGGTCCGCCCATGGCAAGCAGGCGCTTGAACTGGGCGTGGAGCGGAACGGCGAGGGCGACGGTAGTCGGGCCGAGCAGGAAGTGTACGAACTGGGCTCCGTCGAAATAGCGCTGATAGGGCGTGCCGGTCGCCATCAGCAGGCATACCAGGATTGCGACCGAGATCAGCACGGGATTGACTGCTGGATGTCCGCCCGATTTGCGGTGCAAGGCGATGGCAACGAGATAGGCGGCGAGCGTGAGGGTTAGCCAGAGCAGGGGCTGGGTGGAGAGATAAACCCAGATTTCGGTCATGCTGCCGGGGTTCATTGGTTTTCTCCGGTGTTGCGATTGCGGGTCAGCAGGTGCAGGGTCAGGCCGGTTGCGGCCAACCCGAGCACGGTGCTGGCGACCAGCGCGACGGCGATCGGCCAGGCTTCGTCGGTGAGCCGGCCGATGTGGAGCATGACCCCTGTGCCGGCGGGAACGAACATCAGCGACAGGTTTTGCAGCAGGTTGCCGGCGGTATGGCGCAGGGGCTCATCGGGCCCGCGGCGCATGACCAGCCAGACAAGCAGCAAGGCCATGCCAATGACCGGGCCCGGCACCGGCAGATGCAGGGCGACCCGCAGGGCTTCGCCGGCGAGCTGGAAGGCAAGGAGAAGGGCAAACGCGGCAATCATCGGAAGGCTTCCGGAAAGTTGTTTATGGGGCGCTATTATCGGGCAAGCCGGAAGTCGGCTGCAGTTCCTACCGCCAGCGATGGCGACCTTTTTTGGGGGATACGGTGCGCGGATTGAGCGTGGCGGAAAGGCAGGCGACCTGTGTTCACGAGGCTGGGCACGCGGTGGCGTTTGCGTTGGGCGGGGTTTCAGTGCGGCGGGTTGCGGTTGCGCCCGTCGGGGCGGAAAGCTGGCGTACCGACAGCGGCAACGGGCGCACCTGCTCCGATTTATGGGGGCTGTGCGTGAAATCGGAACTCGTTTTGCCACGGCAGTTATTGCGTTGGTTGATGAGCGAGGGCGGTTTGCAGCCCGACGGACGAGGCTATGAGATTGCGCTGCAAAGCCCGGAGGGCCGCGCCCAGGTTGAAGCCCTCACGCCGCGCCAGCATCGGGAGATTCGGGCCCAGATGGTCGGCCTGCTTGCCGGCCCTGCGGCGGAGCGGATTTTCCGGCTTGAGTATCTGAGTCTGGGGGAGCGATACGAGCCGGGCGATACGGCAAAAGCCGAGGCCTTGGCCTGGCTCCTACCGGGAACGGATGAACTCGGACATGCTGCCCGATTGGCCGAAATCACCTTGCGTCGCCCCGAAGTGTGGTCGCGAGTCGAGACGCTGGCGCATGCGCTCGAGGAGGTCGGGGACATTGGCGACGGGATTCGGAGCTTTCTGCCCGCTGCGGAGGCGCACTGGCCACCGGGGCCGCAAGTCTTTGCCGGATGAGCGGTCGCTCTGGCCGAGCGGCTGGCCTATTGGCAGGCGTCCGGTGTGACGGTCGACGAAATTGGGCCGCCCGATGGGCGGCCCATGTGACGATTGGCGTGAGCCGGCGTTATTTCTTGGTGGCTTTGGACGAAGCGCTACGCGCGGCTTGCATGAAGTTGTCGAAGCGGTTTTCGGCCACTGCGAACCACTGCAGCTGCTCGTCGCGGAATTTTTTCCACGGCTCGTAGATCTTCTTGAACTTTGGGTTCTTGGCGGCGGTTTCTTCGTACAACTCGTGGGCGGCCTTGTAGGCAGCGTTCATCACGTCGTTGGGGAAGGGGCGCAACTGGGTGCCGGAACCGACGAGTTGCTTGAGCGCGTTGGGGTTCTTGGCGTCGTAGCGGGCCTGCATTTCGGCGTGGGCGTAGAGGCAGGCGTCTTCCAGGATGGTCTGGTATTCCTTCGGCAGGGAGGCCCACTGCTTCTGGTTCACGTACATGGCGATCTGCGGGCCGCCTTCCCAGAAACCCGGGTAATAGTAGTACTTGGCGACCTTGTTGAAACCGAGTTTCTGGTCGTCGTAGGGGCCGATCCATTCGGCGGCGTCGATGGTGCCTTTTTCGAGCGCCGGGTAGATGTCCCCGCCGGGAATCTGCTGGGGCACCACGCCAAGCTTGGCGAGCACCTGGCCGGCAAAGCCGCCGCAACGGAACTTGAGACCCTGCAGGTCTTCGACGGTCTTGATCTCCTTGCGGAACCAGCCGCCCATCTGGGCGCCCGTGTTGCCGCAGGGGATGTTATGGATGTTGTAGTCCTTGAAGAACTCGCGGAAAAGTTCGAGGCCGCCGCCGTCCATCATCCAGGCGCTTTGCTGACGGCTGTTGAGACCGAAGGGAACGGCGGTTTCGAAGGCGAAGGTGGGATCCTTGCCGATGTAGTAATAGGAGCAGGTATGGCCGCATTCGACGGTGCCATCCTTGACCGCATCCATCACGCCCGGGCCGGGAACAATTTCTCCAGCCGCGAAAACCTGGATCTGGAACTTGCCGCCGGTGGCGGCGGCAACGCGCTTGGCCACCACATCGGCACCGCCGAAGATGGTGTCAAGGCTTTTGGGGAAGCTCGATGCTAGGCGCCATTTGATGGTCGGCAGATCGGCCGCGAGGGCGGGGGCCGCCACGGCTCCAACCGCGATACCGGCGCTGGCCTTTTTCAGGAATGAACGTCTTTCCACTTTGTCTCCTTTGTTGTCGTTGCTGCGAGTGGTGAGTCGATTATTCATGAGCCCCCGGAGGCCAGACAGTAAGGAAAACCCTATGCTGCCGTGCCGCAAAAAGACGGCTCGATCCCTGAGTGCCCGCGGGCCCGGGACGGGCTCGCGGTGGAGGGCAGAGCTTATTTCTTGGAGCTGGCAGTGCCGTGACGGGCAGCCTGCATGAAGTTGTCGAAGCGGTTTTCGGCCACTGCGAACCACTGCAGTTCTTCGTCGCGGAATTTTCTCCAGTGCTCGTAGATCTTCTTGAACTTCGGATTCTTGGCCGCGGTTTCGTTGTAGATCTCGTTGGTGGCCTTGTAGGCGGCCGCCATCACGTCGTTGGGGAAGGGCCGCAGCTGGGTGCCGGCGCCGATCAGCTGCTTGAGCGCATGGGGATTGCGGGCGTCATAGCGGGCCTGCATTTCGGCATGGGCGAAGAGGCAGGCATCCTCGAGGATGGTCTGGTATTCCTTCGGAAGCTCGGCGAACTTCTTGGCGTTGACGTACATCGAGAGCTGGGCGCCGCCTTCCCAGAAACCCGGGTAATAGTAGTACTTGGCGACGCGCTGGAAGCCGAGCTTGAGATCGTCGTAAGGCGCGACCCATTCGGCGGCGTCGATGGTGCCTTTTTCGAGCGAGGCGTAGATGTCGCCGGCGGGAATCTGCTGCGGTACCACGCCCAGCCTGCTGAGCACCTGCCCGGCGAAGCCCCCGATGCGGAACTTGAGCCCCTTGAGATCCTCGACGGTCTTGATTTCCTTGCGGAACCAGCCGCCCATCTGGGTGCCGGTGTTGCCGCAGGGGATGTTGTGGATGTTGTAGTCCTTGAAGAACTCCCGCAGCAGCTCAAGGCCGCCACCGGCCAGCAGCCAGGCATTGTGCTGGCGGCTGTTGAGACCGAAGGGAATGGCGGTGTCGAAGGCGAAGGTGGGGTCTTTGCCAATGAAGTAATACGAAGCGGAATGGCCGATTTCGACGGTCCCGTCCTTGACTGCGTCGAGTACGCCGGGGCTGGGCACCAGTTCGCCGGCGGCGAAGAGCTGGATCTGGAACTTGCCGCCGGTGGCGGCCGCCACGTGCTTGGCAACGGTTTCGGAGGCGCCGAAGATGGCGTCGACGGTTTTCGGGAAGCTCGATGCGAGCCGCCACTTGATGGCCGGCAGTTCGGCCGCCATGGCGGGCGCGGCCACAGCGCCGACAGCAAGGCCGGCGCTGGCCTGTTTCAGGAAAGAACGCCTTTCCATGATGTTTCCTCTTCTTTCTGTTTGACGGACGGAAAAACGAAAATGGGTGTGACCGGATCAGGCGCCGGCGACGGTCATGCGGTCGACGAGAATCGAGCCGCAGTGCTTGGAGCCTCGTACCAGCACGTCGGAGCCGATTTCGCGGATCCCCATCAGCATGTCTTTCAGGTTGCCGGCGATGGTGATCTCGTGCACCGGATACTGGATCACGCCGTTCTCGACCCAGAACCCGGCGGCGCCGCGGGAGTAGTCTCCGGTGACGTAATTGACGCCGTGGCCGAGCAGTTCGGTGACGAGGAGTCCGCGGTCCATCTGTTTGATCAGGCCGTTCAGGTCGTACTGGCCGGGCTTGACCAACAGGTTGTGGCTGCCGCCGGCGTTGCCGGTGGTCTGCATGCCGAGTTTGCGGGCCGAGTAGGTGCTGAGGAAGTAGCCCTGCAGCACGCCGTCGGTGATGATCTCGCGATCCCTGGTGGCGACGCCGTCGTCGTCGAAGGGGCTGCTGGCGAAAGCCTTGGCGAGGTGCGGACGCTCGGAAATCTGGATGTGCGGGCGGAAAACCGGCTTGCCCAGGCTGTCTAGCAGGAAGGTGGATTTACGATACAGCGCACCGCCGCTCACCGCGTGCACAAAGGCGCCGATCAGTCCCGCGGCCAGCGGCGCTTCGAACAACACCGGCACTTCGCAGGTGGGAATCTGGCGTGCCCCCAGGCGGGCCAGCGCGCGGCGGGCGGCAAAGGTGCCGATCTCGTCGGCGGGGGCCAGGTCGGCCGGGTCGCGCTTGGTGGTGTACCAGTCGTCCCGCTGCATGTCGTCGCCTTCGCCGGCAATCACGGAGCACGAAAGATAGTGCCGCGAACTGGCGTAGCCACCCATGAAGCCCAGGCTGTTGGCCGAGATGAAGTGGGACTCCTGCATCGAGATGCTGGCCCCTTCCGAGTTGCTGATCTCGGGGCTTACCGCGAAAGCCGCCCGCTCGCAGCGGCGAGCGATCTCGATGGCTTCCTCGACGGGGATCTTCCACGGGTGGTAGAGATCGAAATCCGGCGACTCCTTTGCCAGCAGCGCTTCGTCCGGCAGGCCGGCAGCCGGGTCGGGGGCGGTGAAGCGGGCGATGGAGACGGCCGCGTCGACGGTGGCCTTCAGGGCGTCTTTCGAAAAGTCGGAGGTGCTGGCGTAACCGCGTTTCTGGCCGTCGTAGATGGTGACGCCGACGCCTTTGTCGCGGTTGTATTCGATGGTGTCCACCTCGTCGCGACGAACGGTGACGGACTGGCCGAAGCCCTCGGAGACATCCACCTCGCAGGCGCTTGCGCCGCGCTTGCGGGCGAACTTGAGAATGTCTTCGGCGATGGTCTTGAGCTTGTCCTGACTGAAGCTGAAACGATTGTCGGCCATGGCTTTAGGGGTTGGGGCGGAGGCTAAAGGCTATAATCTTACCCTTACAGAGCACTTCACGCGCCCAGATGGCCAAGCACAAACACAACCCAGACGAAGAATACGACGGCCCGAGCAAGTCGCAGTTGAAGCGCGACAGCGCCGCACTGCAGGATCTTGGCCGCGAACTGGCCGAACTTGGCAAGGAGCGGCTGGCTCGCGTTCCGATCGACGAAGATCTGCGCGATGCCGTCAAGGACTATCAACGCTTCACGGCTCACGAGGCCCGTCGGCGCCAGTTGCAATATATCGGCAGGCTCATGCGCAACGTCGATCCCGAGCCGATCCGCGCGGCGCTGGATGCCTTCAAGGGCGTCTCGGCCGTGGAAACGGCGCGCATGCATCGCCTCGAAAACCTGCGCGCACGTTTGATCGAAGACGAAAAGGCGCTGCACGATATCGCCGAAGCCTATCCCGGCGCCGATTTGCAGCAGATCCGCGTGCTGCGCCGCAACGCGATCAAGGAAAAAGAAGCCGGCAAGCCGCCGCGTGCGTTCCGTGAGTTGTTCCGCGTCTTGCGCGAATTGGAAACCGGCGGCGTCGACGACGACGAGGCAGAGGGTTTCGACGACGGCATCGAGGAAGAAGCATGAGCCATCCCTTGAAGATCGGCCTCGTTTCCATCAGCGACCGCGCTTCCAGCGGCGTCTATGAAGACAAGGGCATTCCGGCCTTGCAGGAATGGTTCGGTCGGGCTTTGGCGTCGTCGTGGACGATGGAAACCCGGCTGATCCCCGACGATCAGGCCAGCATCGAGGCGACCCTGATCGAATTGTGCGACGTCGCCGGCTGCCATCTGGTGCTCACCACCGGCGGCACCGGTCCGGCGCCCCGCGACGTGACGCCGGAAGCCACGCTGGCGGTGGCCCACAAGGTGATGCCCGGCTTCGGCGAGCAGATGCGTCAGATCAGTCTGGCTTTCGTCCCGACGGCGATCTTGTCGCGGCAGGTGGGTGCGATTCGCGGCCGGTCGCTGATCCTCAATCTCCCAGGCCAGCCCAAAGCCATCGCCGAAACCCTCGAAGGCTTGAAGGACGCCGACGGCAAGCAGAAGGTGCCCGGCATCTTCGCCGCAGTGCCCTACTGCATCGACCTTATCGGCGGGCCGTATGTGGAAACCAACGAGGCGGTAGTCAAGGCTTTCCGCCCGAAGTCGGCGATCCGTCCCCAGGCCTGAGCGGCCGGTCGCCGGTATCAGGCTCCGCCGATGACGGTGCGCAGGCCCGCCCGGGCAATCAATCCGAGCGCCGCACAGTTGAGCGCCACCGTCATCCAGAACACCCGCCGGAACGACGCTTTGCGGGTCTTGTGGCGGAACTTGCGTTGTGCGATCAGAGCCCCCGGCCAGCCGCCGATCAGTGCAATGAAATGCAGCGTGTCTTCCGGCGTCCGCCATTCTCCGTCCTCGGCGGAATTTTTGTCCCAGCGGTACATCAGAAACGCCAGTAGGCTGGCGACCGCGTAATAGCCGGGTACGGCGAGGGGCAATGCGCCGCGCAAGCCGGCGACGCCGAGCGCGGCGACGAAAAGGCCCAGTAATCCCATCGGCAGCAGGCTGTCGCCCTGCGGCGCGGTGGCGGTTGGTTTTGCGGTTCCGGCGAAGGCGACATTCTCTGCGCGGGCGCGGCCGTCGGCGCCGCGCTGTAATTCGTAGGTCAGCAGCGCATCGACGGCGGGCCGTCGTTGGCGGGACTGAAATGCTTTGATATGCACGAAAATCCGCTCGCCACCGTCATTCGGGGTGATGAAACCGAAGCCCTTGTCGTCGTTCCATTGGGTGAGTTTGCCTTGGTAGCGCATGGAAAATGATGGGCAGACCGGCTGCCGTGGATCGATTGTCTGGGAATGCGATTTTATGACATGGGAGGGTGTGGTGCCGCTCCCGCGGGAACAAAGCAAAACGCGCCGCCCATTTTCATGAGCGACGCGCTTGTTGAGGCGGTTTTGAGGCGCCGTCTTATTTCGCGAATATCTTGATCACCTTGCCTTCAAAGCGCGGCTTTGGCAGGTAGCCGCCGGCCAATTGCTTGCGTCGCTCCTGCTCCCGCCACCAGGCACGCACCCCGAGCAGCGCCGCCAGGATCAGGCTGTAGATCAGTGGCTCGGTCACGTCCTTTTTCACCAGCCACCAGAAATGCACGCAGCCGAGTACGGCGATGGGGTAGATCGCGCGATGCAGGCTTTGCCAACGGCGACCGCCGAGTTTGCGGATGGCGTAGTTGCTGGAGGTGAGGGCGAGCGGTGTCATCAGCACCAGCGCCGCGAAACCGACGGTGATGAAGGGACGTTTCAGGATGTCCTTGACGATGGCCTCCCAGTCGAAAAATTGATCGAGCCAGACGTAGGTGAGGAGGTGGCCGACGCCGTAGGCGAAGGCGAACAGGCCAAGCGTGCGGCGCAGGCGGACGATCCAGTGCCAGCCGGTGAGTTTGCGCACGGGCGTCACGGCGAGGGTGATGAGCAGCAGGCGCAAGGTCCATTCGCCCAGCGAGCGGGTGATCGCCTCGATGGGGTTGGCGCCGAGGGTGTCGAGCTCAAGGCCGCGCCATAGCAGGAAGGCGGGCGCCAGACAGGCGATGAAGATAGCGCTCTTGATGGCGGAGAGTTGGGCGTTGCTGGGGGTCATGATGAGTATGTTGGAAGTCAGAAGAAGCGGCGCAGATCCATGCCGGAATACATCGAGGCGACCTGCTCGGCGTAGCCGTTGTACATCAAGGTCTTGCGTTTGGAAAATTCGCCGATGCGGCGTTCGGTGGCTTGGCTCCAGCGCGGGTGGTCCACTTCGGGGTTGACGTTGGAATAGAAGCCGTATTCCGACGGCCCGGCCTTCATCCAGGCGGTGAGCGGCTGTTTTTCCACGAGGCGGATGGCGACGATGGATTTGGCGCCCTTGAAGCCATATTTCCAGGGAACGACGAGGCGAACCGGAGCACCGTTCTGCACCGGCAGAACTTCGCCGTAAAGGCCGACCGCGAGGATCGTCAGCGGGTTGCGGGCTTCGTCGAGACGCAGGCCTTCGGTGTAGGGCCAGTCGAGCACACCGCGGGTCATGGTGGCCTTGTCGTAGTGGGAGACGAATTCCACGTATTTGGCGCTGCCTTGCGGATCGACCTGCCGGAGCAGGCTGGCCAGCGGAATGCCGACCCACGGGATGACCATCGACCAGCCTTCGACGCAACGCATGCGGTAGATGCGTTCTTCAAGCGGGGCGAGCTTGAGGAGCTCGTCGATGCCGAAGGTGCGTGGCTTGTTCACCAAGCCTTCGACGCGTACCGACCACGGCGCCGGCTTGAGACGATGGGTGTTTTCGGCCGGATCGGACTTGTCGGTACCGAGCTCGTAGAAATTGTTGTAGGTGGTGATGGCCTTGCGCGAAGTCCGTTCTTCGGCGGTGCTCAAGGGACTGGCGGCGAGCGGGCCGAGGCTGCCTGTCGCGGCATGGGCGTGGCCGGTCGGCAGCGCCGCGGCAAGCGCCAGACTGCCCGCTTGAGCGATGAAGCGGCGACGTTCCCGGTAGATGTCGGGAGCGGTGATTTCGGATGGCAGGATGTCTGAAGGGGGGCGGATCAACATGGCGGCATGTCCCGGAAAGTAAGCACTTGAACGGTAGACGGGAGCCCGAACGGGAAATTACACCGCCGGTGGATTATTTTTGGAAGGACGGCGTTTTTGGTAGAGCGGATTTCCATCGGATAGTTTCGTGTCGGCAGGCCATGCCGCGGCGGTTTGCGCCTAGCAGTCGCCGAGCCGACTCTGCTAAACTCGACGACTGTTCAAGGTCTTCCGCAAGCCGTCGTCTCTTCGGGTCTGGCCCCGTTCGGGACGCGCGTCCATGCGGGTCTGCACCTTTCCTGCAAAGCCTGATTCCGGTTCCCCCAATGCGTATTCTGCTGAGCAACGACGACGGTTATTTTGCCCCCGGTCTGCAGGCTCTTGCCGCGGCCCTCTGCGAGGTCGGCAAGATCGATGTGGTCGCCCCGGAGCGGGATCGCAGCGGCGCCAGCAACTCCCTTACGCTCGATCGTCCGCTTTCGCTGCGCAAGGCCGCCAGCGGCTTCCATTACGTCAACGGTACCCCGACCGATTGCGTCCATCTTGCCGTCACCGGCATGCTCGACGAATTGCCGGACATGGTGGTGTCGGGCATCAACCACGGCGCCAACATGGGCGACGATACGATCTACTCGGGCACCGTCGCGGCGGCCACCGAAGGCTTTCTGCTCGGCGTACCGGCCATTGCGATCTCACTGGTCGCCAAGGGCGCCTCCGATTTCTCCGGCGCCGCGCGCATCGCACGCGAACTGGTGGAACGTTTCCAGCGGGAGCCGGTACGGCAGCCGACGCTGCTCAACGTCAATGTGCCCGACCTGCCTTTCGATCAGATCAAGGGCATCCGGGTCACCCGCCTCGGCAAGCGTCACAAGGCCGAGCCGGTGATCAGATCGACCACGCCGCGCAACGAAACCGTGTATTGGATCGGCGCTGCCGGCGGCGCGCAGGATGCGGGCGAGGGCACCGATTTTCATGCGGTGGCCAACGGCTATGTGTCCGTCACACCGCTGCAGATCGACCTGACCCACGTCGGCCAGATTGCCGGCATTCGGGACTGGCTGGATAAATGACCAGCGAGGTGTTGCGAACCGCCCTGGCAACAGCTCAGCGTGCCCGTGCACGCATGATCGAGCGCCTGCGCGAGCAGGGTGTGCGCGACGAGCGCGTGCTGGCTGCCCTGATGGCGGTGCCGCGTCAGCTGTTCGTCGAAGAGGCGCTGGCGTCCCGTGCCTATGAAGACACGGCCCTGCCTCTCGGGTTGCAGCAGACGATTTCCCAGCCCTTTGTCGTTGCGCGAATGATCGAATTGCTGCGCGCCGGCCGCGAACTCGGCAAGACGCTTGAGGTCGGAACAGGCTGTGGTTATCAGGCTGCAGTGCTGTCCCACGTCGCCACCGAGGTGTATTCGGTCGAGCGCCTGCGTCCGCTTCTCGATCGGGCGCGCGCCAACCTGCGTCACCTGCGTTTGCCCAACGTGCGCCTGAAACATGCCGACGGTAGCGTCGGCCTGCCGGAAGCGGCACCTTTCGATACGATCATCGTCGCGGCGGCTGCGCCCAAGGTGCCGCCCGCCCTGACCGAACAACTCGCCGAAGGCGGCCGGCTGATCCTCCCGGTGGGTACTGCGGATCAGCATCTCGTGCTCATCGAGCGCACCCCCCGCGGCCTCCGCGAAACACGTCTGGACGCAGTGCGCTTCGTGCCGCTGTTGCCAGGCACAGAATGATTGACCTTGAACGAATGATGTTGTCCCGTTTTAGCCTTAGCGGCGTCCTGATTGCCCTCACTCTGGCCGGTTGTGTCACCAAGTCGCCCGCGCCCGTTTCCGAGCGGGCCCGTCCGGGTTCTCCGGCGCAGTCCGAAGCCCCCGCCGAGCCGCCGCGTGTGGCGCGTCCTGGCTACTACATCGTCAAGCCCGGCGACACCCTGATCCGGATTGCTCTCGAGAACGGGCAGAACTACCGTGACATTGCCGCCTGGAGCGGGCTCGAGAACCCCAACTTGATCGAAGTCGGGCAGGAGCTTCGCGTCCGTCCGCCCGATTCGCGTGCCGTTGCCAAGCCGGTGAATACCGCCTCCGGCGTCGAAGTGCACCCGGTGCCGGCCGGCGGTGCGGCGGCTCCCGCTCCCGCCGATGGGCTGCGCCGCGAGCCGAAGGGCGGCAAGCTGCCGTATTCCGAGCAAGCCTGGGCCCAGGCCCAGAAGCCCGAAGCTCCGATTGTGGCGGCGAAGGTCGAGCCAAAGCCGGAGGCAAAGCCCGAGTCCAAACCCGAGTCGAAACCCGACCCGAAGGCGGAGACGAAGGTTGAAACCAAGACCGAGCCGGCCAAGCCGGAAACGTCAAAAGCTGCAAATGGCGACAGCAAAATCGAATGGGGCTGGCCGGCTTCTGGCAAGATCATTGCCAGTTTCAACGAAACATCCAGTAAAGGCGTCGATTTGGCAGGCAAATCCGGTGATCCGGTATTTGCTGCGGCAGGTGGCAGGGTTGTTTATGCCGGCACCGGTTTGCGCGGTTATGGCAAACTTGTGATTGTCAAACACGACAACAGCTTTCTGAGCGCCTATGCCCATAACCAGAGTTTGCTGGTGAAAGAAGGGCAGGCGGTGAGCAAGGGCCAGAAGATCGCCGAGTTGGGCGATACCGACAGCGACCGTCCCAAACTGCACTTCGAGATTCGCCGGCAGGGCAAGCCGGTCGATCCGGGTAAATACTTGCCATCCCGCTGAATCGTCGGGGAGAGGGCAGAATTGCGGCGAGGGTTGTTGGATTGCGTAGATCGAAGCCGGAATTTGCCCCAGCGCTTTGGGGTGAGCACAGGCCCGACGGGTGTGGCGCGGCATCTGCTCCGCCCGGGTTTCTCCCCATAATGCAGTGAGGGCTTCATGTACGATTCGGCAGCGCCTGAGGAACTGGATGGTACGGACGCGGATTTGCCCCCGGAGGTCGAGATATTTCTCGAAGCTCCGGCGCCCTCGATCGATTCCGACTTTCTTGGCGACGTCACGCAGCTCTACCTGAATGAAATCGGTGCCAATCCGCTTCTGACCGCCGACGAGGAACTCAGCCTTTCGCGCAAGGTGCGCGACGGGAATTTCGCGGCGCGCCAGACGATGATCGAGCGCAACCTGCGCCTCGTCGTCAATATTGCCAAGCACTACCTCAATCGAGGCATTCCGCTTCTCGATCTGGTCGAGGAAGGCAATCTCGGTCTGATCCACGCCCTCGAAAAATTCGATCCCGAGCGGGGTTTTCGCTTCTCGACCTATGCAACCTGGTGGATTCGCCAGAACATCGAGCGGGCGATCATGAACCAGTCGCGCACCATCCGCCTGCCGGTGCACGTGGTGAAGGAGCTCAACCAGGTGCTGCGCTGTCAGCGCCAGCTCGAAGCGGCCAACAACGGCGACACCACGGTGGAGGACGTTGCTCGCCAGCTGGCTCGCTCCGTCGACGAAGTGCGTGCCATCCTCGCCCTCAACGAGCACACCGCGTCCCTCGACGCACCGCTGGACATCGACCCGAGCCTGTCCATCGGCGAATCTCTGGCCGACGATTCCGCCGATACGCCCGACCTCCAGATTCACGATCTGGAAGTCGAAAACCTGGTGCGGGACTGGATCGGCCAACTCAACGAAAAGCAGCGGATGGTGATCCGTCACCGCTACGGTATCGACGAGTGCGAAATCCAGACCCTTGAAGAACTCGCCGACAGCCTGGAGTTGACCCGCGAACGGGTCCGTCAGATCCAGCTCGAAGCCCTTGGGCAGTTGCGCCGCATCATCAAGCGTCGCGGCGTCTCGAAGGATGTGCTGTTGTAAGCCACGCATCCGCCGTGGCCTGAAATCCCTGGAAACCGAACCATGAGCGAGACCGTTCGCGTCTATCACAACGCCCGCTGCAGCAAGAGTCGCAGCGCTTGCCAGTTGCTTGCCGACAAGGGCGTGACGCTGGAAGTTGTCGAATATCTCAAAACTCCGCCCAGTCGCGCCGAACTGGTCGACGTCCTGAAAAAGCTCGGCATGCACGCCGGCGATATCGTCCGCAGGGGCGAGGACGTCTTCAAGTCCAATTATGCGGGGCGGGATTTGAGCGAGGACGAATGGCTGGATGCGCTGGTGGCGCACCCGATCCTCATCGAGCGGCCCATCGTTGTGCGCGGCGAGCGTGCAGTGATCGGCCGTCCGCCCGAAAAGGTGTTGGCGCTTTTCGCCTGAAGGGCGGAGCGGCGCTGCCCGCTCCGCGAGGCCGACTTTATTTCCTGCTTGCCAGGGCGGCCGTCCGCGCCGCCTTGACCGCTTCGCCCAACTGGAACACCGACATCGCGTAGAAGCTGCTGCGGTTGTAGCGGGTGATGACATAGAAATTCTGGTAGCCGAGCCAGTACTCGCTGTCCTCTCCAGGCGTCACCAGCTCGACGAAGGCGGCCTTGCCCGCCGGCGTCGTGCCGTCCGCCGGCTTTACGCCGTGGCTGGCCAGGCTGGCTGCGTCGAAAGCCGGGGTGATGTCGTTGGCGATCAGCGGCGGCAGGTCGGCATCGGGGCCGATGCTGGCCCGCTGGGCTACCGGCGCGCCGGCTTCCCAGCCGTGCATCTGCATGTAGCGGGCGACGCTGCCGATGGCGTCCTTCGGGCTGTTCAGCAGGTCGATCTGGCCGTCGCCGTCGAAATCCACCGCGTAGTTGCGCACGCTGCTGGGCAGAAACTGAGGCAGGCCGAGGGCGCCGGCGAACGAGCCTTGATAGTCCAGCGGGTCGCGGTGCTGTTCGCGGGCCATCAGCAGCAGGGCTTCGAGTTCGCCACGGAAGAGCTCGGCCCGCCGCGGGTAGTCGAAGGCGAGGGTGGCCAGCGCGGATACCGCTTGGAAGTTGCCGGTGTTGCGTCCATAGATGGTTTCGACGCCGATGATGCCGACGATGATCTCTTCCGGCACACCGTACTTCTCGCTTGCGGCGCGGATCGTGTCCTGGTAGCGATCCCAGAAGGCGACGCCGGCCTTGATGCGCACGGGTTCGACGAAGCGGCTGCGGTAGCGCTGCCAGGAGCGCACTCCGGTGGGGTCTTTGGGAGGCGAGATGTATTTGATGACCGACGGCAGGTATTCGGCGCGGCGGAAGATGTAGGTCAGGGCGTCCTTGTCGAAGCCGTGTTTTTGCTGCATTTCGTCGATGAATTGCTGGGCTTCCGGCCGGTCGGCGTAGCGTTCGGCGGCATGGCCGACGGTGGCGAGGAGGCCGGCAAGAAGGCCCGCGAGCAGGGTCGAAGCGAGGCGCGGGCAGGATGAGGCGGTTTTCATCGGGGGCGGAAGTTCTTGATGGATTGGTGGAAGCGTTGCTGTTGCGTGGTGTCGGCGGCAGGGCCGTAGCGCAGGCGGGCGTAGTCGGTGGCGATGCGAATGAGCGGTTCGGCCAGATCGGGGCGTTGGCGGGCGAGACGTGCGGCATAGTCGAGGGGGCCTTCCCAGGCGGCGCGGGGCAGACCGATGGCGGCGAGCCGGCGGCACAGCAGAGCCCAGCTGCGATCGATCGCGTCGGCCGAAGTGCGCCGCCGCAGCGCCCATACGGTGAGCCCGCCCATGACCAGGGCACAGCCTGCGCTCATCAGCGCGGTGAGGGTCTGCCAGTCGGGCTCGCCAAAGCCGAACCCGCTGAGCAGCTCCCGCTGGCGGGCCGGATTGTACCCGAGAACCCATTGGTTCCAGCTGTTGTTGAGCGCATCCAGGCGGTCGCGCAGGCCGCGCAGCCAGGCCAGATCGGTACGCAGCAGGAACGGTAGGCGGGCGTCGTCGGGGAGGGCTGCGGCGAGGCCTTTTTCGATGCGCTGAGGCGCGCTGGCGGCGGTCGGGTCGACGCGGATCCAGCCGCGTCCGGCAAGCCACACTTCGGCCCAGGCATGGGCGTCGGACTGGCGGACGACGAAGGTGCCGTCCACCGGGTTGGGCTCGCCGCCCTGGTAGCCGGTGACGACCCGCGCCGGTACGCCAGCGGCGCGCAGCGTGACGACGAAGGCCGCGGCGAAGTGTTCGCAGAAGCCTTGGCGGGTGTCGAACAGGAAATTGTCCACGTCGTCGCGGCCCAGAGGCGCAGGCTCGAGGGTGTAGCTGAGCCGGCTGGCGCGGAAGTGGGCGATGGCGAGGGTCGGGATTTCATCCGGGCTTTTTGCCGCCGCGCGCAGACGTTGCCCCAGTTCGACGGTGCGCGGGTTGGCTCCGCTGGGCAGTTGTAGCGCGGCGCGCAGGTTGAGATTGCTTTCGTCGCGTCCGACCGGGGTGTGGGGATAGGACACCAGTGCGATGCGCCGGCGGTTTTGGACCGTGTCGGGGGAGAGGAGCTGATAGTCGTCGGTGAAGCGCAAGCCGGGCGTTGCGCCGGGGAAGTCGAGAGCCAGTAGCCAGTGATGGTTGTGGGCTTCGAGCGTCAGGACGTAGGGGTAGGCCATGCCCTGGGGGCGGTAGGCCGGGTGGTCGCCATCGTGAACACGGTCGGGGCGCCAGGTATGGCCGTCGAAGCGGGTGAGCACCGGGCCGCGCCAGTAACGCTCGGCGGGGGGCGGCGGATCGCCTTCGAAGCTGACCCGGAAGGCGATGGCGCCGGACTCGCTGAGTCGTGCCAGATCGCCCGGCGCCATGCTGTCGGACAGCCCTCCAACACTGTTATAGGCGTCGTCCGGCAGACCCCACAGCGGACCCTGGATGCGTGGGAAGAGCACGAACAGCACCAGCATCAGCGGCATGCCCTGCAGCGCCAGCTTGGCGGCCTCGCGGGCTCGTGCCTGCGGTGGGGCGGTCGATCCCTCCAGCGCAAGAAGGCTGGCGATGGCAACGATGACGCCGAGCAGCGCGAGGGCGGCGATGGCCATATTCTGCTGGTAGAAAAACTGCCCGAGCTGCAGGAAGAAGCACAGCAGAACCACTGCCCGTCCGTCGCGGACACTGCCGGTTTCGAGCAGCTTGAGACTGAGCAGTCCGGCCAGCAGCGCAATGCCGGGTTCCTTGCCGAAGAACTGGTGGAACGTCATCAGCACGAGGGCAACGGCGCCGATGGCAAGTGCCATGAGCAGGCCGCGGTGGGGCAGCCGCCAGCCCCGGTGGGCAATCAGGCCACGCCACACCAGCAGCAGTGCGCAGATGGCTGACAAGGCGGGCGGCAGGTGGGCGGTGTGGGGCGCGAGGGTGATCGCCGCGCCGGCCAGCAACCAGCCCGCCTGGTCAGGACGCAGACCGTTCATCGGGTGCTCCGAACAGCGCCAAGGCGGTGAGGCAGGCGTGGCGGTGGGGCGCACCGTGCGCCGGCCGGAGTTCCACGCCGGGCAGACGCAGGCCGTAGTCGATGCCGCTGGCGTCGGCGTCGACGATCCAGCGGGCAAGGCGCGCCAGACGGGCTTCGACACCGAGGCCGGCGGGCAGCTGTTGCCAGTCGAGCCACGCCCGCCGACTGCCCGCGCCGGCGAATTCCTTGGTTCGCCAGGGGCCGCCTCGAGCCACGGCTTTCCAGGCTACGTGACGTGGCGAGTCGGCCGGCTGGTGGTGGCGCAGGCCGGCGAAGTCGTCGCGTCCGCGGCCTTGCGCGCCGGCGCCCGAACGGCTGTCGTCGCCCAGGGGTATGGGCGGTGCATCGGCTTCCGGAGCGGGGTAGACGAGGCAGCGCTGGTCGGGCTGGAAAAGGCTCCAGGCGCGGATCAGACCGAGTGGATGGCGGGTTTCGAGGGTCAGGCGCGGCAGTGTCAGCCAACCGCGGGTTGCGGTCGGAATGGCGATTTCCTGCGTCGCGGTGCGTTCGGGTGAGAGGTCGAAGGGGAGCGTGCGAAGCGTCGGGGTGTGAGTGGGAAAGAGCACGAGGCCAAGGCGTGAGCGGTGGGCGGCGTTGTGCAGAAGGATGCCGAAGCGCGCCGGACTGCCGCAGAACACCGCGTCACTGCGGCCCGGTGTGATGGCCAGATCCACGAGGTTGCGAAAGGCGTGGTGAATGCTGATCCAGGCGACGCCGCCGATCAGGAAGGTGAGGGCGAAGCCAAGACTGAGGGTGTAGTTGATCGAGGCCAGCAGCATGGCCAGCAGCGTGATGCCGAGCGCCAGCCCGAAGCGGGACGGCAGAACGAAGATGCGCCGCTGGACGAGGCGGATCGGCGCGGGCTCGGGGCCGCCGACCCGGAACAGCCAGCGCTGGAAGCGGGCGCGGAGTTGCGCCAGGCTCATCCGGGTAGCGCCACGGCTTCGATCAGGCGGCGCACGAGCCGATCGGGCGGTAGCGGCATGTCTTCCGCCGCCCGCAGGCGATGGCCGGCGACCGCGGGAAGTACCGCCTGCACGTCCTCGGGCTGCACGTGGTCGCGTCCGTCAAGCAGCGCCCAGGCGCGCGCTGCGGCCAGCAGGGCGAGGCCGGCGCGGGGCGACAGACCGAGCGCGAAATTGGCGCCGTTGCGGCTCGCGGCGAGCAGGTTCTGCACGTAGTCGAGCAGACGCGGCCCGACGTGTACGGCGCGGGTCGCGGCGAAGAGTGCGTCGAGTTCGCCCGGCTGCAGTTCGGCCGGCAGGCGCGCGAGCATCTCCCGGCGGTCCTCGCCGGCTAGCAGGGCGCGTTCGGCGGCACGATCCGGGTAGCCGAGCGAGAGGCGCATCAGGAAGCGGTCGAGTTGGCTTTCGGGGAGCGGGAAAGTGCCGATCTGGTCGGACGGGTTCTGGGTGGCGATGACGAAAAAAGGTTCGGGAAGTGGCCAGGTCGTCCCTTCTGCGCTGACTTGGCGTTCCTCCATCGCTTCGAGGAGGGCGCTCTGGGCCTTGGGCGTCGCACGATTGATTTCGTCGGCGAGGACAAGCTGGGCAAACACCGGCCCCGGGTGAAAGCGGAAGGCGCCTTCCCGCCGGTCGAACACCGACACGCCGACGATATCGGCCGGCAGCATGTCGCTGGTGAACTGGATGCGTTGGAACTGCAGGCCGAGCAAGCGGGCGAGAACGTGGGCGAGCGTGGTCTTGCCCACGCCGGGAATATCCTCGATCAACAGGTGGCCGCGGGCGAGAACGCAGGCAAGGGCGAGACGCACCGCACGCTCCTTGCCCAGGATGATCCGGCTGGCAACTTCGGTGAGGCGGCGGGCAATGTGAATCGGCATGGCACGGGCTTTTTTCAGGGGCGGGTTAAGTGGATAATGGTTTCACAAAAGCATGTGCGGAGTGGGTTTGGTCGGGCGGGTTCCGGATGTATGGAGTCCGCGCCGGTTAAGGCGTTCGCCGGGCCATGCGAAAAACGACGCGCTATAACAACGAATCGCGAGAGGGTAGGGGATTTTATGACGAGTACCGCATTCATCACGCACCGTGATTGCTGGCTTCACAACATGGGCGAGCACCATCCGGAATCGCCCGAAAGGCTTGCGGCAATCAATGACCGTCTGATTGCCGCAGGCCTCGACATGTATCTCGCGTTCCACGATGCACCGATGGCGACCGTAGATCAGATTTGCCGCGCTCACCCCCGCGAGCACGTCGAGGAACTGCTCGCCAGCGTGCCGGAACACGGTATCCGCCACCTCGACCCCGACACCGCCGTTTGTCCCCACTCGATGAAGGCAGCATTGCGCTCCGCCGGTGCAGGCATCCTTGCCACCGACCTCGTGATGGCGGGGCAGGCCGAAAACGCCTTCTGCGCCATCCGCCCGCCCGGCCATCACGCCGAGGCCGGCAAGGCGATGGGATTCTGTTTTTTCAACAATGTGGCGGTCGCGGCGCGACATGCGCTTGAAGAACACGGTCTAAAGCGTGTTGCGGTGGTGGACTTCGACGTACACCACGGCAACGGCACCGAAGATATCTTCAAGGACGATCCCCGCGTGCTGATGGTCAGCATTTTTCAGCATCCTTTCTACCCCTACAGCGGCGCCGACAACCCGGCCCCGAACATGGTCAACGTGCCGGTCAAGGCCTGCTCGCGGGGCGACGTGTTCCGGGAGATCGTCACCAACATCTGGATGCCGGCCCTGCGTGCCCATGCACCGGAAATGATCTTCATCTCCGCCGGTTTCGACGCCCATTACGAAGACGACATGGGCTCCCTCGGTCTGGTCGAGGCCGACTACATGTGGGTCACCGAGCAATTGAAGACCGTGGCTGCCGAATGCTCCAGCCGGCGCATCGTTTCGATGCTCGAAGGTGGCTACTCGCTGTCGTCCCTGGCGCGCAGCGTTGTCGCCCATGTCAAGACGCTAGCCGATCTTTGATTTCTTCAAGGCCGGCTCCGCAAGGGCGGGGTCGGCGTTTTTCCGTCGTGCCCTCCGCTCCGATCCCACGGCTTTTCGTAACAGCAATTTGCGTCCGTCTAGCCTTGCGGAAGTGATTGGGTACAATAGAACACTTTCCCTCTTTTAACGACAGCTCATGATTACCGGTTCGATTGTCGCCATCGTTACGCCGATGCACGAGGATGGCAGCCTGGATATTGCCCGTTTCCGCAGCCTGATCGATTTCCACATCAAGGAAGGCACCGACGGCATCGTCGTTGTCGGCACCACCGGTGAGTCTCCGACGGTCAATGTCGAAGAGCACTGCGAACTCATCAGCGTGGCTGTCGAGCATTCGGCGGGGCGCACGCCCATCATCGCCGGTACCGGTGCCAATTCGACGCGGGAAGCCATCGAGTTGACCGAATTCTCGCGCAAGGCTGGTGCCGTCGCCGGTCTTTCGGTTGTGCCCTACTACAACCGTCCGACCCAGGAAGGGCTGTTCCAGCACTTCAAGTCGATTGCCGAAGCCAGCCCGTTGCCGATGATCCTGTACAACGTGCCGGGCCGCACCGTGGCCGACCTCTCCAATGACACCGCGTTGCGCTTGGCCGAAATCCCCAACATCATCGGTATCAAGGACGCTACCGGCAGCATCGACCGCGCTTGCGACCTGATTGCCCGCGCACCCAAGGATTTCGCGCTCTACACCGGCGACGATATGACGGCGATGGCCTTCATGCTGCTTGGCGGTCACGGCACTATCTCCGTCACCGCCAATGTGGCGCCTCGCCTCATGCACGAAATGTGTGTCGCAGCCATCAATTGCGATGCGCCGCGCGCCCGTGAAATCAACGCCAAGCTGGTTGGCCTCCATCGTGATCTTTTCTGCGAAGCCAACCCGATCCCCGTCAAGTGGGCGGTCGAGCAGATGGGTTTGGTCGGTGGCACCATCCGTTTGCCGCTCACGCGTTTATCCGAATCCTTCCAGCCGCGCGTGCGCGCAGCCATGCGCCAGGCTGGAATCGAAGTCTGAATTCGTCGTTGATTGCGCATTCCATTGCAGTTGAGTAAGACTTTCCCACCCCGAGGGTTACGCATGCAAAGCCGAAAGCTGGCTTCCGGTGCGACGGTTTTCGTCGCAGTCGCACTTGCCGGATGTTCCGGTTCCTTGCTGGAATCGAAAAAGATCGACTACAAGAGCGCGGCCAACGCTGCCACGCGACCTTCCCTTGAGGTTCCACCCGATCTCACCGCGCCCACTGCAGATGATCGTTATGCCGTACCGGATGTGAGTCCGAAGGGCAGCGCCACCTTCTCGGCCTATAGCGCAGAGCGGTCGCAGTCGGCTGCATCCGGCGCCGCAGCACCCGCGGCCCAGGTGGCACCCCAGTCCATTGACAAGATGCGGGTCGAGCGATCCGGCACCCAGCGCTGGCTCGTTGTGCCGGGAACGGCCGACAAGCTGTGGCCCCAGGTGCGCGAGTTCTGGCAGGAAAACGGCTTCATCCTCAGCGTCGATCGCCCCGAGATCGGCGTGATGGAAACCGATTGGGCCGAGAATCGCGCCAAGATCGACGACGATATTGTCCGGCGAACGCTCGGAAAGGTGCTCGACGGCCTCTATTCGACGTCGGAACGGGATAAGTTCCGCACGCGTTTGGAGGTGGGTGCTGAGCCCGGTTCCGTGGAGATCTACATCAGCCACCGCGGAATGATGGAGATCTACCCGAACGAAGCGAAGGATCGCACGATCTGGCAGCCGAGAGCCGCCGATCCCGAACTCGAAGCCGAGTTCCTGCAGCGCTTGATGATCCGCCTTGGGGCCGACGAGTCGCGAGCGAAGGCGCAAATCGCGGCCGCGCCCAAGGCCGAAAAGGCCAGCCTTGAAAAGGCTGCAGATGGTGCTGCATCGCTGCAGGTGCAGGAAGGTTTTGATCGCGCGTGGCGGCGAGTTGGACTGGCGCTCGATCGCGTCGGTTTCACCGTTGAGGACCGCGACCGTACTCAGGGTCTCTACTACGTCCGTTATGTTGACCCGGAGGGCGAAGTCAAGAAAAAGAGCGACGAAGGCCTCTTGTCGAAACTCGCCTTCTGGCGCAGCGACAAGCCACAGGTGCCGACTGGCAGCCAGTATCGCATCTACGTCAAGGGCGTCGATTCGACATCCACCGTGCAGGTGCTGACTCGCGAAGGTGGAATGGATACGTCGGAATCCGCTCGCAAGATTCTTGGTTTGCTGCACCAGCAGTTGAAATAGATCTGCACTACAGATTCAGCAAAGAACGCCGGCTAGTCCGGCGTTTTTTTCGAGTGCCGCGGTAAGCGGTGACGATGCGTTCCTGCAGGCATCTGTTTTTTTGGTGCTCTCATTGCAGCGAATGAGGCCGGCAACATACGTGAGGGGGCGATAGGATGAGTCCTTGGTACCTCGATTGCGAGCGATCAAATCAGCCGAAGCGACGACCAAATGACCAAGCGCTCCCTGTACCCGCTGCAGCCCAGCTGGCCGGAGACCTAAGAGGATCATGGGCCTCATCATATCCCGCTGATCGGGTAAAAAACGGGCGTAAAAAAAGGCCAACCCGCAGGTTGGCCTTTTTGTCACCGGAAGCGGAATTACTTCTTCTCGGTGGTTGCAGCGGCAGCAGCGGCGTTTTCGGCAGTGGAGCCAGCGGCAGCAGCCGGAGCGGCTTCAGCGGGCTTGGCTTCGGCGGCCGGAGCAGCAGCCGGAGCTTCAGCGGCGGGAGCAGCCGGGGCAGCCGGTGCAACAGCGGCGGGAGCGGGGGCCGGAGCCGCCTTGGGTTTGGGCGACAGGTCGATCTTGCCGAGGAACTTCGGCTGCTGGATTTCGTCCTTGACGCTGATTACGTTGCTTTTGATGACCACCTCTTTTTCCTCCTCGCGCTCCTGCTTCTTAGCTTCTTCGAGGGTGATGGTCGTCTGCTTCAGGGAGATACGCTCGCGGATCGACTCGCGTGCATTGCCTGCGGCGCGGTTCGCCCCGAACTCCTTCTCCAGGACGGCATAAGTCTCCGCGTCGACCAGCGTATTGGGCGACCCGTCGCTCTTGATGCCCTTCTTCTGCAGGAAGTCCGTGATGGTATTCAGTCCCACCTTGAACTCCTTTGCAACCTGAATGAGCCTTAATTTTCTTTCGTTACCCATATCTTGTGTTTTCCTTTCTTGCTTATGTTACTCTTCAAATTCGGCCTTCAGGATTTCGACGACCTTCTGTGCCTGTTCCAGCTCCAGGTCGGCACGGGCGGCGATCTCTTCGACGGGCAGTTCCAGCACGCTCTTGGCCGTGTCGCAGCCGCAGGCTTTCAGGGCGTCGATCACCCAGCCGTCGATCTCGTCGGCAAATTCGGTGAGTGCAACGTCTTCCTCCTCGATTTCGCGGTAAACATCGATATCGTAGCCGGTCAGCATCTTCGAAAGCCGGATGTTCAGGCCGCCCTTGCCGATGGCCAGCGATACCTGGTCGGGCTTGAGATAGACCGAAGCTGTCTTCTTCTCCTCGTCGATGGTGATGCTCGAAATCTTCGCGGGGTTCAGGGCACGCTGGATCATTAACTGCGGGTTGGTCGTGTAGTTTACCACGTCGATATTTTCATTGCGCAGCTCCTTGACGATCGAGTAGATGCGCGATCCCTTCATGCCGACGCAGGCACCGACCGGATCGATGCGTTCGTCGTAGGATTCGACGGCTACCTTGGCACGCTCGCCGGGGATGCGGACGATCTTCTTGAGGGTGATCAGACCGTCGAAAATTTCGGGGACCTCCTGCTCGAAGAGCCGTTCGAGGAACTGGTTGGCCGTGCGCGAAAGGATGATGCGCGGCTGGTTGTTGTTCATCTCGACGCTCTTGACGATCGCCTTGATCGTGTCGCCCTTGCGGTAATAGTCGTTGGGAATCTGCTCGGTCTTGGGCAGGATCAGCTCGTTGCCCTCGTCGTCGAGGATCAGCACCTCTTTCTTCCATACCTGATATACCTCGCCGGTGATGATCTCGCCGACCTTCTCCGAATATTTTTCGTAAAGGTTGGCCTTCTCCAGATCGAGGATGCGCGAAGCGAGATTCTGACGCAGCGACAGCACGGCCCGACGTCCGAACGATTCAAGTTTGATCGGATCGACGTATTCGTCGCCCACTTCGTAGGTCGGATCGATGGCCTTAACCTCCGATACGGCGATTTGCATGTTCGGATTCTCCACCGCGCCGTCCTCCACGACCGTACGGTTTCGCCAGATCTCCAGGTCGCCCTTTTCCGGGTTGATGATCACGTCGAAATTCTCGTCCGTCTCGAACTGCTTCTGAAGCGCGTGGCGGAAAACGTCCTCGAGGACTCCGATCATCGTGGCCTTGTCGATGTTTTTAAGCTCCTTGAACTCTGCGAAATTGCTGATAAGATTAAGATTATCCATTGGTTTTTTATCTTGTTTATTTTTGAATTTCCACTATTTGAAATCGAGGTATTCCTTCGTGTATTTGATCTCTGAGAAAGGGTAGCGGCGCGTAACCCGCACCGTCTGTTTCCGCTTTTTACCCTCTACGGCCTGCTTCTCCTCGTAGGAGAGGGTGAGTCCCTCCTGGTCCGCCTCGTCGAGCGTCGCCAGAATCTTCACGCCGCTTTTGAGCAGCACTTCGACCGGCTTGCCGATCAGTTTGCGGTATTGGCGGAGGTGCTTGAGTTCCGAGCCGATGCCTGCCGAAGCTACCGTGAGGGAGAAATCCTCCGTGTCGCGGTCGAATTCGGCCTCGATCGCGCGGCTCAGCTCCACGCAGGTTTCGATACCTACCGAGGTGTCGCTGTCGATCAGCAGTTCCACTTCGTTGGCGGGCGAACAGGTGCAATCCACTACGAACAGGTCGGTGCCGACGAGTTTGGCATTGGCTATTTCGGTGATTTTCGTACAATCGATCATATTTGCTGATGTTATCAATAAAGTCGTTTTTCGGTGCGGGCGGTCCGTGCAAATCCGGACCTCTGTCCTTCCCCGGCGAAAACTTGAAGTTCGTTCAGTCGTTTTTGCGGCCGGCCCGGAGGCGTTCGGCTTTTTGACGAAAATGTAGGAAATCGTCGCTTCCCGTTCGTTTTCATCGTCTTGCGTCCTGCGTTTTCTTCGAACATTGCATCGCAAGGAGCACTATTCGCGCCCGAATCTTGTCCATGTTGTAGCAGGAGCTGTAATCGGGTCCCC
>ERZ650306.444-NODE-444-length-25356-cov-5.199715_pt1 | contig 25356 bp, 17 predicted proteins | sample MGYA00376242_ERZ650306 | MGnify/ENA primary metagenome ERZ650306 (study PRJEB26733, sample SAMN07839244) | wastewater metagenome | biome: urban; feature: wastewater treatment plant; material: waste water | place: USA: North Carolina | collected 2016-03-31 ... | reverse complement strand
TTGATGCACTGGTGCAGCTTGCTGTTCTCCATGTGGAGTTTGAAGCTATCCATCCCTTCAAGGATGGTAACGGCCGTCTCGGCCGGATGCTGATACCGCTTTTTCTCTATCAGCGTAAATTGCTGGGAAGTCCGAATTTTTACATGAGCGCCTACCTGGAAGCGAACCGGGAAGAGTATCAGGAAAAACTTCGGGCTGTATCGCGTGAAGGTAACTGGACAGAGTGGTGCGAATTCTTTCTCAGAGGTATTCAGCAGCAGGCTGCTGAAAATGAACGCAAAGCACGGGCTATTCTGGCCCTTTATGATCGTGTGAAGAAGCAGGTGAGCGATTGGACCCACTCTCAGTATTCGATCAAAGCAGTTGATTTTATATTTAAATCAACCATATTTTCGGCGCCGCAGTTTACCGGCCATTCGTCAATTCCCAGACCAACGGCTGCCCGTATCCTGGGTATCCTAAAGGATCGTGGGCTGCTTGTGCCATTGCGCCAAGGTAAAGGGGGACGGGCCGGAATATTTGTTTTTCGTGATCTTTTTAACATTGCGGAGGGAAGGGACGTGTTTTGAGCAACGATGAGACAAAATGGCTATTTTATCTCATATATCGCTTATTATGAGACAATTAACTTAAAGCATTCAATCCGTGAGACAAAAACACTTTTTGCTAAAACGCCATGAACGAAGCCGAAACCAGAGCCGAACATATTGACCCGGCGCTCAAAGCCGCCGGCTGGGGTGTTACCGAGGGAAGCCGTATCCGGCGGGAATTTCCAATCACTCCGGGACGCATTGAAGGTCTTGGGCGGCGCGGAAAACCATTATCGGCTGATTATGTTCTGGAGTATCGCAACACAAAAATGGCTGTTGTCGAGGCAAAAGCATGGGACGAAGAACTGACCGAAGGCGTTGCCCAGGCCAAGAACTACGCCGATAAACTGGCTGTTCGTTTTACCTACTCAACCAATGGCAAGGGCATCTATGCCATCGATATGCAGACGGGTAAGGAAAGCGAGATTGCCGCTTATCCCAAACCCGAAGAACTATGGAAATTGACCTTTGCCGAGGAGAATACCTGGCGCGATCGTTTTGCGTCTGTTTCCTTTGAAGACAGGGGCGGTTCCCATCCGAGTCGCTACTTTCAGGATATTGCGGTTGAACGGGTTATGGAAGCCATCGCCGCCAATAAGCCGCGCATCCTGCTCACAATGGCCACCGGAACAGGCAAGACATTTGTCGCCTTCCAAATTGCATGGAAACTGTTTCACAGCCGCTGGAATTTGAGCCGCGAGCCATCGCGCCTGCCGCGCATTCTCTTTTTGGCCGACCGGAATATACTGGCTGATCAGGCCTATAATGCGTTTTCCGCTTTCCCGGAAGATGCAATGGTCAGAATTTCACCGGCGGACATCCGCAAGAAAGGCAAAGTCCCCAAGAACGGCAGCATCTTCTTCACGATCTTCCAAACGTTTATGAGCGGCCCGCCAATAGATGGAAAGCCCAGCCCATATTTTGGCGAATATCCCCCTGACTTTTTTGATTTCATTGTGATTGACGAGTGTCATCGCGGAGGCGCCAATGATGAAAGCAACTGGCGGGATATCCTCGAATATTTTGCGCCTGCTGTTCAGTTGGGACTAACCGCCACCCCCAAAAGAAAAGACAATGTGGATACGTATGCCTATTTCGGTGAACCGGTTTACATTTATTCATTGAAAGACGGCATCAACGACGGGTTTCTTACTCCTTTTAAGGTGAGGCAAATCTCCACAACGATTGATGATTATGTTTACACGCCAGATGATATGATCATGGAGGGAGAAGTTCAGTTCGGAAAGATTTATCTGGAGACGGATTTCAATAAGATTATCGAGATAAAGGAACGTGAAGCCCACCGTGTAAAATTGTTCATGGATCTGATCGATCAGCGGGAAAAGACGCTGGTCTTTTGCGCAAGCCAGGATCACGCGCTGGCCGTGCGCGATTTGATCAATCAGATGAAAACCAGCAAAGAGCCGAATTACTGCCAACGGGTGACGGCCAATGACGGAGCCCTGGGCGAGCAGCATCTGCGGGACTTTCAGGACAACGAAAAAACGCTGCCGACAATCCTGACCACGTCGCAAAAACTTTCCACCGGCGTTGATGCCCGCAACATCCGCAATATTGTGCTCATGCGGCCGATCAATACGATTATTGAATTCAAACAAATCATCGGACGCGGCACAAGGCTCTATGACGGCAAGGATTATTTTACGATTTACGATTTCGTTAAAGCCTATCAGCATTTCAGCGATCCCGAATGGGACGGTGAACCGCTGGAGCCGGAACCCTGTTCCAAATGCGGCTGCTATCCCTGCGCCTGTGTTAAAGAACCGCCGAAGCCCTGTCCGGTTTGCGGTCAAAGACCCTGCGTCTGCCCGAAGGAGCCGTGCCCGAAGTGTGGCCGGCGTCCCTGTGTTTGTATCAAGAAAGCTAAAGTCAAGCTCGCTGACGGAAAAGAGCGCAGCATTCAGCATATGATGGTGACGAGCTTCTGGCATCCCGACGGCACTCCGATGTCGGCGCAGCAGTTTATGGAAATGCTTTTCGGCAAGCTGCCGGAGTTTTTCAAGGATGAGGAAGAATTGCGCGCAATCTGGAGCGCTCCCGACACCCGCATAAAGTTGCTGCGGGGGCTTGCAGAAAAAGGCTTCGGTCATCAACAGATGGCGGAGATGCAAAAGATTATCGATGCCGAAAAGAGCGATCTATTTGACGTGCTGGCATACGTGGCTTATGCACTCCCGCCAATCACACGCGAGGAGCGCGCCCGGCAGGCAAAAGTGATCATCAGTGCGCACTTTAACGGCAAGCAGCAGGTCTTTCTGGATTTTGTCCTTTCACATTATGTGAGCGTCGGTGTTGAGGAGCTTGAGCAAAGCAAACTGACGCCTCTTTTGCGCCTCAAATATCACGATTCCCTGGCCGACGCCGTGTCGGACCTTGGGCAACCGGAGGAAATCAGCCGGGTGTTTTCAGGGTTTCAGAAATATCTTTATCAATCTGCAGCAGCGTAAAGTTCTCTTGTGACTTGCAATTCAGTGATACGGATTATGCAACATGGCGGGGGAAACCCCCGCCTTCTATCCTGAATATGGGATACACAGAGTGTAGGGAACGGTTGCGCCACCCGAAAGGGTGGTTCAAACCGTTCCTTAGGCTTTGGGTCTTTCCAGCCCCTTTACCATCTGCGAGCGGATGATGCGCGGGAGGATCATCTGGTGCTGCGGGCAGATGGACCGGGGATTCTGATAGCAGCAGTTGGCAAAGCCCACCAGATAATTGCGCAGTTCGTGAAAGCGCACGATTTCATCGACAAAGCCTTTCTTCGCGCAGAACAGCGGCCCCGACGTATCGTCATAGTGTTTTACCATCTCGTTCATCTTGTCGATGACGGGCCCAAGCGGCCGGCCCGCGTCCTTTTCCTTGACGAGCCTTCTGGCGTAACTGGCCGCCGCGGCGGTTTCCCCGTGCATGACGTTAATCTCGGTCGTGGCCGTGCCGAGTGAAAAGGCATTGTTATTGTTGGCCGTGGGACCGCCCAGAACGTAATGCGCCGCCGCTGTTCCCTTGCGCAGGACAACCAGCATCATCGGCAGGTGCGAGTTTTCAATCGAATAGATGAGCGACTGGCCCAGGCCCAGAAGCTCCGCCTTCTCCGCGATGTCGCCCACGTCGATGCCGGACGTGTCCTGAAACCAGGCCATCGGCACCTTGTCGCGCGAGCACAGCGTGACGAACTCACTCATCTTGATCAGTCCCTGGCGGTAGAGCTTGCCGCCCACGCCCATGTACTGATTGGTGTATTCCGGGTAATTGGGAAAGGCGCCCTGGCGGTTCCCGACGACGCCCAGCAGATAACCGTCCACCTTGACCAGGCCGCAGTACATTTCCGGGCCGAAGCCGGGGCGGAATTCCAGATGCTCCGAGCCGTCCACGAGCCTCGCCAGAACCTGCTCGAAATCGTAAACGCGCTTTTTGTTGACCGGAATGATCGAAGCGATTTCCGAGGGAGGGTAAGCAGGTTCAGCGGGGGCTGCCACGCGAAAGAAGCGTGGATGGTAGGCGGGCAGATCGTCCATGTAATCTTTAATTGCGTCCAAGACCTGGGTTTCCTCGTCGAAGACCGCGCGGAAAAATCCCGTGACGTCGTGGTGGATTTTGACGCTGCCGGGCGGAACGGACTTGAAGTGCCGCGTGGCGTTGATGAGCTCTTCCGCGCCTTCTTCATCGAAAAATCCCTTGGGGGACATGCCGCTCACGATGCCGCCGCCGCCCACGGCCATGTTGGCCTTTTTGTGCGCGAGCAGAATCGTCGGGCTGATGGACTGGTAGCCGCCGCCCGCGGGATTGGTGCCGTAAATGCCGGCGATGACCGGGATGCCCATCTGTTCCAGTTCGGCATGGCGGAAGAAGCACGTGCCCTGGCCCCGGCGGTTGGCGTACATCTTTTCCTGCTCGGGCAGCTTCACCCCGGAACAGTTCACCAGCCACACCAGCGGCAGGTGCAGGAGCTTGGCGATGTCGGTTACACGCAGGTTGTTGTCCGGCTGGCCGGCGATCCACGCGCCCGCCATCCATTTGTTGTTGAAGCCGATGAGGACGCACCACTTGCCTCGGATGCGCGCCAGACCATCGACCACGCCGGTGCTCCCCGATTCCTCGTTTTCCGGATCGAAGATGCTGTGCAGCGGGCAGAAGGTCCCCGGATCGACGAGGTATTCGATGCGCTCCCAGACGCTCATCTCGCCCCGGTCGTGCAGGGTCTGCAAGGGGACGCCAACGTTCCTGATCCGCTCGACTTCCGCGTCGATGGTTTTCATGATCTCCTCGATCTTCGCGCAGTTCTCCCGCATGCTTTCGACCTGTTTGGCGGAAAGGGGCTTCCCCAACGGATCCATTTTTTCGAAGTATTGTTTCATGGCTTACTCCGTCTATGCCCGGTTGGGCGCGAAGCCCATCGTGGCGTTGGCAACAATCATCGTGTGCATGTTGGACGTGCCTTCCAGCGTTTCGAACTGCTTGGAGTCGCGCAGGAAGCGGCCGCAGGGATATTCGTCCGAATAGCCGAACGAGCCGTAGAGCTTCATGCACTCGTTGGCGTCGTGAACGACGACTTTTGCGCCGTAGAGCTTGGACATGGAGGTTTCCATGACATTGGGAAGCCCTTTATCCTTGAGCCAGGCGGAGCGGTAAACCAGATAGGCCAGCGTGTCATGGCCGATTTTCATGTCCGCCACCTGCTGCTGAATGAGCTGGTAGCGGCCGATTTGCTTGCCGAACTGGCAGCGCTCCGTCGCGTATTTGGCGGAGGCGTCGAGAATGGCGCCGGAAAGCCCCAGCGCGCCCGCGGAGCAGCCCAGCCGGGTGGAGTTGAGTTGCGTCATGCAAATCTGGAAGCCTTTATTCAGTTTTCCCAGCAAAAGATTTTTGGGAACCTTCACGTCTTCAAAGGTGATTTCCGCCGTATCGGAGGCCCACAGGCCGACCTTGTCGTGAATGGGTTTGCGCGTGATGCCGGGCAGGGAGTAGTCCATGATGAAGCAGCTCACGCCGTTCGCGCCCGCGTCCTTGTCCGTTTTGACATACAACAGGCCGTGGTTGCAAACCGTGCCGTTCGTGATCCACATTTTGTTGCCGTTCACCAGGTAGTAGTCGCCCTTGTCTTCGGCGCGGCATTTCATGGAGGCGACGTCCGAACCGATATCCGGTTCGGTCATGGCGAAGCTGCCGACATATTCGCCGGAGACGAATTTGGGAATGTAATGTTCTTTTTGCTCTTCCGTTCCAAATTTCTGGATGGTGAGCGCCGGACCCCAGCACTGCATGTTGAAGGCCATTCGCCAGGCGACATGCACTCTGGCGATCTGTTCGATGGCGAGCGCGCCTTCCAGAAAGCCCATGCCGTTTCCGCCGTATTGCTCGTCGATACAGAAGCCGAAAAATCCGAGCTCTGCCATTTTGTCAAAAATTTCCCTGCGCCAGAAATGGTTTTTTTCGTCTTCCTCGACATGCGGCGCAATTTCCTTTTCGGCAAAGTTTCGCGCCGTCTCCTGAATCATTTTTTGTTCTTCCGTCAATGCAAAATCCATATTTTTTCCTCCCGGACGGTTGTTAAAGGTTGTTGACTTTGTCACACCGGTGAAAACCGGTGTCCAGGAATGAATCCATTTTTCAATCCACTGGATTCCGGCTTTCGCCGGAATGATAATTTAGGGAACAGTCTCGTGATCTCGCGTGCCCTCCAAGGTATCAGGTTATCGCGACGGTTTCCCGCTGCTATTTTAGATTTGCGGCAATCCGTAGGGAACGGTCGCGACCGTTCCTTACCTTCTTTCGATCACCATGCATATCCCCTGGCCGCCGCCGCCGCAGATCGTTTCCAGGGCGAAGCGGGCGTTGCTCCGCTGCATTTCATAAAGCAGCGTGGTCAGGCGCATCGTTCCCGTGGCGCCGATGGGGTGCCCCAGCGAGATGCCCGAACCGTTGATATTGACCTTCGCGTCCATCTGCTCGTCGGAAAGTCCCGCCAGACGGGAGTCCGCCAGACACTGCACGGCAAACGCCTCCTGGACTTCAATTAAATCCATATCGGAAATGGTCTTGCCGATTTTTCCCAGCGCCTTCGCAACGGCTGCCGGGACGGCAGGGTAGGTAAGGGTCGGATCGGTGGCCGCGACCGCGCAGGAGCGGTAGGCGGCGATCGGTTTGATTCCCAGTTCTCTGGCTTTCTTTTCGGAAGCAAGGATGACCACGGCCGCGCCGTCGTTTTCCGAGGAGGAGTTGCCCGCCGTGCAAACGCCGTCTTTGTAAACGGGTTTTAGTTTGGCCAGACGTTCCAGGGATGAATCTTTGCGGGGGCCTTCGTCGACGCTGAAAAAAATCTCCTGACCGTTTTTGTCCTTGCCGGTGAGAACCGGAGCGATTTCGTCCGTGAACTTGCCGGCTTCCTGCGCCGCGATCGCCCGCTTGTGGGATCGAAGCGCCCAGCGGTCCGCTTCTTCGCGCGAAATGCCTTCTTTTTTGGCAGCGGCCTCCGCCCAGGTCATCATGGAGCTGAGCTCGCCGTAGCGCCAGATGGGCTGGCTCATGACGCGTCCGCGTTGGATGCGGTCGTAAAAGGGAATGCCCCACATGGCGAGCGCCCCGTGGCCGCGCGGCATGAAGCCGTATTTCTCATGGTTCTTGCCGCCCAGCCCCCATTTGATGTCTCCGGGGATGTAGAGTTCGCCCTGGCTCATCGATTCCATGCCGCCTGCGATAACCATATCGGCGTTGCCGGTTTGAATCTGCAACGCCCCGTAATAAACGCTTTCCAGGCCGGAGCAGCAGCGCCGGTCGATCATGCCGCCGGGGATGGTATCCGGCCAGTCGGCGTCCAGAACGGCCATGCGCGCGCCGTTGGCGCACTCGCCGTTCTGATAGGCGGACGCCATGATGACGTCATCCACCTGGGCCGGTTCAATGCCCGCTTTTTTGACGGCCGCCTGCAGGACAATGCTGGCCAGACGGTAAATCGGAACCTCCCGAAGCGCTCCGCCGTACGCGCCGATCGGCGTCCGCGCGCAGCTGATAAACACGACATTTTCCATTGCTTTTCTCCCTGTGCAGTTTTGTGGATCATACCTCCGCCGGCTTTTTTTAACCATGTTTTTTTACCGGCACATACGACGAATAGACCGGGTCATACATCAGCGACTTGATATAGCCCGGCAAATTGGAAGGTTCCTTCATCGCGGTGAGTTTTCCGGCAAAGGCGACTTTGGCCACGGCCAGCGCAATGGCGGCCGAAACGTCGCGGATGCGCGCAAGCGACGGAAAGATTCTTCCTTGTTCCAGATCATCCTTTGATACCTGTTCATCCAGACATTTGGCCGCCGCGGCGAACATTTCGTCCGTCACACGGGTCGCGTCCGAGGCCATGACGCCGAGGCCCACGCCGGGGAAGATGTAAACGTTGTTGGCCTGCCCCGGCACAAACGTTTGACCGTTCATCTCCACCTTCGGAAACGGACTGCCGCCGGCAAAAACGGCGCGCCCTTGTGTGTGGCGGTAAGCGTCCTCGGCCGTGCATTCCGCCCGTGAGGTCGGATTGGAAAGCGCAAAGATAATCGGACGTTCGTTCAGACGCGCCATGGCCTCCAGAATTTCCGGCCCAAAGGCGGCGGGCTGCCCCGACGCGCCGATGAGGGTTGTCGGCCGGACGGCTTCCACCACTTCCGCGAGAGTGCGGTGAAACGGAAAATCATGGGCAAAGCGGCGTTTGTGAAGGTTCAGATCCTCGCGGCCGGCCACGATGAGCCCTTTGGAATCGACAAACCAGCACCGGCCGAGGGCTTCTTCTTCGGCAAGCCCCTGCCGGATCATTGCGGAGGCCACCAGATTCCCGATGCCCAGGGCGGCTTCTCCCGCGCCCAGAAACACAATCCGCTGTTCGGTAATTTTCCCCTTAATGATGCGCAAAGCGGAGTAGAGCCCGGCCAGCGTGACGCCCGCGGTGCCCTGAATGTCGTCGTCGAACATGCAGTACCGGTCGCGGTAGCGGTCCAGCAGGCGGAAAGCATTCCGGTTGCCGAAGTCTTCCAACTGGATCATGACCTTCGGGAATGCCTCTTCGGCCGCTTCCATGAATTCATCGATCAGCGCATCGTATGCTTCTCCCTCCAGCCGGGGTTCCGGCAGGCCGATGTACTGCGGATCGCTCCACAATTCGTTATTGTTGGTGCCGACATCGATCATGACGGGCAGGCAGGCCGCCGGGTCAATACCCGCGCAGGCCGTGTAGAGCGACAGCTTTCCCACGGGAATGCCCATGCCGTTGGATCCCAGGTCGCCCAGGCCCAGGATTCTTTCGCCGTCCGTGACGACAATGACCCGGACCTTCCGGTGCGGCCAGTTGAGCAGCGCCTCTTTGATGCGGCCCCGGTCGTAGCGGGTCAGCGTAATGCCGCGGGGACGCCGGTACAGATGGCTGTATTCCTGGCAGGCCAGCCCCACGGTGGGGGTGTAAACGAGGGGGCTCAGTTCTTCCAGATGGTCCACGAGCGCTTTGTAAAAAAGCTGTTCGTTGCGGTCCTGCAGGCCGATCAGATATAGGTATTTTTCCAGAGGATTGGGTTTCCGCCGGACGTTATAGATCACATGATCCACCTGCTGCTGCTGGGTCGAGATGCGCGGCGGCAGCAGACCCTGCAGGCCCAGCGCTTCGCGCTCGGCCGCGGTAAAAGCCGTCCCTTTGTTCAGGCCTGGATCGTGGAGCAGTTCCAGCCCCCGGGGAAATCCGCCCGAACGGTCATCGAAAGTTGGCATCGTTTTTATCCTCACCCTATCCATACTCTCCCGCGACCGCCTATGCCGGCGCGTCGATTCCGTATTTTGCCCGCAGATATTTTTCCATGGTCGGGGGGAACAGGATCCAGCCCAGCAGATCTTCGTCGGTGCGCGCCAGATCGCCGATCGTTTTTTTCGCCTCTTCCATTTCGGGGGGAAGGTGGTCTGCCGGCCTGCCGGTGATCGGCGTCTGTCCGCGTTTGTAGTTTTTGAGTATTTTCGCGGTCAGCTCCGGATCAATCGGCACGGGGGTTCTGCCGTAGAGACCGAGCACGAGGTCTTTGAGCTGATTGGAAATCCGGACGTAGCGCCCGAACAGGACGTTCAGCACCGCCTGCGAGCCGATGATCTGCGAAGACGGCGTCACCAGCGGCGGATAGCCCATGTCTTTTCGCGTCTGGACGACTTCTTTGTAGATTTCACCCAGCCGGTCGAGGGCCTTCATTTCCTTGAGCTGGCTGGTCAGGTTGGAAATCATGCCGCCGGGAATCTGATGCGCGAGCACGCCGTTGTCGATGATGGAAAGTCTCTGGTCCGCCAGCAGATGCTGGTATTTGGGGGCGATCTTTTCCAGGTGTTCGCTCATCTCCAGGAGCTTGTAGAGGTTGATGCCTGTGTCCCGGTCCGATCCCTGAAGCGCCGCCACAATGGGTTCGATGGCGGGCATGGAGGTCCGAAGCGCGTATGGCGCAAGGCAGGTGTCGATGATGTCCACCCCGGCTTCGATGGCTTTCAGATAGGTCATGCTGCCCATGCCGCTGGTGTAATGCGTATGAAGATGGATAGGAACTTTGACGGCTTTCTTCATGGCGGTGACCAGGTTGAAGGCGTCGTAGGGGGAAAGCAGACCGGCCATGTCCTTGATGCAGATCGTGTCCGCGCCCATTTGTTCGAGTTCTCCGGCTTTCTTCACGTAGAAATCGAGGTTATAAATCTCCCCGCCCAGATGGCTTTCGGTGAGGGAGTAGCAGACGGTTCCTTCCATGTGCTTGCCGTTGGCCTTGATCCTTTCCACGCAGGTTTCGATGTTGCGGAAATCGTTGAGGGCGTCGAAACAGCGGAAAATGTCGATGCCGATCTCGCAGGATTTATCGACGAAAGCGCGGACCACGTCATCGGCGTAATGACGGTACCCCACCAGGTTTTGTCCGCGCAGCAGCATGGTAAAAGGGGTTTTTCTGACGTATTTTTTCAGAATCCGGGGTCTTGCCCACGGATCTTCGTTGAGGAACCGGTGCATGGCGTCAAAGGTTGCGCCGCCCCACACTTCCATGGCCCAGAAGCCACAGTTGTCCATTTCTTCGGCAATCGGAATCATGTCCTCGGTTTTCATCCGGGTTGCGTAAATGGACTGATGGCCGTCGCGAAACGTGTTGTCCTGAATTCTGACGGGGTGGGCGGTTGTCTTTTGGTTTGTCATGCGGAACTCCTTGATGCAGATGTGTCTTGTTATACATTACAGCAAATAACATGCCAGCCATTTTCCGCTTTTGGGGAGTGAACGGCGACGCCGGGTCCGTTCGGCCTTCTTTCGTTTTCAATCCTGCTTCGGCGTGACGAGCGTTGATTCTTCGCGGCTTGCTGCGATAGGATGACGTTCACTTCATGCTTCGACAACTTGCCGCGAGGTGTTTGATTAGATGTTATGTATTGCGGCGCAAATGTGATATGCAACTATTCGGTTTGCCGCCCGGAAGGACATGAGCTGTATATCATATATACGGCCCGTTGGGTAAGGGTATATTTTGTAAACATATTGCTCGCCGGGGAAGCAATCCGCGGTATTGTGGACACAAAACGTGCGGCCGGGCGCGTTTGAACCGACGGGAAATAAGCAGAGACGTTTTTCTCCGAAGGAGGAGAAAAACAGGCCGGACAAAGCCTTGCCTGATTGGAACGACTTATGCATCCTAAGGCAAACAGCTTTTCATGAGAGTAGGCAAAAATACGGTGGGGACGGTTGCAGCCGATCCCTGCTTTTTATCAAAGGAGTTGAACGTGACCGTGCACAAGAACATGAAACAATGGAAAGAAGCCGCCCTCCGGGAGCTGAAGGGAAGGCCCCTGGAGTCTTTGAACTGGGCGACGCCGGAGGGCATTGTCGTCAAGCCGATCTACACCGCGGAAGACCTGGCGGGGCTGGACACCGTCAACACCCTGTCCGGCCTTGCCCCGTATCTGAGGGGGCCTTCGGCCACCATGTACGCCAACCAGCCCTGGACGATCCGCCAGTACGCGGGATTCGCCACGGCCAAGGAATCCAATGCATTTTACCGGAAGAATCTGGCCGCGGGGCAGACGGGCCTGTCCGTCGCTTTTGATCTGGCGACTCATCGGGGCTACGACTCCGACCATCCGCGTGTGGCGGGAGACGTGGGGAAGGCGGGGGTTGCCATCGATTCCGTCGAGGACATGAAAATCCTCTTCGACCGGATTCCGCTCGACAAGGTGTCCGTTTCCATGACGATGAACGGCGCCGTCCTGCCGATCCTGGCGGGATACATCGTGGCCGCCGAGGAGCAAGGCGTGGCGCAAAAGCAGCTCGCCGGCACCATTCAGAATGACATCCTCAAGGAATTTCTGACGCGCAACACCTACATCTATCCGCCGCGGCCCTCCATGCGGATTGTTTCCGACATCATCGCCTACTGCTCGAAAAACATGCCGCGCTACAACACCGTTTCGATCAGCGGCTATCACATCATGGAAGCGGGCGCGGATTCGGTGCTCCAGACGGCTTTTACGCTGGCCGACGGCAAGGAGTATATCCGCGCCGCCATCGACGGCGGCCTGAAGATTGATGATTTCGCTCCGCGGCTTTCGTTTTTCTTTGGGGTGGGCATGAACTTTTTCATGGAAATCGCCATGCTGCGCGCTGCTCGGTATCTGTGGCATCAAATTGTCGGAGAATTTCATCCGGCCAATCCGCGATCGCAGGTTCTGCGCACGCACGTGCAGACGTCCGGCTGGAGCCTGACCCAGCAGGACCCCTACAACAATATCATCCGGACCACGCTGGAGGCGCTGGCCGCGGCGCTGGGCGGCACGCAGTCGCTGCACACCAATTCGTTCGACGAGGCGGTAAGCCTCCCCACGCCTCTGTCTTCGCGCATTGCCCGCAACACCCAGATCATCATTCAGGAGGAATCGCAGATCTGCCGCGTGGTCGATCCCCTGGGCGGCTCCTACTACGTGGAGGCGCTGACGGCGTCCATCATCCGCGAAGCGAAAAAAATCATGGACGAAATCGAGGAGTTGGGCGGCATGGCCCGCGCCATTGAAACCGGCATGCCCAAGATGCGCATCGAGGAGTCGGCCGCCCGGCGGCAGGCCCGCATCGATCAGGGAAAAGACACCATCGTCGGCGTGAACAAGTACCGGATTCAGGATGAAGTTCCCGTCGAGGTGCTCGACATTCCCGCGAGCGTGCGCGACGAACAGATCGCGCGCCTCAGGGACATCAAGGCCCGGCGCGACGCCGCCGCGGTGCAAAAGGCCCTGGAGCGGATCACGCAGGTGGCCGAAAAGGGCGGCAACCTGCTTGACGCTTCCATCGACGCCGTGCGGCTGCGGGCCACGGTGGGAGAGGTTTCCGACGCCATGGAGAAAGTTTTCGGCCGGTATGTCGCCACCACGCGGGTGATTTCCGGCGCCTATTCATCCGAATACGGAGACGACGAGGTGATCCGGTCGCTTCGGGCGCGGACGGAGAAATTCCTGGAAAAGAACGGCCGCCGCCCCCGCCAGCTGGTGACCAAAATGGGGCAGGACGGCCATGACCGGGGGATCAAGGTGGTGGCCACGGCCTATGCGGATGTCGGCTTTGATGTGGACATCAGTCCGATGTTCCAGACGCCGGAAGAGGCGGCCAAAATGGCCATTGAAAACGACGTCCACGTGGTGGGTGTGTCCAGTCTCGCGGCGGGCCACAAGACGCTGGTCCCGGAGCTCATTGAACAGTTGAAGAAGATGGGCGGCCAGGACATCATCGTCGTGGTGGGCGGCGTCATTCCGCCTGCGGATTACGATTTCCTCTACCAGAAGGGCGTCAAAGGCATCTTCGGCCCCGGCACGGCCGTCACCGATTCGGCGGACCGGGTGCTGCAGTTGCTGGAAGAAAAATACGGATAACGACAAAACGGGCGGCCGCGAAAACGGCCGCCAGAAAAAACCAGTAAATTCGATCCCTTGCTGGAGGGTGGCGGCAGGAAACGATCGCGACCGTTCCCTGCCGCTAATTGACAACCAGCGCCTCTTCCGGGCACGTCAAGACGGTGTCTTCCTCGCTCTTGATGAGTGACGCCAGCATCGGGGCGGCGGGCAGAATGTTGTTGGCATAATAGCGCGCCGATGCAATCTTGCCCGCATAGAAGGCGTATTCTCCCTCATGGGGTTTCAGATCCTGCGACTTCTTTGCCGCGACGAAGGCCTGATCAAGCAGGCACATCGCCACATAGACATACGCAAAGACAAACAGCGCCCTCTGGGCGTAAAGCGGAATGAGCCGGCGTTTATGCTCCATGTCGGCCCACCATTCGTTGTAAATCGCCCGGACCTCCTCCGCGGCGGCAAAGGCGGCGGCGAGGTTCTTCATTTCTTTTTCAAACCCTTTTTCGTTTTGATGAACCTCGATGAAATTCCCGATATCCTGCATCCAGGCGGCGAACGGCGCGCCTTCTTTCATCCGCATTTTCCGTCCGATGAGGTCGTTGGCATGGATGAACGATGTTCCCTCCCAGATCGTGAGAATCTTGGAATCGCGCAGATACTGCTCCACCGGATAGTCCAGCGTGTAGCCCACACCGCCCAGCACCTGGATCGCCTGTGCGATGACGCCCAGGGAAGCCTCCGACCCGTAGCATTTGACGATGGGCGTGAGGATTTCGGCAAACGAAGAGTATTTTTTGGCCTTTTCTCTGTCGGAGGAGTTGCTTTCGATGTCCAGGTAGTAAAATCCCCGGAAGATCATGGCCCGGATCCCTTCCACGTGCGCTTTCATGTCCAGAAGCATCCGGCGGATGTCTTCGTGTTTGATGATGGGGACCCGTTCGGCGTTTTTAATCCCGAAGGGTCTTCCCTGGATGCGCTCGGTGGCGTACTGGGAGGCGAAGTAACAGGCGGCCGCGCCCTGCGTGTTGGCGTTGTGCCCCGTGCCGATGCGGGATTCGTTCATCATGTGGAACATCATGGCCAGGCCCTGCGAGCAGCCTCTGGCGTCGGGAGCGGGCCCCAGCAGAATGCCGCGGCAGTTGTCGTCGTCGCCGAAGTTCAGAAGCGCCGTCGCCTGGGCGTGGAGCCCCATCTTGTGCTCGAGGCCCGCTGTCGTGACGTCATTGGACTCTCCCGGCGACCCGTCTTCATTGACCCAGTACTTGGGAACGATGTACAGGCCGATGCCGGGCGATCCCGGCGCTCCGCCTTCGGGGCGGGCCAGAAGCAGATGAATCGTATTTTCGCCCGTGCCCTGGTCGCCGGCGGTGATAAACATCTTCGTGCCCTTGATTTTCCAGATGCGCGGGTCGTCGGTCGGATAGGAGCGCGTGATGATGTCGCCCGTATCGGAGCCGAAGTTGGGTTCGGTGAGGCACATCGTGCCCTGCCAGGAGCCGTCGAGCATTTTGGGGACAAAACGGTCCCGGTCTTCCTGCGTGCCGAAGCGCAAAATCAAATTGGCCGCGCCGGACGTGAGTTTGATGCAGGAGGTCAGGGCCGGGCAGGCGGCGGTGTTCATTTCGGCGCATGCCTTATAGAGGATGAGCGGCATGCCGGTGTCCACCTTGATGCACTCGCTCGACGAACCCCAGCCGTTCTGCTGCAGAAACTGATAAGCTTCCTTAAACCCCGGAACCGGCGTTACGACGCCTTTTTCGAGTTTCACACCGGTTTTGTCGCCCGGCGCGTTGATGGGATTGACGACTTCCCGGGCGACCTTGTAGCCTTCGTTGAGCAGCAGGTCGATGTCATCCATTGAGAAATTGTCTTTGTATCGATCACAGGCCAGCACTTCTTCCGTCGGCAGCCACTCCTTTAAAATAAATTTCAAATCCCGGACGTCGTATTTGAATTCCATTTATTTCTCCTTGCTCATCACTTCTTTTACCATTCACTACTCACCATCCACCATTCACTATTTGTCATGGTTCGACCAGCTCACCATGACACTCTGTTGTCACCTTGAGCCTAGCCTGTCCTGAGCCTGCCGAAGGGAAGGGCATTATTCACCTTGCGGCGCGTTCGGGGACCGCGCCCTACCAGCCCATCGCCCATTGTTCATGACTCGTACGGAACGGTTTGAATAACCTAAAGGTCACGCGACCGTTCCCTACAATCCTCGCCCATCGCCCATCTTTTCGCTCATTACCTTCCACTGCCTGTGTCATGGTTCGACGAGCTCACCATGACAAACAACCTTGTCATCCCGAGCCTGTCGAGGGACGCCACCCACTATTCCTTCGCCTGGCAAGTCTTGGTCTTCCAGCGCTGATGCAGCCAGAGCCACTGTTCTGGATATTTGCGGATGTGATTCTCGATTGCGGTCGCGTAATTTTGCGTATTGGTCGCCACATCGCGGCGTCTGTCCCCTGTGTGGACGGTTTCCACTTTCGGACCGATTTCGGTCAGATATGTGCCGTCGGGCATGCGGCTTGTAAAGACCGGAAGAACGGCAGCTCCTGAGCGCATCGCCATTAACGCAACTCCTGGGGTTGCACAGGCCGGCCGCCCGAAGAAGTTGATGAAAACGCCCTCATCAGCGGCAACGTTCTGGTCGATCAACATCTTGACGGCTCCGCCCTGCTTCAATAGACGAAGCATGGGCCGCATGGCGTTTTCCTTGTGAATGATGCCGATCCCCACCGTCGAGCGGATATAAATGGATCCCTCTTCAAGGATCGCGCTGTCGAGCGTCCGCGCCACGAAGGTCGGCGGGCGGGACAGCAGGGCCATGGCGGCCAGGCCCATTTCCCAGTTGCCGAAGTGCGCCGTGATCAGCACGACGCCCCTTCCTTCGCGAAGCGCCGATTCGTAATGCTCCAGTCCGCGGACGGAAACCCATTTTCCAATATTGTTTCTGTCAAGACAAAGAATTTCCGGAAATTCCGCAAAAACCAGGGCAAAGCTTTTGTAAGAGGCCCTGGCGATGGCGACGATTTCATCGAGGGGCTTTTCCGGAAAAGAGCGCATGAGATTATGCAGGGCAATGAGCCTGTGCTTCAGCGACAGGTGATACGCCAGCCCGGCCAGACCGGAGAAGACGGCCCGTCGGACCGCAAGGGGAACGGCGCGAAAGATCAGAATTACAATTTTTAGTTTCAAACTCATCTTATCGCCCATTGCCTGTATTTATTGCTTTTTCTTAAATCTTTTTTCTCGCGTCCGTCATGCGGCGCGTTCGGGGACCGCGCCCTACAGCCTGTTTATAATAAAGTCCTCGAAGGACGGCGTGGTCGGCAGAATTTCCATTTCCACGCGCGCGACGAAAAGCGTTTTTAAGAAATCCGGAAAGGCCTCCAGGCGCATGGCGTCTTTTTCCGTGGTCAGCCGGCAATCGGCGTTTTGCGCCGAAAAATGCCAGCCCAGCGCTTCCAGGTCGTCGCGGTTGTAAACGTAATGATCGGGAAAGTCAATAAAAGACAAGACCTCCGCTTCCGCTTCGAGCAGGATTTTCTTAAAAGAAGCGGGCTTCGCGATGCCGCAGAAGGCGCAGACTTTTTTGCCCCGGAGATGTTCGGGCGGCAGGACGCCGCCGTCGGGTCCGATTATTTCCCTGAAGCGGTGAACGGCTCTGAAGACGGGAATGCCGCGGTCTTCCGCGATCCGCGCGATCCGGGCGGGCGTCGGGCCGTCTTTGTCGGCGCGCGTCAGCACAATACAGTCGGCCCGGCGAAGGCTTTCGACCGGTTCGCGCAGCTCGCCGCGCGGCAAAAGATGCCCGTTGCCGAGCGGTCTTTCCGCGTCCAGCAAAACGATGTTGATGTCCCGGAAAATCTGCCGGTGCTGGAACGCGTCGTCACAGATCAGCACGTCGGCGTTGAATCGTTCGATAGCTGACTGTCCGGTCAGTGTCCGTCGGGCGCCGGTGATTACCGGAACGCCGGGCAGCGACCGGGCGATCAGCAGCGGTTCGTCGCCCGTCTCTGCTGCGCTTTGTTCTGCGTTTGCTCCGTCGGAAACGATCCTGACGGGTCCGGTATTTTGGCCGCCGTATCCGCGGCTGAGGACGGCCGGCCGGTATCCGTGCCGCGTCAACATTTTTGCCAGTCCGATTACGCAGGGGGTTTTGCCTGTGCCGCCGACGGTCAGATTTCCCACGCTGATCACCGGACAGGCGAGCCGGACGGACTTCAGCATTTGCCGGTCGTAAAGACGGTTGCGGGAGAAGACGATCAGCCGGTAGATCAGGGAGCCCAGATGGAGGATTGACCGGGTCGGACTGATGCGGCGAACCGAGTCATTCTCATCCCAGACCCTTTGCCAGTCGATCATTGCCGTTCCCTTCATCTTTAAACTGCAGATTGTACAGCCGGTAGTATTCGCCTTTTTTCTCCATCAGCGCGTCGTGGTTGCCTTCCTCCACGATTTCTCCGTTGACCAGCGCGATGATCCGGTCGGCGTTGCGGATCGTGGAAAGGCGGTGCGCGATGACCAGCGTGGTGCGCCCCTTCATGAGGTTGTCCAGCGCTTCCTGGACTTCGATTTCCGCTTCCGTGTCCAGCGAAGAAGTCGCTTCGTCCAGGATGAGAATCGGAGCGTCCTTGAGCAGCGCCCGCGCGATGGAGATGCGCTGCTTTTCTCCGCCGGAGAGTTTGGTTCCCAGTTCGCCGATGTTGCTGTCGTAGCCGTTGGGCAGCCGCAGGATGAAATCATGGGCGTTGGCCGCGCGGGCCGCATTGTAGATGTCTTCCTCCGTCCGCTGGATGTCGCCGTAGGCGATGTTGTTTTTGACGCTGTCATTAAAGAGAATCGTTTGCTGGGTGACGATGGCAATCTGGCCGCGAAGCGACTGCAGGGTGACGTCGCGGATGTCATGGCCGTCGATCAGGATGCGGCCCGCGGAAACGTCATAAAAGCGGGGAATCAGATTCACCAGCGACGTTTTGCCGCCGCCGCTCATGCCGACAAACGCGATGACTTCCCCGGCTTTAATCGATAGATTGATGTTTTTCAGCACCGGGGTCGTTTCATAACAAAACGTGACGTTTTCAATATCGATGCCCCGTGAAATCTTCGGCAGAGCGACGGCGCCGGGTCTGTCTTCGATGTCCGGCGTCCGGTCAATGACGCTGAAGATTCGTTCGGCGCCGGCGACGCCCTGATTGATGGTGTTGTTGACGTTGGTGAGGCGCTTGATCGGCTCATAGAGCATCAAAAGCGCCGCGATGAAGGAGAAAAAAGTGCCGGGGGTGGAATGGCCCTGCACGACGTTGTAGCCGCCGTAAGTAATGACGGCGGCGATTCCCAGACCGCCCAGAAAATCCATCAGCGGGCTGGAAATGGCGTTTACGGAAACGGCCTTCATGCTGTATTTGAACAACCGTTCGCTTTCCGCGGCGAACCGCTCATTTTCATATTTTTCCATGCAGAAGGCTTTGACGATGCGCGTTCCGGAAATGGTCTCCTGCAAGAGCGAGTTCAGCGTTCCCATGGCGATCTGCGAGGAGGTGGTCACCTTTCTCATTTTTTTGCCGAAGCGGGAAATCGGGTAAATCGTCAGCGGGAAAACGACCATGGCGATCAGCGCGAGCTTCCAGTCCGTGTAGAAAATGACGCCGACAAGCGAAATCAGCATGAAGGTGTCCTTGACCAGCGCCGTGATGGCCTCCGACGACGCGGTTTGAACGGACTGCACATCGTTGGTGATCCGCGACATGAGCAGCCCCGTGGGATGCTCGGCGAAAAACGACAGGGACTGCTTCTGGATCTGCTCGTAAAGTTGGTTGCGCAGGTTCGTGACGATGCGCAGTCCGATGGAGCTCATCAGAATGTTCTGTCCGTAGTTGGCCAGCCCCTTGAACAAAAAGATCGCGATGACGGCAAAAGGAATCCATTTCAGCGCGGTTATGTTCTTGCTCATAAAAATTTCGTCAATGGCGGGTTTGGCAATCAGCGGCAGCGCGGATTGCAGACCGCCGGCAATGACCATGCAGATCGCGGCAAAAATAAAGCGCACGTAATACTGCTTGGCCATCATAAATAATCTTTGAAACGTTTTCATGGGTCGTCCTATATCATATTGCAGGCGATTTGCGCAGCCCTTCTCGCGGCGCCGGGTTCGCCGAGTTTGGCGCGGATGTTGCCCAGATCCCGGATGATCTGTCGTCGTTTTTCCCGGTTTTGCAAAATGGCCAGAGCCTCGGACGCGATGCGCGGGCCGCGGGCGTCGCGCTGAATCAATTCCGGGGCGACGGTTTTGCCGGCCAGAATATTGACCAGTCCGATGTGCTGCTGCCGGATGATCATCCGGCCGATCAGCTCCGAAAAGAGGGAGACCTTGTAAACGATGACCATCGGCACGCCCATCAGGCCGGTCTCCAGCGTCGCCGTTCCGGAGGTCACGATGGCCAGGTTGCAGCAGGCCAGGACGTCGTAAGTGTGGGAGGCGACGATTTTGACATTCAGGCCGGAGTCGCTCAGAAAGCCGGCGACGGTTTTCTCCTCAAGAGTATCCGCCAGGGGCAGAATGTACTGCGTCCCGGGGATCTTTCGGGAAATGATTCGCGCCGCCTCGACCATTTCCGGCAGAAGCTTTTGGATTTCCGAATTCCGGCTCCCGGGCAGCAGGCCGATGGTCGTTTTGTCTTCCGCAAGGCCGAAGTGAGCCCGGGCCTGCGACGCCGTGAACGGTGTTTTCACAATGTCGCGCAGGGGATGCCCGACATAGTGGACGTCAAATCCGTGCGCGGCGTAAAAATCCACTTCAAACGGCAGAATCACAGCCATCTCATCCACCAGTTTTTTGATCTGTTCAACGCGCCCCTCGCGCCAGGCCCACACCTGCGGGCTGATGTAGTAAAAGATCCGAACGCCTCTTTTTCTGGCGGCGCGGGCTGCGATGTTGAGGTTGAAATCGGGAAAATCGATCAGGATGACCAGGTTCGGCTTCAGCCGGTCCAGGGATTTTCGCATTTTGGCGATGATCCGAAGGAAGGCGGCGGTTTTCGAAAACACTTCCGATACGCCCACCACCGCAATGTCCGCCGCGTGCGCCAGCAGCTTTACGCCGGCTTCCTGCATTCGATTGCCGCCGATGCCGAAAAAATGCAGCGTCGGATTGACGGCCAGCATTTCCCGCACGAGCAGGGCGCCGTGCAGATCGCCGGAGGCCTCTCCGGCGACGATCATCACTTTGGGGGCGTGGCCGCTGTTTTCGTTCATGATTGCCTTCCTGCCGCCGGGTTCAACGAACATGATGGATGACTTCGGCGATCCGCCGGATTTCCTCCGCGGTCAGCTCCGGAAACATCGGCAGGGAAAGAACTTCGCGGGCGCAGGCTTCGCTGACGTCCAGGCTTTCCTGCGGGCCGTACATTTTGAGAAAGACCTCCTGAAGGTGCAGGGGGACCGGGTAGTACACGGCGGAGGCGATTCCCGCATCCGCGAGCGCGTCGGCGATCTTTTGGCGGTTTTGAGCGCGCAGCGTGAACTGATGATAGACATGCCGGCAGCCGGGTCGCTCCGCAGGCAGGAGAAGGTCCAAACCGGCCAGGGCCGAACCGTACCGCAACGCGTTGGCGCGCCGTGCGTCGTTGAATTCGTCGATCAGCGGCAGCTTGACGCGGAGGATGGCGGCCTGGAGCTCATCGAGGCGGCTGTTGTAGCCGACCTCGGAATGGTAGTAGCGCGTCGCGCTGCCGTGGTTGCGCAGCATTTTGATTTTGGCGGCGATGTCTTCGTTTTTTGTGATCACCATGCCGCCGTCCCCGTAGCAGCCGAGATTTTTGCTGGGAAAGAAGCTGAAGCATCCCGCGTCGCCGAAGGCGCCGACGCGCTGTTGACGATACGTCGCGCCGAACGCCTGCGCGCAGTCTTCGATCACTTTCAGGTGATGCTCGCGCGCGATGTCCAGAATCGGGGCCATGTCGGCGGGATGGCCGAACAGGTGAACGGGAATGATCGCCCTGGTTTTCGGGGAAATTTTCGGAGCGATTTTTTCGGGGTCGATGTTGAACGTGTCCGGACAGATGTCCACAAACACCGGCCTGGCGCCGGCCAGCGCAATCGTTTCCGCCGTGGCGATGAAGGTAAACGGCGATGTGATGACTTCGTCGCCCGCGCCGATGCCGCAGGCCCGCAAAGCCAGCAGGAGCGCGTCCGTCCCGTTGGCGCATCCGACGGCAAAAGGCAGGCCGTGATAGGCGGCGACCTCCCGCTCCAGGGCGGCGACATTCGGCCCCAGGATGAACTGGGTTTCCTCAAGCGCGCGTCCCAGCGCCTCATCGATCTCTTTTTTCAGACGGGCGTACTGCCTCTTCAAATCAACCATCGGGATCATGCCGGCATGCCCTCACGAGTTTTCATTTTCTGCAGAATGTCGATGGCCAGCGCCAGCGACTTGCGGCCGTCCTCTCCGGATACCCGCGGTTGCGAGCGGCCCCGCACGGCTTCGACAAACGAGCGGATTTCTTCCTCGAGGGGATCATGGCTGCCCAGCTCGATGGCGTTCTGGATAATTTGCGGTTTGCCGTCCGCGCCCGCGATTTTGGAAAACGACAGAACCTCTCTTTTCCGGCAGTCCACGGAGTGATAGCCTTCCGGGCCGAAAAACCGGATCTTCTGCATGGTCTTGGCGCTGATGCGGCTGGCCGTGATGTTGGCGATGCAGCCGGTGACAAACGACAGGCGGACGTTGGAGATGTCGATCTTGTCCGAAAGAATGGGAACGCCGACCGCCTCCACGCGGGTGACCGGCGCATCCACGAATTTCAGGATCAGGTCCAGGTCATGAATCATCAGATCCAGAATGACGTCCACGTCGGTGCCGCGCTCAAAAAAGGGATGCAGGCGATGCACTTCAATAAAGGCGGGCCGGGTGATCACCTGCTCGAGGGCCATCACGGCGGGATTGAACCGTTCGACAAACCCGACCTGCAGGATCAGGCGGTTTTTCCGCGCCAGGGCCAGAAGTTCGTCGGCCTCCTCAAGCGTTGCGCAAAGCGGCTTTTCGATGAGCGCGTCAATGCCGGCGGCCAGGAAATCCCGGGCGACGGCAAAATGATCTCCCGTCGGCACGGCGATGCTGACCGCGTCCACGCGATCCAGCATGTCCCGGTGGTCCGCAAAGGCCGGACACCCGTAAAGATCGGCTGCCTTCTGCGCCTTTTCGATTTGGCTGTCGGACACGGCGGCAATGACGCAGGATCCGATCCGGGCGTATTTCTGAAGATGATAACCGCCCAGATGGCCGATCCCGACCACGCCGATGCGTAATTTCTTTTCTGGGGTCATGTTTTATCTCTCAGCGGCAGACGCCTCTTTCCGAATTTTTGATGAAGGCGAGAAAATGCCGGACCTCCGGGAGATCCTCCACCTCTTTTTGCGCTTTATCCAGGGCGGCCTCCAGAAGCAGATCGGAGCGGAAAACAATCTTGTAGGCGTCCTTGAGCGCTTTGATGGTCTCATCGGAAAAATTGCGCCGCTGCAGGCCGATCAGATTCAGGCCGAACAGTTTGGCGTGGTTGCCGTTGGCCAGCGTGTAGGGGGGGACATCCCGGGCCACGCCGGACGCGCCGCCGATGAACGAATGCGCCCCGATGCGCGTGAACTGATGGACGCCCGACAGACCGCTGATGATGGCGTAATCCTCCACGTGAATATGGCCGGCCAGCGTGGCGACGTTGGACATGATGATATGGTTTCCCAGCTTGCAGTTGTGCGCGACATGGCAGTACGCCATGATCAGATTGTGGTCGCCGAGGATGGTGACGCCGATGTCGGCGCTCGTCGAGCGGTGGATGGTGACGAATTCGCGGATGGTGTTGAAGTTGCCGATGACCACCCGCGTCTTTTCACCGCCGAATTTCAAATCCTGCGGGGGCGCGCCGATCGAGCAGAATTGAAAGATGCGGCAGCCTTCGCCGATGCGGGTGTAATCGTCAATGACGGTGTGCGGACCGATCACGGTGTTTTTGCCGATGACCACGTCGCTGCCGATGATGCTGTAAGGGCCGATTTCCACGCCTTCTGCCAGTTGGGCGTCGGGCGCGACGATGGCGGTGGGATGAATTTTCATGGTTCACCTTCCCTGTTTTTATGAATGACGGCTTCCAGCTCTTCCACGCGCCGGAGCAGTTTTTCCATTTTGGCGCGGATTTCCGGAAGTTTGGCCTTGCTGACTTCGACCTTCAGCCATTCCCGGAACGGAAGAAACGGCGTGCCTCCGCCGACCATGCCCGCGGGAATGCTCTTGTGAATGCCCGAGGAAGCGCCGATCATCACGGAGTCTCCGATGGTGATATGGCCGACGATGCCGACCTGGCCGCCGATGATGACGCTTTTGCCGATTTTGGTCGAGCCGGAGATGCCGGTCTGCGCGGCGATGGCCGAATTTTCGCCGATGACGACGTTGTGCGCGATCTGCACGAGGTTGTCGATCTTCACGTTGCGCCCAATCCAGGTTTTGCCCAGCGTGGCGCGGTCCACGGTGGTGTTGGCGCCCAGCTCCACGTCGTCGTCGATTTGAACGACGCCGACCTGGGGGATTTTTTTGTTCTGCGACCCCGGCGCGGAAAACCCGAAGCCGTCGCCGCCGATGACCACCCCGGAATGCAGGATGACCCGCCGGCCGATGACCGAGCGGGCGTAAACGGAGACGTTGGCGTACAGGACGGAATCTTCTCCAACCGAAGCGTCGCGGCCGATAAATACGCCGGGATAAAGAACCGCGCCTTTATCCACGCGGGCGCCGCGGCTGATGAACGCCCGGGGCATGACGGTCGCCTCCGGGGAGACCGAAGCCCCTTCTTCGATATATGCGTCCGGGCTGATGCCCGCGGGACCGTGATCGACCGGATAAAAAACCGCCAGCAGCTTGCCGAACGCCGCGTAGGGATCGGCCACGGCAATCAGATTTTTATCCGGCGCGACGGTTCCCGGAGGGACGAGGATCGCCCCCGCGAGCGTGGTTTTGAGCCACTTGAAATACTTCGGATTGGAGACAAACGTCAGATCGTCCGCGTCCGCCTCCTCGATCGGACGGATATCGCCGATCAGCTTCTGGCCGTCTCCCGCAACCGCGCCGCCCACCAGGGCGGCTATTTCCGCAATGCTTTTTTTCATGGTCTTCAGCGAGGCTTACTTTTTTGCGCCCGACGTTTTGTTGAAATCATCGATGACCTTTTTGCTGATGTCGCCGGCCTTGTCGAAGTAGGGCAGCGGCATGGTGCTGATGTCCATGATCACGGTGTATTTTTCCTTTTCGGCAATGGCCCGGACGACTTTCAGGATTTCGGGGATCAGTTGCTGCGAATATTCCTGATCGCGTTTCTGCAGCTCCTTGTTGGTGTCGTCCACGAGAATCTGGTAGTCGCGCATTTTTCGCTGGTAGGCGGTTTCCTTGTCGCCGCGCGCGCTGGCCGTCATCACGGCGCCCTGTTTGTCCAGTTCGTCCTTGAGTTTTTTCACCTCGTTTTCCATGGATTTGATGTTTTCCTGTTTCCGGGCAAACAGCTTTTTAAAGTCTTCGGCCGCTTTCTTGCCCGCATTGGAATTTTGAATGATCGTCTGCATATTGATGAAGCCGATCTTGTCGGCGGCCAGCGCCGTGTTCGTCCAGGCAAAAAGAAGCAGCGTCAGTCCCGCGATCAAAAGCATATTCTTTTTCATCTTAAAATTTCCTCCTTCAGTCGGTTAAATTACTGTTCAGTAATGAAAATTTCTTTCATTGCTCCATCACGAGAGCTTTGCACAGTGTTCCAATGGTCATTTCGACTTCTTTTTTGTCATTTCGACCGAAGGGAGAAATCCACACCTCTTCCAAGGATGAAGATTT
>ERZ650306.441-NODE-441-length-25426-cov-15.879784_pt1 | contig 25426 bp, 20 predicted proteins | sample MGYA00376242_ERZ650306 | MGnify/ENA primary metagenome ERZ650306 (study PRJEB26733, sample SAMN07839244) | wastewater metagenome | biome: urban; feature: wastewater treatment plant; material: waste water | place: USA: North Carolina | collected 2016-03-31 ... | reverse complement strand
CAGTCTGGCTCATCGAAGCCGTTTCAGGAGGGAGGAGTCCATCTCATTGACCTACAGGGTCGGGTGTCAGCGGGTGGGGAAGCCGGCGTCCTCGATCGCTGCGCGGATGTCGCCTTCGGATACCAGCGTGCCGTGCTCGATCTCGGCGTGGCCGGTTTCGAGGGACACCTCCACGTAGCCGATGTGGGGCAGATCCTGGATGGCGTTCATCACGGTGCGCAGGCATTCGTCCGACTGCATGCCGGAAATGGTGAGGGTGGTGGTGGGCATGGCGGGGCTCCGGGGGTGGATGTGCGCTCAGTGGGCGCGGGGTTCGATGGGGAAGAGGCGGTCGTAGGCCACGTTGAAGACGAAGGCGTAGGCGGTGTAGGCGGCGGCGAGGCCCAGGTCGGCCACCAGCGCCTCGATCCAGCCCATGGTGGTCCACCAGACGATCACCGGCAGGGTCATGAGCAGCAGCCCGCCTTCGAAGCCGGCCGCGTGGAGGATGCGCAGCGGCCACGGGCGGCGGTCTGCGGTGCGGCCGGTGAGGCGGCCTTCGATCCAGTCGTAGCTGCTGTTGTAGGCGCCGTTCCACACGGCAGCCATCAGCGCCAGCACGGCGAGCAGGGCGAGGGATTCCTTCGGCGGCACGCCGGACAGCCACACGAAGGGCGGCGTGATGAGCAGCAGCCCGCCCACTTCAAACAGGGCGATCTGGCGGAGGCGGTCGGGCAGGCTGCGCAGGGCGGGCGCGGTGGCGGACATGGGGCGGGGCTGGTTACAAACTGAGAGGGTTGCGGAGTTTAACGCGCCGGGCGAGACCGGCTAAACTGCCGGGCCGCCCGATCTCGATCCGACACCATGCCCGCTGCCGTGTTCCCGACCGAACCGCTCGAACTGCGCTCCCTCGTCTGCCACCCGGCGCTGCCGGACGGCGCGGTGAGCGGCATCGCCGTGACGCTGGCCGCCGGCCCGGACGGGCTGGTCATCCGCTACCGCCTCGACGGCGACCTCGCCGCGCTGCGCGTGCCCGACCCGGCCACGCCGCTGCCGCCCGAGCGCCTGTGGGCCCACACCTGCTTCGAGCTGTTCGTCGCTCAGGCGGGCGTGGCGGGCTACCGGGAGTTCAATTTCTCGCCCAATGGCCAGTGGATGCGCTTCGACTTTGCGGATTACCGCCAGCGCATTGCGTCGCCGGCCAGCCCCGCGCCGCGCATCGAAACCCGCCGGGATGCCGCCGGGCTGGAACTGGACGTCACCCTGGGCGTCGAACAGTTTCCGCCGGGCGATCTCGTCATCGGCCTCACCGCCGTCGTCGAACACGCCGATGGCAGCCACGCTTACTGGGCCCTGCGCCATCCCGCCGCCCAGCCCGATTTCCACCATCGCGACGGCTTTGCCCTCGCCCTGAAAGCTGTGAACCCATGATCCAATTCGGCCTCGACCGTCTGCTCGCCGACCCCGCCCTGCGCAAGCCGCTGGCCGGCAAGCGCGTGGCGCTGCTCGCCCACCCGGCCTCCGTCACCCGCGACCTGACCCACGCCCTCGATGCCCTGATGGCCCTCCAGGATCTGCACATCACCGCCGCCTTCGGCCCCCAGCACGGCCTGCGTGGTGACAAGCAGGACAACATGGTCGAGTCGCCCGACTACTTCGATCCCCAGCACGGCATTCCGGTGTTCAGCCTGTACGGCGAGGTGCGCCGCCCGACGGCCACCATGCTCGACCGCTTCGACGTGCTGCTGGTGGATCTGCAGGACCTCGGCTGCCGCATCTACACCTTCATCACCACCCTGCGCTACGTGCTGGAGGCCGCTGCGAAGCACAAGAAGGCGGTGTGGGTGCTTGACCGCCCGAACCCCGCCGGCCGCCCGATTGAAGGCACGCTGCTCCAGCCCGGCTGGGAGAGCTTCGTGGGCGCCGGCCCGCTGCCGATGCGCCACGGCATGACGATGGGCGAGCTGGCGAAGTGGTTCATCGCCACCCTCAAGCTGGATGTGGAATGCGAGGTGATCGCGATGCAGGGCTGGGAGCCCGAGGCCGCGCCGGGCTACGGCTGGCCGCTGGCGGAGCGCAGCTGGATCAACCCCAGCCCCAACGCGCCCAACCTGTCGATGGCCCGCGCCTACGCCGGCACGGTGATGCTGGAAGGCACGACGCTCTCGGAAGGCCGTGGCACCACCCGGCCGCTGGAGCTCTTCGGCGCGCCCGATCTCGACGCCCGCCAGATCATCGCCCACATGGAAACCATCGCACCCAAGTGGCTGGCCGGCTGCAAGCTGCGCGAATGCTGGTTCGAGCCCACCTTCCACAAGCACGCCGGCAAGCTGTGCAACGGCGTGCAGATCCACGTGGAAGATCCGCTCCACTACAACCACCAGGCCTTCCGCCCGTGGCGCTTGCAGGCCCTGGCCTTCAAGGCGATCCGCCACCTGCGCCGGGATTACCCCCTGTGGCGCGATTTTCCCTACGAATACGAGCACGACCGGCTGGCGATCGACCTCATCAACGGCTCGGAGATCCTGCGCGAGTGGGTGGATGACCGCAACTCGCGCCCCGGCGATCTCGACGCCCTGGCCCAGGCCGACGAGCGCGAATGGGACGAAACCCGGCGGCCCTTCCTGCTCTACTGAGCGCGGCTGGCCGCAATGAAAAAGGGCGCCCTGGTGGCGCCCTTGTTACATCGGCTGGCAGCGGGGTCAGCCGATGGCCTTGAGGGTGACGCTGGCGTCCACCTTGCCGATGATCTTCTGCAGGCCACGACGGGTGGCGGTGTTGAGCACCAGCGGGGCCATCACGTTGGCGCGCACCGGCGAGGCGCCTTCGCCGCGGCTGACGATCAGCAGCACGCTGGCGTCGTCGGCGCTGCCCAGCTGAAGGGCGGCGACCTCGTCATCGCCGAGGGTGAATTCGTAGTTGAGGCCGAGGATGTCCGGCGTGGTGACGGTGAAGGCGACCTGGGGATCGTCCAGGCACTGGAGCACGAACAGCTTGGGCGCATCGGTGTCGGCGGTATGCACCAGGGTGAACTGGCGGCAGTTCTCGAAGCCCGGCAGGCCGGCCGGAAAGTCGATGACGCGGTCGGCCGAGACTTCCATTTCGCCGACGACAGGACTGGTGATTTTCATGGTTGTTCCCCCTTTGGTGTGAGCGCGGACGGGCACGGATGTCCGCGCCTTCGGATGCGTACTTTCATCATAGGCGGGGCGGGGGGAATCAACCCCGGGAGAAGAGGGGTTTTTTGACGGCTTTCCCGCGCTTGGCGGCCCGGCCGGGGGATGAAAAAAGGGACGTCCGAGGACGTCCCTTGATCTGGCTTGCAGCTACCGCCGCGACTTAGCGGTCGCGGTTGAAGGTGCGGCCGGCACGCGGCTTGCCGCCGTCGCCGCTGCGGCCACCGCCAAAGCCGCTGCCGGCGTTGTGGTGGGTCGAGCTGCGCTTGGCAACATGGGGGAACTCGGTGCGATGTTCCGGGTGACGCGGACGGTCGGCGAATTCGGTGCGACGGTTGTCGCCGAAATCACGGGTGCCTTCGCTGCGGCCGGCCCACGGGCTGGCCGGGCGGCTGTCGCCACGGGTGTCGTCACGACGCTCGTTGCGGTCGAAACGGCCACCGCCGAAACCGCCGGCGGGCTTGTCGCCGAAGCGGGCGCCACCGTGGCCGGCGGACGGACGCTTGTCGCCGAAGCGCGGTGCGTTGCCGAAGCTGCGGCCGCCTTCGCGACGGGGGCCGCCGGGGCGGCGGTCGTCGGCGGGCATGGTGCTGCGCGGCTCGAGGCCCGGCAGGGTGTGCACTGCCAGGGGCTGGCGGGTGTAGCGTTCGATGGCGCGCAGCAGGCGCACGTCACGGCGCTCGGCCAGGCTGATGGCGATGCCGCTGGAGCCGCCACGGCCGGTGCGGCCGATGCGGTGGACGTAATCGGCGGCAACCTTGGGCAGGTCGTAGTTGATCACGTGGCTGATGGTGCGCACGTCGATGCCGCGGGCGGCAACGTCGGTGGCGATCAGCACGCGCAGGTGACCGCGACGGAGTTGATCCAGGGTGCGGGTGCGCATGCGCTGGTTCATGTCGCCGTGCAGGGCGGCAACCGAGTGACCCATGGACTCGAGGTTGAGGGTCAGGGCGTCGGCGTCACGCTTGGTGGCGGTGAACACGATGGCCTGATCCACGCCGACATCGCGCAGCAGGCCGTCGAGCAGGCGGTTCTTGTGGCCGATGTCGTCGGCAACCATCAGGCGCTGTTCGATGTTCTCGTGGCGGGTCTGGGCGGAATCGATCTCGATGCGCTCAGGATCTTTCAGCAGGCGCTGCATCATGCGGGCGACCTGGCCGTCGAGGGTGGCCGAGAAGAACAGAGTCTGGCGGCTGGCGGGCAGCTTAGCGCAGATGGCCTCGATGTCGTCCACGAAGCCCATGTCGAGCATGCGGTCGGCTTCGTCGAGGATCAGGATCTCGAGACGGCCGAGGTCGATGCGGCCGCTGTTCATCTGGTCCATCAGGCGGCCGGGGGTGGCCACCAGGATTTCGTAGGGGCTGGACAGCAGCTTGTTCTGTACGGGGTAGGGCATGCCGCCGACCACGCTGACGGCCTTGGCGTAGCGCAGGTTCTTGCCGTAGCCCTTGCAGGCGTCGGTGACCTGAACAGCCAGTTCGCGGGTCGGGGTGAGCACCAGCACGCGGGGGCCGCGGGCTTTGATGGTGGGCTCAAGGGTAAGGCGCTGCAGCGACGGCAGCATGAAGGCTGCGGTCTTGCCGGAGCCGGTCTGGCTCGAAACGATCAGATCCTTGCCGGCGAGCGCGGCCGGAATGGCGGCTTGCTGAACGGCGGTGGGTTCGGTGTAACCGGCTTCGGTAACGGCTTTTACAATGTTCTCGGACAGGCCGAGGCTGGCGAAATCCATATTCGCTTCCTTATCTTTGTATTGCGGATGCGGTGCCCGCGAAGAAAAAACGGCAACGCGCCGCTGCGCAGAAGTGCGAGCGGCAGTAAGGCTGCCTGACTGGCATATCGGCACTAACCGATCAGGGCAACCTCACGTCGAATACGGGAGATATGGAAGGCTAGGGACGATCTGACTCGGTGCGAACCGCTTTGCACCGGATCGGCAACTATAGTCTGAAAGCCGAATTGACACAAGGAAAATGTTGCGGCGCAAAAAACGCCCGTCGTCGCTTCTGCTAATCTGACGGGCTGACAATCGTGGGCATGTCCTTTTTGTCCCCAATTTGCGATCAGCTTCCATCAAAGGATCTTCCATGCGTTTCGACAACAGCCGGGAAAGCAGCAACGTCGAGGACCGGCGCGGCGGAGGCGGCGGAATGCCCATCGGCGGGAAGGGCATCGGCATCGGCACCATCGTACTGGCGCTGGTGGCGATGTATTTCGGGGTGGACCCGAGCGTGGTGCTGAATCAGGCGGTGCAGTCGCCGGCGCCGAGCGCCAGCGTCCGTCCGTCGGGCCCGCCCGCCAACGACGCGGAGACGAAGTTCGTCCGTCACGTGCTCGCCGAAACCGAAGATACCTGGCAGCAGATCTTCCGCCAGAACGGCAAGGAGTACGTCGACCCGACCCTGGTGCTGTTTTCGGGCGCCACGCGCACGGCCTGCGGCACGGGGCAGGCGGCGATGGGGCCGTTCTACTGCCCGGCAGACCAGAAGGTATATATCGACCTGGGCTTCTATCAGGAACTGAAGAACCGCTTTCAGGCGCCGGGCGATTTCGCTCAGGCCTACGTGATCGCCCACGAGGTGGGCCATCACGTGCAGAACCTGCTGGGCATCTCCGAGAAGGTGCAGGCGGCGCGGGAGCGGGCCGGCGAGCGCGAGGCCAATGCGCTGTCGGTGCGTCTGGAACTGCAAGCCGATTGTCTGGCCGGCGTGTGGGCCAAGAATGCGGATGCGGCCCGCGGCATTCTCGAGGCGGGCGATGTGGACGAAGCGCTGCGCGCCGCGGCGGCGATCGGCGACGACAACCTGCAGAAGCAGGCTCAGGGTTATGCGGTGCCGGATAGTTTCACCCACGGTTCGGCGGATCAGCGCACGCGCTGGTTCAAGCGCGGGATGGCGTCGGGCCAACTGGGCGCCTGCAACACTTTCCAGGCGAAGGCGCTGTAGCCGGGTTCCTGTTCCTCATCCGCGGCGGCGCGGCCCAGCCGCAGCCGCTCGTCGCGCCTGGTCGCATTCTCTGCGGTTCCGTCCGTTTCCTTGCCATGCAGGATGCCTGAGCCTGCCGGTGCCGTGCATTCACTCTGCATGTCTTTGCGCTAAAGTTTTTTCATGAATTCCCGTTGAGCCGGTATGGCTTCTCGTGACGAAAGCATGTTCGCGCGTCACGAGGGATCGAATTCATTTTCCGTTGCGATCCCGTCTTCTTCGGCTCGCCGATGCATGCGACGGAAATCCTGGCCGAAGCCGCCTCGGTCGGTGCAATTGCGGAACGGGAGCGTGTTGCGGCGCAGCAGGTGGTGACAATGCAACTTGATGGCTCCGTATTGAGCGGCAAGGCCAAGGACGAACTGGCAGGGCTGATTCTGAAGACCATCGCCGAGGCCGTGCTGGTCGTGGCTGCGGACGGACGTGTCGTCGGCTTCAACGCGAAGGCGTCTGCGATGTTCGGCTATCCGGACGACGCGTTTCTCGGGCTGTCGGTCGAGGCGCTGATTCCGGAGCGCTTTCGGCGCAAGCATCGAATGATGCGGGAAGGGTTTTCGGCCGATTCCCCGCCGCGCATGATGGGCAGCAATCGCGATCTTTACGCTTTGCGTCGCGACGGGAGCGAATTTCCGGTCGAAGCCGGCCTTGGACCGATGATCGCCGACGGCGATGCCTATGTGATCGTCAGTCTGGTGGACATGACCGCCCGCAAGCGCGCCGAAGAGGAAGTCCTGCGCCTGAACGCCAGGATGGCCGATTTGCTCGAGGCGCGGACGATGGTGCTCGAGGATACCCGCCAGACCCTTCACGCGCGCACCCTCGAGTTGCGGGATGCGCTGGCCCGCTTGGCGGATGCCGAGCGGCGGAAGGCCGAACAGGAGCGAAAGCGCCTGAGTCTCGAACTGCACGATGAGATCGGTCAGCAGCTGACCGCTCTTTCGATCAACTTCGAGATGATCCATCGGCGGTGCACCGATCCGGCCGCGGCCGTGCCCATCCGGAACGCCTCCGAGATCATCAAGGGGCTGTTTGCGAGCATCCGCGAAATCGTCACCCAGCTGCGTCCCCCTCAACTGGACGATCTCGGTCTGCCGGCCGCTCTGCGATGGCATCTGGACCGGGTCCGGCAGACTTCCTTTCTGAAGATCACGTTCGATGAAGACCTGGGCGACGCGAGGTTGCCGCCGGACGTGGAGATGTCGTGCTTCCGCATCGTGCAGGAGTCCATCACCAACACATTGCGCCACGCTTCGGCACGGGTTCTGGAGGTGAGGATTACCCGTGCGTTCGGGCAGATCGGCCTGAGCATCAGCGACGACGGGGTGGGTTTCGATGCCGATCGGCTTGGCGCCGACAACGATCGATGCGGGCATTTTGGACTGGCGGGAATGCGCGAGCGGGTGCTCGGAATGCAAGGCCGCTTTGCCGTGATCACCGCGCCTGGGCTGGGGTGCCGGATTCAGGTCGATATCCCCGTTGCGCCCTTGACGGACCAGGTGGCGTCATGACGGTCCGGATCCTGATTGCCGACGATCACAAGCTTGTGCGGGCCGGTCTGGCCATGTTGATTGGGGAGATTCCGGGCTACGAGGTGATTGCACAGGCGGACGACGGCGTCTCGGCTCTGGAGAGTGCGATAGGGCTGAAGCCCGATGTGGTTCTGGTCGACATCAATATGCCGCGCATGTCCGGCCTGGAATGTCTCGCCAAGTTGCGCGAGCAGGCGCCGGAGATTCACGTGCTCATGCTTTCGATGTATGCCAACGAGGAGCATGTGATCCGTGCGCTGAACCTGGGCGCGCGAGGCTACCTGCTCAAGGATGCGACGCCGTCCGAACTGGAACTGGCGATCCGTACCGTGGCGGACGGCAACCTGTGGCTGTCGGCCGCTGTTTCGACCCAGGTGCTGAAGCGCTATGGCATGCGCGGTCAGCCCGCCGGCGAAAAGGACGACGTGCTGACGGCGCGCCAGCAGCAGATTCTCCAGCGTCTCGCCGAGGGGGCGTCGATCAAGGAGATTGCGTTTGAGCTGGGCGTCAGCATCAAGACGGTCGAGACCCACAAGGCCCAGATCATGGAGCGCCTGGGCCTGCACGACATTCCGGCGCTCGTCCGCTACGCGATTCGCAACGGCATCGTGGCCCTTTGAGACGACGGCCGGCCGCTTCCCGATTCGGATAGCGGGTCGGACGTGGCGCAGGCGCCTCAGGAATTTCGAAAGTCGGACGTCGAAATCCCCGATGGCTATGCCAATGACGCAGCGCTAGTCTTGAGTCGAGCATCGAGACCCTCGATGCAGGCAGTCATTCCGGTGCGGTCGCTTGGGGAAAGCCATGAATTCAGTCCGAATCATCGTGCATGACCGGAATGCCGAGAGGCTCCAGGCGGTGGCGATCCAGTTGCTGGAAATGGGCAATGTGGAGGTGGCCACTTCGGCGCACTGGCTGGATTCGATCCGGAAAATCGTGGCGTGGAATGCGATGGCCATTTTGTATGGCCACGAATCGCTTACCGATGGTGCCAGGCTGTGGTTGCGATTGCTGGCGGGCATCGATTCGCCGCCGGCGGTGGGCTTTTACGGCCGGAGCACGGACGTCATCGACCTGGAGTCGAACTGCCAGCGCTTCAAGCTGCGCTACCTGGGATGTTTTGCGTTTCCCATCGACGGTCTTCGCCTGCGCAATACGGTGACGATCCTGCGTCAGTCGGTTTTCTGCGGATCGCTTGAGCAAGGAGGCGTGCGATGACTATCGCAGCACTGAGCGGAAAAGATGCGTTGTCGTTGCACCGGGCCTTGCTGCTGGGGTTTTCGGTCGTGGTGATCTGCGTTTCGGTGCTGATCGGCCACACCGAACTCGCCCGCGAGAAGGCGGCGCTGGATGACATCCTCAATCGGCACGTCGCGGCCGGCGCGCACTCCGGCAGCATCTATCTGCGGGAGCAGTTTGAACGCTTCGGTGAAGACGTCCGGGTGCTGACGGCGATTCCCCCGGTCGAGGGCTACGCGCGGGCGCGACGGAACAACGGCAAGGATCCGTTTGGCGGTTCGAGTGCCGACGAGTGGCTCAAGCGCATGGCGACCATCTTCACGGCCATGATGCAGCCGAATCCGCTCTATATCCGCATGCGCTTCATCGGCATCGACGACAACGGACGGGAAATCGTGCGCGTCGATCAGAACGACGGATTGATCTCGCGCAGTCCGGAAGGAGACCTTCGGCAGCATGGGGACCAGGACTATTTCCAGGACACCATGAAGCTCGCGTCCGGCCAGATCCACTTGTCGAGCGTCTCGCCGAACCGCAAGAACGGTGTGGTCGAGAAGCCGTTCAGGCCGGTGCTGCGCGTGGCCACGCCCGCCTATACGGGCGATGGCGAACTGGTCGGCATCTTTCTCATTAGCATTGACTTCGAATTGCTGTGCGCACGTCTGGGCGAGCGGATTCCCGGTTCGCTGCAGGGATTCCTGGTCAGCGACGACGGCGATTTTCTGTGGCATCCGGACAAGCGCCACGCTTTGGGTTTCGAGACCGGCACGCCTTATCGCGTGCAGGACGAGTTCGACGGGCTGGACATGAGCGGCGTCCGGGCGATGAGCGAAGCCTCGACCGCGCGCTCGCAGATGGGGCGGGACGGGCCGATGCGGCTTTTTGCGATCCGCGTTCCCTACAACGACACCGAGGCCCGCCGGGCCGTGACGGTGATCGTCGAATCCTCCGAGCAGGAGCTTACCCAGATGCTCGCCGCCTCGCGGCGATCCCTGCTCATGTCCGGGGGCGGCCTCTTGCTCTTCGTGCTGCTGTTTACCGGCGTGTTCCTGCGCAAGGCACTGAAACCGCTGGGCCAACTGACGACGGCCGCCACCGAGATTGCGCGGGGAAACTACCGGGTCGAGATTCCGGAGGTGGCGGGCAAGGAGATGGCGGCGCTCCGCTCCGCGTTCATTTCGATGCAGAGCGAGGTTTCCGCCCGGGAGGCCGAACTGTGCAGTCATCGCGACCGCCTGCAGGAACAGGTCGGAATCACAAGCACCGAGGTGACGGCGATCGTGCAGTCGGCGGTCAATGGTGTCGTGACCGCGGATGAGAATGGAATCATCCGGATCTTCAATCCTGCCGCCGAAAAGATGTTCGGCTGGAATGCCGCCGATGTGGTCGGTCAGCACTTTTCGGTTCTGATGGAGTCCGGCCCGGCGGCGAGTGGCGACTTCATCGCGGCATCCGTACGCTCCGGCAAGGGTCGGGAGGTCGTTGCCCGTCGTCGTGACGGTAGTAGCTTCCCGGCCAATCTGGCGGTCGGTCACGAAAGGCTCTCGGCTACCCGGCTTCTTTTTGTCGCTTTCATCTCGGACATCACGCTCCAGAAAAGGCGGGAATCCGAACTGGTCGATCTACGCGAGGCCGCGGAAGCCGCGACGCGATCGAAGTCCGAGTTCCTGGCGAACATGAGTCACGAGATCCGCACGCCGATGAATGCGATCCTCGGTCTCGCCTACCTGATGGAAAAGCAAGAACTGCCTGCCGAATCCCGCACGATGGTGCAGAAGATCCACGGCGCGGGGCGTTCGCTGCTGGCCATCATCAACGACATTCTCGATTTCTCGAAGATCGAAGCCGAACGTCTGGAGCTTGAGCATGTTCCGTTCCGGCTTTCGGATGTCCTCGACAACCTGGCCACGATCATGGCTTCGACGCTGGGCGTCAAGCCGGTGGAACTGCTGGTGGGATCTCCGCCGGCGGGCGCGGACTACCTGACCGGCGACGGTCTGCGTCTCGGGCAGGTGCTGATCAATCTGGTCAGCAATGCCATCAAGTTCACCGAGCGCGGAGAAGTCACCGTCGCCATCGACAAGCTGGATGACGACATCACGACGGGGCGGGCGGTCGTGCGATTCAGTGTCAGGGACACGGGCATCGGCATTCCCGAGAGCAAGCAGAAGCAGATTTTCCAGGCCTTTTCCCAGGCGGATACGTCGACAACGCGCAGCTACGGCGGAACCGGCCTGGGGCTGGCGATCAGCAGCCGTCTGGTGGAACTCATGGGTGGCGTGCTGGCGGTGAACAGCGTGCCCGGGCAGGGCAGCACGTTCAGTTTCACCCTCTCCTTCGAACGCAACGAGCCGGCGGGCACGGCCGTGCCGGAGATGACCCATCAGCGCGTATTGATCGCCGACGATCATCCTTCGGCGCGCCATGCGCTGGCCGATGTCACCGCAGGACTGGGATGGAGTTCGGAGGTTGTGGAGTCCGGCGCGCAGGCCGTGGCGGCTGTGCACGAAAGCGAGGACAAACCGTTTGACGTGATCCTGCTCGACTGGCGGATGCCCGAACTGGACGGTCTGGAGGCCGCCGAACGCATCCGGAATGTCGGCAGCCAGGAATCCTCACCCATCATCGTCATGGTGACGGCCTATGACCGCAGCCAGTTGCAGCGCGTCCCCGGCAGCCAAGTCGCCGATGTCGTGCTCACCAAGCCGGTGACGAGTTCATGCCTTTACAACGCGGTGCAGGAGGCCAAATGCCGCCGGGGCAGTTTGACGCCGGCACTGCATGCCTCGGCCGTGGTTCAGCGGCTGGTGGGCATTCGGGTTCTGGTTGTGGACGACAGCGACATCAACCGCGACGTGGCCGAGCGCATCCTGAGCGGGGAAGGGGCGAGCGTGGAACTTGCCGGCGACGGCAGCGCTGCGCTGACGGCGCTGGGCAACAGTCCGGACGGATTCGACATCGTGCTGATGGACATGCAGATGCCGGTCATGGACGGCTATACCGCAACCCGCCAGATTCGTGCGACCGAAGCGCTGGCGAAGATGCCGGTCGTCGCGCTGACTGCCGGCGCGTTCAAGGCCCAGCGCGATCTGGCGCTCAAGGCCGGCGTGAATGCCTTTGTGGCCAAGCCGTTCGACGTGGAGCAACTGGTCGACACCATCGTCGAACTGACCCGCGCTGCGTCCCCGAACGCGCCTTCGAAAGCGGCGCCGAGCGGATCGTCCCCGTCCTCGCATGTGGTTCTGAACAGTGCCCGCGCCGCGTCCATCTGGCGGGATATGGACGCCTACGGCCGGCTGCTCAGGAAGTTTGCCCAGGCCTATGCCGACTCCATCGACGGGATTGTGGATCTGACCGCCGCCGAAGCCGCCGCGCTGATGCACAAGATGCGGGGTGCCGCGATGCAGCTCGGGCTCGAAGCGCTGGGACACCAGGCGGGTATTGTCGAAGAGTGTCTCGTCGACGGGGGCGATCCGGGTGCCGATCTGCCCGCCTTGCGCAGCGCGATGGCCGCCGCGCTGCACGCGATCGACGGCTATGCCGGATCGGATGCCGCCCCGCCGCGCGACGCGCCCAGGCTCGGGAACGACGCACTGCTATGCGGCTTGCAGGAACTCGATGCCGCGCTCGATAGCGACGATATCGACATGATCGAACCCCTGATCAAGCAGCTTGCAGGCAGTCTGCCGGCGGACGTTCTGGCGCCCTTGCGTCGTGCCGTCGATGCCTACGATTTCGCGGAGGCGCGGCAACTTGTCCGCGGCGCGAAGAACCGGTTTCAGTGTGTAGCGGAGGTTTTGTCATGAACGGCCCAATTCTCATCGTCGATGACGAACCCATCAATCTCGATGCCATGCGCAGCGTTCTGGCTGGCGAACATCGACTCGTCTATGCACGCAACGGGCGAGAGGCGCTGGCGGCCGCCGTCAAGCATCGAACGTCCCTGATCCTGATGGACGTGGATATGCCCGACATGGATGGCTATACGGCTTGTCGGGCGCTCAAGGCGAATCCCGCCACCGAGCATATTCCGGTCATTTTCGTCACCAGTCATGACGATGCGCGGGATGAGGCGCTCGGTTTTGCCGCGGGGGCCGTGGACTTCATCGCCAAGCCCATCTCGGCGCCCGTCGTGCTGGCGCGGGTGAGCATCCATCTGTCCCTGGTGCGGGCCACTCAGCTCGAACAGAGCTATCGGGACGCCATCGGCATGCTTGGCGATGCGGGTCATTTCAACGATACGGACACCGGGATGCACATCTGGAGGATGGCCGCATACTCCCGCGCGTTGGCCGAATCCCTGGGATGGAACGCCGAGCGATGCGAAACCCTCGAACTGGCCGCACCCATGCACGACACCGGGAAAGTCGGCATCCCCGACGCCATCCTGCGCAAACCGGGAAAACTGGACGCCGGAGAGTGGTCGGTGATGCGGACCCATGCGCAGATCGGCCACGACATTCTTGCCCGCTCAAGGGCGCCGGTTTTCCAGCTCGCGGCGGAGGTCGCCTTGTGTCACCACGAAAAATGGGACGGCAGCGGCTATCCCCACGGGCTAAGCCGGGACGAGATTCCCGAGTCGGCACGGATCGTCGCACTCGCCGACGTATTCGATGCGCTGTCGATGAAGCGTCCCTACAAGGATGCGTGGCCGATGGACAAGGTGATGTCCACCCTGCGGGAAAGCAGCGGCACTCATTTCGAACCGCGCCTTATCGAAGCCTTTGAAGACGTCCTGTCGGATATCCTGGACATCAAGGCACGATGGGACGATCGGGATTGTCGGGGCATTGCCCATCTGGAGCAGGTCTGAGCCCGCTGGCCGGCAGGAGGGGCCGGCCGTCTTTGCCCGGTCGTTCAGGGCTATGCCGGAGCGCCGCCGAGGGTGATGCGGAAACAGGTGCCGCCGCTGTCCTGCGGCACGATGGAGATCTCGCCGCCGTACCGATGGGTCAGCCACATCGCGATGGAAAGATCCGTATCGCCGCCGTCTGGTTCCAGGCTGCCTTTGCCGCGACTGTCGGTTTGGGCGACGGCGCTGGACAGCGCGCTTGCCTCGGCCGGCGACAGGTCGGGTCCGTTGTCGCACACTTCGAATCCTCGTCCCGTTGCGCTGGCGCGCACCTTCACCCAGGCCGCGGCCTGAGGGCGGACGTGGGCGATCGCGCGGGAGAGCAGGCTGAACAGGACGCCGCGCAGCAGCACGGGGTCGCCCTGCATCCGGATATCCGGCGCGCAGTCGAGTTGCACCGCTTGTACGGTGGCGTGGCTCTCGGTCAGCTTGGGCCAGAGCGCCTGTACGAGGGCGGAGATATCGACGGTTTCCTGCGGCAGCGAGACCTGGGCGCTGCCCGAAAGTCTCTCCAGATCGGCGAGGACATGTCCGATCTGGCCATCGCTCTCGTAGAGACGTTCAAGGGCGGCGGGAACATCGTCGCGGCCATCGCTGGAGGCCGTGTCTCGCAGTAGATTCAGGTTGTCGTGGAGGCTCGCGGCGGAGCGGCGCAGGCGTCGTGCGGCGGTGCCGGCCAGGGTTTCCATCCGTGCGTTGGCGGCCATGAGACGCTGAGCCCGTTCGGCCAGGCTTGCTTCGGCGGTACGTCGGGCTTGGCGTTCCCGGCGCAGCAGGCGGGCCGACCAGGCGCCGCCGATCAGCAGGGTGAGCAGCGCGGCCGCGGGCGGTCCGGCAAGAGTGGCGATGTCGGGGGCCGGTTTGGCCGGCGCATACACCGTATCGAGCCAGCGGTTCTTGGCGGCGACGATTTCCTCGGGCGTCAGCGCGTCGAGCGCCCGCCGCAGGATCGCCGCCAGTTCGGGGGATTTTTTGCTGACGCCCAGATAAAGCTCGCTGTCGCCATCCGGAACATGCCCGGCGATGTACAGCGAGCCCAGGAAGCGGGACTGGATGAGACGGTTCACGGCGTGCAGGTTGCCGATTGCCACATCCGCCGAGCCGGCCGCGACCAGACTCAGGGCATCTTCCTGGGTGGCCACTTCGACGAGTTGGATCGTCGGGTAAGCCTTGCGGATGCGGTCGTGCAGGAAGTGCTCCTTGAGCAGCGCCAGCTTGCGCCCATTGAATTCAGCCAGATTCCAGACCTGCTGGTAGTTGCTGCGGGTGACGATGACGGTGGGCGCCGACAGGTAGGGGCCGACGAACAACAGTTGTTCGTGGCGCTGGGGCGTGCGGGCGGCTGCCACGAGTACATCGAGGTCGCCGCCGAGGGCTTTTTTGAGCACGCTCGACCACGGGCCGGCAGTTTCGTCGACGGTGAGCCCGGTCTTGTCGCGCAGCAGGCGGAAGAGTTCGATCGAATAGCCTTCGGCCTGGTGGTTGGGATTGGTGTAGCTGAGGGGGTAGAAGGCCTGGTCGTAGCCCATCCGGATCGGGCCGTGACTGAGCAGCCAGGCTTGCTCGGTGGCGGTGAGGCGGAAGTGTTCGCCGGGGATGCCGACGATGGCCGGAAGATTGCGGCGGATCAGGGCGTTGCCCTCGTCGTCGCTGACGAACATCATGGCCTTGCGCAGGATGCTGTGGAGCACCGGCTGATTCTGGTTGACGGCGAGGGCCATCGCGGAGAGGTCGGCGTCGAAGTGCTTGCGCACGGTGAGGTTGATCAGGTGGAGCTGCTCGATGTAGTAGTGGGCGACGGCCAGCATGCCGATGTAAGCGTCGGCCTCTCCGGTGGAGACGGCGCGCAGGGCGGCTTCGGTGTCCACGAAGTCGATCAGCCGTGCGGCCGGTTTGCTGCGTTCGAGCACCTCGTGCGAGGCGTGGCCTTTTTCGACGGCGATCCGCAGGCCGTCCAGGCTGGCGGGGAGTTCGATGCTGCCGCTGCGGGTGATGACCACCGCCGGGGAGTGCAGGTGGCCGCCGGTGAATAGATATTTTTTGCGCCGGGCCTCGGTGGGGGTGAGCATCGGAATGAGGTCGATGTTGCCGCGGTCGAGGGCGGCAAGGACGGCGGGGAAGTCGGCGAAGCGCCGCGTGCGGAACTGCAGACCGGTGCGCCGGCTGAGGAGTTCGAGGTAGTCGGCGCTGGGGCCGCTGTATTGGTCGCCCTGCCAGGCGTGGAAGGGGCGGAAGTCCGGGCCGTCGCCAACCCGTAGTTCGGGGTGGCTCGCCAGCCAGGCGATCTCGTGAATATCCAGACTGGCGCGAAAGCGGTCTACAGAGGCGTCGGAAGGGTTCGTGAGGGCGTCGGCGGCGCGGCCTGGGGCGCCGGTAAGCGAAAGCAGCAGGCTGAAGAAAAAAGTCAGCAGCCGACGCGCGCAGATTTGGAGGGCTCGACCGGTAAGCTTCATGGCAGTCGGGAGAATTTAACTACCCGCATGGTATTCGTTTTCCCGGCTTGCGGCGGGGCCGGGAAGCTTGTCCGGCCCCGTTGCGGTCAGCCCGCCAGCTTGGCGAAAGCTTCGACGACCTCCGGCGGTGCCTGGACCAGCTCGATCAGCACGCCTTCGCCGCCGATGGGGAACTCTTCGTTGCCCTTGGGATGGAGGAAGGTGATGTCGAAACCGGCCGCGCCTTTGCGGATGCCGCCCGGCGCGAAGCGCACGCCGTTGGCGCCGAGCCATTCGACGGCCTTCGGCAGATCGTCGATCCACAGGCCGACGTGGTTGAGCGGCGTGGTGTGCACAGCGGGTTTCTTCTCGGGGTCGAGGGGTTGCATCAGGTCCACTTCGACCTTGAACGGACCCTTGCCCATCGCGGTGATGTCTTCGTCCACGTTTTCGCGCTCGGACTTGAAGTTGCCGGTGACTTCGAGGCCGAACATGTCGACCCACAGGGTGCGCAGGCGATCCTTGGACGGGCCGCCGATGGCGATTTGCTGTACGCCGAGGACTTTGAATGGTCTGGTCATGGTTTTCTCCCTAGTAAGAAGCGGAGATTTTACGGGACTTGGCGCGGCGACGGGGTCGGCTTCACTTGCCGGGGCAGCGCTGCACCGCTTCCAGCCAATACACGATATCTCCCACCACCGCGATGCTGCCCGAGACCACCAGCGATGCCGCGGAGACGGCCCCGGCCAGCACCAGCAATTCGGCGCAGCCTTCGTTGCGGCAACTCACGAACGCGGCTGTCTGATAGGCCCGGAGCTCCATGTGCCGCTCCATCGTGCCGCAGGCCGGGTTGTAGCGGTTTGTGGTTTCGGGCATGAAGACGACGCAGCCGCCCAGCGCTGCTGTGCCGAGCGCCAGGGCCGCGGCGCGGGCGCGCGGTCTTAATCCCACGTCACCGTCGCGCACAGCAGGTAGCCGGCGCCATAGACGGTCTTGATGATCTTCGGGTCCTGCGGGTTGTCTTCGAGTTTGCGGCGCAGGCGCGAGATGCGCACGTCGATGCTGCGGTCGAAGGGGTCGAGTTCCCGTTCGCCGATAAGCTGTTCGCGGGTGAGGATCTTGTTGGGGCGTTTGAGGAGGGTCTGCAGCAGGGCCGCTTCGGCGGCGGAGAGGGAGACTTCGCGGCCGTCGTCGCAGACGAGACTGAGGCGGCCGATGTCGAAGTGCCAGTCGGCAAAGTGTACGGTGCTGTGGGCGGCGCTGTTGTCGACGGCCGCGGCTTTCTGGTAGCGGCGAAGGATGGAGCGCACGCGGGCGACCAGTTCGCGGGGTTCGAAGGGTTTGACGAGGTAGTCGTCGGCGCCCAGTTCGAGGCCCAGCACCCGGTCGGTCAGCCCGTCGCGACCGGTCAGGATCAGCGCGGCGCAGGGGTGTTGTTCCTGGAGTTCGCGCAGCACCTGCAGGCCGTCCATGTCGGGCAGGCCGAGGTCGAGGATGGCCAGTTCGGGCTGGATGCGTTTGACGCGGGCCAGCAGGGCGCGTCCGGTGCCGAAGCTTTCGCTGCGAAAACCGTATTCGGCGAGGGTGCCGGCAATCAGGCGGGCGATGTCGGTTTCATCTTCGAGGACGAAGATGAGCGGACTGTCGTGGTCGGCGAATGTCATGGTGCCGGGGTCTCCGGGGGAACGGCCGCGGCGACGGCCGTGGCGATGGCGTCGGCGAGTCCGGCGCGCTCGAAAGGTTTGCGCAGGGTCGGGATGTCCGGCATGGCGGCAGGCGCCTCGCCGGTGGCGTAGCCGGTGATCAGCAGAATGGGCAGTTGCGGGCGCAGCCGGCGCGCCAGGGCGGCCAGTTCGCGCCCGCCCATGCCGGGCATGACGGTGTCGGAGACGAGCAGCGCGATGTCTTCCACTGCCTCCAGCATGGTGCCGGCGTCGACGCCGTTGGCGGCTTCGAGCACCGGGTAGCCGAGCTCGGTGAGCTGTTGGCGGATGACCTTGCGCACTTCGGGGTCGTCCTCGACCAGCAGTACCAGCCGGCTGGCGTCCGGGGCGTCGGCGGTGTGGCGGGCCGGTGCGGGTGCCGGGACGGGGGCGTCGGTCATCGGGACGATGAAGCGCACGCTGGTGCCGACGCCCGGGGTGCTGAGGATGCGGATGTTGCCGCCGGACTGGCGGATGAAGCCATACACCATGGCCAGCCCGAGGCCGCTGCCGGCGCCGAAGGATTTGGTGGTGAAGAAGGGTTCGAAGACCCGCGGCAGGTGTTCCGGCGCGATGCCGGTTCCGGTGTCGGCGACGTCGAACTGCACGTAGTCGCCGGGCGGCGTATCGACCAGCAGGGCGAGGCTTTTGGGGATGTGGCGGCGGGCCACGGCGATGCTCAGCCGGCCGCCGTCGGGCATGGCGTCGCGGGCGTTGATGGCGAGGTTGAGGAGGGCGCTTTCGAGCTGGAGGGGGTCGATCAGGGCGTGGAGTTTTTCGGTGGGCAGGTCGAGGCGGATGGCGATGCGCTCGGTGAGCGAGCGGGACAGCAGCTGCATCATGCCGTGGACGAGGGCGCCGACTTCCACCGGGCAGGGGTCGAGGGATTGCTGGCGCGAGAAGGTGAGCAGGCGGCGGATCAGTTCGGCGCCCCGACGGGCGGCGGCGAGGGCCGGTTCGAGGTGATTCTCGAAGCCTTGATGGGCGGGCAGCTTGTCCTTGAGCGTGGCGAGGTTGCCGGTGATGACGGTGAGCAGGTTGTTGAAGTCGTGGGCGAGGCCGCCGGTGAGCTGGCCGACCGCTTCCATCTTCTGGGCCTGGATCAGTGCGGCCTGACTGGCCTTTTGCTCGGTGATGTCGATGGAGAGCACGAAAAAGCCCCGCACACCGCCGCTTTCGGCGGCTTCGGGCACCACCGCGCTGCGGGCATACACCTGGCGGCCGGCGGCGTTGGTGCGGCTGTATTCGTAGCTGACCTGCTCGCCCGAATGGGCTTGTTCGAGATAGGGCCGGACCTGGGTATAGGCTTCGCTGCCGATGACTTCGGCGATGGTCTTGCCGCGGATGCTGGTTTTGTCGATGCCGAACCAGTCGGTGTAGCCCTTGTTGGCGAAGCGGTAGCGCTGCCCGGCATCGACGTAGGCGATCATCGCCGGAATGGCGTCCATGATCAGACGCAGACGTTCCTCGCTGCGGGCGAGCTGGGCCGCCACCTTGTCGATGCGGCCGGTGGCGGCTTCGAGTTCGGCGGTGCGGGCGCGCACGCGGGTTTCGAGCTCGGCGTTCTGGCTTTCGATGAGCTGTTCGTAGCGGCGCTGCTCGGTGATGTCGGTCCAGAGGGTGACGAAGCCCAGGTTGGGGATCGGTACGCCGCGGATGGACAGCACCTGGCCGTTGGGGCGGGTGCGCTCGGCGTGATGGGGCAGGAAGGCGCGCACGGCGGCCATGCGTTCGGCCACCCGGCGTTCGATGTCGGCTTCGTCGAGTTTGCCGGCGCTGCTGTCGGCGTATTCGCCGCGGCGGAGGTTGAAGCGCACGAATTCCTCGAAGGGCGTGCCGACCCGCACCAGATCTTCGGGAAAGTCGAGCAGGCGCAGCATGGCCTTGTTCCAGGTGACGAGCTTGGGGGCGGCGTCGAAGACCGCGATGGCCTGGTCGAGGAGATCGAAGCCAGCCAGCAGCAGGTCGTAGCGGCGTAGTTCTTCGGGCGAGCCGGGCTTGCCGGCGCTGCGGGAGATCATCGGGAGCCTGCGGGCGGATGGGCGGCGAGGAAGGCGAAGAACGCTTCTTCGGGCAGCGGTGTGGCGAACAGGAAGCCTTGACCGTAGTCGCAGCCGGCGAGGGTCAGGCGGTCGCGCTGGGCTTCGGTTTCGATGCCTTCGGCAACCACCGTCAGGCCGAGCTTGTGGGCCATGGCGATGATGGCTTCGGTGATGGCCAGATCGCTCGGGTCGGTGGTGAGGTCGCGGATGAAGGAACGGTCGATCTTCAGGGCGTCGATGTCCATGCGTTTGAGGTAGGCCATGGCCGAGTAGCCGGTGCCGAAGTCGTCGATGGAGAGCCGGATGCCGACGGCGCTCAGGCGCGCCAGTTGGGCGGTGAAGGTCGGGTGTTCGTCGAGCAGCAGGCTTTCGGTGATTTCGATCGCCATGCAGGCGCCGGGCAGGCCAAGGGCTTCGAGGCTGTCGAGGAGCGCCTGGAGGGAGTGGCCCTTGGCGAACTGGCGGGGCGATGTGTTGACGGTGATCTGGATGGGGTGCGTCGTCTGGCATTCGGGCGGCAGGCTGTGTTGCCAGCGCTGGGCAACCACGGCGGCCTGCTGGAAAACCCAGGCGCCGATGGCGTCGATGAGTCCGAGTTCTTCGGCCACCGGGATGAAGACGGAGGGCGGAATGGCGCCGCGTTTCGGGTGGGTCCAGCGCAACAGGGCTTCGGCCTTTTCCGGGCGGCCGGTGGCGAGATTGAGTATGGGCTGGTAGTGCAGCGAGAGCTGGCCGGCGGCGAGGGCGAGGCGGAGATCCTTGCCCAGCTGGAGGTGCTCCAGCGCGTGGATCTGCATGTCCGGCGAGAAGTAGCTGAAGCGGTTCCGGCCTTCTTCCTTGGCGTGATACATGGCTTGGTCGGCATTTTTCAGGATGTCGGTCGGGGTGGTGGCGTCGGTCGGGTAGAGGGTGATTCCGATGCTGGCGGAGACGTAGGCCACGTCGCGGTCGAGCTGGAAGGGCTGGGAGAGGGATTGGACGATGTCTTCGGCGATCCGTTCGATGGGCGCCCGTTCGGACAGGCCGGGCAGGAGCACCGTGAATTCGTCGCCGCCCTGACGCGCGACGGTGTCGGATTCGCGCACGCAGGCGACGATGCGCCGGGCCGCCTCGACCAGCAGGCGGTCGCCGGCTTCGTGGCCGAGGGTGTCGTTCACTTCCTTGAAGCGGTCGAGGTCGATGAACATCACGGCGACGCTGTCGTGGATGCGCTGGGTGCGCTTCATCAATTCGGCCAGCCGGTCGTTGAGCAGGCGGCGGTTGGGCAGGCCGGTGAGAGCGTCGTAGTTGGCCTGGGTCCAGATCAGGGCTTCGGTCTGCTTGCGCTGGGTGATGTCGGTGATCACGCCGACCAGTCCGCCGAGGCTGCCGTCGGCCTTGAAATAGGTGGCCTTGTTGAAGATCACGTCGCGGCGCCGGCCGTCGGCCGATTCCACCGAGGCTTCGTAGGTCTGCTCGCCGGGGTGCTCGAACAGGGCCCGGTCGGCGGTGTCGTAGCGCTTGGCCAGATCGGGGGGCGACAGTTCGTACACCGTGCGGCCGATGAAGGCGTCGCGGGGTCGCCCGAGAAAGGCTTCGAAGGCCTTGTTGCAGCCGAGGTAGCGGGCGTGTTCGTCCTTGAAGAAGAGCGGGCTGGGGATGGCTTCGATGAGCTGGCCGACGAAGTTGAGTTGCTCGGTGGCAATGCGCTCGGCGGCGCGCCGGGCGGTGATGTCGATCAGCATGCCGATGATGGCCGGCTTGCCGGCAAACTCGGTGCGGGTGCCGAAAACTTCCAGTTCCAGCGGGCGCCCTTCGCGATGGGCGCCGTGGAAGCTGTAGTGGGCGGTTTCGACCTGTCCGTCGATGCGGCTTTTGATGGCCCGCTGCACCGTGCCGAGGTTTTCCGGCAGGGTCAGGTCGGCCGGGCCGAGGCGCCCGCAGATGTCTTCCTGGGTGTAGCCGAACATCTCGGCGAAGCGCGGGTTGACGTAGCGGAAGAGCCCGTTCTGAACGATGTAAATGCCGATCAGCGCGTTGCGCAGCAGGCCGAGGAAGAGCCCGTCGGCTTCGCGGATGAGATCTTCGGTCAAGGGCTCGAGATGGATCGGCATGGGCGTCGGACGCTTGTTTGGCGGGCCAGTGTTTGGCGGGCCATTTTAAGGATTGCCGGCGCTGCTTTGCGCGGCACTGTTCGCGAGTTGCTTGCGATAGCGTTCCGGCGACAGGCCGGTCCAGCCGGTAAAGGCGCGGTAAAAGGCCGAGGTGTCGGCGTAGCCCAGGTCGGCCGCCACCTGGGCGATGGGCTGGCGGGTCTTGGTGAGGCGGGCCAGGGCGATGTCGCGGCGCAGGGCTTCCTTGATGCTGCGGAAGCTGGCGCCTTCTTCTTCCAGCCGGCGGTGCAGGGTGCGCGGCGACATGTGCAAGCGGCTCGCGACTTCGTCCTGGGACAGGCTGGCCGGCAGGGCCTCGCGGATCAGGTCGCGCACCCGCGTGACGGATGCGCGGTCGCGCCGGTAGAGCATGCTGATGCGCCCCGGCGCACCTTCGAGGAAGTGGGCCAGCGCGGCTTCGTCGCGGCGGATCGGCAATTCCAGGAGCGTGGCGTTGAAGCGGGCGGTCAGGCGCTGGCCGCCGACGAAGCTGGACCGTTCGGTGTAGACCAGCGTGTAGTCGTCGGCGTGGGCTGGCCGGCTGAACGGGAAGTCCACCGAATCGAGCGCCAGCCCGCGTCCGACCAGCCAGCACGACAGGCTGTGGAGCAGGCGCAGCAGCCATTCGAAGGCGAACACCCGGGCCGGGTCGTCCGGGTCGGCGGTGAGCGGGGCGGTTTCGGCGATCCGCAGTTCGGCCCGGTCGCCACCGCGTTCGACGCTGACCGCAAGATCGGGCAGCACGATGGACAGGAAGCGCCGCGCCCGGTCAAAGGCGTCGGCGAGGGTCGGAGCGCCGAGCATGCCGCGGCACAGGAATTCGAAGCTGCCCGGCCGCATGCTGTCGGGGAAGAGCCCGAAGGCCTCGTCGTCCAGCTCGGCGATCACCCGGTTGTAGAGCGTGGCGTAGCGATCCACCGGAACCCGACTGGCCGCGTCTGCAAGATCGATATCGAGGCCGGCGAGCACCGTTGCGGGGTTCTTATTGCGACGCACCATTCCGGTCAGCATGCCGCTGACGAAACCCATTGAAACGCTTGTATGTTTGCGGCTTTGGCTGGCGGGCATGGGTGCTTCTCCATTCCGGTTGGCCGCGCTAAAGGGCGGAGATGCAGCTTGGCGGATTTTGCACGAATCCCGTCAACATCGGCAATGGCAAAGGCGTCGGCGGGCTTCTAAGATGAATACCTATACAAACACGATGTGGAGGAGATAACCATGACCGACCTGAGCGTTGCCAAGAAACTCGTTGCATACAAACCCAAAAACAAGGTGCGTTTCGTTACCGCTGCAGCGCTTTTCGACGGCCACGATGCGTCGATCAACATCATGCGCCGGATCCTCCAATCCACCGGCTCCGAGGTCATTCACCTCGGGCACAACCGTTCGGTGGGCGAGATCGTCAACGCGGCGCTGCAGGAAGACGTGCAGGGCATTGCGATCACGTCCTACCAGGGCGGTCACGTGGAATTCTTCAAGTACATGATCGACCTGCTGCGCGAAAACGGCGGCGAGAACATCAAGGTTTTCGGCGGCGGTGGCGGCGTGATCGTGCCGACTGAAATCAAGGAACTCCACGACTACGGCGTCACCCGCATCTATTCGCCGGAAGACGGCGCGGTGCTGGGCCTGCAGGGCATGATCAACGATCTCGTGCAGCGTTGCGACGAGGATCTTTCCGGTGCCGTGCCCAAGGGCGCCGACACCGTCGTCGCGGCGCTCAAGTCCGGCGACCGCCGGGCGCTGGCCCGCATCATCACCGGCCTTGAAAACGGCGCCTACGGCGACGACGTGAAGGCCGCGCTGATCGAGGCCGCCAAAGGTCTCAAGGTGCCGGCTCTCGGCATCACCGGCACCGGCGGCGCCGGCAAGTCCAGCCTCACCGACGAGCTGGTGCGCCGCTTCCGCCTCGACCAGAACGACCAGCTCAAGCTTGCGATCATCTCCATCGACCCGTCGCGCAAGCGCACCGGCGGCGCGCTCCTGGGCGACCGCATCCGCATGAACGCCATCGAGCATCCGAACATCTTCATGCGCTCCCTGGCGACCCGCGATACCGGCAAGGAAGTCTCCGTCGCGCTGCCCGAAGTGATTGCCGCCACCCGGCTGGCCGGTTTCGACATGGTGATCGTCGAGACCTCCGGGATCGGCCAGGGCGACGCCGCGATCGTGCCCTTCGTCGATGTCTCGCTCTACGTGATGACCCCCGAGTTCGGCGCCGCCAGTCAGCTCGAAAAGATCGACATGCTCGACTTCGCCGATTTCGTGGCGATCAACAAGTTCGACCGCAAAGGCGCCGAAGACGCGCTGCGCGATGTGCGCAAGCAATACCAGCGCAACCGTGAGCTGTTCGCCACCTCGACCGATGAAATGCCGGTGTTCGGTACGATGGCCGCCCGTTTCAACGACGACGGCGTCACTGCGCTGTTCCAGGCGCTGGCCCCGGCGCTGGCCGCCAAAGGGCTCAAGCTGGGCAAGGCCAAGCTGCCGTTGGTGGGCGTCAAGGCTTCGAGCCGCGGCCGTGCCATCGTTCCCGCCGAACGTGCCCGCTATCTCGCCGAGATCGCCGACAGCGTGCGCGGCTACCACAAGCACACCGCCGAGCAGGCCCGGGTTGCCCGTGAGCGTCAGGCGCTGCGCATCTCCAAGGGGCTGTTCGAAGGCTGCAAGAAAGACGCCGGCTCCTTTGACGAGTTGATCGAATGGAAGGACGGCGAACTCACCGGCACCTCCAAGAAGCTGCTCGACATGTGGCCGAAGACCGTCGAGCTTTACGCCGCCGACGAATACGTGGTGAAGATCCGCGACAAGGAAATCCGCACCGTCCTCACCTCCGAATCCCTGTCCGGCAGCAAGATCCGCAAGGTGGCGCTGCCGCGCTTCGAGGATGACGGCGAAACCCTGCGCTTCCTGATGAAGGAAAACGTCCCCGGCGCCTTCCCCTTCACCGCCGGCGTGTTCGCCTTCAAGCGCGAGGGCGAAGATCCCACCCGGATGTTTGCCGGCGAAGGCGACGCCTTCCGCACCAACCGCCGCTTCAAGCGCGTTTCCGAAGGCATGCCCGCGCATCGCCTGTCCACCGCCTTCGACTCCGTCACGCTGTACGGCTGCGACCCCGATCCGCGTCCGGACATCTACGGCAAGATCGGCAACTCCGGTGTGTCCATCGCCACGCTGGACGACATGAAGGTGCTGTACGACGGCTTCGATCTGGTCAATCCGACCACCTCCGTGTCGATGACCATCAACGGCCCGGCGCCGATCATCCTGGCGATGTTCTTCAACACCGCCCTCGAGCAGCAGCTGGCCAAGTTCAAGGCCCAGAACGGCCGCGACGCCACCGACGACGAATACCAGAAGA
>ERZ650306.435-NODE-435-length-25770-cov-11.777951_pt1 | contig 25770 bp, 36 predicted proteins | sample MGYA00376242_ERZ650306 | MGnify/ENA primary metagenome ERZ650306 (study PRJEB26733, sample SAMN07839244) | wastewater metagenome | biome: urban; feature: wastewater treatment plant; material: waste water | place: USA: North Carolina | collected 2016-03-31 ... | reverse complement strand
TTGATACTCTAATTTTCATTTGAAAAAATGAATTTTTAAAGTTAATAATTAATACTCTTGAGCAGTCTTCGGACTGTTTTTTTTGTAAAATTAAATCGCCTATTAAAAAAAATAGACTAGTTACGCTTCCTGTAACTAGTCTATATCAAAACCAATAAAAACAATCTTCTATTCTTCTTCTTCAAAAAAATAGAGAAGTCGTTTAACTAACCAAAGCTAATCATTTTTTGATAATATTCTACGCTATATTTTGCAATTCATTTCAAAGAATTACAAAATTACAAACCTGGTTTGTAAGGCTCCATCTGTATTTTGTAATTTTGTAATAATCTGTAAATCAGTATTTTGCGATTTATTATGCTATACATAATATCGCGCCAATTGAAAAATCCTTTTTTCTTCGTTTTTTTCGTTTTCCTTTCACTCCGCAAAACTGCCATTTTGGCGCAAAATTTTTCCAATGATTAAGTAAATTCCATATAAACGTTATTTTTTTAAAATTTTATTATTTTTTTATTTTGTTATTTTAAGCCTCTGCAATTAGTTGATTATTAATGTTTTATAAATCTAAAAACGAGTTTTTATAACGAAAAAACGAGTTTTTATAACGTTCGTGCGAGTTTTTATAACGTTCGTGCGAGTTTTTATAACGAAAAAACGAGTTTTTATAACGTTGTTGCGATATTTTAAAACGAATATCTTTTATTTAGCTCGTTTTTGTATATTTGCAAAAAAAATATGGAATTACGAGATGTTAACCAGGATGAAAAAGTAATATTGCAACATAATGCAATTACTTCAGGGCGTTACGACTTTTCTTCCTGCCAATTGGATATTCTCTTTATGGTTCTAGCACAATTAGAGGTGGGGGAATTAGAATATACAATTCATACGGCAGATATTGAAAAGATAACTGGAAGAAAGTGGAATATAGCACAGCTCACTCAAAGTACAGAACTGATGCTTACAAAAATGTTTGAAATTGAGGATGCAGAAAAATATAGACAATTTGTTTTATTTCAATATTTCGATTATTTAAAGGGAGAAAGAACCATAAGAGTAAAGTTGTCTGAAGTTGCCTTACCATACTTTTTTGAACTGAAAAATAATTTTACTGCAATGCAGTTAAAATCTACTCTTTCCGTTACTTCTAAATATGCCAAACGATTATATGCTCTAGGTTGTCAATGGCGGAATGTAGGAAAAAGACGTTTTGAGATTGAAGAACTCAAGAAGATGCTTGGATTAATCGACAAAAAAGGAAACGAACAATTTGAAAGAATCAATGATTTTAAAAAATATGTTTTAGATATTGCTAAAAAACAAATTAATGAGGAAAGTGATATTTATTTTGATTATAAATTGATTAAGCAGGGGCGATCCTTTAAGTGGGTAGAAGTTTTTATTAATATGAAAGTAGCTCAACAATTAGAAATAAATTTTGACATAAGTATTAATAACCAAAAATATATATCAAAATTGATGGCTTATGGACTTTCTCAAATACAAGCAGAACTGATTGCGGGAAAAGAAAAAGAAAAAGATTTTGACGTCTTAATAACAGAACTAAACGAAAAAATTAGACAGCGAAAGCTAAAGATTGAAAATTCTGTAGGCTATCTAATTGGTATTTATCAAAAAAAAGGAATTTTGCCAGTGAAAAATTAATCATATATTTGCATATAAATATATATACATATAAACATATATGCCTTATTTTATTCTTACTACACACCAAAAAGGAGGTGTCGGAAAATCTACGCTTACCTATAACCTCGCTATAAATCTTAAAGATAAAGCAAAGGTTTGTATTGTGGATATGGATGTTCAGGGATCTCTATCTGATTTTAAAAATTTCTCTCCAGTTCCTGTTCTTCCTCCAGACAAGTTACCAGAATTGAAAAATTCTGATATTGATTTTGTTTTTATTGATACCCCTCCTTATCTATCAAACAAACTTCCTGAGCTGTGCTCTCTTGCAAATGTAATTATTATTCCTACGAAAGCTGGGGTTTTTGATGTTCTTGCAATCAGATCTACTATTGAAATAGTAAAACAATCTAAAGCAGAAAAAAAGACACTTATTGTTTTCAATATGATTAAGCCAAATACTTCGCTAACTGAAGAAATAAAAAACCAGCTGAGCGAATATAATATTAAAGTGGCTCAAACAATGATTTCAGATTTGGTAGTCTTCTCTCGTTCAGCTCTACACAATGGGGTGGAAGATAATAAAAAAGCTCTATCACAGATAGAAGCATTGACAAATGAAATTTTAACCGTATTAGCATAAACATATAAATATATGCTTATATAAATATATAAATATATGGCAAAAAAAAATAGCTCAACAGCCAATCTATTAGGCAAAGTCCTTTCTCAAAAGGCTACAACTCCAATACAAGAAAACAAAAACGGCATTATAAAACCTATTGAAAAAACGTTTTTATTGTCGCTTCCCGAAACAAAATTGCAACAGTTAAAGCAAATGGCACTGGATAAAAAAACATCTGTAAGAAATTTGATTAACTCTGCTATTGATGAAAAATTTTTTAAAGAAGAGAGAAAATAATAGATATTTTGGGTTGAAAAACACCTACACTTTTATGTAACTATTTGAGTAATTCCACTAGCTCCAGTAAAAAGATTATAAATTTTAATAAACAATGTCGTTCTGCTTCTGATGGTTCTTATTGCTTTAGTCTTTTTTATCCAAGAGATTATTCGCCCTGGAAAGAAAATAAGAACTACACAAAATTGGATTAGAACGGCTTTAGGTATGGCAAAATAAAAAGATAAGCGAAGGCTTCGTGAAGTTTTTTGAGCGTTGGATCTGAATAAGATCACAACGAGAAAAAAAACAAACGAATGCACGAGCTTAGATTTTTAAATCTGCAGATAAATTTCACAAAATAAAAAGTGCAGTTTTTAACAGCACTTTCTTTTTTTATAGTCGAAAAAAATGAGATTACTATATTAGATTACAATAGTTCTCTAAATAAACTCGTAGTGCATTATTAAATTAAAGATACTTTAATTTTGTTCATTTTTCTATTAAATACAAAAACATTTACAAATTGAATAAAAGTCAGAGCTGTGATTTTACTTAAGATTCTGGTTTTGAAACCATTAAATGATTTTGCATAATTATTTCTGATTTTAAATTGGTCACAAAGTTGAGAAAATAGCGTTTCGATTCTCTTTCTTGATTTTCTAAAAATATATTTCTGCTTTTGATAATTTTTTTGGTTGCTTCTCATAGGAGTATCTAATTTTATATTTGAATAATTGAACAAATCTGTTTGTACTTGAGTTGATAAATAACCTCTATCTCCGATTAATGTGCAATTTTTCATTTGATGCTTTATGTCTTGCAAAAAATGGATGTCATGAATGCTTGCAGTAGAAATATCAAAACTTTGAAATATTCCTGAAACAGAACATATAGCGTGTAATTTGTAACCATAATAATAACTCGATTGAGAAGCGCAATATCCTTTGCTTGGAAATGAAAACTCATCTTCTTTACAGATTTTAGAGCGGTTTGCTCTTGCGTTTTTGCAAATTTCTAAAGGCATTGAATCTACAATAAAAATGCTTTCAATATCATGAAATCTATCAACCATAATCTTTCTGATATTTTCCATATGCAAGAAGAGTTTTCTTTTCCTGCGATTATAAACACTTCTTTCTATCATTCCATTTAGTTTTGAATTTGAAAGATATCTAAATAACTGATATTCTGAATCTATTGATAAATATTCTGCAGAAATATTTATGGCGATAAGTTCTAAATCACTCAATTTTGGTTTAATAGGTTTAAAATAAAAATTTTCATTTAAGGTTAATTTTCTTAATTCATTTAAAATAAAATCGTAAATTGCATCTAGGTTATTCATAGTGTATTTGATTGGTAATCAATACAATATACGACTTTTTTTCGTATTGTGAATAACCTTTTTATAATGCACTACGAGTTATAATTGATCTATTATATTTAACGACTAAATCAAACTGAGATGGATTGGAATAGCAATGTTATCAAAAGCCTTTGGCCTTCCACTATAAATAACCGCGAGAGCAAGGAACAGCTTGCCGCTGAAATTGCTGATAAAGTGAAAAACGGAGATATCATAGGTGTAGGATCTGGCTCGACGTCATATGTAGCATTATTAGCTATTGCTCAAAAGATCAAGAGTGATAATCTTATAATAAAGGCTATACCGACCTCTATTGAAATGGCTCTTACATGCAAATATTTAGATATTCCCATCACCACTCTAAATGAACACATCCCAAATTGGAGTTTTGATGGTGCTGATGAAGTTGACAAGAACAAGCATTTGATTAAAGGCCGGGGTGGTGCTATGTTCAAAGAGAAACTGATAATGAGCGTAAGCAAAAGCAATTACATTATTGTTGATAACAGTAAATTAGTGGAAAGACTCGGTCATAATTTCCCTGTGCCCGTGGAGGTTTACCCACCCGCATTGATGTGTGTAGAATCAAAACTAATAAAGCTTGGTGCAGCTGAAATCTCCCTTAGACCCGCCCAAGGTAAGGACGGGCCGGTAATATCAGAAAATGGCAATCTAATACTTGACGTAAGGTTTGAAAATATAGGCGAGAATATGGAAAAAGAAATCAAGTCTATAACTGGTGTCATAGAAAGCGGACTTTTTCAGAATCATGAGGCAGATATTATCGTCGCTAGATAATAAGCCGATTTAAAATCACAATCCTTACCAAGCACAGCCTAAACCTCTGGCCTGCACACTCCTTTTCATCAAGGAAGATTCTAAGCATTTTTCTTGTCCCAAGCAGTTTAACTTTCTCACCAAATTGGTCGAAGCCTTCGTACGGCTGGGTGGGAAATTTCTAGTTGATTTAATTTCGATATAAATTGTAAGGAATTTGTTCCTCGGTAGACTAAGCTCATAAAACTTAATAAAATATAATTATGAAAGACCTACTTAGTTTGAAAACCTCTATGAATGAGGAAATCGAAAATGCATTAAATCACCAAATAAAAACAGAAGCTCATGCTTCATCTACTTATTTATCAATGTCCACATGGTGCGGAGAGAATGGATACGATAATAGCGCAGGCTTCTTTGCTAACCAAGCTGAAGAAGAGCGGACACACATGCTGAAGTTATTCAAATATATAAATGATCGTGGCGGTAGCGCAGTATCTCCTGAGATTACGAATATCCCTGCCGAATTTTACTCATTTCGGGATTTGTTCGAACAAACACTTCGGATGGAGATGCACGTAACACAGCTGTTTAATGATATGGCAGAAAAGTGCATCAGGCAAAAAGACTTCGTCACCTTTCAATTCATACAATGGTTTTTAGAAGAACAGATTCAAGAGGAATATGTAGCGAGGCGTATTCTTGAGTTATTTGATATAATTGGTGAAGAAGGAATCGGCCGTTGGGAGATTGACAAACAGGTGCAAATGGTTAAATACGAAAGTTAGTCTCAAAAGTCAGGATTATGAAAACAGCAACAGCGATACTTTCTATTTTTACTTTGACTTCCGTTGTCAGATACGGGCTTGTTTTAATCTTAATCAGCATAGGGTTGCTGAAATTTACAAAGCATGAAGCAGACGCCATTAGGCCATTGGCAGAAAATAGTCCTTTTTTCTCGTGGACATTTACATTTTTAAGCACAAGGATGTTCTCAAATGCTACTGGGATAATAGAGATAACTTTGGGCACCTTAATCGCTTTACGTCCATTATCACCAAACTTATCTGCCTTGGGCAGCGTTGGTTCTGTTATTACTTTTCTAATAATCCTATCGTTTATAGTATCAAGTCCAATGCATACTGACAAAGGTCTATCAATACCGTTCATACCCTTTTCACTTGGGCATTTTTTTGTGCTACATTTTGCACTATTGGGGGCGTCTGTATGGACTGCATACGAGGCATTAACAGTTGCTACGAAATAGTCACCTACTGTAGTTAGATCCTATATAAACAAATATTAATACGGAGATTATGAAAGAAAATACAAAAATTAAAACAAAAAATAATTCCGAAAATCAATTGGTCATTACATTAATAGTAGCGGGTGCTCTTTTGATGTTTGCAACACCGTGGATTTTTTCTGTAATGAGTGTTAACGATTTTAAAAACGTAGGGCAAGTTGGTTCTGCCTTTTGGGATGTTGCAGCGCCCATTGCACAATTGGTAGGTATTATTTTACTTTATCTGGCTTTGCGTGAAAGAAGGACCGCAAATAATATTGTGCAGATGCAAGTGGATGCTAAGAGTCGAAGAGAAATCCAGGAGCGTAGCGTTAAGCACCTTCATGAATTATACACATTACTGGAAAATAATATTAGCAATTTCAGCTACGAAAGCAAGTTCGACACTGATAGTAAGATAAAAGTGTTACAGGGCAAAAGGGCTATTCGATGTTTTATTAATGATATTGAGGAGATGAATATTGATTTGCACGATAATGATTTGTTGTTGCAAAAAGATGGGGTACGAGAAATATTAAGTATATTAAGGATAGCCGAACATATATTTGAGAAGATTAAAGAAGCTGATATCGAAGAAGCTGATAAAAACTTTTATCTGAATATAATGAAACACGAGCTCACTTTCAGTATATTTCCGTATACGGATCTGGATGAATCTGCCAATTTAAAACTAGAGATTTGCGAAGAGTGTAATGAGCCACATGGCAATTATCCTCCCTTGATTTTTGATAAAATGCAACAGTTAAAAAGACATTTTCTTGCTGATTAATTAATGCCCGTCCCGCTTTGCTTTTCTGTAATGAAGCCAATACTATCTTCAAAAATACTTTATTGAATCTTTGGCTTTAAATTGTGAATAGTCATCTCCCTCAATATGATCCTATTCTACACATAATGTTTTTTAAGTGCTAGCCGCCCTTGGCATTCGCTAATGAATGCTAAGGGCGCTCATATTTAAGGATGTCACCCCTAAACATATACTACCAAAATATACAGTTGTGATTGCTTTGCGAAATTTGTGTAAGACCTATTTATCTCCAACAGCTAAGCCATTGAAATACACTCATTCACTAATTGATACTTGCTTGGGATTACGTAGAGGAATTAAACCTATTTAAATTGTAAGGAGTTTTAGACTTCGTCGACTAAAATTAATAAAGATGAACTTGATAACAAATTCATTTGTTATCAAGTTCATCATAACAGTCGTATAATTCAGCATCAAATAATTAGATAAAGATATGATCCGGACAGAAAAAACATTATCAGAGGTAATGGCATTGCTAAGCAGCCAAGGGTACACTGAGGACTATAATTTATTGCAATTAAGAGGCTCCAGAGATAATCAGAGCAACGAGATTGATTTTGCTAATCTCGTCATTGATAAGATCTATCGCTTTTCTGGTCAGAACGATGCGGCGGACGAAGCTATTCTTTATTCAATAAGTAATCTAAAAAACGGACTCAAGGGCCTTTTTGTTAACGGTTATGGAATCTACACAGATGAAGAAGCATCTACAATCATAGAAAAGATTTCATTAAATACTCTTGATTATGCGAATCACGAGTAGGCATTCAACAATATCGCGTTTAGCATTTTTTTGTGGGTTAAAATAATTTGTAAGGAAACCTATACTAACTATACTAAGCATATAGAAAGGGATTAAAGCTCTCTTTAACGAAATATTTCGATAACAATTTAAAACAATGTATTATGAAAACGATTAGCAACAACACAGAATTCGAACAAATTATCTCTGGTGACAAACCAGTAATCCTTGACTTTTATGCAGAATGGTGTGGACCATGCAGAGCATTATTACCTGTTTTGGAATCAGCTAGCAATGATTATGGTGAAGATATCGTAGTTGCAAAAATTAACGTTGATGAGAATCCGGAGCTGGCAACGAAGTTTAGCGTTAGAAGTATTCCAGCTGTATTCCTAATGAAAAATAACTCCGTGGTTGATAAATTTACTGGTGTTCAAAGTAGAACTGAAATTGATAAGAGGATCGATAATTTGATTGCCGCAAAGGCTGAAACACTTAACTAGTATCAAATTCAAAGCTACAGAGGAAAAGTCAGCATTAAATTGTCTTTCGTTTTAGTGCTGACTTAATTCTTCAACATTGAATTAATCTTACATTAAAACACTTAAGAATAGGTGGTAAAAATGGAAAAGAAAAATATAACATTAGGAGGAGGCTGTTTTTGGTGTACCGAAGCCATTTTCAGAGACACGAAAGGAGTATTGGAGGTGAAAAGTGGCTTTAGTGGTGGATTTATTAAAAATCCTGCATACAGGGAAGTACGTACTGGAAGGACTGGTCATGCAGAAGTAATTCAAGTTAGTTATGACACAGAGAAAATTAGTTTGCATGAACTTTTAATTATTCATATGATGACTCATGACCCTACAACTGTAGAGCAACAGGGCGCTGACAAGGGTAATCAATATCGCAGTATTATTTTTTATGGAAATGAAGAAGAAAAAGTAATAGCTGAAAAAGTGATCGAAAACATAAGGAGTTGTTATGCCAACCCTATTGTTACAGAATTGAAGCCATTTGAGGTGTTTTACGCGGCCGAAGAAGCTCACCAAAATTATTATGAAGAAAATCCAGAGGCAGCATACTGTCAAATGGTTATCACTCCTAAATTAGCTAAATATCGTCAGGGACGAACTAACTATCTGTCTAATCTTTAACACACTGTACTCGCCATTTCAATAGAACTGTTTCAATTTTCAGGCGTCAAAAAAAATTGTAAGGTTCATCAAATATCTTCGACTAAACTGTAAGTGATTGAGAAGAATAAAGGGAGCTAATAGTAAAGTATCATAAATCTTAAACGGAGTAAAATGGACAAGGTAACCGCAGAAGAATATCAACAAAACCCAGGACGATATGAACTCGTTTCTGGTCACGAAGAAGGAGCTCCTACATGCCCTTACGGAAATATTCAACAATGGGTGGGATATGATAAAAAAACGAAAAAATTTATCCGGTTTACTAAGTCCGTATTTAAGCAGCTTATTGCACAAAAAGAAAATGAAAAAAGATAAATATATGAACACGGTAAGAATCATATTAGTCACATTGCTTTGCCAAATTGTTTTAACGAGTTGTAGTAATAGTTCAGGTCGGCAAGCTTCAATAGAAAAAACCGCTACCATCGAAACTTCTGGTGTTAGCGATAGCTTAAGCGTCATTTATTTCGCAGGCGGTTGTTTTTGGGGAACTGAGCATTTCTTTAAACAGGTAACCGGGGTGACCGCGACCGAGGTCGGATTTGCCAATGGTCATACTGAAAATCCAACTTACAAGGAAGTTGTTAAAAAAAAGACTGGATTTTCGGAGACTGTAAAGGTCATTTATGATCCACAAAAGGTTGACCTGAAACTCCTGTTAGATCTGTATTTTTTAACAATTGATCCCACTAGCGTTAACAAGCAAGGAAACGATATTGGCGATCAGTATCGCACGGGCATCTACTACACGTCAGATAAACAATTACCTTTTATAAATGCTAGGTTAAAAACAGAGGCAAAGAAACATGTTCGGCCTGTTGTGGTAGAAGTTACTCCTCTGAAAAAATATTATAAGGCGGAAGATTATCATCAAGATTACCTTGAAAATAATCCCGGCGGATATTGCCATATTAATCCGGAGTTATTTAAGGTGGCGAAAAATGCTAATAAAAAGAATGATCAATAAATTTTAACATAAAACATAAAGTTATGCTTAATTGGAATAATGTAATCGCATTTGCCACTAATGGCAATCCCGCACCCGACAGAAGGGTAGAAAAATCTGAAGAAGAATGGAAAGCGCAACTTACCGCTGAACAATTCTACGTAACACGTAAACACGGAACAGAGGCATCCTTCAGTCATGACCTTTGCAGAAGCTATGACCCAGGATTATATTCCTGTGTTTGTTGTAACACTTTGTTATTTGATTCTACTGAAAAATTTGACTCTGGAACAGGGTGGCCAAGTTTTACTCAGCCTGTCAAAGAAAATGGTGTGAAATATATTAAAGATGGCTCATTTGGTATGGTTAGAATCGAAGCTCAATGCAATGTTTGTGATGCACATTTAGGTCACGTTTTTCCAGATGGTCCAGCTCCAAGCGGTCTTCGCTACTGCATGAATGGTGAAGCATTGACAAAAGAACTAACCAAAGAAGGCAGCAATTAAACAGAATCTGTTTAGGTTTAAAGAAACTATCGGTTTAAATATTTGAGAAACTGGACGACTTGAAACTGGAGAAACCTTTTTTAAGATCGTTCAGTTTTTGTTGGTTTACATACAAACCTAATATTAAATTTGAAACAAATGAATAGTGTAAAATTTGAAAACATCCGTTTTAATCCTGACTCGACCCCATTCCATAAACTTGCAGAACAGATGGCTGACGCTTTTGGATACAAGGCAGTGTTGGTTACTGATAAAAAACTTGCTCAACTTATTCGTTTACGGATAGCGCAAAGAAATGAGTGTGCATATTGCATTATCTTACATGCCCAAGTTGCGCGAGATATTGGCATTCCATATCCTAAAATAGACAATATATCATCTTGGTGGAATAGCCAACTATTTACGGAAAAAGAGAAAGTTACATTAGCCTATAGTGATATACTGACCATTGGCACTCACAAAAGGTTTCAAAAATATCACGAAGCAATGTGTGAGTATTTCTCAGCAGAGGAAATAGCTGAAATAGCTGCTATCGTAATCAATATGAACGTTTGGACGCGTCTCAAACTAGCGCAGGGTCAATTACCTATCTACGATGAATAAAAAGATAGAAAATATAGGATTGGGAACGGCTGCCATAGGGAGGCCGCATTACATAAACCTCCGCCATGGAACGCCTATTGAAAATACATCACTGTCTGAGTTTAGAAGAGGTGGCATCAGCATTCTTGAGGATGCTTATCATAAAGGAGTCCGGTTTTTCGATGCTTCTCCTGGTTACGGTTTGATTGAATCACTCTTGATAGAGTGGCTGCAACAGAAGAGTGATCCGGATATTGCCATTGCAACGAAATGGGGACTTAGTTATTTGGCAAATTTTGATAAAAATGCGAAAGTGCATGAGTTAAAAGAGCATTCAATTAAAAAACTAAATTTCCAATGGGAATTTTCTAAAAAATTATTGCCTTATTTAAAGATTTATCAAATACATTCAGCAACATTGGAAACTGGCGTCCTAAATAACCAAGACATATTGCGGCGCTTACATGAGATTAAAAAAGAATACAATCTTGTCATCGGGCTAACGACCACCGGAGCAAACCAAGGTGAGGTGCTCGACAAGGCTTTAGAAATCGAGATAGAAAATGAACCCTTATTTAATTCTTTTCAGTGTACTTACAACATTATGGAACAGTCTATCATACCTTATAAGGCAATCTTCCAAGGTGGAAATAGACAGTTGATAATCAAAGAGTCTTTGGCAAATGGGCGTTTGATACCCAATCCTGCCTTTGTTAAACATAAATCCTTATATAGCCAAATAACTTCCCTTTCGGCTAAATATAATGTCACAGCAGATGCATTAGCTATGAGGTTTTGTTTAGATAGTTTTCCTGAATCCATTTGTTTGAGTGGTGCCAGCAGCACTGAACAGCTTCACTCTAACCTCACAGCAAAAACTTTTAAACTCCAACAAGATGACCTGCAATTATTAAGCAGTTATTATGTGGATTCTACCTACTATTGGGACGAAAGGAAGCAATTGCCTTGGCAATAGCAACAACTTTCTCGTCAAAAAAGTCAACGAAATAGCATCTCATGAATATAGTCCCAGCTATTTCTAAGATAAACTTATTCCCTACAATCATCATATTGTTGTCTTTGGTCTTTATTAGACCGATAATGTTCATTTAGGAACTAGTTTCATGGGGTTGTCCAACTAATATTGAAACATCACATATTTTGTAAGGGTCTTGAATATGTTCCGACTAAAGTGATAAAATGCATTCAATGGAAGTTAATCAATAATAATTCGCCTAATACTATTAGTTATGGAACATAAATATGAACAAGTAAAATGTATGATTATCGGATCGGGCCCGGCAGGATATACCGCAGCCATTTATGCTGCCAGAGCAGATCTTAAACCAGTACTTTACACAGGATTAACCACCGGAGGACAGCTTACCCAAACGACTGATGTAGAAAACTATCCTGGCTATCCAGATGGAATTATGGGTACCGATATGATGGAAAATTTCCGTAAACAGGCAGTACGTTTTGGTACAGATATTAGAAATGGTATCATCACAGAAATAGACTTTTCAACTATTCCCTACAAAGTAACTACCGAAGATAATGTAACTATTCTTTGCGATTCAGTAATAATATCAACTGGAGCAACAGCCAAGTGGTTGGGGTTAGAATCCGAAAAGAAATATAGTGGTGGTGGCGTCTCGGCTTGTGCTACATGTGACGGCTTCTTTTTCAAAGGTCAAGATGTTGCCATAGTTGGCGCAGGAGATACTGCGGCTGAAGAAGCAACACACCTTGCGAAGCTATGTAGGAAAGTTTATATGTTGGTGCGAAAAGGTGAACTTAAAGCGTCAAGAGCTATGGTTCATAAAATAAATGCCACACCTAATATAGAGATACTATATAATACTGAAACGAAAGAGATTTTAGGAAATGACTTAGTTGTTACTGGGGTCAGCTTATTTAACAACCTTACTAATACAACCAAAGTGTTGGATATTTCTGGTTTTTTTGTAGCAATTGGCCACCATCCAAACACGGAAGTATTTAAAAAGTGGATAAATATGGATCGCGAAGGCTATATCCAAACCGTTCCCGGATCTACCAGTACAAACATACCAGGAGTATTTTGCTGTGGTGATGCGCAAGATAGAATTTATAGGCAAGCTGTAACTGCCGCTGGTAGCGGATGTATGGCTGCCCTTGATTGTGAGAGATTTCTTCTTGGAATTGTTCAAGAAGAAAGTATTTAAGCATCACTTCTCGATGCACATGCTTAAAAGGTTATTTGTTAGCAGAAATCCAATCGGCCAGTATGTATAACTAATTTAAAAACCAATCAGAGAAATAATGGAAATGAGTAAAATATTTTTAAGCTACCTGTTAGCGATAATACCAATTGCAACATATGCCCAAAATTTGAAAACGAATAAGAGCCATGAGAACAATCCATATTATTCCACTACCGACACCAGAAAGTTAAATGTATCAAATGCTGAGTGGAAAAAAATTCTCACTCCGGATTTATATGCTGTAGCTAGAGAAAAAGATACCGAAAGACCTTTCACGGGAAAATATTGGAAGAGTAATACAAAAGGTAATTATTATTGTGCGGCCTGTGGTAACAAACTTTTCAGATCTGATGCGAAATTTGCAAGTAGCTGTGGCTGGCCAAGCTTTTATGAACCTCTTAGAAAAAATAGTGTGATATATAAAGAGGATCGTTCACACGGAATGACCCGTACCGAAGTGCTATGTGGACGCTGTGATGCACATTTAGGTCATATTTTTAATGATGGGCCTGCACCTACATATAAGCGATACTGCATGAACTCTATCAGTCTCGACTTTGAACCAGACAATTAGAAATCAAGATTGTTTAAAGGCATTTTATAGACGGCTACATAGAGACAATGGTTAATCAAGCACTTGGTATTTTGACCTTAAACTTTCCATTATGGAATTAAGAAAAACAAATAACTTTAGCGGCGACAATGTAATATACTTTGCCGGAGGCTGCGACTGGGGTCCAGAACGTTTTTTCAGGTTCATCAAAGGAGTAATTTCTACTGAATTAGGATATGCGAATTGCAAGGCCAAGCATCCTGATTGCAGCCGGGTTATTAGCGATGGAAGAAACTTTGTAGAAACTGTTAAAATAACATTTGATCCTTATAAAGTCAGTTTGAATAGTCTGCTCGATCTGTTTTTCAGGACTATTGATCCCCCGACTGAGAATTTGGATGGTCAGAGCTTGGACTTACATAATCATTCGGGAATATTTTATACAAACAAAGACCAACTGCATATAATCAATGCAATACTAGATGACGTGGCAAGACGTAATGAAGACTCATTGGCTATCGAGGCGGTTCCACTACAAATCTTTTATACTGTGGTTGATTATAATCAAAAGTATACAGGTAGAAAGTCACGCAGTTATTGCCAATCGCATTAAAAACGAAATAGAACACATTCCTATATAATATAGAAAATGTAATGATTTTTAAGAGCATAGTGTTTGTCATCGTTTAGGATCTACGAATATATTAAGCCATTAACCTGTTGATAAATGGTATTTTCATTTGTAAGGTATGAGAGACTTCCGCTACTAAGCTATAAAAAGCCTAGTAGTAACGATGAAAAAAGCAATTATACTGTCAATTCCCATTGGTACGTTTTCAAATGTTCTCGGCGTCATTGAAATTACGACGGGGCTTTTAATTTCTTTACTTCCGCTGTCACCGAAATTGTCAGCTACAGGCAGTTTTTCAGCAGTCTTAACATTTTTGATAACAGTGACGCTTATCGTATCTACTCCTGGAGTAATTCAGGAAGAACGGTCATTCCCATTTCTCTCTCGTTCGCTAAATGAATTTCTGATTAAAGACTTAGTTCGTTCAGGAGCATTACTGTGGACAGCAGGGGAAACGTTAGCTGCTACTCACAACCAAAGACCTGATAATTCACTAATAAAAGTTAACGTAGTAACAACTTACAATAAAAACTAAATACATATAATATTATGAAAAGAATCGCAATCAATGGATTTGGTCGAATAGGTCGATCAGCACTAAAAGTAATTTTTGACGGCAGTGATCTTGAGGTCGTTGGCGTAAACGATTTGATGGACATAGAAAACGCCGTATACCTTCTTAAATACGATAGTAACTATGGCAAGTATGAAAAGAGTATCAGATTTGACGGGGATACGATTTTCGTTGGTGAAAAAGCTATCAAGTATTCGAGTATTCGCGAAATTGAGGGTTTGCCCTGGAAGCAACTTGATGTTGATGTAGTTATTGAAAGCACTGGAATATTTACAAGTCAGACTGACGCTGAAAAACATATCGTAGCTGGTGCTAAATCAGTAGTAATTTCTGGCCCTACAAAAGATACCCCAACTGTAGTACATGGAGTAAACACCGAAAAGGGTAATGTTTCCGTCTTCTCATGCGCTAGTTGTACTACCAACAATATTAGCCCGATTATCGAAATTTTGGGAAGAAGGGTTGGGATAAAAAAGGCTATTCTCAATACTATTCACGGATACACAGCCTCGCAGGCTCTTGTAGATGCTCCCTCCAAAAGAGAGCCAAGAATGGGTAGAGCAGCTGGATTTAATTTAGCCCCCGCAGCAACGGGAGCCGCCATAGCTACGACTAAAGTATTGCCGGAATACGCTGGGAAATTCGATGGTATTGCAGTAAGAGTTCCAGTGCCCGTAGGTTCGATTTCGGACATTACATTTATTGCAAACAGACCCACAACCATAGATGAAATCAATCAAATTTTGACTGAAGAATCCTCAACAGACCGATACGAGAAAGTAATTGCCGTAACTGAGGAGCCCATCGTTTCAACAGACATAATTGGGAGTGCCTTCGCTGCAACAGTAGATTTAGAGATGACCAGAGTAGTTGATGGGGATTTGGTAAAAATAATGGCTTGGTATGATAATGAGTGGGGGTTTACCAATCAAATGATCAGACAAATACAGTCCTTATTTGCAAATAACTAACACAATTGGCCATTCAGTTCTACCATTTGCGCTATCCAGTGATAAATTGTAGTTGTACTCCTAATAAATCTTCTCACTAGTTATGGTGGGCAAAACTTGAAATGAATATGGAAATTTTAAATAAAAGAATCCCACCGTGGGACATAGAACGTTTGGGTAAAGATGAAGTCCCAGACTACGAAAAATTGAAAGGTAAACCGTTATTGATTTTATTTTTCTATTTAGGTTGTCCAGGCTGTACAGGAAGAGCTATACCTTTTGCGAATAAGATGGCATATGAATATACTGATAAGATTAATATTATTGGCATTCATAGTAATTTTGAGGGTCCTGAATATAATGATGATGATATAGTTGAGAAGCTAAAGTCATTATATGTTAGATTTCCTGTTTTTAAAGATTCAGGTCTAGCAAGTACTTTTTACAAATATCAGGCGGCTGGAACACCTCATTGGATATTGGTCAATAGAGAAGGCAACGTCATTCGCACCATATTTGGTTCTGATCCCAACCGTGCATTACTTCGGTTAGATTACGCGTTGACAGAAGAACTAAGCAGTTTCGATTAGCACAAATAGCTAGATGAACATAAGACTTTCAGTTAGGTTTGTTTTGGGCTTGGATATATACATATGATTTCAATTAGGACAGCCTAAAAAGTTGGGAAGAATTGATACAACATCGGGTAAAAGCGGTAAGAAAAGCTGAGGTCATCAAAACTAAATTTGCACTATAAATTATATCAATTAATACAAAAAAAATGATAACTATAAAAAGTATGCAAGAGTTTGACCAGTTAGTGGGCCAAGGAAATATTGTCGTTGCAGATTTTTATGCAGATTGGTGTGGACCGTGTCAGGCATTGATACCTACATTGAATGACGTTTCTGAAAAGTTTGAAGGACGGGTTGATATAGTTAAAGTGAATGTCGATGATCTCCATGAGCTTGCAACTCGATTTGGAATTCGAACCATACCAACAATAGTTTATTTCCATAACCAAAAAGTTGTAGATAAAACGGAAGGAGTTCAGACCAAAGCAGAGTTAGAGAGGAGAATAGTTGACATGGAAGGCAATAAAAAATAGCTGGCTACTTCGAGTTCAACAAAAGTTAGCATAGCACAATGAGTGATAAAAATCGTTTAACTAAATAGAATAATTATGGAAAATTTAAAAAAAGCGTACGTAGCAGGCGGTTGTTTCTGGGGTATGGAAGATCTTTTTCGTGTTCGCCCTGGAGTAAAAAATACTGAGGTTGGCTATTTAGGCGGAATTAATGAAAATCCAACCTATCGCAACCATCCCAAGCATGCTGAAGGATTAGAAATTACCTATGACTCAAATGAAACATCTTACAAGGAATTATTGGATTATTTTTTCAGAATTCACGATCCAAGTACGGTAGACAGACAAGGTAACGACAGAGGTTCAAGTTATCGCTCGGCTTTATTCATTCAGGATGAACAAGAGGGAATTGAGGCTGAAGAAATTATTGGAATAGTGAATGAATCGGATCGATGGCCAGGAAAGGTAGTTACTACGCTAGAACCCTTCACTAAATTTTGGCCTGCCGAAGATTATCATCAAGACTATCTTGTAAAACATCCAAACGGATATACCTGCCATTTTGAAAGATTTGGCACTTTCTTGTAGAACCTTCTTATTGATAGATGGCATGCTCAAGTAGATATATTTGACATGCCATTTTTTTTGCAATAGTAAATAACGGCAACTCGTCTTATTCAGCATGTCATACTAGAGTACTGCATAGTTGCACATTCTTTAATTCTTTCAGTCAAAGCTTCACGATTAGCTAGCAATGGTATATGCAATAAAATATATTGTAAGGAATCAATGGCTCATCATACTAAAGTTAAAAAGAACTAGCCTACTCCAACTTAACAACAAAACGAAATGAATTATGGAAAATCTAGTAAAAGAAAATAAAGCATTTGATGCAGCAGAATTTTACGTAAAAGATTGGGTAGATGAAAATGGGAATACAACTAATCAAATAAAACTGTCTGATTTTAAAGGAAAGTTTAAAGTGGTTTATTGTTTTCAAAGCTGGTGCCCCGGATGCCACAGTATTGGCTTGCCCAATTTGAAAAAAATGATTCAAGCATTAAAGGGAAATGAGAACGTCGTGTTCATAGCAATCCAAACTGTATTCGAAGGTCATCATGAAAATACTTTTGATAAGATGCTTGAAACTCAAAAAAAATACGATTTAAAAATACCTTTTGGTCATGATGCCGGTGACGACGGTAAATCCCGTTCTAACTTTATGCAAAATTACCAAACTGGCGGGACGCCTTGGTTTGTCTTTATCGATCAAAATGATAGTGTGATTTTTGCAGATTTCCACCTGAATGTTGACGCTGCAATCACCTTTTTAAAAAGTATTGTGTAATAATTTCAGCTTAGGGTTACTATTCAATAATAAACAAATCGTGTTTGAAAGTCATATGATATGATCTTTCGTGTAATTAATTTATAAAGAAGCGGAATAATTATTAATAGAACATAATGGATACAAAAACGAATGTTAGAAACCAAAGTGTAGAATTAGGAAAAGTGACTTGGCTAAGAGATTACAACACGGCATTGAAGTTAAGTAAACTTCAAGAGAAACCTGTCTTACTTTTTTTTCAGGAAATCCCAGGTTGTAGTACTTGCCAGAATTTTGGAAGAGATGTTTTAAGTCACCCCCTTATGGTGGAATTTATTGAAAATGAATTCATTCCACTAGTAATCTACAACAATAAACCCGGGGCAGACCTAGACATACTAAACTTTTATAATGAGCCTTCTTGGAACAATCCAGTGGCACATTTTGTGAATGATAAAGGGCAGGATATCATTCCCAAGCTGACTAATAACTACCTTCCGTTAAGTATGTACAACAAATTGGTAGAAGTACTTGATAAATTGGAAAAGCCCATTCCTCAATATGCATTGCTTTTGGGCGACGACTTAAAAATGGAATATGGAAATTTTAAAACCACTTTTTATGAAACCCCCTGCTTTTGGTCTGGGGAGACTTTAATGGCTTTGCACTCAGCAGTTAAATATACCGAAGCCGGATGGATTGATAACGTGGAAGTAGTGAAGGTTTTTTTCGATGAATCTCAGGTTTCTTTAGTGGAATTGAATAACTATGCAAGTAAAGAAGGTTTTTTCGCACTTAACGTTTCTCAGGACTTTAAAACAGATGAAAGCCCACAGTACTATTTATCAAAATCCTCATTTAGATATTTGCCGTTGACCAAAGTTCAACGTTCACGAATTAATGTCGCCATTCTTTACAACAGCCAGCCAGAGAAGTATTTGAGCCCAAAACAAACAAGAATGTATGAAGATATTTTAAAAGGGATTAGCAACAATTTGAAAAGCAGCAATTACAAAGAAAATATATCAAATTCATGGAATTGGGCTTCGTGATAAAGTACTACCAGAGTATTGAAGCCGACAGTGGTTTAGGGTTTGTAAAGCTGATTGAATATAATGTCGTCGATGGATAATAGCCAAATAGCAATCATAAACAGTTTACCTGAAATTCTATTTAGTAATTTCTGCCATAGTTTCTTTGAAACGATAAGCTTTACCAAAATCGGATCAATTCAAATCATGGAGGATGGAATAATAACAGGTAGAGGATCCATTGAATTAGGAATCGTGATGTCATATCATTTTGTTTTCCTAGCTAAACAGCAGATGGGAATTGTGCCCGACACATTAATCCAAGATCTACTAAATAATATGGCTGATGAGACGCACAAAGGTATATTTGTGACAACCGGGCAATTTAGTAGAAAGACAAAAAAAGCATCAAAAACTAAAGGCTTGCCTCCAGTGGACCTAATAGACGGGAAGGGTCTAATCGAAAGATTGCGTGAGAATAATTTAGAGCTATCGATTGAGACTGGAAAGGTCTTTTTTAATGGTTAGAAAAAAGATGCCAACAGGAAATGTCTAACATACAAAGGATGATAAATGCGAAAGAGAAAATATGGATGAAGAAATATTTTGAAGGTAAATGGCTCTTCAAAAGAACTATTTACAATAATAATAAGGAGAGTACATATGGTATCGCAGATGGTGTGGCATATTTTACTTCAGCCGATAAAGAAAAACTAATTTACAATGAAGAAGGCAAACTATCACTAATATCAACGGGGCAACAATTCACCTTCTCTAGAAGCTTTATTTATGTTTTTGAGGGCGATCGAGTAGAAATTCTTTTTAATGACGGAGCCAATCTGGGTCAGCTGTATCAAAGTTATAAACTAGATGCAAATAGTAAGGTTCTGATCTCAAATGCTCAACACATATGCAAAGATGATGCTTACAATGGCATTTATTCTATGATTTCTTCAAATGAATATAAACTTGAGACATTTATAAAGGGGCTTAATAAAGAATTTAAAATAGAAACCTATGCTATGAGAGCCTAATGGTTTCGCGTTTATATGAAAGAATCATAACGGCACATGCTATGACTTACAAAGACAATAATTTAAAAATTTATAATTCTCTTTCCAATGAAAAAGAGACATTTACCCCTTTACAAGAGGGACACGTGGGCATGTACGTTTGCGGTCCTACTGTATATAGCAATGTACACTTAGGCAACGTTAGAACCTTTATATCTTTTGACATAATCTACCGTTATCTTTTACATTTAGGGTATAAGGTTCGGTATGTGAGAAATATAACCGATGTCGGTCATCTTGTTGATGATGTTGATGAAGGCGAAGATAAGATCGTCAAGAGGGCACGTTTAGAACAACTTGAACCAATGGAGATTGTTCAGCGCTACACTGTTAATTTTCACGATACACTTAAGCAATTTAATTTATTGTCTCCGAGTATAGAGCCAACGGCAACAGGGCATATTATCGAACAAATAAATGTTATTCAGAAGGCTATTGATAATGGCTATGCTTATGAATCTAATGGCTCGGTTTATTTTGATGTAGCCAAGTATAACCAAGATCATGAATATGGAGTACTCAGTAACCGAAAGCTTGAAGATATGGTTAGTAATTCTCGAAAGCTTGACGGACAGTCAGACAAACGAAATAACCAGGATTTTGCGATGTGGAAACGGGCTGAGCCTGAACATATAATGCGGTGGCCATCGCCCTGGAGTAATGGCTTTCCGGGTTGGCATACGGAATGTACTACAATGAGCACCAAATATCTAGGTGAGAAATTTGATATACATGGTGGAGGAATGGATCTTAAATTTCCACATCATGAATGTGAAATTGCCCAAGGAATAGCATGCACCGGACATGCGCCGGTGAATTACTGGATCCACGCCAATCTACTAACCTTAAACGGGAAGAAAATGGCGAAGTCAAGTGGCAACAACATCTTGCCAGATGAAATATTGAGTGGTGAGAATCCATTGCTTACTAAAGCTTATTCAGCCGAGGTCACAAGGTTTTTAATGTTGCAAACACATTATCGAAGCATTATGGATTTTTCAGACCAAGCGATTCTCGCGGCGGAGCAGGGCTATTACCGCCTAATAAAATCAATCGAAACTCTGCCTATGGTAGAAACAGGCAAAGAATCAACACTTGATATACTTGCCTGGAGAGATAAGTGTTACGAAGCTATGGACGATGATTTCAACACGCCCATTTTAATCTCACATCTCTTCGAGGGGGTTAATTTTATCAATAAGTTGAAGGAAAAATCTGAGACCCTCACAGAAACGGATTTAGACCTCTTCATTAAAGTTATGTCAGACTTTGTTTACGACGTCTTGGGTATAGTTGAAAAATCGGTGCCACATGGTTCACATGGGGACAAACTTGATGGCACAATTAAATTACTTATAGAGCTGCGTAATGCTGCAAGGTCCGACCGAAATTATCTGCTGTCGGATCAAATACGCGATAGATTGTTCTTGCTCAACATTCATTTAGAAGATGGCAAAAACGGAACTAACTTTAAATATTGATATAAAAATAGCGACTTCAGCTGTATCAAATCAAAGGCGTAATATTTAGTCTCAATGTCAATTCGTTTTCATTTTTTTTGTGTAAATTTAATGCCATATAAAATATGAAAAAAGTTTGCAAGGTTCTGAAGGGGCATCCGACTAAACCTTAAAGTAGGAAATAAAAATAACTATAGGAATGCAGTAACTCATTCTTTTAACAAGAGATGGCACTACTTTACCCAATTCATATTTTTTGATATAAAAACAATAAATATGGAATAATATGCCGACTAAAACACAAGCTCCAGAACCAGTAGATGTTGGGCCAAATTCATGGGTAGTAAACTATGCAGATTATCTCTATAGTTACGCTTGTACACGTATTGATGATAACGATATTGCAAGAGATTTGGTACAAGAAACTTTTTTAGCTGCATTAGAGGGCTGGGAAAAATTTGATAGGCGTAGTTCAGAAAAGACCTGGCTTACGGCCATATTAAAAAATAAGATATTCGATGTTTATCGTAAGAAGTCATCTAACTCAAATAGACAAACCATATCGATTAACGGCTCTGCCAGTGATGAGTTTTTTGAGGAAAGTGGGCACTGGAAAGAGGGACAGTATCCAGAAGCTTTTGGCATAGAAGAATCTACAGCGTTGGAAAATAAAGAATTTGACGGTGTATTAAAATCATGCATGAAAAAACTTCCCCCTTTATGGAAGTCTGTGTTTACCATGAAACATATTGATGAAGAATCAAGTGAAAATATTTGCGCTCAATTAGAACTAACTTCTTCCAATTTTTGGGTAATTAGTCATCGCGCAAAAGTAAGCTTGAGAGATTGTCTTCAGAGGAATTGGATTTAGGGAAATTATAAAACAAATGGTAATGAAAAAATTAAGTGATCAAGAGATGGCTGACATGCTTGACAATTGCAGGAAAGCCACTTTTTTGATTGAAAAGCAGCAAACGGACGGTATCACAGATAAAGAAGAAGCAGAATTGGAATATCACCTTAATATTTGTGAAATGTGCCGTGTTTTTGCAAAACAAAACGCCGTCATTAATCAGTTTGTGAAAAAACTGTTTGGTACTGAAAAATGCGAACTTAAACTGGATGACAGTTTTAAAGAAGAACTTCAAAGACGAATTAATAAAAAGCATGATGAATCTTCACATTAAGATTTAATTTCCAATTTCTTCAGTAACAAAATTCCCTATTCTTTTGCTAATTAACCACTTATTGTTCACCCTCACGTAATCATCAGAATAAATCGCTCTTATGGTGGTTGTGGTTTTATCATTGTCCGCAAGACGGATCATTGTAATTAAGCAATAACTGGTTCCAGTCGCCTTCGACCCATCAATATTAATGATGTGTTGACCGTTGAAGTGGAAAAGTGTGCTTACATTTTGAAGATAGCTATCAAAAGCAACCTCCATTTCTTTTCTTCCTTTAAGCTGTAGAATGACTACTTCATTTGCTATGGTTTCGCTTACAGCATCTTCGGTGAAAAGTTGTACCTGCGCTGCAAAATCTTTCTTATCTGCTAATGTTGAAACGCGGTCAACTAAATCTTTTAACGCTATTCTATCTTTTAATTCTTCGATATCCATGATTGAGTTGACTATGATTTCTTTTTGCTATGATTGACGCACACTGCTGTACGTATATTCATTCGTTTATTATTTCTTCAGAATACGGTATTCTTTGTCTATAGTCATACTGTGAGAACTATTTTGCCTTGGATATGTCCATGTGCTGCTCTTTCATGCGCTTTGCTGGCATCGGCGAGAGAAAAAGTACTGTCTATGACTGTACGTACTGTTCCTGTATTAAGCAAACTGGCTAATTCTTCTAGTTGCTTGCCACTTGATCGGACCTGAGTTGCGGACACAGTAACTCCTAATTTTTCCGACTCAGAATTATCTGAAAATCCCAATGGAAATATAGGAAATAAAGCGCCCCCTGATTTTAGTGTTTTCAAAAAACGCCCTGTAGTTGCGCCCCCGACAGCATCAATTACCAAATCAATATCTCTCAAAACATCTTCAGCAGAAATCTTTGTATAGTCGATAAAATCATCAGCGCCTAATTTCCGCAAAAGCTCTTCCTGCCTTCCTGATGCTACTGCAATCACTCGAGCGTTTTTCCATTTAGCTAATTGAATCGCAAAGTGGCCAACACCGCCACCCGCTCCGTTAATTAATACTGTTTTACCATCAAGTGGAACCGGCCTGTGTGGATTGGGCTGAAGTGGATTCTGTTCATTATGGCCTAATTCTATCATAAACTGCCATGCTGTGAGTAAAGACATCGGTGCTCCAGCCGCTTCAATGTGGCTGATTCCTTTTGGTTTATGGGCAATGTCTGAAACAGATACAGCGACATACTCGGCGTACGCTCGACTCTCTCCATAACTTGGGAAGCGGACCATCGAATATACTTCATCGCCTACATAAAAGTTAGTGACATCTTCTGCAACTGCTTCAATTACCCCTGAGATATCTGTTCCCAGAATTATAGGGAACGGAACCTGTGGCTGCCATTCGGGCGGCAACATTTTATATCCATCACGAAGATACCAATCTGGAGGATTAAGGCCAATAGCATGAACTTGAACAAGTACCTCTCCCAATTTGAGTTCAGGGATAGGAACACTTTCATATTTCAAAACATCCGGTCCACCAAATTGGTGTTGCACCACCGCTTTCATTATGGATTTGTGTTCAGATCTATTATCTATTTGCTTCATTTGAATAAGATTTAAGTTCTTGATATTTTTTAGTTTAACTGTTGTTGCTTCTTTTTACCAAAGAATTAGACCTGTCAATAGGGTTGCCATTTTAGATACAGACTGAACCGACATCTAAATTTTTATATGGAAGATTTCCCAATCCAACCAAGGTGAGTATTTTTAAAATTATCGGGATATTTCAAACCATAACCTAATAGACGATCCATTGCCGAGTGGCCAAATAAAATTAATCCAGCCAATTGAGTCGACGAATTATCCAAGCATAATCCTAAGGCTAAAACAGCTATTGCTAATAGCTTATGATGGAAGAAATTATAAATCCAAGCACCAACATTTGTGTTGGCCAGATATCCAATCATTGATAAATCGGGGAGTAAAATAAGAGCAGGAAAAATCCACCACTGATAATCTAATTGACAAAACAGAACAATCGATAATAAAAATTGGCCTAATTCTTCCAGTTTTATAAGCATGGTCATTTTCTTAGTCATCGCTACTGAATTTATTTTTTGTTACGGAACAAATTTCAAAAACTTATTTCCAATAGCGCTTGACAAATGTCAAGAACTTTCTGCCTGCCGCTTTCTTATTCTGCTAAATGTTTCGGCAGTCATGCCTAGAACAGAAGCAATATATTGTAATGGGACTTGATTAAACAGTTCCTTATGTTGCTCAAAATATAAATCATATCGCTCTTCGGCCGTCATTGACAAATGCGAAAACACTCTGTCTTCAGTCATAGCAAAACATTTAATAATGAATCTTTTTTCTATCTCGTTCCATTTTGGGAATTCGTCACAAAGTTTACGATAGTCGGATTTTTTAACTGTAAACAGCTCAACATCAGTGAGTGCCTGGACATTCCACCGATTTGGTTCGTCAAAAAAGAAGCCCATAACATCAGTAAATATGAAGTTTTCGGTACATAGCCAGTGTGTAATTTCCTTACCGTCCGATAGTGCAAAAACTCGCATAATACCAGATTTTACCAAACTTAGCTTATCACAAATCTTATCTGCTTTGGTAAAAAAGTCATTTTTTTTTAGTTTCTCACGCTTAAAATAGGAGCGCACAATTTCCAATTCGTCCTCCGAAAGTCGTCCAAAGTGCTGTTGTATTGATTGATTAAAATATTCCATTATCGTCTATGGGATCGTATAGAACAAATATATGGAATGATCCGTTGGATTTATAAATTCCCAAATCTACTGCTAATAACAGATTATTATAATTACTCGTAGTGCATTATTAAATTAAAGATACTTTAATTTTGTTCATTTTTCTATTA
>ERZ650306.428-NODE-428-length-25835-cov-7.905237_pt1 | contig 25835 bp, 19 predicted proteins | sample MGYA00376242_ERZ650306 | MGnify/ENA primary metagenome ERZ650306 (study PRJEB26733, sample SAMN07839244) | wastewater metagenome | biome: urban; feature: wastewater treatment plant; material: waste water | place: USA: North Carolina | collected 2016-03-31 ... | reverse complement strand
GCGCTGCAGCAGAGAGGCGAAATATACGCACCCCAACAAAACTCGTCAACACTAACATACAAAAAAATTACAAAAAATCAATAACACACTGTTTTATAACAACTTAAATATCGACGTTTCGGGCAATTAAGGCGTTGCGCTCGATAAATTGGCGACGCGGCTCAACTTGGTCACCCATCAATGTCGTGAATACATCATCTGCCGTCATGGCATCCTCAACCCGCACCTTCAATAAGCGACGCACAGTAGGATCCATCGTTGTTTCCCAAAGCTGTGCAGGGTTCATTTCCCCTAGCCCTTTATAGCGTTGGATATTGATGGCGCGTCTCACCTCGCCCAGCAACCATGTCAGTGCCTCACCAAAGCTACTCACCAGCCGACCCTGCTCGCCGCGCTTAACCTGTGCGCCTTCACGCAGCAAGCCCTTGAGCAGGACAGCCGTCGCTTTAATCTGGGCGTAGTCTCCTGACTCCAAAAAGTCTTGGTCAAGATAGGTTGTCATCACATTGCCGTGCAGCTGGCGAATGATGCGCATCAGGAAGCCACCATTCTTTTCGTCCGGCAACAAGCTCAACGCAATCTCAGCCGACACCACACCGGCTAATCCCGCCAGTGCCGCTTGTGCCTCATGCTCTGTTTTCAGTGCAATCGGGTCAAGGCGCAGCAAAGCATTCAAGACGCCCTCATCAATGGCACGGCTTTCGCGCTCAATGACATTTTGTGCCAATAGATACTGCCGTGCGATTTCACCCAAGGCTTCCCCTACCAGCGGCTCCGCACCTTCTGCGGGGAAGAGCTGTGCGTTGGACAGTGCGACTCGTAATAAATACTGATTAAGGTCACTTTCGTCCTTAATGTACTGCTCCGTTTTGCCGTGCTTCACTTTATAGAGTGGGGGCTGCGCAATATAGATATGCCCACGCTCAATCAGCTCGGGCATTTGCCGGTAGAAGAACGTCAGCAGCAGGGTACGAATGTGTGAGCCGTCCACGTCCGCATCGGTCATGATGATAATGCGGTGATAGCGTAGTTTTTCAGGGTTATAGTCGTCCTTGCCAATACTCGTACCCAGCGCAGTAATCAGCGTGGCTACCTCTTGGCTGGCCAACATTTTGTCAAACCGCGCACGCTCAACGTTCAGGATTTTGCCCTTCAGTGGCAAAATCGCTTGGAACTTACGGTCACGCCCCTGCTTGGCAGAGCCGCCCGCCGAATCCCCTTCTACTAGATACAGTTCGGACATAGCGGGATCTTTTTCTTGGCAGTCAGCCAGCTTCCCGGGCAAGCCCAAGCCGTCCATCACCCCTTTACGACGGGTAATTTCACGCGCCTTGCGTGCAGCCTCACGCGCCCGAGCAGCATCAATAATTTTGCCGCAGATAATTTTGGCATCCGCCGGTTGCTCCAACAGGAACTCGGACAGCTTCTCGCCCACCACTTCTTGCACCACGGGGCTGATTTCTGACGAAACAAGCTTATCTTTGGTTTGGCTAGAGAACTTCGGGTCAGGGATTTTGACAGATAGCACGCAGGTGAGCCCTTCGCGCATATCGTCACCTGCCGTTTCAACCTTGGCCTTCTTGGCCAATTCATTCTTTTCGATATAGCTGTTCAATGTACGGGTCAAGACTGCACGCAACGCCGTCAAATGCGCCCCACCATCCCGCTGAGGGATATTGTTGGTGAAGCACTGCACCGACTCTTGGTAGCTATCGTTCCACTGCATGGCAACTTCAACCGTCATGCCATCCCGCTCACCCATTGCGTAGAACACCTTAGGGTGCAAGGCCGCCTTGTTCCGGTTCATATACTGCACAAAGCCCGCCACACCACCGGAGAACGAAAAATTCTCTTCTTTGCCAGAACGTTTGTCGTGCAAGACAATGCCGACCCCATTATTGAGAAAGGACAACTCGCGAATCCGCTTAGCCAACAACTCATAGTGGAACTCAATCTTGCCAAAGGTTTCTTCTGACGCGCGGAAGGTGATTTCTGTGCCGCGATGACTACTTGGCCCAATCACGCGCAACGGAGCCACTGCATCCCCACGGCGGAACTCCAGCTCGTGTGCCTGACCATTACGCCAAACCTTCAGCCGCAGCCAATCTGAGAGTGCATTCACCACCGACACACCCACCCCGTGCAAGCCGCCCGAAATTTTGTAGCTATTGCTGTCAAATTTCCCGCCTGCGTGGAGCACCGTCATGATGACCTCTGCCGCCGACCGTCCTTCTTCGGGGTGAATATCCACCGGAATGCCACGACCATTGTCTTCTACCGTAATCGACTCATCAGGATTAATCGACACGCGAATGGTGTTGCAATGCCCCGCCAAGGCCTCATCAATGGCGTTGTCCAGCACCTCGAAGACCATGTGGTGCAGCCCTGTCCCATCGGAGGTATCACCGATATACATACCGGGGCGTTTTCTGACGGCATCAAGCCCTTTTAGCACTTTGATGCTACTGGAGTCGTAGTCCTGCTCACTCATACACGGGTCTTCAATCTTGATTAAGCCACTGGGCGTGTGCCGACAGCGGGGTCAATAAAAATACTACGCCCCCCACTGCGGTAAAGGGAGGGCTCGCAAAGGTTTAGAACCTGTTCAAGGTCTGCGAGGCTCGGGTAATCCTACGTTGAAATGTGTAAAAACTGCGTGTGGACTCAGTCCAAACGCCGCTTTCTTTGCACATTTCGCCTCCCAGTGCCAGTGAGACTTTGAACACGCGCTTAGATACGCATCGGCATCACGACATATTTAAAGTCAGTCGCATCAGGCAGCGTAAACAAGGCACTGCGATTCGCATCGCCAAACGCTAGGTGGAAGGTCTCTGCGGGCAGGTTGGTCAGCACATCGGTCAGATAGTTGATATTAAAACCAATCTCTAGACGCTCGCCGGTATACGCCACTTCCAGCTCTTCTTCGGCTTCTTCTTGCTCGCTGTTGGTGCACTGAATAGACAAACGCCCATCCGCCAACAGCAAACGCACCCCTCGGAATTTTTCGTTCGCCAAAATCGCAGCACGCTGCAAAGCCTGCAAAAACACCACGCGGTCTAGACGCAGAATTTTATCGTTATCCAGCGGAATCACACGGTTGTAGTCAGGGAATTTGCCCTCCACCACTTTCGACACGATGGTGGATTGCCCAAACTGGAAATGCGCCTGATTCGGCAGCAACTCAATCGCCACCGGCTCTTCGCTATCGGCTAACAGCTTAGCCAGCTCTACCACTGTTTTACGTGGCAGGATGACATCTGCTCTCGGCAAAGCAGCCCCTTCTAGCGTATGACTGGCAAAAGCCAAGCGATGCCCATCCGTGGCCACCAAACGGAGCTGGTCACCATCGGTAATCAGTAGCAAACCGTTGAGATAGTAGCGAATATCCTGCACCGCCATCGCGTATTGGACTTTAGACAGCAAAGTCTTCAGCACCTTTTGCGGCAAAGACAAAGAAGCCAATGCGTCGTGATTAACCGTAATCAACGGAAAATCTTCTGCGGGTAGAGTTTGCAAATTAAACCGACTCTTACCGGCCTTGAGTGCCAGCTTGCCGTCTTGTTGGTCGAGCGACACCGTGGCGTTATCGGGCAAGGCACGCAAAATATCCTGCAATTTTTTAGCCGAAGTCGTCAGGCAAAAATCTCCACCCGCCGCCGTCCCTGCCGAAGTGGTGGTGATTTGAATTTCCAAATCCGTCGCCAAAAAGGTCAACGCCTCGCCCCGCTTTTCAATCAGCACATTGGCCAAAATAGGCAAGGTATGGCGGCGTTCGACAATCCCCGTCACCGCGTTTAGGGGTTTTAGCAGGGCATCGCGTTCGGCTTGCAAAATATGCATGGTCAAAATCCTTTTAATCTATTCAGTTTTTAAGCATTTGAAGCAGCGCGTTGTAGTCCCGCTCAATCGTGCCATCGGTGTTGCGCATCTCGTTGATGGTTTTACAGGCATGGAGCACCGTCGTGTGGTCACGGCCGCCAAAAGCCCCACCAATATTCGGTAAAGACAACTGTGTCAGCTCTTTAGACAAGGCCATTGCCACCTGCCGAGGCCGTGCAATGTCACGACTACGCTTTTTGCTGTGCATATCAGACAGCTTAATTTTGTAGTAATCCGCCACCGTCTTTTGAATCACATCAACAGAAACCACCCGATTGCCGGCGGCCAAAATATCTTTGAGAGCCTCTTTGACTAGCTCCAGCTCAATCGGCTGATGGGTAAAGCGCGAATAGGCCACCACCCGTTTTAACGCCCCTTCTAGCTCACGCACATTGGAGCGGACATTTTGAGCGATGAAAAACGCAACATTGTGGTCGAGCTTCAAATGGTCGGCTTCGGCTTTCTTCATCAAAATCGCCACCCGCATTTCGAGCTCTGGCGGCTGGATTTCCACGGTCAGCCCCCACGAGAAACGCGAGATAAGCCGCTCATCCATCCCCTCAATCTGCTTGGGGAAGGTGTCACAGGTCATGATGACTTGCTTACCCCCTTCAATCAGGGCATTGAACGCATAGAAGAACTCTTCCATCGTCCGGTTTTTGCCGGCAAAGAATTGGATGTCGTCAATTAAGAGCAAATCCAGCGAATGGTAGTAACGCTTAAACTCATCAAACGCCTTATGTTGGTAGGCACGCATGATATCGGCCACGTAACGTTCGGCGTGAATGTAGCGAATACGCGCTTTGGGGTTTTTCAGAAAGACAAAATTACCAATCGCTTGGATTAAGTGGGTTTTCCCCAGCCCCACCCCACCATACACAAACAGCGGGTTGTAAGCCTTATCGCCTGGATTTTCAGAAATTTGTAATGCTGCCGCCCGTGCCAATTGGTTGCCTTTACCCGCCACCAAGGTATCAAAGGTAAAAGAGGGATTCAGGCGAGTTGTATCGTGCCCGGTACCAATGGCCTGCACCGCAGCAGGTCGAGAAGCGGGCGGCAGGGTCGGCTTGATCGGGGTATTTTCTACGCTCACCACTTCGGGAGCCGTCACCGGCATCGCAGAAGCTTTACTGGGTGCGCCATTTTTAAGCTCTATCAGCACCGCTTCGCCGAGGATTTCTGCAGCCAACGTTTGGACACGCCCCAGAAAACGCTCCTTGATAAACTGCATAATGAAGCGATTTGGCGCAAGCAGCACATACCCCTCAACACCCTGCTCACACACCAGCGGCTTAATCCAAGTATTGAACTGCTGTGCAGATAGCTCGGCTTCAAGGCGTTCAAGGCAAGCAGGCCAGAGGGGAGGTAAATCAGTCATGGGGCTACCGCGTAAAGACGACAAACCCGCCAAACACCAGTGCCGGCGGGTAAAGGGGACGCAGTCCGACGCAGTCAACTACATGCCGCCGTTCCAATCCATCCAGAAGCGCATCATTCTACCCGCCTCCCCTTAACTTATCCACAGGCGGGCTTACGCCAGCCCCGCCACTCAGGGTCACGTTTGGACAAAACGCTTGACAAACCCCGTCGCAGCCCGTTTAATCCCGCGTTTATTGCATTGTTTTTCATAGGATTACCCACATGAAGCGCACTTTCCAACCTTCCGTTATCCGCCGCAAACGCACCCACGGCTTTTTGGTTCGCATGAAGACACGCGGCGGTCGTTCGGTCATCCGCGCCCGCCGTGCCAAAGGTCGCACTCGCATCGGTCTGTAAGCCTCCCTTGGCTTACCGCTTTTGCCGGTCGCAGCGACTTCTAAAAACGGATGATTTTTCATCCGTTTTTCGTTTTCGTCAGTGCCGAGGTCAACGCTGGTTACAGGTCTGCGTCCGCCCCAATAGCTTGGGGCACGCCCGTTTAGGCTTAGTTGTTGGGCGAAAAACCAACAAACGGGCGGTGGCGCGGAACTATATCAAACGCACCATCCGCGAAATTTTTCGTCGCGAACAACACCGGCTAGGAAGCTTTGACCTTGTGGTGCGTTCCCGCGAATGCTTTGGGCGTACCGAGCGTGCCGATGTTGATACCGCGCTCACCGCCCTTTTGCTGAAGCTCGCCCCATGTCCCGCCTCCTCATCCTCCTTGTCCGCTTCTACCAGTTAGCCATCAGCTCTTGGCGACCGCCAAGCTGCCGCTTTCACCCCAGCTGCTCAGCCTACGCCGCAGAAGCCCTGTGCAAGCACGGCGCAGCACGCGGCGGCTGGTTAGCACTCAAACGGATAAGCCGCTGCCACCCTTGGGGTAAAAGCGGCTACGATCCTGTCCCTTAACATTCTCCACACGGTTGCCATCACCACATGGACTCCAAACGCCTCATTTTGTTTATCGCGCTGTCGTTCGGCATTTTGCTGCTGTGGCAAGAATACTTCGCCCCACCGCCCAAAAAACCCGTCGCCACGCAAAGCGTCACCCCGACTGCAACCGCTGCATCCACCGCAACCGGCGGCACGCCCGCTGCGGCGGCCAGCGCACCCTTGGCTACGGGGCAAGACATCACCATCAAAACCGACACTTTTAACGTCAGCATCAACACCCTAGGCGGAGATGTTCGGCAACTAGAGCTGGTCAAATACAGTGCTGTCGAAAACGACCAACAGCCCCTGCGCCTGTTTGAATCGGGCAAAGACCGCACCTACATTGCCCAAACCGGCCTTGTCAGTGCAGGGAACCCTGCCTTGCCCACGCATAAAACCCTGTTTACTGCGCCCCAAACCAGCTACACCCTCGCCGAGGGACAAAACAGCCTAGACGTGCGCCTGACTGCGCCTGCCGCCAATGGCGTAGAGGTCAGCAAAATCTACACATTTACCCGTGGCAGCTATCTAGTTCAGGTGCGCTATGAGCTGAATAACCGTGGCACGATTCCCCTTGCCGCCTCGGCGTACTTCCGCCTGTTGCGTGACGGCAAAGCCCCAGAAGGCGAAAGCCGGATGGCCTACACCTTCACTGGCCCTGCGGTTTACACCGAAAACAGCAAGTTCCAAAAAATCAAATTTGAAGATTTGGACAAAGGTAAAGCTGAATACGCGCGTGCAGCGGATAATGGCTGGATTGCCATGTTGCAGCACTATTTTGTCTCCGCGTGGATTCTCAAAACCACCGATGGCAAGACCGTCTGCCAGTCTGCCGAAGGGTGCCGTTTTGAAATGAAGCCGGTCGCTGATGGCCTGTATTCTGCCGGCACCGTCGTTGACCTGCCTGCCATTGCCCCCAACACCACCTACACCCTCACCATGCCCTTGTTTGTAGGGCCGCAAGACACCCACACGATGGAAGCCACCGCCCCAGGTCTGGTGCTGACCAAAGACTATGGCTGGGTCACGGTGATTGCCACCCCCCTGTTCTGGCTGCTAGAAAAACTGCACGCCATGGTAAACAACTGGGGCTGGGCGATTGTGTTGCTGACCGTGCTGATTAAGGCCGCGTTCTACCCCTTGTCGGCGGCCAGCTACCGTTCTATGGGCAAAATGAAAGCCCTCGCCCCCCGCTTGGAGCGGCTCAAAGCCCAGCACGGCGATGACCGCATGAAGTTCCAGCAAGCAGTGATGGAAATGTATAAGACCGAAAAGGTCAATCCACTGGGCGGTTGCTTGCCTGTGGTTATCCAAATCCCCGTGTTTATTGGGCTGTATTGGGCACTGCTGGCCTCGGTCGAGCTGCGCCAAGCCCCTTGGCTCGGCTGGATTCATGACCTTACCCGTCCTGATCCCTACTACATCTTGCCCGCCATCATGGCCATCACCATGTTTGCCCAAACCTTCCTGAATCCCCCGCCTACCGACCCGATTCAGGCCAAGATGATGAAAATCATGCCGGTTATTTTCTCGGTCATGTTCTTCTTCTTCCCCGCCGGTTTGGTGCTGTACTGGGTGGTGAACAACATCCTGTCGATTAGCCAGCAGTGGTACGTCACTAAACAGATTGAACGGCAAGAAGCGGCTAAAAAAGCCTAATCCACGCTGCCCCCTGTGCAACGCCCGACCCCCTGACTAGGGTCGGGCGTTTGTCTTTGTCCCTCCCCCACAGAGCCTGCCATGACCGCACCCGCCACGCCCCCCACCATTGCCGCCATCGCCACTGCCCCAGGACGCGGCGGCGTAGGGGTGATTCGCCTTTCTGGCCACCAGCTCCTGCCGCTGGCGCACGCCCTGACCGGCGGCAAGCCCCCCAAACCGCGCTATGCCCACCACACCGATTTTGTCGATGACCAAGGCCAGCCTATCGACAACGGCTTGCTGCTGTACTTCCCCGCACCGCACTCGTTTACCGGCGAAGAGGTCCTAGAGCTACAAGGGCACGGCGGCCCCGTGGTGATGCGGATGTTGCTGGCACGCTGTGTGGCCTTGGGGGCACGCTTGGCGGAGCCCGGCGAATTCACCCGCCGCGCCTTTCTCAATGGCAAGCTCGACTTGGCGCAAGCCGAAAGCATCGCCGACCTGATTGATGCCGCCAGCGACACCGCCGCCCGCTCGGCCATGAAATCCCTGCAGGGCGTGTTTTCTGACCGGATTCACAGCTTGGTCGAAGCCCTTATCCACCTGCGGATGCTGACCGAAGCCACGCTCGACTTCCCTGAAGAAGACATCGACTTCCTAGAAGCTGCCGATGCCGCAGGGCAATTGGCGCTTATTCGCCAGCAACTGGCCGAGGTGCTGAACACCGCCCGCCAAGGGGCGTTGCTCCGAGAAGGGATGCACGTCGTGCTGGTGGGGCAGCCCAACGTTGGTAAATCCAGCCTGATGAATGCCTTGGCGGGCGACAACATCGCCATCGTCACCGACATTGCTGGCACAACCCGCGACACGGTGCGAGAAGAGGTGCTGATTGACGGCGTGCCGATGCACGTTATCGACACGGCAGGGCTGCGAGAAACCGAGGATGTAGTCGAGCAAATGGGTATTGAACGGACGTGGGCGGCGATTCAGCGGGCGGATTTGGTGCTGCTGCTGCTGGATGCACGCCAAGGCCTGACCCCCGCCGACCATACGATTTTGGCGCAGCTCCCGCCCCATCTGCCGCGTCTTGTTGTGGATAACAAAATTGACCTTGCCGACTTGCCTGCAGGACAGGTCGAACACGCGGGGGAAACACGGGTTCGACTGTCGGCCAAATCCGGCGAGGGCTTGGCGGCACTCCGCACCGCACTGCTGGCGCATGTGGGGTGGCAGGGCGGCGGGGAAGGGGTGTTTTTGGCGCGAGAACGGCATGTCGATGCCCTGCGCCGCGCCGATGCCCTGCTCGAAAGCACCGCGATTGACCCTGCTCACCTCGACCTCTTCGCCGAGCACCTGCGCCTTGCCCAGCAGGCCTTGGGCGAAATCACAGGGGAATTTACGGCGGATGATTTGCTGGGCGTGATTTTTAGCCGGTTTTGTATTGGTAAGTAAGCCGCACGCCCGTGGGCGGGATTTAGCCGAATTTGGCTTCAAACTCTGCAATCGGCAACGGCCGGCTAAATAAATAGCCTTGGTAGGCGTGGCAGCCTTGCGCCGCCAAGCAATCGCGCTGGGCTTGGGTTTCCACCCCCTCGGCAATCACCTTAAGCCCAAGGCTTTCGGCCAGCGCGATAATGGTGCGCGAGATCGCGGCATCGTTGGGGTCGGTCAGCAGGTCACGGACAAAGGACTGGTCAATTTTGAGCTGATCCAACGGCAAACGCTTGAGGTAAGACAGCGAGGAATAGCCCGTACCAAAATCATCCAGCGAAAATCCTAGCCCACGCAGCTTCAGGGCGCTCATCTTGGCGATAATGTCCTCTGCATCCTCCAGCAGCAGGCTTTCCGTCAGCTCAAGCTTCAGCAAACTCGGGTTGATGCCGGTGCGATCTAGCACCTGCAAGACTTGATCCAAAAAATCCCGATGACGGAACTGACGCGCACTGACGTTAACCGCAATGGACAAGTCACAGCGGGTGGGATGAGAGGCCCAGACCTGTAGCTGCTGGCAAGCGGCCTCTAGCACAAACAGCCCCAGCGGTAAAATTAGCCCTGTTTCTTCTGCCAGCGGAATAAATTCCGCCGGTGAAACGAGACCCCGTGTAGGGTGCAGCCAGCGCACCAAGGCCTCGACCCCCGTCAGCTGCCCCTCACGCCCCACTTGGGGCTGGTAATACAGCACAAATTGGGACTCTTGCACCCCTTGGCGCAAATCAATCTCAAGCGTTGCCCGCGCTGACACCACAGCCTGCATATCGGGGTCAAAGAAACGTAGGGTATTGCGCCCCGCAGTTTTGGCCTGATACATGGCAATATCCGCCCGCTTCAGAAGCTCATCCACACTCTCTTGGTGACCGCAAAACAAGGCGATGCCCACACTGGCGGTGCTGTGGTATTCGTTATCCGCCAACCAATAGGCTTGGTTCAGCACTTTCAAAATATGCTCACCCACCGTCTCGGCATGCTTCACCGCCTCTAGCGGCACAAGGCTTAAGTCCTCCAGCATCACCACAAACTCATCCCCACCCAGCCGTGCCACGGTATCGCCTTCCCTCACCGCGTCACGCAGGCGCAAGGCCACCTGCTGTAGCAGAGAGTCCCCCATATCGTGCCCAAGGGTGTCGTTTAGGGTTTTAAAGTTGTCGAGGTCAATAAATAGCAACGCCCCCTGCCGATGCGAGCGCGAGCCGGTCGCCAAAGCACGTTGCAAGCGGTCTAGCAGTAGGCGGCGGTTGGGAAGCTGAGTCAGTGAATCGTAAAACGCGAGGTATTGAATTTCTTCTTCTGCGGCTTTGCGCGACGAAATATCCATGAGTGTGCCGACGTAATGCGTGACCTGCCCTGTCGAGCCTTTCACTGCCGTGACGGTCAGCCACTCGGGGTAAATTTCGCCATTACGGCGTTGGTTCCACACCTCACCCTGCCATGACCCCGTTGCGTGGATGGTCTGCCACATGGCCTCGTAAAAACGGGCATCTTGGCGGCCAGATTTAAGACGGCTGGGGGTGTGGCCTATCACTTCTTCGGCGGTATAGCCGGTGATTTCGGTAAACGCACGGTTGACCCGCAAAATCAGGTGCTGGGCATCGGTAATCACCATACCCTCTTGGGATTCAAATGCCGTGGCCGCGACCCGTAAATCGGCCTCGGTTTTTTTCATCTCGCGCAGATACAGCACCATCGTGGAGGTAGACACAATCAACATGCTGCCCGCCATGGCCAATAACACAAACAGCCAATACCGCTCACTCCTGAGCCGCACCAGCTCGGTTAAGGGGCGAGGCACATACACCGTCATGGCACTTTCGGACAGCATCTTGGCGGCTAAGACACTAGGGAGGGCATCGTCATCAATCCTCACCGCATCAGGAAAGCGCGACTCCCCAAGCGAGGTCACATGCAAAGGCTGGAGGGCTTTGCGGCGGTATTGCTGCCATTTTTTAGCCTCGGTCATGGCGGACAAGGCCATGGTGGCATTGGGCAGAGCCCGGAACTCCCAGCTAGGACGCGAGGAAACAACAATTACGCCATTTACGTCGGCCAAAAAGGCTTTTTCGGGATTAGTCCAGTAGGCAAAATTAGAAATATTGCGCTTCACCACCGCTATTCCAAAGAACCGCCCATTCTCCATAATGGGATGGGAGTAAAACAAGCCAGGGATGCCGCTGGTACGCCCAACGGCGTACTGATAACCAGGGTAGCCGACGCGAGCTTGGCGGAAATAATCACGGTCGGCGTAATTTTCACCGACAAAGCTATTGGAGGTATCCGCATTGCTGCTGGCAATGCAATCCCCTGCGGTGTTAACGATAAACACTTCATCGGTATTCAAGTGGGTCGCATAGATGGCCAACTCGGCATTCAGCCCATTTAGCTGAGCGTCGCGTAACCACAGTGCCCGTAACCGAGGCGGGGGCAGTGGAGAAGGCGTGGCTGACGGACCAAACCGGCGCAACGCGGCTAAAACAGCCTCTTCCTTAGAAACCACCAGCGCGATGCCCTTGAGGAGCTGTAGATTTTTCGAGACGTTATCGGCGATGTCAGTGGCTTTTTGGTTGGCGGTGTCCAGCTCTTGCTGATAGACATTGTCGGTCAGGTGGCCGTAGTAATAATCCGCCCCCAGCCACGCTATGCCTACCCAGCCCAACACCAATACCATCATCCATTTAGACGACTGCTTGAGCGAGAAAAAATTGGGCTTGCCGATATAGGTTGCCACGACCGTGACCACGGCAATCAGGCTGGTGGCCGTCAACACAATCGCAGCCAGAAAATTAGGTGAAACACCGACATCCGCTGTGGCAGCCCCATCACCCCGCACAAAGTAGGCAGCAGCCATCGCGGTGTAATGCATCCCTGACACTGCCAATCCCAGCACCAAAGCACTCACCGGTGTCGCCCAGCGTTCCCAGCCATGCTGCCACACTTGCACGCGGAATTTAATCCACAACGCTAAAATCGCCAGCCCGACGGCTACCCCAATCGACAGCAAAAACAGCTTCCAGTCGTAGCGGATAAAGCCATTGAGCTGCATAGCCGCCATACCGGAATAGTGCATCGCGCCAATGCCGGCACCAATCAGCACCCCACCCAACACAAGGCGGCGGCGGGACAAGGTAGGGCGGCTAATCGTGGTCAGTGCCAGCACACTGGCCAGCACCCCTGGCACCGTAGAAAGTAGGGTGGTGAGCGGGCTGTAGCCGGTGACACACGGCAAGCTAAACGCCAACATCCCCACAAAGTGCATAGCCCAGATGCCCATCCCCAAACACAAGCTACCCACTCCCAGCCACACAGGCCGCGAATGGGGAATTTTACGCCGTGCGACCAGTTGCGACACCAACAACGCCGCATAGGCTGCCAGCACGGCCACTAAAATGGACAAGCCCACCAGCAAAAGGTCGTAGTTGCCCGCATACAGCACACTGTCTTGGGGTGGGGCAATAAACAGGGAGGAAAAATCCAGCATAAAAATTTAAGCCATCGTTTAAAGATGTAGACACGCCGTCGCTATCCCAGCAGGCAATGTTGCCATGTTACCGCTAAATGCCCAGTCAGAAGAAAAAACAATGGTATACCAACATCCATCCAAAGGGCATAAAACCGCATAAATTAGTACCGAAAGCGGCTCTTATTTCCTGCCGCAGCAGGGTAGGATGCCATATTGCCGCGTGGAGATTCTTAACAGTCCGTGGCGCAGCGCATAAAAGCGTCATTGCGCGGTAACAATCCCGTTAGATTTGTTGCACTGCAACTAAAACTTGATTATAAGAACGAGCGTTTACCCAAAAACGGCCACGCAGTAAAAATAGGGCAGTACGCCCAAGACACGGCACAACAGACCAGCAAAATGCGTCTTAAACGGCTCCCTCATGGCCATTTAAGACGCATTTTAACGCCTACTTTTTCTTTCTCTATTTTTTCAACTTCACGAGGTTTACTCCCATGCAAATTGCCATTCCCGCAGAGCGGACGGCAGGCGAAACACGGGTCGCAGCCACACCCGATACGGTGAAAAAGCTGATTGCCCAAGGCCACACGGTCACCATCGAATCCGGTGCCGGCACCCATGCAGCTCAGCCCGATGCGGCCTATACCGCCATCGGGGCGAGCATTGCCACCGACCGCGCCGCCCTGCTTAGCCAAGCTGACATCATCTTGGTGGTGCGTGCCCTTGAAGCCGCCGATGTCGCGCAGCTCAAAGCCAATGCCGTACTGATTGGGATGTTGGCGGTTCACCAAAATCCTACGCTGGCGCAACTGGCCGAAAAACACGTCAGTGCTTTTGCCATGGAGCTACTGCCCCGCACCACACGGGCACAGAGCATGGATGTACTGTCTAGCCAAAACAACATTGCGGGTTACCGCGCCGTGTTATTGGCAACCCACTACTACCCTCACTTTATGCCCATGCTAATGACTGCAGCGGGCACGGTCAAAGCGGCCAAGGTGCTGATTTTGGGGGCTGGGGTTGCCGGCTTGCAGGCCGTCGCCACCGCTCGCCGCTTGGGTGCGGTGGTCGAGGCCTTTGATGTGCGCGTCGCCACCAAAGAGCAGGTCGAGTCGCTGGGCGGTAAGTTTGTTGAAGTGCCGATGACCGACGAAGAAAAGGCCGCCAATAACGGGGTCTACGCCCAAGAAATGTCTGACGACTACAAACGCCGTCAAAGCGAACTCCTGAGCAAGCACGCCAAGGCAGCGGACATTATCATCACCACCGCACTGATTCCGGGCAAAAAAGCCCCCACCCTGCTGGCCGCCGACATTGTTGCGGATATGAAACCAGGTAGCGTGATTGTGGATATCGCCGCAGAGTCCGGCGGCAACTGCCCGCTGACCCGCGCCGGTGAAGCCATCGTCACCGAAAACGGCGTGACCGTTGTCGGCCTGACCAATCTGCCAGGGATGGTAGCCGCTGATGCGTCTAGCCTCTACGCCAAAAACCTGCTGACCTTCTTGGGGCTGATGCTGACTGCCGAAGGCTTAAAGCTCGACCTCGAAGACGACCTGCTGGCCGCCACGCTGGTCACCCACCAAGGCACATTGCGCTACGCCCAATAACCCTGCCAGCGGTGCTTTCCCCGCTGGGTACTCTCTCAAAATAAAAGGATGAAATAATGGTTGATCCATTTATCGCCAGTTTGACGGTGTTTGTGCTGGCCGTGTTTGTTGGCTACCACGTTGTTTGGAACGTCACCCCTGCGCTACACACCCCTTTAATGGCGGTCACCAACGCCATTTCCGGCATCATCGTCGTCGGCGCAATGCTACAAGTGGTTGACATCAATGGCGACACCCTCACCCTCACCTCGGTATTGGGTGCGGTCGGGATTTTCTTGGCCAGCATCAACATCTTTGGTGGCTTCCTTGTGACCCAGCGGATGCTGGACATGTTTAAGAAGAAGAAATAAGGAGACCGCCATGCAAAATGTATCTGCTTTGCTTTACCTCGTTTCGGCGGTGCTGTTTATTCTGTCGCTCAAAGGGCTGTCCTCGCCCGCCACGTCTCGCCGAGGCAACACTTACGGCATGGTCGGCATGGGCATTGCCGTTGCCACCACCTTCTTGGTGATGGATAAGCCGGTACTGTTACTGATTGTTGGTGCGATGGTGGCAGGGGCGGCGATTGGGGCCTTCAAAGCCAAAACCGTCGAAATGACCCATATGCCCGAACTGGTTGCAGCCATGCACTCGCTGGTGGGGTTGTCGGCGGTGTTGATTGCCGTCGCGGCGATTTTCCACACAGGGGTCGAACACACCCCCGTGCAGAAGGTCGAGTTGTTTATCGGCGCGTTTATTGGGGCGATTACCTTTACCGCTTCGGTGATTGCTTACGGCAAGCTGTCGGGCAAATTTGGGGCGAAGCCGGTCAACTTTAACGGTCAGCATCTGCTGAACTTGGTCTTGGCCTTGGCGATGGTGGGCTTTGGCGGGGCGTACTTTATGACCGATAGCCATGCAGCCTTCTTGCTGATGGTGGCCATGGCCTTGGTTTTGGGGGTCACGCTGATTATCCCGATTGGGGGCGCAGATATGCCGGTTGTGGTGTCCATGCTCAACAGCTACTCCGGCTGGGCGGCAGCGGGCATTGGCTTTACGCTCAACAACCCTGTGCTGATTATTGCAGGGGCGTGCGTTGGGGCTTCTGGGGCGATTCTGTCCTACATCATGTGTAAAGCCATGAACCGCTCGATTATCTCGGTGCTGTTAGGGGGCTTTGGCGCAGAAGTCGCGGCGGGTGGCGCAGTGGATAGCGGGCCTAAAAACTACAAGTCCGGCTCGGCAGAAGATGCGGCGTTTATGATGGCCAACGCCAGCAGCGTGGTGATTGTGCCCGGCTATGGCTTGGCAGTTTCGCGTGCGCAACACGCCCTGCAAGAGTTTGCCGAGCTGCTGCACGAGCAAGGCGTGGAAGTCCGCTATGCGATTCATCCTGTGGCAGGGCGGATGCCAGGGCATATGAACGTGCTGCTGGCCGAAGCTGAAGTCCCCTACGACCATGTGCTGGAAATGGAAGAGATTAACTCGGACTTTTCTAACACGGACGTGGTGTTGGTGATTGGCGCGAACGATGTGGTGAACCCTGCCGCACTCAAAGACAAAGCCAGCCCCATCTACGGGATGCCGATTTTGGAAGCCCACAAGGCACGCACCATTATCGTGGTCAAACGCTCGATGAGCGTGGGCTACGCCGGCTTGGACAACGAACTGTTCTACATGGACAAGACCATGATGGTGTTCGGCGATGCCAAGAAGGTGGTAGAGGACTTGATTAAGGGTATCCTGCACTAAGAACCTGTTTACGGTCGGCGAGACGCAGGTAATCCTGCGCTTGCTAGGTCGTAACACGGTCATAAACGCCCCGTGTGGCTTGCGCTGCACGGGGCGTTTATGCGTACAAAACCCCGCCGCAGCGGGGTTTTGTGGTGTTGCAACCTCACCTTGAAAAAGGTTCTTACATCATGTGCTGACCACCGTTAATCGACACATCGGCACCGGTCATAAAGCCAGACACCTCGGATGCCAGATACACCACCAAGCCCGCGATTTCTTCGGGCTGACCCAAACGCCCCACAGGGATTTGGGCGATGATTTTGGCGCGGACTTCTTCAGGGACAGCCATCACCATCTCGGTACCGATATAGCCTGGGGAAACGGTGTTAACCGTTACACCCTTCTTGGCGACTTCTTGTGCCAAGGCCATAGTAAAGCCGTGCATCCCTGCTTTGGCAGCGGAGTAGTTGGTTTGGCCAAACTGGCCTTTTTGCCCGTTGATGGACGAAATGTTAATCACCCGCCCCCAGCCGCGTCCGACCATGCCATCGACAATGGGTTTGCACATATTGAACAGCGAATCCAGATTGGTGTGCATCACCATATCCCAGTCGGTCTTGGTCATTTTTTTAAACGTACCATCACGGGTAATGCCCGCGTTATTGACCAAAACATCGACAGGGCCGATTTCTGCCTCAATCCGTGCTACCAGCGCACTGCATGCATCGGTATCGGCCACATTGCACTCAAACGCATGGAAGGCATAGCCTGCCGCCGCTTGGTCTGCCAGCCATTGCGCCTCGCGCCCTGCTTTGCTAAACGTGGTCACGACCGTCATGCCGGCATCTGCCAGCGCACGGCAAATCGCCACCCCAATACCGCCCATCCCACCTGTTACCAACGCTACTTTTTTGGTCATTTTTCTCTCTCCATCTTAGGGTTTGTCTTGCATCAGGGTCTTTGCCCTTGCCTTTTGGTTATAACACTAAAACTTTTCAGGCGGGTGACATGTTGTTATGCGTTGCAACATAAATCCCATCAAAACCTATCAAGCCATCGCCCCCAAAACCGCAAACCATCTGGCTTTATCGAGATTTGATGCAATGCACGATATTTCTCCTGCAGCCTAGGCTGCCCAGCGGTTTGAGCCAGCCCAGCACAAGGCTATAATCCCCGCTATCCCTCCCATTCGTGACATGTAAGGACAACCCGCCATGCGTCACTCCCTTTACCAGCGCGACATTCTTTCGATTGCCGAGCTTACCCGCGAAGAAATGGAAGCCGTGATTGCCACGGCTGCCCAGCTCAAAGCGCGTCCCCGCAACGATTTACTGAAAGACAAGGTCATCGCCAGCTGCTTCTTTGAAGCCTCTACCCGCACCCGCTTATCATTTGAAACCGCCGTCCAGCGGCTGGGCGGCACGGTGATTGGCTTTGCAGACAGTGCCAATACCTCGCTGGGCAAAAAAGGGGAGACGCTGGCCGACTCCATCAAAATCATTTCGTCTTACGCCGATGCCGTGGTGATGCGCCACCCGCAAGAAGGCGCGGCACGGCTGGCTTCGGAGTTCTCTCGCGTGCCGGTGATTAACGGCGGCGATGGCTCTAACCAGCACCCCACCCAAACCTTGCTCGACCTGTTCACCATCCACGAAACCCAAGGGCTGCTTGATGGGCTGACACTGGCTTTTGTCGGCGATTTGAAATACGGCCGCACGGTGCATTCACTGGCGCAGGCTTTGTCGCTGTTTAACTGCCGCCTGTATTTTGTCTCGCCCGAAGCCTTGGCCATGCCAGACTATATTTGCGAAGAATTGGACGACCGTGGCATTCAGTACGAGCTGGTCGCCAACCTAGAAGAAGTCGTGCCAGAGCTGGATATTCTCTACATGACACGGGTGCAAAAAGAACGGTTCGACGAAACAGAATTCCAGCACATGAAGGCACGCTACAAGCTAGAAGCCGAGATGCTGACCCACGCCCGCCCCACCCTCAAAGTGCTGCATCCCTTGCCGCGTGTCGATGAAATTGCGCTGGATGTAGACAGCACCCCCTACGCCTATTATTTCCAGCAAGCCGAAAATGGAGTCTATGCCCGCCAAGCCCTGCTGGCGCGTGTACTGAACCCGACCCTCTAGGATGGATGCCATGGATTACACCCTCAAAGTAGAAGCCCTTAAAAGCGGCACGGTGATTGACCATATCCCCGCCGGCCAAGGGCGGCGCGTGCTCAAGCTGTTTCGGCTGTCTGAAAGCGGCGAGCGCATTTATATCGGCTTTAACCTGCCCAGCCAGCGCATCGGCTGCAAAGACCTGATTAAGGTCGCCAATATCCAGCTCACCCCTGAAGAAGCCAACCAACTGGCCTTGTTTGCCCCCTGCGCCACGGTCAATGTGATTCAGGATTTTCAGATTGCCAAAAAATATCAGCTCGGACTGCCAGAGGTGGTCACGGGGATGCTGAATTGCCCCAACACCAACTGCATCACACATAACGAGCCCGTGACCAGCCAGTTTCGGGTCAGCCAGCGCAGCGGCGAGGTGCGGCTCAAATGCAAATATTGCGAAAAAACCTTTGCCCGCGATACGTTCGAGCAGCTGAAGTAAAGCCGCGCTGCCCTCGGCAGGGTAAGCGTAAAAAAGAGGAGGGTGCATGGGGAGAATATCCCCTATGCACCCTCCTCTTACTGTTTCACCAAGCCTTATTGGACAAACCCATCACAGCTTGAGTTTCCCCTTATCCCAAGCAGACTTATGCCACGCACAGCGTCACGGGTGTGCCGAGCTGGGTGAAGCGATTTAGCAATGCGGCACGCACCTGCAACGCTGCCACCTGTCGGTCAAAATCTCGCGCCATCACGCGCTCACCACCCTGCTTGAAGCAACACATCTTGGTTTCCACCAAGCTCCGTCGGCATTTTCTTTCCAAGGCCGCCCGTTTTTACCAAGTGTGCGGAAAGCCCCGTCCTTGAGGGCGGGGAAATTTCAGTGCCGACGCTATCCAGCGTAGTCGACTGATAGAGCACCATCCGCTTGATGGTGCCGAAGGTCGCTCCAGCATACTCGGTGCACGCACCGCACGCATCGCCCCAGAACACCATCTCAATAACCCCGTACAGACTGTTTTCGATCGCCCAATGGCGCAGGGGGTTACCAAGGCGAAATTCGGAAAAAAAGCGGCGAAGGCGACAAGATTGTTGAAATAACCTTCTCTCGCCATCCCCTTATTATTGCGCATCAACACAGCAAACAAACCCCAACCACCGCCAAGGAGCACAGCCATGAGCAACACCGAACTCGCCCGCTACCAGGACCTGATCGACAACCCGACCCCACGCTGCCCCTGCATCCTAGTGCTGGACACCTCCGGCAGTATGGATGGCGACCCCATCCATGCCCTGAATGACGGCGTGCACACCTTCATCAAAGCGGTGCAGCGTGATGAAACCGCCCGTTATGCCGTAGAGGTCAGCGTTATTACCTTCGGCGGCAACGTGCAGGAAGTTTCCCCGATGACGCCGGTACATCAGATCGAACAGATCGCACCGCTCCAAGCCTCAGGCAGCACCCCGATGGGTGAAGCGGTTGCGCGTGCCCTGCAACGACTGGAGCTGCGGAAACAGGAATACAAGCAAACGGGAACCAGCTACTACCAGCCGTGGATTGTGATCATGAGCGATGGCTCGCCGACCGACAGCTGGCAGGGCGCAGCGCAACAAACCAGCAGCGCTGAAAACCAAGGAAAACTGGTAGTCATGCCCATTGCTGTCGGGGATGGCGCCGATCTGACCACCCTGTCGGCGTTCAGCGGCAAGCGCGGTGCCAAGCAGCTCAAGGGCTTGCAGTTCGATGCTTTCTTCGAATGGTTGTCGGCCAGCATGAGTCGGGTTAGTGCCAGCACGCCGGGGATGAAAGTGAGCCTGCCGCCCGCCACCGGCTGGGATGAAATCTGACCCTTTGTGGCGAGCCCCCAAAGCACCACCCCCCACCCGCTGCTTTACCCTTTCAGCCACAAGGAGACCGCACCATGGACATCACCTGTATTTATGACCAGAACCGTCAGCCGCAAATGCTCGGCCAGCGCCTTGGCGGCGGCGGCGAGGGGGAGGTTTACCGGCTTCAGCAACGTCCTGACCTGGCGGTCAAGGTCTATCACGCCGACAAACTGGCCACGCAAGGCAAGGTGTTGCGCGAAAAAATTGATGCCCAAATTGCGCTTTACCACGCCAATGCCGACTTGCGGAATTTGCCGCTGGCTTGGCCGCGTCTGGCGGTATTCAACGAAAAGGACGAATGGATCGGCTACGCAATGAAAGCTGTGCAAGGCATTCCCATGTCTAGTCTGGCGCATCCGATTCAGCAGCGGGAAAAACTGCCCAGCCTGACGCGTCGTGGCATCGTGCGCCGACTGCGACCCCTGCTCGACTGCATCAGCACGCTGCACCGGCACGGCGTATTCATTGGTGACATCAACCTCAACAATTTCCTGATTGAACCCGCTTGCGAAAATAACGTCTGGTTTATTGACTGCGACAGCATGCAGGTGCGCGGTGCCAATGGCCGGTTACACCCTTGTCTGGTTGGCGTGGGTGAATTCACGGCGCCCGAACACCAAGGGGTGGAATTTGCCAAGGCGGTGCGTAATGCCGAAAGCGATGGTTATTCACTCGCCGTTCTGATTTTCAAGTGTTTCATGCATGGACGACATCCCTTTGACCAAGTGGGCGGCGACGCGCCGGAACGCAATATGAAAAAAGGGCATTTTCCCTATGGCAAGAACGGCATTCGTCCGGGCAGCGACGGCAGCGTGCCGCAAGGTCCGTGGTACTCGCAATGGAGCTGGTTGAGTTACAACCTCAAAGATGCCTTTATCCAGACCTTTGTCGAAGGCGGCCAGCAGCCGCAAAACCGAACCGGCGTGGCGCAATGGCAGAAGCTGCTCAAGGAATACGATTACTCCATCACGCATGGCAAAGGCGGTCTATGCGATGAACTGCGCCCGCCTCACCCCAAGCCCCAGGGTAGCGTATCCCGAGTCAGCATCAGCCAGACCCGCGTAGCCTGAGAACCTGTTCAAAGTCTAGTGAACGACGGGGCAGCCAAGGCGAAATCAACCCAAAAACCCCGTTGGGACTGAATCCATCCGCATTTTTTGGGGCATTTGAACGCAGGATCACCCGAGTCTCGCAGACTTTGAACACGTTCTGGGCACCCATCCTCATTCCCGTTCACACCAAGGAGAACCACATGCCACAACGTCTACGCCGCACCCGTCGCAAACCCACCCGTCGCGAACCCACCAGCATGGTGCTCGCCCGCCGCCAGAAACAGCACGCCGCCATCGTGCCCGCGCAGCCCGAACCGGCCATCATGGCCGACTGGCGCGGCAGTGCCGCCACGCTGGTGGGCGCATCCCACCTGCGGCATGCCCCGCCCATTCCTTGCCAAGATGCGGCCGACTTCGGTATCGGCAACAAACCCGTACTGCTTGTCGCCGATGGTGCCGGCAGCGCCAAACGCTCCCACTACGGCGCACAAGCCGTGGTCGAAGGTATCAAGCGCCTGATCGCCACCCTTGCCAACGACTACGCCAACCTGCTCGACCCCGTCTCCCCACCCGACCCCGCCCAAGTGCACAAAATGGCACTGCTTCCGGTCAAGCACGCACTGGGCATCCTGCAGGATCTCGCTCGGCGCGAAGACCATCCCGTTAGCCATTACCGCAGCACCTTGATTCTGGCCATCGGCGGGCGCAGCCGCTGGCTCTGGCTACGCATCGGCGACGGTGCACTGGTCGTACAGCGTCACGGCCAGTTGGAAATGATCGGCGAAGCAGGCAAAGGCGAATTCGCCAACCACACTCACTTTGTGGACGAAACCCTCCATCCCGATCAAGTGCAATACGGCGTGCTCGACAGCGCAGGCCTGAGCGGCATCGCCGCCATGAGTGACGGTGCCGCTGAACGACTGGTACACCTAGGAAGCGGGCAGGTCGCTGGGCAAATGGCGAGCTTTATGGCGCAAGCCCGCAGCGGCGAACTCACCCCCCTAGTCTTGCATCGCTTCTTTGCCGATGAGGAAGTCTGGTGTCGCACCACCGGCGACGACCGCGCATTGGCGGTGCTGGCCTGTCAGGAACAAATGCCAGTATTGCTTTAAGCAAGCTGTTTACGCGCCGCGAAACACGGGCATCTTGGATTGAAATTCGGAAAAAACTGCGTGTGGATTCAGTTCCAACGGTACTTTTTTCCGAATTTCGCCTTGACTGACCCTTCGTTCGTGAGACTTTGAACGGGTTCTAAGCGTGTGCAGTCTAGGCCGCGCTGGAAGCTGTTTAACCGTCTTTCCTTGGATCAGGGAATAGACAAGCTTGCCTTTCTCCTCCCTTGCCGCTACGTCGGCATCATTCGTTCACGGCTTCGGTGTTGCCTTGCTCGGCTCTGGCAGGTTTCCCACGGCGCGATGTCTTGTTTGCCCTTTTCAATCCCCCAAGGAGAAACCTCTATGTCCGTGTCCGTTATGGCACTCACTGCCCCCAACACGCTGCGCACGCCGCTGCGGAAGCCCTTGAATGTTCTGGTCACTGGTGCAGCAGGGTCGGGGAAAACCAGCACGATTGATGCCTTGTTCAAGGCTCGCGACGGACAGATCTGCCTAAAGACATTTTCGGCTTCATCTGGCATGACACGCTATGACTTCGGCGGACTGGTGGTCTGGGAATGCCCAGGACTGGGAGGGGATGAGGCAAACGAGGCACACAATGTTCACGTTCTGCGCCAGCTGCTCGGCGAACACGATAAAGACGGATGTCCCTTGATTGACTTGGTACTGCTACTGGTGGATGCCTCTCGGCGCGATCTGGGAACGACGTTTGACCTGCTGAATCAGGTGCTAATACCCAGCTTCGAGGCGTGCGAGCATCGCTTGGTTGTGGCGCTGAATCAGGCGGATATGGCTATGAAAGGCCGGCATTGGGATTTCGATGCGTGCATGCCTTTGCCACCTTTGCGCGAATTCTTGGATGAAAAAGCCGCATCGCTGGCTCGTCGCCTACACGAAAACACGGGGCTGCACTGTGCGCCGATTTATTACTCGGCCGGCTTTGGCGGGGAAGGGGAGAGGCAGAGCCCGTACAACCTGCAGCAATTGCTGTGGACGCTGGTGCAGCAAACGCCGCCCGAACACCGGACGCTGTATAAGGCCGCCCTTTCCGATGTGGCAGAAAACTGGAAAAGCGGCGAATTGCACGAGCAGGCGATTCAGTCGCTGAACCAAGCGTTGTCCGAATCGTTGCCGGCAGCGCAAACATATGCCGAGGTGTCGCAACAGGACGAGGAGAGCACGCCTAACTCGGGTGAAGGCGAAACTCCGATGCAGGAGGCAGGCTGGTTCGCGGGGCTGAGAGCCTTTTTTGCCGGCTGGTTTGCCAAGCCCGCGCCTGTTCGGCGCGTACGCTGAGTCCGACAAGATTGTGATATTCAGCGCAGGACGCAATCGCGGCATCATGCATTCATTCCAAAACCAAGAAGGAGCAAGTCCATGATTCTGCTGTAGACATTGCCCGATGCGCCACACGACAGCTTGCTAGGTCAACACAAAAAATCATTCATTTCCCAGGAGAAACACATGACGACCACCCCTTCTTTCACCACCACCAGCGGCGACATTTTCGAGGCGCTGGGCAAAGATATCGCCCATGCGCCCATCAGCGAATCAGATCGCGTAACCATGCTGCGCAATTTGCAAAACCTCCGCAATCAGAAAATCAACCTGCTGATTACCGGCGCAACTGGTGTGGGCAAGAGCAGCACGATTAACGCCCTGTTTGAAACGGAAGTCGCCAAGGTTGGAACCAGCCCAAATCCCGAAACGATGGACATTTCCAAGTACGAACTTGGCAATCTGGTGATTTGGGATAGCCCAGGATTGGGGGATGGCAAGGAAGCGGACACCCGTCATGCTAAGGGCATCATCAGCAAGCTCAACGAGGTGGACAGCAAGCAAGCACCGCTGATTGATGTGGTACTGGTGCTGGTGGAAGCCGGCAGCCGCGACTTGGGAACCACGTTCGAGCTGATAAACAACATCATCATTCCGAATCTCGGACCCAACACCGACCGCCTGATTGTAGCCTTGAACCAGGCCGACCAAGCGATGAAGGGGCGTAACTGGGACCGGCAGCACAATAAGCCCATGCCGGCCTTGTGCGAGTTCCTCGATACGCAAATTGCTTCCGTGGCGCGACGTATCAAGGAAAGCACTGGGGTGGGGGTGACACCGATGTATTTCTCGGCGGGCTATAAAGATGCTCAAGAAAACCAGAAGCCCTACAACCTGTCCAAACTGCTGTACCACATCGTGAAACACACGCCGAGCGAGAAACGGGTGGCCTATGTAGACACGATTTCGCGCGATCCTGAAATGTGGAAATGCGACGACAAAGTGAAGGAATACACCAAGGAAGTCCAAGCCACGCTGTGGGAATCCGTCACCAGCGCCGCCAGCAAGGGTGCCAGTATCGGGCGTGATATTGGCCGAGTTTTTGGCGGTGTGGGAGAAACCATTGGTGCCGCAGTTGGTGGGTTTGTGGGTGGCGTGTGCGGGGCGATTGGCAGTCTTTTTGGCTGGTAAGTACCCTGCTTGAGCGGGCTTTGACCCGCATCCTTGCCCTTATTTTTTCTTTGCTAGGAGTTCTGCATGAGCCAGTACAGTCATTACCGCCTCGACGAAATTACCCAAAAGCTGAACCGCGCTCGGTTTTACCCGCTGGACGTTATGGTGACGGGTGTTACCGGCGCGGGCAAATCCTCCACGCTTAATGCGCTCTTCCAGCGTGAAGTCGCCAATGTGGGCACGGGCTGCGACCCCGAAACCATGGCGGTGAACCATTACCAGATGAACGAGCGCGTGCGGTTGTGGGATACGCCGGGGCTGGGGGACGGACTGGAGCAAGACATCCGCCACCAGAAAGCGCTGATTAATTTGATGGGGCGCACCTACCAGCACAACGATGGCGTTTTTGGCTTGGTTGATCTGGCGTTGATTGTTCTGGATGGCGGAACTCGTGACATGGGCACCACCTACAAGCTGCTCAATGAAACCATCCTGCCACATCTCTCCCCAGATCGGGTCATGGTGGTGATCAACCAAGCGGACATGGGCATGAAAGGGCGGGGCTGGGATTCGGCGCGGCGCACGCCAGACCGCACCTTGTGCACGTTTCTGGATGACAAGGCGCAGTCCATCCAGCAACGGGTGCGGGAAGCAACTGGGCTGTCCATCCGCAAGCCGGTGTATTACTCGGCTGAACATCATTACAACATTCCGGCGTTTTTCGATTTCATCATTGACCACATCCCGGCTGAACGTCGCCGTCTGCACGTCGATGGTCGTCTGGCGGCATGAATTTTCACTGGATAGTGCCAATCCGTCCGGTTAAACGGATTTTTCAATGCGTTGGGATTTTACTACTCGTAAATTTTTATCATGAATCATATTATTCAATGAGATAGAATTATGACTAAATCAATTTCTACAAAGAACTGTGCTTTGCCATGACCCGCCTGAGATGAAACATGCCGAGACGGCGTTATTCCGATAATAATATTGCCGCCCGCAACAGATACGGTGCACAGGGCATGATGGCTCTAACACAACAACCCAAGGAAAACAGAACAATGAATCAA
>ERZ650306.421-NODE-421-length-25985-cov-24.494562_pt1 | contig 25985 bp, 24 predicted proteins | sample MGYA00376242_ERZ650306 | MGnify/ENA primary metagenome ERZ650306 (study PRJEB26733, sample SAMN07839244) | wastewater metagenome | biome: urban; feature: wastewater treatment plant; material: waste water | place: USA: North Carolina | collected 2016-03-31 ... | reverse complement strand
AAGGCTCATTCGAAACATTCAAAAGGATATTGTGATGAAAAAAAATATGAAAACAGCATGGGTTACAGGCGGCAGCAGCGGTATTGGTCTTGAACTGACTAAATACCTACTCAAAGATAACTACCAAGTGTGTATTTTCGCCCACGCGGGGATTGAACAAGCGGTGATTGACTTGCAAAAGCGCTCCCCTGCTGTCTGTGGTTTTGAAGTGGACGTACAAAATGAAAGCAGCATCATTGCAAAATTTGCAGAAGCGGTGACTGCATTTGGTACACCAGATTTGTTGATTAACTCAGCAGGCATTGCAATTGCAAAATCATTTGAAGACATGACTTCTGAAGAATATTTACGACAAATTAATATCAACCTAGTCGGTAGCCGTAATGTAGCCCATGCTGCCTTACCGCATCTCAAGCAAGCGGTTCAACAAGGCAAATCACCAAAACTGGTTTTAGTTGCATCAGCAGCGGGCTTGGTCGGTTGTTATGGTTATACGGGTTACTGCTCATCTAAATTTGGCGTGGTCGGTTTGGCTGAAGTGCTACGTATGGAACTGCGCAGTCAGAAAATTAAAGTTGCCGTGGTTTGCCCGCCAGAAATTGAAACACCGATGGTATTTGACGAACGTAAAAATGGTTCACCAGTCACAGCGGCATTAAAACAACTTGGCGGCAGCCTCCCACTAGAGAAGGCCTGTCAGGAAATTTACAGCGGCATTTTCTCATCCCAATTTATGATTATTCCAAGTACTCAAGCACGTATTCTTGCCAAACTTTCGCGTGTCTTGCCTGACCTTTATCGTAACCAAATCGATAAAAAACTGGATAAAATCATCCGTACTTTACGTGCAAGTTAAGTCACGACTGACTTAGCATGCCAAACCTGAACCCGAGTACATCATTTGTCTATCTAGATAGAATGGTTGCTCGGGTTCAATCATTTGAGGTTCTTCCAGAACAGCAGTGCTCTTGAGCACCGCGCAGAATACTATTCACCATTTGACATGCAATTTTTTGCAAATCTCTATGAATGCAATTCAGTTCAAATATAGGGAAAATCAGACTATAATTATCGCCTAATTTCTTATTTTGCGTATTTTTCTGACACTATGAGCAAACATGATTCATCGCTTTCTAAAGAACAGTTTAATTTACTGAAAGACTTTAAAAAGCAAATCACCAATCCGCATTCGACTGCCATCAAACAGTCTGAGGCCCAAGCTCAAGTTGCTCCGCCCGAGCCAGAAGATGATTTCGCGTTGTTTCAAAAACAAATGCAAGGTGTCCAAAAGATGGAGACCGCGAACATTGCCAAAATAGAAAAAAATCCAAAGAAAAAAATCGATGCGCAAACTTTAGCAAAACGTGCAGCGGCTGAAGGCCCAATGCATACCGATGCAACTGAGCTGTCCGATACTCAAGCGATGCTCAACCCTGTAGCGAGCCAAGCCGCGCTCAGTTATCGCATTGCTACGCTGCAACACAAAGTATTTGAAGATTTAAAAGCGGGGAACATCCGTTGGTTTGAAGCAGTCGACTTGCATGGTTGCACCGTTGAAGAAGCCCGTGTCGCAGTTTTACAAGTCATTCAAATGGCCAAAGATGAAAATCAAAATGTCATTAAAATTGTACACGGCAAAGGTCCAGAAGCCATTTTAAAAACCTATGTGAATGGTTGGCTGCGCCAACACCGCGATGTACTGGCTTTTGTAAGTGCCCCAGAGAAGCAAGGTGGCACAGGTGCAGTTTTAGTGTTGCTAAAACGAAGCGACAAGAACCCAAAGTTTAAACAGTAATCGGATTTTTGTCCAAAATAAGGCATTGGAATAGTTTTCTGCTACAATGCCGTCCTTGTTCAATATCAGTGTAAGTGAACACGTCTTATGTCTATGCAGCAATCCTACGCTAACATCTTAACTGCCGTTGGTGAAGACCTAACCCGTCCAGGTCTCCTCGATACGCCTATGCGTGCTGCTAAAGCTTTTTCGTATTTAACGTCTGGTTATAGCAAAAGCTTAGAAGAAGTGACCAATAATGCGGTGTTCCCATCGGACAACCGTGAAATGGTACTGGTTAAAAATATCGAATTTTATTCACTCTGTGAACACCATTTATTGCCTTTCTATGGTCGCGTACATATTGCGTATTTACCTGAAGGTAATGTACTTGGACTCTCTAAATTTGCACGCATCACAGAAATGTTTGCACGTCGTCTACAGATTCAAGAAAACCTGACGCAGCAGATTGCAGAAGCGGTTGCAGAAGTGACAGGTGCACGTGGCGTGGCGGTTATGATTGATTCTGCACATATGTGTATGATGATGCGCGGCGTCGGCAAGCAAGAATCGACTACACGTACCGTTTCCTTTATTGGTGACTTTAAAACCAATAAAGAAGAGCGCCGCGAGTTTTTAAGTGCAGTCCCTGAAAGCTATTAATTGAAACATAAAGCCTCAACCTCTGTTGGGGCTTTTTTTATGCATATATCATTGAACGATTCATTTTTTGTTTAGAGGAATACGCAATGTCAGCAATTTGGTTAGCAGGTCATGGTTTGACCCAAGGCGAACAGAGTATTGATTTTCCACGTCCAGACCGTTTGGTTCAAGGCAATCCACAGCGCCAGACCTATAGTCTATATGAACACCCACACATGGGCTGCGGGATTTGGCACTGTGAAGTTGGCTCATGGAATATTCAATTTGCCGACAATAAACAAGAATTCTTTCAAGTGATGGAAGGCTGCATCCGTATTCATGATGCCCACACTCAAAACTTCATTGAAGTCAAAGCAGGTCAGGCAGGAATTATTCCACCGAGTTTTATCGGCACATTTGAAGTGGTTGAAGCTGTAAAAAAATACTATGTGATTGTTGAGGTATAAGCACCTCAACAACCGATTTGAAACGTCTTAGAACAGTTCGTGTTTAAGTCTGAGATTTAAACACTCAGGACTTTTTCAGTCACATGAATACAGTTACGCCCTTTATTTTTGGCAGCATAGAGTGCCGAATCGGCAGTGTCTAAAAAGCGTTGATAGTCAGGATGACCATTATAAACCGTACAGCCAATACTGACGGTAAAACTAAAACTTTGCCCATGAGCGGTACGAATTGGGGTTTCCTGTATCCGCATGCGAATCGTTTCAGCGATTTGTAAAGCACGCGTGAGATCACTGTCGACCAACAGCAATAAGAACTCTTCGCCACCGACACGGAAGGCATAGTCACTGCCCTTCGCTACATCTAACAAGACTTCCGCAATAAAACGCAGTGCCAAGTCCCCTGCGGTATGCCCATATTTATCGTTGATACGTTTGAAATAATCCGCATCAATTGCTAGTAGGCTGAGCGCAGCATCATTTTTACGGGCAAAATTAATTTCACGCGACACAATCGTACTTAAATAACGACGGTTTAACAGCTGAGTCAGTGAGTCATTGCCTGAGTCTATATATTCGGTCACTTGAAACAGTTGATCGACCAAATGCTGAATCTGTCGGTTCACGTCACGAATTTCTTGAATGCGTTCTACCTTCTGAGCCTGATCTTGACAGTCGAGCACGTCAAAATTGAGGGTATCGACCTGTTGAATCAGCCTGATAATGGTCTCCACCTGCTCTGCACCCGTAAACGCATACGCAGCTTTATGCACAAACCATAGACCAAATTCCGACTTAGACAAAGCAATGTGTTGTAACTGCGGATGCTCGGAGAAGACTTTGAACATCAACTCATTTTCCCAGTCGAGTAAAATGCTGCGCTGCTTATCTTTTTGTACCGCGACATCTTGCATTGCAGAGAATAAACGATAGCTATGCTTAACTTCATGGCTCCGCTCAGTATTGGCTTCATAGGATCTGCACATAATTTCTGTCGCAAAACCCATAATTTGCAGCATATAACTCAGCATGTGGTGGTTATTTTCTAGCGGAAGTCCAGCCAAGAGTTCCAAGATCTTGTTTTCACTCTCACGAATACCGCGCATGATCAACCAAGAAGGAATACCCACCCGCGCATGTACCTGCCCAACTTTTTGTTGTTTTTCAACTGCTGCATAATAAGCTTCATTCACAGCCACGTCGAAACTTTCAATGAGCCATTGGTTTAAACTGTTTTTTAAACGTTGTTGAATGATGTCATCTTTAAAAAAATCTGCAGCCTCAGGCTCCAAGACAATATTGCTATAAAATTCATTAACCAATACAGACGAATGCTGCTGAATAAAATTTTGCGCTTTAACGTGATCATTCACTGAATAATGTTGGCAAATTTTCCCCCATTGCTCGGCCAATTTAGCCATGCATTCATCATTCATAAAACTTACCTATTATATATTTTTGAGACTTACTAGACATTTATGTGATTAATATAACAAATTTCAATACTTATTTTCACCATCAGCTTTCATTTTCAGCGCTTTATAAAAAGTAAGGCTCACGTTTGGTTGTTTTAACGGCAATGACTTTCATAAAAAAAGCCCCATTATTGGAGCTTTGAAAAGAGGATCGAACTAAAAGAAATGGATATAACTCAAACCCGTCTGATCCCAATCTTTGCCTTTTTGCTGTTGATACTGCCAATGAAGCCTCAACGCATTTTGCTGATTGAATAAATATTGCAACTGTGTATTCAGTCTGACTTGCCATTGATGGCTATCTTCCCAATATGGCAGCTCGACCTGTACCAAACTATTGATATGTTCGCTCCAGATGTTCTGGCAGCCTACCGTTGGCCCAAGTCCCACGCGCCAACCTCGGTCTAAAGCTTTACCTGCTTGAACATGATTTTGCAATTGTGCATAGCATAAATGTTGACGCTCTTGATCTGCCACACTATAGCCAAACTGACTGGATAGATTGAATACACCGTGTTGATCCTGTTCACTAAATGCACCATCTCGATCTAGTGCCTCTTGTTGCCAACCCATGTTAAAACCCCAGCTTAATGGTGTTTTAAAGGCAGTCAGTGGACTGTAGGCATTGACCTCCAGCACATTTAGTTCTTGCAGTTTTAGTCGATCATCGCGATATTCGAGGCTACCATCTAGAAATTTAAGCTGTGTACCCAAACGAAAGCCGCCTTGTGGGTCAATCAAGTCATGATAGGCCTGACGATGGCTCAGTCGGAAATAAGTGTCACCTTGTATCTCACCTGCTTCAAGCTGAACGGTTCGCGCATGGTGGCCTTTTACTGGATCTACTTTTGGCGCTTCGACCACTTGACGTTGCTTTTCCAAGTCAATCTGACTCCGCAAACCCAGCAGTTGTCGAATACGCGGTTGGGCGTCTTCTGCCGCAATCTTTTGTGCAATTAACTGTAAATACACATGGTCATAGGCCATTTCTAAAATACGTGCCTGATCCACCAAGGCATAGCGATTCAAATAATCTTGCATTTGAGCAGGTTCAAGTTGCGCAACCTGATGCGCAGCCGCTGCCAAGGCTTGTCCGTGTTGTTTGGCTTGTGCCAACAACTGAGTTTCTAAAGCTGGACGGTAAACACTTTCTGCAATTAGATGGTTTTCATCGACCGCCTTAATAGTCTCAACAGGAATCGCAGCGGTTTTAAATTGTTTTTGTAGGTTGACCTCTGGCCGTACCAAATCAATTAAACCCAGTAAACGATAGGCACAGTTATCACTGATAAAATAGTAAGGAAATTGCACATGCTTGAGTTCCCAAATATGCTCAACCATGGTTTTGGTTTCTTCTGGCGTCAGGGCTAACTCGTACTCCCACAAATCGCGGCTTTCCAAATCACCATATTCTTTCACTTTTCGATAGTACGGCATGAGTGAGTACTCACCTGGGTACTGCCCGGTTAAGCCCTTCCATGCAAAAGAAAAGCTGTCGCTATTGGCCACTGTCGCTGCATAATTCACGGCATAAGAGACTAAGTTCAGCTGTTTTTGGTCTTTAGGATCGAGCCTTAACAGGGTATGCCCAAACATCGAACTGGGATTGCCCATAAAGTCCGTGGCGTAAATTAAAGTCGCCTTATACGGCTTAATTTGCCCAAGCCACTCATCCAGCTCAGGACATGAGGCTTTAGGCAGTTGGTTTGATGCAATATTCAGTTGTCCTATGAGCCACTTTGAACGTGCCGGAAAGCGACACTGAATCGATTGATTGGCTTCGGCTGGAGTAAAAAGTGCTGCAATATTGGCATCAAGCTCTTGTTTGAGCTGAGTTTGTCCGTGTTCGCTATAAAAAAAAGGACGGTAAGTGACTTCACTTTGTCCTGAAACATTGACATACATCAAACGTTGCCAAGTCACATTTGATGCTAGCTTCAGTTGCTGTGCTTTTTCAATATAAAACTCTGCTGAGCTAGGTGCTTGAGCAAAGATGCTGGTGCTGAATAGCACACTAAAGAGGAGGACAACAGATTTCATGCAGTGTTAGCTATTCTTCTTTTTTAGATATGAAAAACCCTGCCTGAATGGCAGGGTTTTATGGTGCAATTAAACGTATGCTTTTAATACGCTATCCGTTGCCATCACTGCTTGTAAAGATGCTAATACTTGAAGCGCATCTTGGTTTTCAGCTGAATAAATTTTTGCGAAGTTTTGTTTAGACACTTCAAAGAAACGTGCTTTATCTTCAGACTGGATGTTCAGTAATTCAGCCAGTACATTTAGACTTTCGCCCTCACCAACTGCCATATCACGCGCCAATGCTTCCGCATTTTCGTTGGTAAATGTTACTGCCTGAGCAGTCACAGTACCTGTACCGCTACAACCTAAAGTACCAAAGGTAATACCGAAAAGTTGGTTAGCAAAAAGACCATTGGTTGTACCCGCTAAAATTTTAGCGACTTTACCAGACTGGCCAGCCCAAATTTGTGAACCAATACCACAACCGACGTCATTATCTGCAAATGTAGCGGTAGAACCAACAGCCAAAACCGCAGCCAATGCTATTTTTTTCAACATAAGGTTTCTCCAGACTCGATTATCTCCGAGTATTTTTATTGTTCCTATTGTGTGTATTTTGAGCTACACCCTTGTAAGATAGCGGTAACAAGCGCATAACGCAAAACAATTTATACTAAAGTGAAGTGAATATTTAAAAATGTGCTTTAGCGGTATAAGGACCAACTGCCACGTAGGTCTCGTTTCCCTAAAATCTTTAACACCAACACCAGACTGAGCAGTAGCAATAAATACCAAGAACCCAACTTGCCCCAACCGACCATATGCCATGCATCGACTTGACTTGGGTACAGCCAGATTTGGTAAAACGTACTGATATTTTCCGCAATCCAAATAATAAAAGCCAACAGTAAAAGTACGGGTAACATCGGCAGTTGAAAACGGTGCTGCTGTAATTCAAAGCCAATCTTGGTTTTCCAAAACAGCACTATGCTCCACGCAAACAAAAGATAACGAATATCGGGAACAAAAAATTTGGACATAAAGTTGATATAAGACAACACCGCCAATGTCAGCATGGCGGAGAAACGGGGCAAGTGCTGAAAAGAAACATGATAGAGACGCAATGAGCGCGAAAAAAAACTGCCTACAGCCGAATACATAAAACCTGCAAACAACGGCACGGTGAGAATTTTAAACACGGCGGGATGCGGATACTGCCAAGATGCAATTTGCGGATGGGTCAAAAAGATTTCCATCACCATCGCCATCACATGAAATAACGCAATCACTTTGGCTTCGGCCCAAGACTCGAGTTTTAAATACAGCAGACCTACCTGAATCAACACGGCATAAAACAATAGATAGTCATAACGGAAAAAACCGAAATATTCCTGACTTCCCATACTGGCTGTGAACGCAAAAGCCAATAACAGTAATATCCCAAATAAGGCAGCCGAAGCTGCCTTAGATGAGAACTCAAAACATGATTTTAAAATCGTGATCACGCATGAACCCTAATTGAATTGAAGCTGTGAAACTTAGAGATATTTGGCACTGTATTCATGCACAGTATCAATAAAGGCTTTCGGGTTTTCAGGGTCAACCCACTGAGTAATGCCGTGACCTAAGTTTGCAACATAACCTGTTTTCTCACCGCCTGCATAAGCGTCATCTAACATGGCTTTGGTGGCTTTCACAATGGTCTCATGCGAACCATATAATGTTGCAGGGTCTAAGTTGCCTTGCAGTGCCGCACGGCCAGCCACCGTTTGGCGAGCCACATTTAATGGCGTAGTCCAATCTAGACCAAAAGCATCTGCCCCTGTTGCCACCATTGGCTCTAACCACTGACCGCCACCTTTGGTGAATAAGATCACAGGCACTTTACGTCCTTCATTTTCACGTTTTAAACCTGCAACAATTTTTTGCATGTATTTTAAAGAAAACTCTAAATATTCACGGTGCGCCAATGCCCCGCCCCAGCTGTCAAAAATCTGTACGGCTTGAGCACCTGCATCAATTTGCGCATTTAGATAGTCAATCACCGCATCAGCCAAACGATCGAGCAGCGCATGTAAAACTTCAGGTTGCGCATACATCATTTGCTTGGTGAAACGGAAATCTTTGCTCGAACCACCTTCAACCATATAAGTTGCTAGCGTCCAAGGACTGCCTGAAAAACCAATTAATGGCACTTGGCCGCCAAGCGCTGAACGGATCGTCTTGACCGCATTCATCACATAGTCGAGATCAGACGCGGCATTAAACTGAGGTAAATTCGCCACATCTTGTTCAGTACGAACCGTTTTATGAAATTTAGGCCCTTCCCCAGCTTCAAAATAAAGCCCTAAACCCAAAGCATCGGGTACAGTTAAAATATCTGAAAATAAAATGGCAGCGTCGAGCTCATAACGACGTAAAGGCTGTAAAGTCACTTCACACGCAAATTCGTTATTTTTACACAGCGAAAGGAAATCACCCGCTTGAGCACGGGTTGCACGATATTCAGGTAAATAACGCCCTGCTTGACGCATCATCCAGACGGGTGTGGTATCTACAGGTTCACGTAATAAAGCACGTAGAAAACGATCATTTTTAAGCGTCGTCATTTACTTTCCCATCTCAATTAAATTTGCTCACCATCATAACAAAAAGGTCGAATTTTTAATAACTTCTCATAACACTAAAATTCGATCAGGACAAAGATGCAAACGAATATTTACACAAAACAAATACTGCATCTCCATCTTTTTTCTGTAATACTTCACTAGTTTTTACTTTGTAAATGAATAATTCTTAAGGTTGAATTACATGTTCGTTCGCACAATACTCGCGATGAGTTTAAGTTGCATTCTTGCTGGTACAGCGTTTGCTGCATCTACTACTGAACAACCCTTGACGCCAAAAAAGATCATTGATACTTCAGTTCAAGATCCTATTGATCCTTTAGCAACAGATGTCGCTTCAGCTTCTACTGCGGTTGCAAATAGCCAAATTACAGCAAAAGAACAAGCAGACTTAAACCAAGCTTCGCAAACTTTAGATCAACTTGAACAATCTGAAGATAAAACAGCTGACGTTGGTGCTGCACCAAGCAAAACCACCACTGCACCGACCACCACGACGACCAATCCTGCTGCGGCTAAAGCATCGTGGACATTAAATGGTTTAAACAGTGCAGAATGGTTTGACAATATTGGTAAAGGCCAATTCCCTGTCTATGCACGTGCTCACGTGATGCTCAATAATGCACATGCGTCTCCGGGTGCAATTGATGGCATGAGCGGTAAAAATACCCTCAAAGCCATTGCTTCGTTCCAGCAAATGAGCGGTTTAAAAGCAACAGGTACCTTAACCAAAGAAACTTGGGATGCTCTACTTGCAAGCCAAGGTTCTAAACCTGCATTTATTGAATACACCATTACCGAAGCAGACCTAAAAGGTCCTTACGCCGCATCAATTCCACGCGATTATGCACTACAAGCCAAAATGAAAGGTTTGTATTACACCCGTGTGACTGAAATGTTGGGTGAAAAGTTCCATATGGATGAAGACTTCTTGCAGAAGTTAAATCCAAAAGCAACCTTCAAAAAAGCGGGCGAAAAAATTATTGTGGCCAATATCCGCAATGAAGTGCCAGAAGACATTCATTTGATCGTTGCGCACAAAGGTGCAAAACAGCTGTATTTATTTAACAGCCGCAACCAAATGATCGGTTCTTTCCCTGCAACCATTGGTAGCTCAGATACTCCGTCTCCAACGGGTACTTATAAAGTCACTGGTGTTGCGCCAAATCCTTGGTATAGCTACTCACCAAGTAACTTTGTACAGGGCAAAAACTTAAAACCACTTTCTCTACCACCGGGTCCAAATGGTCCTGTAGGGAATATCTGGATTGGTTTAAGCAAAAAATCATTTGGTATTCATGGTACACCAAACCCTTCAGCTATTTCTAAAACAGCATCGCACGGTTGTATCCGTTTGACCAACTGGGATGCTAATGATCTTGGCAAAAAAGTGAAGTCAGGTGTTACGGTTAAATTCTTAGAATAATTGGCTTTCTAAGGTATTTACGCTATAAAAGGTGTTCTCTTGAGAGCACCTTTTTTCAATTACAACAATATAAAAATGACGATGAACGCTTTAAAAATAATACTGCCCGTGGCCTGCTTACTATCTTTCTCAACTTATAGCTTTGCCGAATTAGATGAAGAAATCGTGACCAGCGTGGATGCTTCTGCATATGTAGTCGAATCTGACAATCCATTTGACAGTCTGGATGATCATGAAAAAATCCGTCATCCGCAATACATTCCAGAGCAAGATAGCCTCAGAGATCCACTTTTGAATGCACGCTATTATGTCATCGCAGGCAAATCCCCGATTCGCTATTACGCGATTCGAACGGGGCAAAAGCCTAAACTGCTTTATTTAAACCCGCCCCACTCCGCGGTTTTTTCAATAGGCGAGGCTTATGCTGAAAATCGAGAAAAAATCACCCTACAGCCCCAACTCAACAACACCGTCAAAGATCATGAGCTGTTTTCGATTATGCCTGTCGCTCAGCATCTCGCTCTGATCTTTCGTACTCGCTATGCCTATACCCCTGCAGAGTTAAAAGCCAATGCGGCCATGAACGCCATCTATGCCAACAATCGCTACCGATACAGCTATGAAATTATTGAAATCGACACGAATGGCAAACAGCTTCACCGCGTGCAATTTGTGGCTCCTGCCATTGAAGATGGGATGAGTTTTGGCCCCAAATGGGACGAGGACTCATCGGATTATAATCATGCAATACTGGAATACAGCACCAAGTCCCCGGGCGACTACCAAACCGCGCACCCTTATAACCTTGAAACCCGCTATGAGTACAGACAAGGTCAATTGAAGCACTTTGAACAGAAAATTCTGCTCACCGCCAGTGACAAAGTGTTCTTAAAGAATCCACCCAACTCGATTAATTATGAAAATTATCTCGATGATCAAGATGTACCACTCTCCGTTGAAAGCAGTACTTGCCTTGATGACTATTTTGTTTTTAAAGACAAAGCGGCTCCGCTCGGTGTGAAATGGGGCAATGACTGGATGCAACAGCAGCCGAAGCTACATCAACAATTTTTAGCTGAATATGCTCAAGGCAAAAACTACGTCTGGAAAGATTTCCGTGTGCGGTATTGTGATTTAGACTAAGACTGCTATGTTGCGTTTAATCATTTCAATATTGAAACGCAACATTGCAAATTCACTATTTTAGCGATAAATATAAAACGCTAAAATTACTCCATAGATTAAAAATAAGATTGGAGTTCAAAATGGATGCTTTCATTCATCGCAGTCAAGACCGCGGTCATGTCAATATCGGTTGGCTAGAGTCTAAACACAGCTTTTCTTTTGGCAGTTGGTATAACCCTAAATATATGGGCGTGAGTGCTCTACGTGTCATCAATGACGACGTGATCGCGGGCCATCAAGGTTTTGGACAACACCCCCATGACAATATGGAAATCTTAACCTGTGTACTCAAAGGCACCATCACCCATAAAGACAGCATGGGCAACCATGGTGGTATTTCAGCAGGTGAGTGGCAACTGATGAGTGCAGGTACGGGTGTGCAGCACAGCGAAATGAATCAAGGTGATGAGCCAGTACATTTGCTACAAATTTGGATTACCCCAAATCAAAGAGATGCAGCACCCACCTATCAACAGATTCGTCTTGATCCGCATGAGCAGCCAAATCAATGGCATGTGATCTGTGGTCCAAATGACAATGCTGCAATGCATATTCGTCAAGATGCCGAAGTCAAAACGGCTGTGATTGAAAAAGATCAAATGCTAGAAGTTAAAGCTACACAGCATATTAACTATGTGCATGTAATTTCAGGTTCAATCCAAGTTGCAGAACATACTCTTCATGCAGGTGATGCGATTGCGCTCTTAGAAGCAAGCGACGTTAAAGCTTTAGAAGATGCACAAGTGATTTGGTTTGATTTGCCTGAAGTCAAATAAGTCATCACTCACAATAAAAAGCCAACGTCGAGACTTTGGCTTTTTTAATGCAGAACTCAAGCAGTTTTTACTTTTGGCTTAGAGTAAATTCACCGCAAGTAACGCCACAGCCGCGGGTAAGGCTTGGATGTAGATAATTTTCTTACTGGCGGTCAACCCACCATAAATGCCAGCAACCAAAACGCAGCCTAAAAAGAAATTGGCCAGTGGCAGTGCATAAGTTTCAGGTGCACATAATGCCCAAAATAAACCTGCAGCCAAGAAACCATTGTATAAACCCTGATTTTGTGCCATAACTTTGGTCAGTTGTGCTTTTTCGGGCGTATTGCCAAAGGCTTTTAAACCATAGGGCTTATCCCATAAAAACATCTCTAAAACTAAAATATACACATGCAACAGTGCAATTAAAGCAATCAAAATTTGTCCCATCATACGCTTTATCCTTATTTTTGATGAATGATGCTAGATCAGCTTCACAGCTGATCTAAGTCGAAAACGGTTAAGGTTTCAAAAGTACTTTACCCTGACGTGCGCCTTGCGTCGCTTTCAGTGCTGCATCTTTAATTTGTGCAAAGCTGAAGATGCCTTCAACAGGCAGCAGTAATTTTTTCTGTGCAGCAAGCGTCAATAACTCCACAATTAACGCTTTTTTGCGCTCAGCAGACAATTGCTTATTCACCACACTTGCCCAAAAGCCCTTGACTGTGGCTTGTTTAAAAATCAGATCTCCCGAAGAAATCTGCATGGTCTCACCCGTCATGCTGCCAAATGAAACCAATAGACTATTTTCACTCAGCAAAGCCAACATTTCACCACTGGCCTGACCACCAATGGAGTCTACACCCGCAATCAGTGGCTGATCTGCATGAATCGCTTTGACTTGTTCTTTCCAATCGGCTTGGTCTGTTGCCACCACATTTTGAATGCCTAAGGCCTGCATTTCAGCTACAGCCTCAGTACGGCGAACCAAATGAATCACCTTTTGACCACGCGCTTTTGCAATCATTGCCACGGTTTTACCCACCGCACCATTGGCAGTGTTCTGAATCAACCACGAATCTGCTGGTAAGTCGATAAAATCTAAAAGCATCAGTGCACTGATCGGCATCCCAATCAACTGCGCTGCCGTTTCATCATCAATCGCATCAGTTAAAGGCACGATGCCATGTGCTGGCGCAATAAAATACTCAGCCCAACTGCCATGAACTGCAGCAACTGCTACACGCTGCCCTACCGATACGCCTTGTACACCCTCACCAAGCGCATCAATCACGCCCACAGCTTCGCTACCACCAATTGCAGGCAGTGTTGGTTTATAACCATAACTACCACGCAATGTCCACACATCGTGGTTATGCATTGGCGATAGAATCATTTTAATACGTACTTCACCCGCTTTCGGTTCAGGTTGCGGCATATCTGCAGCTTCCAAGACGTCAACAGGTTCACCAAAATGGTGATGAATAATACTTTGCATTTGCTATTCCTTTATCGGCTGTAATAGTTGTTGGGTAGTTTCCAAAGCGAGGTAAAGGGGCTGCTTATCTCGGGCCAGTCTTGCCAATAAAGCTGCTCCCAACCACAATTGATACATGGTTTGTGCCATTTTTTCAGCGTCAATATGCGCTGGAATTGAACCATCTTGCTGCCCGGCTTGGATTAGACCCGAAATACGTTCTGTTAACTTACGCACCCCGAAGTTCAAAATCTGACGCATATCTTCAGATAAATCTGAGACTTCTGCTGCCAATTTGACGATCAAACAATTCTCCGCCCATCCCCCATCGCTATGATGTTCAACATCACTTTCAATATGTGATGAGTTATCAATCCATGCTTGCCAAAGTGCCATCAGGCTTGCATAGGCGCTTCGCTGTTCTTGCTGTATCAGCTGATCGATTTTGACTTTATAGTCGGCCAGATACTGCTGGAGTAGCGCACAGCCGAAAGCCTCTTTCGAAGCAAAGTAGTAATAGAATGAACCTTTCGGCACATCACAATTCTTTAGAATTTCCTGTAAACCCACTCCGACAAAACCTTTATGTAATACCAGTTGAAAACTGCTATTTAAAATGTGTAGTCGTGTTGCTTCACTTTTGTCTGATCGTTTCATATCCACACTATAAATTAATAATAGACCAGTCGTCTATAAAATAATGCATCTTTTCGATACTTCATCTCGAACCATTAGATTGCATATAAATTTTACTGATTAAATTTCAGATATAAATGATTGAAATAAATGTTATATTATATCATAACATCAATTTTCAATTCATCTTATGTCTACACCTTCACAACGTTTACAAGCGATTGACGCCCTCAGAGGATTAGTTATTCTGATTATGATGGTCGACCATGTCAGAGAAACTTTTTATCTCCACCAGCAAGTCCCCGACCCGATGCTGATTCCAGGAACTGATGAACCTCTTTTCTTTAGCCGAATCTTGGCTCACTTATGTGCCCCTGTTTTTGTGGTTTTAACAGGCTTATCGGCTTATCTTTACCAAGCAAAAAACAACAGCGCTCAAATGACACGTGAATTTTTACTCAAACGCGGTCTATTTCTGATTTTTCTCGAACTGATCATTATCAACTTCGCTTGGACTGGACAGTTCCCGCCCGATGTCATCTATTTACAAGTAATTTGGGCCATTGGTCTCAGTATGGTGGTTTTAGCAGGCTTGATTGGGCTATCGCAAAAGTGGCTCTGGGTGGTCAGTCTCAGCATTATTTTTGGACATAATGCGCTGGATCAAGTGTCATTTTCGCAGATGCCGATCCTGCAAAATTTGTGGTTTATTTTACATGAACGTGGTTGGATCGAATTTGGAGATCTGATTCGTTTTAGAACCTCTTACCCAGTACTGCCTTGGATTGGGGTAATTACCCTCGGCTATTGCATCGGTCATACCGTATTTAACAGCACACACGATGTCGCAAAAAGAAATCAAATCTTGTTAGGCTTCGGGCTTGCCAGTATTAGCTTATTTATCGTTTTAAGAATGATCAATCTCTATGGCGACCAAGCATGGTCAGTCATGCCGACCAGCACTGAAACCGTTATGAGTTTTTTGAACTTGACCAAGTATCCGCCATCGCTGCTGTTTATTTTGTGGAATGTCGGGCTAGGCTTAGTCCTGTTAGTGTTACTTCAAAGGGTTGAAAGTAAACCTTGGATCAAACCCTTGATTATCTTTGGTTCCGTGCCGATGTTCTTCTATATCGTACACTTATATCTGCTGAAAGCCCTCTATCTCATTGCGGTCGCTCTGTTTGGCACGACCCATGGCGAATACTTCGGCGTCGATCATGTCTCCACCCTCTGGCTCATTTCGATTATTTTAACTGTGGCTCTCTATCCGTTGATGTTGAAATTCTCAGCCTTTAAACATAAAAACAAACACATTCGTATTCTTAAATACCTCTAAGGATTTAAGGTGTATAGCCAATTTCACTGCAATAAGATTGATGCTTAGTCCAACGAGGCATCAATCTTGACCTTATATCGGGTTATAAATAATGGCTATTAGATGACTGCCCTACTTCAGTTTCAATAACCAAACCTAGTCTACACATGTTTGAGCAACGCCTGTATTTTGATAAGAACAATAGAAGAACCCTGCACACGATACCATGATAATTGACACCCCTATCATTTGATAAAGGTTTAAATTTTCACCTAAAATAAACCATCCCGCCAATGCACTGATGATTGGTGAAGCACTTAACAACACCCCAAATATTTTGGGTGACAAACGCTTCATTGCAAAAATATCCAGTAAAAATGGAATACAACTCGACAGCAATGACACCACAATGCATAGACCGAATACCTCATATGTACTAAAAGCCTGTCCAACATTAGATATTCCAAAAGGAACAATACATAGCGTCGCAATCATCATGCCAATTGCTACCGTGTTACTGCCGCCTTTGGCCACTTTGGTTCCATAGATAATATACAGTCCCCAGCAGATGGCAGCACCAAGCGCATATAACATGCCAATATAGCTAAAGTTATTATCCACCTTCCCTAAGGGAAATAAGATCAAACCAATCAGCGATAAGCCACCCCAGACAAAGTCCGATTTATTTCGTGACATAAAAATAGCCACAGTCAAAGGCCCTAAGACCTCAATTGAAATCGCGATCCCGACCGACATATAGGAAAAGGCTTTATAAATGAGTAAATTCATCAAGCTTAAAATCACGCCATAACAAAAGAGATCTTTCCATTCCATGCTGTTTTGACGAAAAGTTTTCCATGGCTGAAATACAATCCATAAAAAGACTGCGGATAAACCTAAACGCACTAAAGCAACCGTTTCAGCTCCGAGGATGGGAAAAAGCATTTTTGCAAACGCAGCACCCACTTGTACTGAAATTAAAGACAATACGGCTGCGAAAAGCGCTATTTCTTGTTTATGTATCATCATGTATGAAATGACCCAATGAGGAAATTTACTTTGCTTTGGTGAGTAATGCTAAGCAGATTGAAATTAAAACCATCCCAATCCAGCCGATTGGTGCAAGTTGTTCTCCCACCAACAGGATTGCAAATACAGCGGCAATCAAAGGCTCAAACAAGGTCAAAGTAATGGCTTTACTGGCAGGCACAGTTTTTAAGCCATATCCAAATAAAACATAGCCCAAAAACATTGGAATCAACATCATATAACCCACGACATAAAGGTTGATGTTTTCTTCAAACAAGTTTGAACCTGTTATCCATAAAGTCGGAAGTAATAATAAAGAACCAAGTCCGAAGATGAGTCCCATAGACGCTTTCGCATGCATTCCTCGGTCAATCATTCGTTTTGCCGCCCAAGAATATAAAGCATAGGTCAATCCCGCAACCGCCCCTAAAGCAATACCCAACATTGGTCAGTTTTGGGACAGATTCTCCGTGGTTGCTACAGCATGTGATTCCCCGAGTGAAAGTAGCGCAACGCCCGTCACCCCCAAGACGAAACTCATCAGCCATGTCATTGAAAGTGCTTTTCGGTCAAACACCCTTTGTAAAAGTGCGGTAAATAAAGGCGCCGTACCAATCGAAACGACCGTCCCAATGGTTATGCCTGCATAGTGCATCGATGAATAAAAGGCCAAAGGATAAATAAAAACCGCAATTACGCCTACACCGAGCATCACAACATTGGCTTTGATATGTGCCAGATGGTAGATAATACTTTTTCGTGCCAAAAGTGCCTGTAACAGTCCACCACCGCCCATTGCCGCAGCGCCAACCGCCAAAGGACTCAAGTTAGGTGCAAAAGATGCGACTGTGCCCGTCGTTCCCCATAGAAAAGCAGCGAACAGCACTGCAATAAAACCATAATTTGGTACTACAGAAACAGACTGATTCACGTGCTGATTTCCTGTGCTAAAAGTGTTTTCACCATCGCTGTTGCAGCTTGCACTTTTTCACTCGAGCTTTCCAAGCCTGCTCGCGCAATCGATCCCTCTAGAATAAAAGACAACAACAAAGCCATTTGTTTAACCTTGTCTGCGTCCGAAATAATATAGGCAAGCTGTGTAGAGATAATGTTTTCAATTTCATCCTTATGCGCTTTCACAGCCAAGCGCTCGGCGCTGTGCGCTGGGAACTCAGCAGCAGCATTCAACAAACCACAGCCCCTAAAGCCTTTTTCATAGGCAAACTCAGCATGGTCTTGATAGGCTTCAAAAACCGCGACAATTTTATCAATAGGAGTATGAGCTTGTTGGTTTCGAAGCGCATACAAATCTAACCACTCTTGATGCCGTGCTTCTATATAAGAGGTAATCAAGTCAGCCTTGGTCGGGAAATTATTATATAAGGACATTTTGGCAACTTTGGCCTTATCGGTAATGCTGTTAATCCCTGTACTGGTGATGCCATCGTTATAAAACAAAATCGCGGCTGCATCTAAAATTTTCTGTTTCGCAGTTTTCGTATTCATCACACTCAACTAAGTAGACCGATCTACCTAATTTATAGAATCTGTAAAAATATGCAAGCCACCTTTGCTTATTTAATGAAGGAAATATCAGATAAATCAAATGCGGGAGAATACCCTTCAATAGCCCCATCGCAATGGCGGTGGATAAAAAGCGAAACGGAACTATCGCTCTATACTTTTACACGGCATATGTAGTTCCAACTTATAGGTAATGAGTTGCTAGATAGGCCGAACGAAGGATGCTAAAAACCCATCTGAGAAATTGAGAAACTTTCAAAAAACTGATCTACAGAAATGACTGCTACACAGTACAACTGCATAGTCTCTATAATTGCTTGTCTGAAACGAATAGTGAATCCAAAAAAGGATCGAGTTGGACAACTCAAGCTATAGCTGAATAGTTATAAAAGAAGGCTTAAATGCCTTAAATAAAAAAAGCAGCAAGAGAAGGTCTGACTGCTTTTTTTAGAATTTGATCACTGCTGATCTATGTGGTGTGCCCCACACTACTTGCCGTAATGGCCCAACTTAAACTTGGGTTATTGATTACTGATTAATTTTAGTTTGTATTTAAAAATAATTTGGCGGAAGCGGTGAGATTCGAACTCACGGAGGACTCACACCCTCGTCGGTTTTCAAGACCGGTGCATTAAACCGCTCTGCCACGCTTCCATGGGCGACATCATATAAACATTCAATCTACTTGGCAAATACTTTTCTTCAAAAATCACACCAAGTGGCTAAAATTAAAACAAAATCTTTTAGTTCTCTGAACTTTCAGGTCTGTCATAACGAATTGAATTGACATACCAGTGTTTTTTTCCAGTTGGCGTCAACACTTCAATTTCATCATCGACTTGTTTGGACAGTAAAGCACGTGCCATCGGCGAGTCGATGGAGATGTGCTGCGGGTGATGATCATAAATTTCATCCACCCCAACAATGCGTAAGGTTTTTTGTTCCCCTGCGTCATTTTCAATTTCGACCCAAGCGCCAAAATAAATCTTGCCAGCCTGCTCTTCAGAAAAGTCGATAATACGAAGTTCTTCGAGGCGTTTTCCCAAGTAGCGAACTCGTCGATCAATCTTACGTAAGATCTGTTTGTTGTATCTGATATTATAACCCCACTATAAAACATACTATTTCTAATATTCTATATTGACAATTGATTAAATAATGATAGTTTAAATTATAAAACACCTCATACTTCATACTAAATAGTATATGGCTTACATTAAGAAAATTTATGTAAATTACAAAGATTGTTCTACTCAAACTACCTTGGTCTTACCTTGTATCTTGACTGAGAAAGGAGTCATTATTTCTCATTTACGTTATTTGGCTTGGTTTAATTCAAAAAGCGAATCGTGGAAAGAAAGATCTTGTTATGCACTCAAACTTTTATTGAAGTATATAAATGCTGTTCCACAAATTGAGAATGCAACAAAATTACTCAAAGCTTTCACTGAAGCGCTAATTATAGGCACAATTGATCCAACTACTCGTACTGATGCTCTTGATCTTTATTGGCGACCACGTACAGTCAGAGATACCAATAATCTATTATTTCATATTACGCATTACACTGATTTTCTGATGTTGCAGGATGAACACTCAACAATTCGAGTAAATCCATTTCGTAAAGCGACCAGTTATGAAGAACGCTTAAATTGGTGTGCTTATTATCATAAACAAGCAAATGTCTTTCTGAATCATTTAACTAAAAAAGATTTATCACAACAACAAGTTCGTTTGGTTGGCTCATTCAATGAAGAGCTGATTGATTTTGAATATGCAGTCCGTTTTCCTGAAGATCAAATCGAAAGGCTGATTTACTTAGGGTTTGAAAAAAATGGACAATACGACTACAAATCGCAAGCGATTACGATGTTGATGAATTATGGAGGGCTTAGGAAAAGTGAAATTTTTCATATATACACTTCGGATATCACATTAAATCCAAATCGCCCTCAAGAGGCTCTTGTTCGTGTTTATCATCCTGAATTAGGTATTGCTCCAGATCCTCATTTCAAAAATAGACGCGAATTTCTTTTATCCAAAACATCATTCAAACCTAGAAATAACTATCCATTTACCGAACGTTTATATGCTGGATGGAAAAACCCATTACTTACGTCTAAACAAGGTTATTTTGAGGTTGTATTTAATCCACCAGAAAAAGCTAAAGAGTTCTTATTAATTTGGGCAAACTATCTCAAATATCAACGTGTAGAGCCACTAAGAAGTAACCCTCATCCTTTTGCATTCACAAATAGTTTAGGTGAACCTGAAACTATAAAAAACTTTCAACGACTGCATAAACGTGCAGTAGAACGTATTGGACTCATTTGTAAGAAAGATCATGGAACAACTGAGCACGGACATCGACATTCTTATGGTTTTCGAGCACGACAGGCTGGCTTAAATCAAGTCGAAATTCAAAAAGCAATGCATCATAAAAGTCCAACATCATGTCTTGTTTACATCAAGCCAACACTAGAAGAAGTACAAGAAAAATTGAGAGAGATTCAATGATAAAACCTCAAGCAATTCGGCAAATCGAAAGTAAGAGATTTAATAAAGAATTTTCGACTTTTCCCGATTTGGACTCATTAAAGCAATTTTGTAAAAATACTGGTATTTTTAATTCTGTGTCATATAAACAAAATTACAAGGAATATGGACTGCCTGCACATCCTGAAAGAATTTATGATGAGTGGATTAGCTATAAAGATTTTTTTGATATCGTTGATTTTATTTCATATTCAGAATTAAAAAGTTTAGTAGAAAGCAAAAACCTTAAAAATGCTAAAGAATACAAAAGTTTTATTTTAAAATTAAATGATCCGAGTCTTCCGCTTGATCCGCAAGGCGTCTATCCAAATGAATGGGAAAATTGGTACAAATTTTTAGGTAAAACCGAACCGTTTAAACCTGATTTTATTTCACCAAGTTATATCACTTGGGCAATAAAAATCAAAGAGTTCATGACTAAAGCTCGTGGTGGTGGGACTAAAGAATCTCAGTTATGTCGTTTTGTCCGTCTTTATATCGAACAATTTGATAAAAGCAAAACACCACACGCCTTTCTCATTCAAGAAAAATTCGATGTAAAACCCTTTCGAGATATTCTTGAAAATATAGAATCTGAACCAATGAGGAGAAAACTCGTCGTTTATGTTAATGAATTCTTAGATTACATCATTGACAATGATTTAACGATTGAAGATGAGGAAACAGGCGAAATAGTACGTGTTGATAATGCTCGTAATCCATTTTCCCTTTTACTAAACCAACAAAATATATCGTCTAGTTCAATTCGTTCTGAAACGACAAAACCATGCTTACAATATCATTTTGTCAAAAAAGCCCAAGAATGGATTATTCCATCAGATGCGAAAAACTTTCAAGATTTAGATCACCTTCATAAATTTGATGCAGATTGGATAAAAGTAAGCTTTGATCAATTAGATTTACATGATTTAGATTGTGTTTACCGTGTCATTGATAATCAACCATATTTATGGTGTCCAACAGATTGGATTCATACTTATGCACTTACCAAAGTTCCTTTAAGAGGACGGCAAATCGCCTATAACGATTCTGGCGAAGCTGACGAGTATATTGCTGATTTAGATCAGCAAAACAAAATCATTTGGCAAAAAAATAATTACCCACTTTCTGGGTTGACCAAAGAACAATCATTCATAAAAAGAATGCCTGATGGTCAAACAGGTATGTTTACCACCACCAACAAAACAAATAACAATGGGCAAGGCTACACAATTCCGTGGATACCTGAAGACTTAGCATATTGGCTAATTAGGCTAAGAAAATGGCAACAAAAATATAATCCTATCTCATATCCGAGTGCTTGGATTGATTGTCAAAGAACAAATTTAAATGAGGTACAAAGAAAAGCCAAAGGATTGAATTGTTTTCTTTTTAGACGCTTTAATGATTTTGAGGCGGCGAATGTCGGAAATGCATTAACCCCGAGATTAGCAGCTGCGCTTTATAATATACAGCCCTCAAATCTTTGCTTAACTACACTTGAAGGAAACAGAGCAGTTTTGGGTTCATATAAGTCTAAATATACGCCCCATAGCATGCGTGTAAGCCTCATTACGGCTTATGTGCTTGAAATGGGTATGCCAATTGAAATCGTGATGAAAATCGTAGGTCATAGCTCCGTAATTATGTCGATCTATTATTGCAAAGTTTCCAATCATGACATTAGAACTCGATTAGAAGAAGGCGAGAAAATAGCTTTAAAATCTGAAGTTGAATCTATCCAAAGAACAATTGAGCAAAATAAAATTGAAAGTGTTAAAAACCAATTGGTTGGAAATAATTTAGAATTACTGCAAGCTTTATCTAATGAGGTTCCTGCAGGTAATTTTATTTTTAGAGATTATGGTATTTGCCCTTTTGCAGCTTCAAGGTGTGAGGATGGTGGTGAGTTAATAAAAAGTAGTTCATTCTATACCCCTACACCTCAAGGTTATTTAGGAACTCAGAATTGTATCCGTTGTAGACATTTTATAACTGGGCCTGCCTTTATCGGTGGTTTATTGGCAATTACAAATGAGATATTACTCCAATCCAATGATCAATCTGAAATATGTTCCAAACTACAACTTAAAATCAATCAGATTAATCAAGATATAGAGAATATTGAAAAAGAAGAATATATAGCTAATTTGAAAAAAGAAAAATTTGAAGGTGCAGCGAGCAGATCTAAGCTTGAGAGTGAACTTCGAAATTTCGAATCAGAATATGAAACAGCTGCTAAAAAATTGGATATGCTTTTATGCGATATTCAGTCAGCTTACAGTTACATTACGAAATGCCACAAGCTCATTAATAACAATGCATTACTAGAAAATTCAGATTCATTATCACTAATTACGACTTCAAATGCAGAGTTAATTTTAGAAATGGAAGAAGTTAGCCACTTTCAGCAATTACAAGAAGTTTGTGAAAATGCAGTTATTTATAAATCTTGTAATGCCGATCAAGCCATTTATCCTAGAACACAACTCATTGACAAAATGGCGATGTTTAATGAAATTATGCCAGCTTTGTTCATGTTATCTAAAGAGCAGCAACTTTCGGCAGGCAATCAAATTTTTAAATTATTGATGAGCCGCCTCAAATCTTGGGATAAAGTTCAAAGTGTTATGGATGGAAAGCTTAAACTAATAGAACTTTCTGAAACTGAACAAATTTCAAAATCAGAGATTGAACTCATTCTACATAATTCACCAACTTTGATTGAGGCAAGTCATGAATCCTGAAGAGTTATTAAATAAGCTAAAACATGGATCATCACTTAAAATCCAACAGTCACTCGATGCAATCTATGAAGTATGTATGGAGCAACAGGAACGTGGAATTCAGGACTTTTCGGTCAGTACGATTTCTAATTTAGGATTTAATCGAGGTGTTCCTAAAGCGCAAAGCATCAGAAATAAGACAGGTGAAAAGTATAGAGCACTGATTCAATGTTTTTCAGATTCATCACAGACGACTAAATTAACTAAACTATCTCAAACAGATAATGCATGGATTGAAGAAATTCAAAACCCCAAACATCAATTGCTTGTACGTATTATGGCATCTGAGTTAAAAGAAGCTCAACAAATGATCCGTGAAATCATTCCACCCAAACAAAGAATTGATATTTATGATCATAAGAATATGATATCCGATGAATCTTTTAAGCTTTCTGATCAAGAAGTACGAGCATTACAGTATTTATTGTCTATAGATTTCCAAAAAAAATGGAATTTAAAGCCCACACATTATGGTGAGCTTGTAGATGAGTCGAATAAGCCAGTTTTTAAAGTGTCAACATTAGATGCCTTACGGAAGGCTTTGGAGTATTTGTCTTGAATCGTAAATTATTAACGGCTGAAGGCTATCAACGTTTACAAGACGAGTTAAATGATTTGGTTCGTAAAGAACGTCCTGAAATTACTAAAATTGTGTCTTGGGCAGCTAGTCTCGGCGATCGGTCTGAAAACGCTGATTATATCTACAATAAAAGAAAGTTACGTGAAATTGATCGTAGAATTAGATACTTAACTAAGCTTTTTGAAGTTGCCTATAAAGTTGAATATAGTCCTGAGCAAGATGGTAAAGCCTATTTTGGTGCGTGGGTTGAATTAGAAAATGATGAAGGTGAAATTATAAAATTTCGTATTGTAGGGGATGACGAAATCTATGGTCGCAAAGACTATATTTCTCTGCAATCACCTATAGCAAAAGCTTGTTTAGGTAAGTCGGTAGATGATGAAATTCAAGTGCATACACCTACTGGCAAGAAAAATTGGTATATCTGCCAAATTAACTATAACCAATAAATGGTTATAGTTAACGAGAGCTGTTTAATTAAAAAATATTTATTAACATCTAAGAATCTCAAAGTGCTCACTAAACTTAGGCTCATTTGCAGCATCTAATGATGGTACTGAAATAAAGAGCCTGTTCTTAGCACGACTGATAGCAACATAATTTATACGATGCTCTTCATTTATCATCAATTCTGGATTTGTTATAAACTCAAGATCATTTTCGCTTTTTAGGAATAAAACCACATTATCAAACTCGTCACCTTTTGACTTATGAATTGTTTTATTTAAACTCATATCTTCAGGAATATTTATGCATACACTAAGTTGATTATATAAATGCATATCATATAAGTCTTTTGCTTTTCCTTTACGTAGTTTTGGAATTTCAAATCTTGAGTTTTTCCTTAAAATTTCAATAAAGTAACTCAAACTTTTGTCTTTAAAATCATCATATTCATTTAAAATATTCACTAAAAATGCTAAAGAAAAATTTAGTGGAAATTCATTTAAAGGAAAAATTTTTGACAACTCCTTGAAGGAATCTTTAAATTTTTTCTCTCTGGCTAATTCAACCGCTTTAACACTACATACTAAAATTTTTCTTCTTATTGGACTATTATCTTCTGCTAACCTATCAAATAGATTATGTACTAATGAAGTGTTATCGAGTTCAATTTTGAGTGCATTAGAATCGATATTTAAACGAGAAAGGCTACAAAAATCATGAATACCATAAGTATTTTTTATAGCATCTTTTATATCTTTGCCGAGCGATACCACGCCAAGGACTCTGCCGCCATTAGTTGCGATCCTGCCATCTTTCTCTTTTGTTCCGGCATGAAAAACAAGCGCTCCGGCTTTACTGGCTTCATCCAGCCCGGTTATAATATCGCCTTTATTATATTTGCGCGGGTATCCGCCTGCCGCTAATACTACACAGACAGCTGCCTTATTATCCCATTCAATATTTTTATCCTTTAATGTACCGTCAGTGCAGGCAAGCATTATTTCAGCCAGGTCACTTTTAAGCAGCGGCAGTACGACCTGAGTTTCCGGATCACCAAAGCGTGCATTGAATTCAATTACCTTAGGACCGTCAGATGTTATCATAAGTCCGGCATATAAGCATCCCTGATATTTTTTGCCTTCTTTATTCATAGCATCAATAACAGGCATAAGAATTTGATTTTGAATAAGTTCCATCATTTTATTATTTACCACCGGAGCAGGCGCATATGTTCCCATTCCGCCGGTATTTGGTCCCTCATCGCCATCCAGAGCACGCTTATG
>ERZ650306.408-NODE-408-length-26324-cov-8.708858_pt1 | contig 26324 bp, 22 predicted proteins | sample MGYA00376242_ERZ650306 | MGnify/ENA primary metagenome ERZ650306 (study PRJEB26733, sample SAMN07839244) | wastewater metagenome | biome: urban; feature: wastewater treatment plant; material: waste water | place: USA: North Carolina | collected 2016-03-31 ... | reverse complement strand
AACAACCTGCTGGTGGCTCTGGCCTACGGCCAAGCCAAGCTGTACAACGGCGCTGCTGACGCCACCAAGGCCAAGGAAGCCGCCCTGACCGTGGGTTACACCATCGGCGCCCTGACCCCGAAGTTCACCTACGCTCGCGTGTGGGACAGCAAGACCAACGGCGTGAAGGCTGACGACGGCATCAACCAATACGTGATCGGTGTGGACTACGCCCTGTCCAAGCGCACCACCGCTTACACCTCCTTCGGCTACGTCAAGCACGACAACATCATCGTTGCCGGCACCGACGAGCGCAAGGAACGCACCCTGGCCGTTGGCCTGCAACACAAGTTCTAATTCGGGTTCTTCCTGAATCGAACAAAAAAGGTGGCTTCGGCCACCTTTTTTTATGGCTGGCGCGACGCAATACGCCCCAGGCCACCATCTATTTTTGCACACCCCTCTTTGCTGGCCTGATTTTGTCTGTTTTCTCCGGTTTTCTATCCAGAATCTTGCATCAGCCAATCAGCGCGCGCAGGCAAGTTCATGCCCGCCCATCGTTAAAAACCGCTATTTTCCACCAAAAACAAGCAGATACGCTATTTCGCGTATTGACCCATGCTCATGGCTGCCGTAGCGTAAGCGTCCCATCACGCCAGCCCGGCACAATCAGTCCCCATGTCTGCCAGCCACCTGACGGGGCTTATGCCATATAAATGACGGCCACCCTGAACGACTACCCGCAGCAAGAACTGGAACGCACCCGCCACGCGCTGCAAGGCCCGCTGGATCGGCTGGTGGAAGTGCAACTGGAAGTCGCCAAGGCAGAATACGAGCATTCACAGGCGCTGTATCACGCCAGCCAGCGCAACAGCGTGATCCTGCTGGCGCTATCCTTGCTGCTGGGCGTGGGGTTTGCTGGCTGGATGGCGCGCGCCTTGGGCCGGCAACTGGGCGCTGAGCCGCAGGAAGTGGCCGAGGTGGCCGCGCGCATTGCCGCCGGCGACCTGCGCACGCCGATTGCCTGTCAGACGCCGGGCAGCGTGATGCAGGCCATGCAGAAAATGCAAACCAGCCTGCAACACCTGCTCGGCCAAATCCAGTCCGGCGCGGAACACCTGGCCAGCGCCGCCGCCAGCCTGGCCGCCACGGTTGAACAAGTGGCCGGCAGCACCAGTACACAAAGCGAATCCACCGCCTCGATTGCCGCCGCGGTCGAAGAGCTCACCACCAGCATCGGCCATATTTCCACCAGCGCCCAGCAGGCCGCGCACACCGCCAGCGCAGCGGGCGCACTCAGCCAGGAAAGCGGCCAGGCCACCCAGGCAGCCATCAGCGAGGTAAACAATATCACCACCGCCGTGCACCACAGCGCCGGCGCCTTGGCCGAGCTGGACGGCAAATCACGGGAAATCTCGCAAGTGGTGAACGTCATCCGCGAGATTGCCGACCAGACCAATCTCTTGGCCTTGAACGCCGCCATTGAAGCGGCCCGCGCCGGTGAGTCTGGCCGTGGCTTTGCCGTGGTGGCCGATGAGGTGCGCAAGCTGGCCGAACGCACCGCCGCCTCCACTGGCGAAATCAGCGCCATGGTCAGCGCCATTCAGGCCGATGTGGAACACGCCAGACAGCGCATGAGCGACGGCGTCAGCCAAGTGGAAAGCGGCGTCGAGCGCGTCGCCACGGTGGGCGAGGTGATGCACAGGCTGGGCGGCGGCATCGACGAAGCGCTGGAGGCGATCCGCGACATCGCCAACTCGCTGACCGAACAAGGCAACGCCAGCAATGCCGTGGCGGCCAATGTGGAAAAAGTCGCGCAAATGACCGAAGAAACCTCCGCCGCCGGCCACACCCTGCGCGACGCCGCCGAAGGGCTCAGCCAACTGGCCGCCAGCCTGCGCGCCACCGTGGGCCGCTTTCAGCTATGAAGCACAGCGGCGCAGCACGCGCCGCGCGGCGCTTCAACGCTGCCAGTAGGTTTTGACATTGACAAATTCATACAAGCCAAACTCGGACAGCTCGCGGCCATAGCCCGAGGCCTTTACCCCGCCAAACGGCAGGCGCAAGTCCGAGCTGGTGTGGCGGTTGATGAACACGCTGCCGACTTCCAACTCGGCGGCCAGCGCCTGGGCGCGTTCGACGTCGGCGCTGTAAATGCTGGCGCCCAGGCCAAACGGCGTGTCATTGGCCAGGCGGATGGCGTCCAGGTCTGAATTGGCGCGCAGCACGCTGGCCACCGGGCCAAAGGTTTCTTCGCGCCACACCCGGCAGGCGGGGCTGATCTGATCCAGCACGGTGGCCGGGTAGAAAAACCCCGGCCCGTCGGGCAGTTCGCCGCCCAGCAGGCAGCGCGCGCCGTGGGCGCGGGCGTCGATCACTTGTTGGTGCAGGGCGTCGCGCAGGTCGGCGCGGGCCAGCGGCGCCAGCGTGGTGGCCGGGTCGCGCGGGTCGCCAGACTGCAAGCGGCGGGCGACATCCAAAAACGCCTGCAAAAAATCCTCGGCAATCTCAGGGGCCAGCACCATGCGCTTGGCGGCGTTGCACGACTGGCCGGCGTCCCGAAAGCGCGAATGCGCGGCTTCTTCGGCGGCCAGGGCAATATCGGCGTCGGCCAGCACGATGCAGGGGTTGCTGCCGCCCAGCTCCAGCACGCTTTTCTTGATGTGCCGGCCGGCCAGCTCGGCAATGCGCCGGCCGGTGTGGGTCGAGCCGGTAAACGCGACGGCATCCGAGGCGGCAATGGCGGCCTCCACCTGCGGGGTGTCGATCCAGGCCACGTCCAGGGCGTCGATGCCGGCGGCGCGCACCAGCGCCAGCAAACGCTCGGTGGTCAGCGGCACCGACGGCGCCGGCTTGACCAAACAGGCATTGCCGGCGGCCAGCGCCGGCACGGCAAAGCGCAGCACCTGCCACACCGGGTAATTCCACGGCATCACCGCCAGCACCAAACCCAGGGGCTCAAAGCTGACGCCAGAACGGCTGGCCAGGGTGGGGATTTCCTGGGTGGCCAGCAGCTCGGGGGCGAGGTCGGCGTAGTAGTGGCACAGCTTGGCGGATTTTTCCACCTCGGCGCGGCACTCGGCCAACAGCTTGCCCACTTCGCTGGAAATCAGCCCGGCCAGTTCGTCGGCGTGGGCCAGCAATTGCTGGCTGAGCGCGCGCAGCGCGTGGCCGCGTTCGGCCACTGGCAAGCGTCGCCAGGCGGGCTGAACGGCGCGCAGGGCGGCAATGCTGGCGTCAAGTTGCGCCGGCGTCCACGCCGGGCGGGAATAAAACCCGACGCCGGTGGCCGGGTTGCAGCTGGAAAAGGTCATGGTCGGAAAGCATAAAACAAAGCCGCCTGACGCGCAGCATGTTTAACAAATTAAACAAGTCTGCGCATCAGGCGGCGGTCACGGTCGGAGGGGCGAGATGGCGGGGTTTACGCAGCCAGATTGGCCGGCTTGACGCCAGTCAGCAGGTAGTCGATCAGTTCGCGCGCGCTGCGGATGGCGTGGCCAAACGGCAGGCTTTCCGAGCCACGGAAGAACAGGCCCTTGCTGACTTCGCCACGGAAGGCGGAGGACAGTTTCAGGTCGATGCAGAACTGACCCACCTTGGACAGGCCATCGCGCAGGCCGCACACGCTCAGGCAGTCCAGGCCCTGGGTGCAGCGCTTGGGGTCGGCCTTGGCGTTGGCTTGCAGAATGCTTTCGCGCTTGAGGTAGCTCTTCAGGAACGGCGTCATCACCCCGCGCGCCGGCAGGCCGGCCACGCTCATGAATTCGACGATGTCTTCCGGCTTGGCGTCGGCCAGCACTTTTTTGAAGTTGGGGTGGGCGTCGCCCTCGTGGGTAACGGCAAACGCGGTGCCCACCTGCACGCCAGCAGCGCCCCAACCCAGATAGGTTTTGACTTTTTCATAGCTGTTGACCCCGCCAGCGACGATCAGCGGAATTTTTTCCCGCTCCAGGCCCAGGGTTTTGAACAGCTCGAAGGTTTCGTCCAGCACGCGCTTGAACTCAAAGCGGTCGTTGTCGATGTCTTCTTTTTTCGCCGCGCCCAGGTGGCCGCCAGCGTACTTGGGGTGCTCGATCACGATGGCGTCGGGCAGGCGGTTTTTCTTCATCCAGCGCTTGATGACAATGCCGATGCCGCGCGACTCGGACAAAATCGGCAGCAGGGCGACATCGGGATAACCCTGCACCATTTCCGGCAGGTCCAGCGGCAGGCCGGCCCCCATGGTGATGGCTTGCGCACCCGACTCGCAGGCCTGGCGCACATAGGCCGCGTGGGAATCCACGGCCTTCATCACGTTCACCGACACCATGCCATGACCTTGGGCGATGTCCAGCGCGGCCTTGACCTCACGATCCAGCGCAATCAGGTTCAGACGATCGTAATCGGCTGCTTCGGTGAACTTGGCTGATTCTTCCACCAGATCGGCGTGCAGATGGCGCAAATCGACACTGGCGATAGTGCCCACTCCCCCCTCCTTGGCCACCGCGCCAGCCAGCCGGTGCGCCGACACGCCCACGCCCATGCCGCCTTGGACAATGGGCAAAAGGGTGCGGCCTTTGATGATCAGGGGAGAAAAAGCATGCTCGGTCATGGTGGGTCTGGCTCAAAAAGGAAGTCGCAAGTGTGGCCGCTGCCGGCCGCGGGCGCGTTGACGCGGGTCAACTGCATGGTCGAATTATAAGGTTAGCCCGGGCGGAAGTCTCAATCGTTCGATTGTTTTGTTGATCTGCAATATCTGGCAGCCGGGGCACGGCTCAGCCAGTATTTGCAGGAGAATGCCGGAAACTGCCCCGGAGAGCGTCACACTTTACAAGAACTTAACATTTCAAAAGCATACTTCGCCAGATTCCCTTACTTGCCTCAGGTGAAGCCATGCGCCTCTATGCCACCCAGCGTTCGCACGCCGATTCGATCCGTCATGATTTGACCGAAGCCTGCCAACGGCTTGACCAGCACCAACAGCGCCTGCAAGACCTGCTGGACACGATTGGCCCTATTGACATCGGCCGTGGCGACGACAGTAGCGAGGAGAGTGGTGAATGCGCCTGAGCATCCGCAGCAAACTCTATGTGTTCAGTGCTGTGGCCATGCTGGCGCTGGCGGCCATGGGTGCGCTGGGCCTGGCGGCCGGTTATCTGGCCGATGTGCAATTGCACCGCTTGCGCCACGATCACGGCCTGGCACTGGCCCGACTCAGCCAAGGTGAAGCCACCATGCGCGCCTCGCCACCGGCCTGGCCGATGTTGACCGCCCTGGCCAGCAACCCGCCGGAACTGTTTGCCGAGCCGACGCTACAGGCGCCCTGGCAGGCCTGGCAACATGCCGTTGCCAGCCAGAATCCGGCGGCGATGCAACAGCACTGGGCCACACTGGCACACCAGACCCGCGCGCTGATCGACCGGGAGCAAAGCGAACAGGATCAACTTCGTCATCAGCTGTTTCAGCTGATTTTGTGGGGCGGTGCAGCGCTCAGCATCGGCCTGCTGGCGCTGGCCCGCTGGATCATCCGCACCATTGTCCGCCCCTTGCGCACCCTGGAAGCCACCGCCAGCCAAACCGCCAGTGACCTTGACCTGACCCGCCGCTGCCAACTGCGCGGCCATGATGATGAAGTGGCTCACAGCATTCAGGCTTTCAACGCCCTGCTGGATGCCATCGGCGACAGCTTCCGGCTGGCAGAGACAGCCAGCAGCCAGGTGGATGGCAGCGCCGAAGAAGTGGCCGGCGCCTCACAGCAGATTGCCCGCGCTGCCGAAGCACAAAGTGAATCCACCCTGAGCATGGCTTTTGCCATCGAGCGTTTTCAGATTGGCGTACGGCAAAGCCGCGAAGAAGCCCACTTTGCCCTGGAATCCGCCAGACTGGCCGAGCGGCTGGCCAGCGAAAGCGATCAAGTGATCGTCAAGGCAGCGCTGGACATTCAGGACATGGTTTCCGCCATCCAGCGCTCGGCCCAGGATGTGTCGCAGTTGGCCGAGCGCTCGGAAGAAATCAACCGCGTAGTCCAATTAATTGCCAATGTGGCCGACCAGACCAATCTCTTGGCGCTGAACGCGGCAATTGAGGCCGCCCGCGCCGGCGAACAGGGCCGCGGCTTTGCCGTGGTGGCCGATCAGGTGCGCATGCTGGCAGAAACCACGCGCAGCGCCACCCGCGAGATTGGCGGCTCGATTCAATGGGTGCAAGAGCAAACCCGCCATGCTGCCGACAATCTGCTGCAAGGTGAAAAACTGGTGAGCTTTGGCGTGGAGCTGATGCACGGCCTGGCCCGCCCACTGGAAGAAATGCGCGACAGCGCCCGCACTGCCCACGACAAGCTGAATCATCTGATGGAAACCCTGGCCCAGCAACAGGAAGCCAGCGATACCATCGGCAAGGACATCGAAGCCTTGACTGTCATCAGCGAACAAAACAGCGCCGCCGCCAGCCAGAGCGCCAACGCAGCGCTGACTCTGCACGAAGCGGTGCGCACACTCAGCAGTCAATTGGCGCGTTTCGGGTTTTAAGCGTCACGCCCAAAACCCGCTGGCGTTGTTGTGTGAACTTGCCGTACACCCATACTGTCTGTGGTCACCCACTTGGCCAGGGTCGCTTCGCTGAGTTTGCCAAGTCACGCTAAACAGCCACTCACCGCCAGTGACGCAATATTGTCCGGCTTGGTCCCAGGCAAGAATTCCGTCATGATATCGCGCTGTTTTTTATCTCATTTTGTTGATAATGGTTTTTCTTTTGAATTTTTCTTGCGCCGCTGGGCGTGTGTGCGGCAGATAGTGCTTGCCTTGCTTCATGAAACCGTCTTAACTTGGTTTTACAATTCAGTATTTCTACGGTTTCTTTCTGCAAGAGTAGGTGCAGCCCATGAAGATCTCCCACCGCCTGGCCCTCATTATTTTGTGCGCCGCAACAGGCTTTGTCATTCTCTGCGCCTATTCCTTGTACGTGGTGCGCGACTCGATGATCTCCGAGCGCAAAGCAGCCACTGAAATTCACGTGCGCATGGCCGGTAATTTGATTGCCCAATTCCAGGCCGCCGAAAAAGCCGGCAAGCTCAGCCGGGAAGAAGCTCAGCGCCAGGCGGCACAAGCCATTCGCGGCATGCGCTACCAAGGCGATTACATGTATCTGCGCAGCTTTTCTGGCTTATCTATTGTGCACCCGGACAAGCGCAAAGAAGGCAAGACAGATGGTGGAGGCACCTTGTCAGACGGTCGCACCCTGATGCAGGGATACCGGGATGTGCTGGCAAACAGCGATTTTGGCTATGTATCTTTGTATACAAAGCGTGTGAACGGCAATGTGGACGTGCCAAAAATCAACGGCGTGCTGAAAATTGCGGATTGGGACTGGATTGTTGGCACGGGGGTATTTCTGGACGATATCGATGCCATCTTCTGGAAGCGGGTATGGCAGTTTCTTGGCATTGGCGTGGTCGTGCTGAGCTGCGTCATTGGTCTGGCGGTGTGGATGTCCCGGTCGATCTACCGGGTGCTGGGCGGCGAGCCCGCCTATGCCGCACAAGTGGCGCAAGCGATTGCCGCCGGCACGCTGAATCAGCGCATTGATGGCCAGGCCAGCACCGACAGTCTGCTGGGCGCCATGGCACGTATGCAGGAACAGCTGCGCGGCATGGTCAGCCTGATCCAGCACAATGCCAGCCAGCTGAATCACTCGGCGCATGGCATCAATCAGCAGATGGTGGACATGACCGAGATGGCCAACCAGGCCTCGGACGCCGCCACCTCGACCACCGCGGCCATCCAGCAATTGTCCAATAGCGTGCTGCATATTTCGGACAACGCCCAACGTACGCAAACCCAATCCGCACGCGCCGCCACCCTGGCTGCCGACGGCGGGGCGCTGGTCAATGATGCGGCCAGTCACATCCAGCATGTTTCCGAACAGCTGGAGCAGGCATCCAGCCAGATTGCCGCGCTGGATCAGCGCGCGGCCGAGATTGGCGGCATCGCCGGGGTGATCAAGGACATTGCCGACCAGACCAATCTCCTGGCGCTGAACGCGGCCATTGAGGCCGCACGCGCCGGCGAACAAGGCCGTGGCTTTGCCGTGGTGGCCGACGAGGTGCGCAAACTGGCCGAGCGCACCACCGAAGCCACCACACAAATTTCCAACATGATCGGCGCGGTGCAGCGCGACACCCGCGACGTGGTGGGCAGCATGGGCGCCGCTGCGCCGCAGGTGGAAAGCAGCGTCGGCAAGGCGCAGTCGGCGGCGCCACCACACAAATCGCCAGCATGATCGACGCCGTGCAGCGCGACACCCGCGAGGTGGTGGGCAGCATGAGCGCCGCCGCGCCGCAGGTGGAAAGCAGCGTGGGCAAGGCGCAGTCGGCGGCGCGCGCGCTGGAAGAAATCCGCGCCGGCGCGGCGCTGGCGCTGGACAATATCCGCGACGTGGCCAGCGCCACCCAAGAGCAAAGCGTGGCCAACCAACGAGTGGCCGAGCATATCGAGCGCATCGCCAATATGGTGGCGCAGTCGGCAGACACCGCCAGTCAGGCGCGGCACAGCGCCCAGCAGCTGGAAGTGCTGGCTGACGAGCTGAATGCCGCCGTGGCCAAGTTCCAGGTGTAAGCCTGGCCGGTTTGTCCGTCATGCAAAACGGCGCGCCCACTGGGCGCGCCGTTTTTTATACTTGATTCCCGCCACCCACTCACGCCAGGCGAAAGTGCGCCACCTCGCCATCCAGCCGGGTCACCACGCCCAGCAGCATATTGGCGGTGTCAGCAGAGCCGCGCGCCACCGCGCCAAATTGCTCCGCCGCGTTGGCCACCCGTTCAACATGGCTGCCAATATGGCGGGCAGCCTGGCTTTGCTCTTCCAGCGCGGAAATCAGCTCGCCCAGCTCCCGGCGGGTGTCGCCTGCGCCTTCGCGCAGTTGGCGCAGCGGATCGACCAGTTCGCGCACCAGCGTCACGCCAAATGTCACCACCTGCTCACCTTGCAATAAATTCTCAGCCGCCAGCTCGGTTTGTTGCTGGATCGTGCGGATCATCTCGTCAATTTCGGTCGTGGCCCGGGTTGTGTGTTCCGCCAGCTTGCGCACTTCATCCGCCACCACGGCAAAGCCCCGGCCTTGCTCGCCCGCGCGAGCAGCTTCAATCGCCGCATTCAGCGCCAGGAGATTGGTTTGATCGGCGATGTCGTTAATTACGCCAACAATACGGCCGATTTCATGTGTACGCCGAGCAAGTTGCGCCACATCCTGGGCCGAATTGTCGATGGTGTCGATCATCCGGTTGATTTCAGTGGCGGCCTGACTGAGTAGATGGTCACTATTCCCCGCCAAGGCCTCTGAGCGCTCAGCCACTTCTTGCACACGCACCGAGGTGCTGGAAAGCGTTTCAATATTTCCCACCAATTCTTCTACCGCGGCGGCCATAGTGGCTGTGGACTGGCCTTGTGCAATTGCACCAACAGAAATTTGCTCGCAAGAGGCTGAAAGGTCTCGTGCCGCCGCACCAACTTCCAAGGAAGCGCCATGCACATTGCCGATTAAGGCACTCAAGCCGGCACGCATGGCGGCCAGTTTGCCCAACAGGCTTTCCGGCGCAGCGTTAAGTAAGCTCGCTTGTATGGTTAAATTGCCCGAAGCAATATGCGACATTGCATCACTGACCACACGGGGATCCCCGCCTAGCGGCCGCGTGACACTGCGCACGATCCATATGCCTGCGCCAATCGCCAAAACGGCCGCCGCCACAGACAGCCCCGCCAGAATCGTTTCCAGTTGTCGGGCTTTTTCGCTGGCCTGTTTACCATTATTGTTCAGCTTCTGGTGCTGAATATGCTGGAAACGATCCATGGTTTGTGAATACAAGACCAACGCCGGCAAGCAACGTCGCTGAAACTGATCACGGGCCTGTGGCGCTTCTCCGGTATCCAGATGCTTCAATACCTGCTCGACACTGCTGACAAACTCAGTCCTGCGTCCGGCCAGTTCATTGAGTATCTGCCGCTCTTCTGACTCAGTCACCAACTCCAGCAATTCACTGCGGCGCTGACTCATGATCGACAGTTTTTCGGGCAAGCCTTGTTTGAATTTTTCATAACGCTCGGGCTGATCTTCTTCCACCAAGAGATAAAGTTCAGTCGCCATCTGACTCAAGATAGAAGCGACATCGTTCCCCAGGCTGACCTTGCGGGCATCCACTTGCGCCATGCGCTCAATGGTTGCCCGGTTGTCCCGGACGCCATGCCAGCCAGCCGCAGCCAGCGCCAGCAATAACGCAAATAATGCCGCAATGCCAAGCATCACCCGTTGCTTAAGCGTCAGCGGAGTGAACTTCATGTCGTCTTTACCTTAACGGTTCGTTGGCGATAAAAAAAGCCGACAATGCAGCCGGCCGAAGTAAAACATGCATTTATTTTTCATTGACTACGAGGCACAGAGGGTGCGGGCAATTGCTGACATACACGCGCCATTTCAGCGCGCAAGCTCGCCATCGCTTCGCAGAGGCGAGTCAATTGCAGACTGATGCGCTGAGCACAGAACGGAGCCTGGGCATTCATAAAAGGCTTTCTTGATTGTCGTGGTAACCAGATGCTTGCTATCAAGCAAATTGAGGAATTTAGGCTCATGACACACCATAGTATGCAGAAATGACGTTACAACGGGATGACTCAACGATTGGAGCCTGAGCTCACGCACACAGTCCTCTAGTCTCCTGAGATGCCCATCATTTGTGCACTTCGAGGAGCGCAAATTGACTGAGCGCACCGCGTACAGCACTGGCGATATTTGCGGGTCAACGCACTGACGATGCCTTGCAGGCCATCGCCAGCGTCCATGCATGCGTGCGCGAGGCGGATGCCGCCGGCACCGCACAAGAAATCGCCCTGATGGTGGATCAGCAAGCCACCACCGCCCAAGACATCGCCAGCGGCATGGAAACCGTCAACGCCATGAGCGAGCAAAATCCAAGCGGGGTCCGCCGCATTACCGAGGATGCACGTCAGTTGCGCGGTGCCGCGCAAGCGCTGCATGAGTTGGTGGCGCATGTGGCCGCCTATCCAGCATGACGCCAGCCCGGCGCGCACAAGGCGCGCCGGGCTGGCAAAGGCAGGGCATACGCCCTGCGGGGGAAGATGGCAGGCTTAGTTGACGATCTGACCAAAGCCTTTCCAGACGCTGGTGGTGCTATCGCCACCTTGCACACAAATCCAGCCAGCATAGCCTCCTACAGCGGGGGCCGTGCTGTACACCACATCCCCTTGCACGGCCGGCGCGCTGGCCAACACCGAAGCCCCCGGCGTATGGAAATGCTGGATGCGCTGCATCTTGTCACCACCGCTATCCTTGCCCAGCAAGCGGTTAAAGCGTTGCGGCGGATCGTACACAATGGTTTCGGCACCATTGATGATCAGTCGCCCCAGCACCACCGAACTGGTCAGCGGGTTGCTGCCCGCCGTGTCAATGGCGCAGTTGCCCACAAATACAGCCTGGATATTGGATGTCCCGGTGTTGTTGGCCTGGGTCATGCGGGTATCGGTGATGATCATCAAGCCATTGCTGTAGCCCAGCTTGGCCGTGACGGTGTCCACCTGGCACTCGGTCAGCTTGACGCCCGCACTGTTATTGCCAAAGTCCAGCAGATACCAGCTTGAGTGGGTGTACACCTGGCCGTTGTAGTCCAGGGCATCGGTAAAACGGCAACGGGTAAACTGGGTGGCACGACCACGTTCGGTGGTGGTTTCGGCAAACGGGGTCACCACTTGTCCTGCCAGGGTGCAATCCGTGAAATGCACACGCGGGCTATTGGGCTGGGCGGCGTAGGACGAGGTGCCGATGAGCGTGCTGGAATAAATCGACAGATCCGAGCTGTTGGTGCCGGTGGAATAAAAACCGGGGCCAACGTTGTCGATCATTTCGCAGTCCATGAACACCCCTTGATTGACAAAGGATGTGCTGTCCGGCACCACGGCCACCCCGGCCGACACGGCAGAAGCAAACGCACCACGGCCACTGAAATTAAACTGGCAATTCATGGCGGTCAGGCCACTGCCGCCCTCCAAACGCAGACCATTGCGCGCATTGCGCAGACAGCGCACATCGTGCAGCGTCACCGGTTTGCGCAGGGTTTCCTGAGTGGCATTGGTGGCAGCCACCGAGACGCCATCCAGGCCTTGGTCATGAATGTGCAGGTTTTCCAGCAAGATGGATGCGTTATCTTTCAACCACACACCGGTGGCATTCAGACTGCGACCCACTTGAGTCCCCCACTGCCCCCCCAAGATCAGTTGGTCGGCATTGCCATCCAGCTCAAGATCGCTGACTGCGACCCCACCAGTATTGCCTTCCAGATGAATCATCCGATAGGCATGGCCGGCATGATCGGCATCGGTATAAGGCAGCGAAGGCGTCACCGCGATACCCGTCACCGGGTCAAAAGCCCCCAGCTTCAGGCCGTTGGCAATGGAGAGCACGGCGCCATTGCCTTCAATAATGACCGGCTGGCTGCAATTGGTAATTTTGATGATGGGGTCAGCTCGATAGGCGTAGCCCAGCCCGGTCTGGCCGGCCAGGGTTTGTGCACCGACCACATAATGCCCGGCTGGGATACGCAAGGTTCCCCCTCCTTGCGCGCTTAGCGCCAGACTGGCAGCGGCAAATGCGGCAGTGTCATTGGTGACGCCATCACCCACGGCGTTGTACGGCGCATCTTTGACATTGATAATGTTCTGCATGATTGAACTCCAGAAATAAATCACGAAAGGCAGTGAGAGACAGCTCAGCTGGCAATGGTGGCAAAAGCTTTCCAGGTGCCCGGGCTACCGCTGCTCACGCACACCCAGCCAGCCGGCGCACCGGAAACCGCATCGGAATTGAACACGATGTCGCCAAGCTGCGCGCTGTTGCTGCCCAGGAAATCTGCCGGGCTGGAGCCATAGCCGATATGTTGCTGGCTGCCACCGCTGCCGTTATTGGCCCAGAGTTGTTGACGGCGCTGCGGCATATTGGTGGTTTGCGGATATTCAGTGCCATTCCAGCTGGCACGCCCCAGCACCACGGATTGATCCAGCTGTGCCAGCGACCCGCTATTGAGCACGGTATCGCCCACGCAGATGGCGCGGAAGGCGCTCTCCGTGCCACTGCCGGTGACTTGCTGATAAAACTGGCAATTCGTTGCGGTCACCGTGCCATAGTTGGACGAGTAACCAATGCGAGTGGTCGCGGCATCAATCACGCAGGCATCCAGCTTCACGCCGGCGCCACTGACGCCAAAATCCACCAGATAGCTGGTGCTGCCGGGCGCATATACCTGGCTGTTGTATTTGAGCTTGTCAGTGAACAAGCAACGGCTGAACTGGGTGGAGTAACCTTTGCTGTTGACGGGGTCGGCATAAGCCCGCACGGTAATACCCGAGAAAGTGCAATCGGCAAAGTGCATGCGCGGCTTGCTCGGCCAGGCGCAATAGTAGGTTGTCCCCAGGAAAGTGCAGTTGATAAAGCTGACATCTGCAGAATCCCCACTGTCGGCGCCCATGCCCAGACCCACGTTATTGATCATCTCGCAGTTGATGAACAAACCATTGCGCACCAGCGCACCACCCGAAGCTTCGATATCCACCCCTGCCTGTGGTGAAGAGCCGAAGGCAGCACGGCCGGTGTGATTGAACTTGCAGCCAATGGCAGTCACCCCGCCGCCGCCCACCCAGGAAAAGCCCTGGCGAGCATTAAATTCGCAGCGGACATTGATCAGCGTGGCAGGCGTGCGCGGCGTGGTGGCCGTGGCATTGGCTGGCGACTGAGCGATGTAAAGCCCATCCAGGCAATGATGATGGGAGTACACATTGCTGACGCGCAAATTGGGGCAATCCTTGGTGTACAAACCGTAGGCTGCCAGTTGATAACCCTGATCCCCCCAGCTTCCGCCCAGTACAGCACTGTTGATGCTGCCGTCCAGCTCCAGATTGCGCACCAACACCTGTGACGAGTTATTCGACAAGACGACCATGCGACCAATGCCGGCTGCGTAATTGACATTGGTAAACGGCATGCTCGCCGGATAGTAAGGATTGCCGGTGATCGGGTCGAAGCTACCGAACTTCAGATTCGGCACAATGCGCAGCACCGCTGCACTGCCTTCAATAATGACCGGCTTGGTGCAATTGCTGATCGTGATGATGTCGGTGGCGCGATAGGCATAGCCCTGATTGGCCTTGCCGGCAAAATCCTGCTTGCCCACCATGTATACCCCGGCCGGAATCAGCAAGGTGCCACCACCTGCCGCAGTCAGTGCTGCACTGGCGGCAATAAATGCATTGGTATCATTTTGAATACCATCACCGTACGCGCCATAGTCTTTGACGTTGAAAATAGCCATGAGATTGCCTCTGTCAATATCGTGATTTCAAAGTGTGAGCCAGGATTGAAGAATCAGCTGGCAATCAGACCAAACGGCTTCCAGGTCCCTGGCGTGCCAGTCACTGTGCACACCCAGCCCAGATAGCCCCCAGGGGTGGGTGCGGTGTTGTACACAATGTCGCCTTTGGTCCCGCCACCGAATGCACTGGCAAATGCGGTGGCGCTGTAGCAATAGCCCACACTCTGCATGCGGCCGCCGCTGCCGGTATTGGCATAAAAACGCAAGCGACGCTGCATTTGGTCGTATTGCAGTTGCTCAGCGCTATTAAACAGCATGCGACCCAGGATCAAGCTGGTGCTCAGATCGTTGCTACCGGAAGTATCAAAGATGGTGTCGCCATGAAAATTGGCCACAATCGCAGAAGCCCCGCTACTGGTCTGGCGGAAGCGGCAGTTGCTGGCAGAGATGGCGCCATTGGTCTGGCCAAGCACGCCGGTGGCTACCTCAACCGAACAACGATCCATCTGCACCCCCAGGCTGCCGGCGCCCCAGTTCAGCAGATTGCCACCCGTGCTGATAAACACTTGATTGTTGTACTTGTGCAGATCAGTCAGCCAGCAGCCACTAAAACGGGTGGCATCGCCATCAGCCTGGGACACACCAGCACGCACCACACTGCTTTGACCTGCCAGGGTGGAATCCACAAAGTGCACACGGGCGGCCGATACGGCAAAGGGTGCTGCCGTGGTGCCCACCAGCGAACAGCGCTCGACCTTGATGTCGGCAGCAGTGCTGGAGGCCAGCACCCCTTCACCCACGTTGTTCAGCATTTCGCTGTTCAGGAAATGGCCGTTGCGCGCCACCCCCTTGATCATGACGCCCACAGCCGGCGCGGTGGCAAACGTGGCCCGGCCGCTGTGACTAAACTTGCAATCCACTGCTTGCAGGCCGTTGCCCCCCTGCCAGAACAATGCTGCACGTGCGTTGTATTCACTACGGCACAGCAAGAGTGACAGCGGAGCGCGCGGACTGTTGGCACTGGCCGTCACATCATATGCGGCCAGGCCATCATGGCCATGGTGGTGGCTATAGATGCGTTCCAGGGCAACCTGATCGGCATTCTCGACCACGATGCCATCAGCAGCCAGATCATAACCACTGGAGCCCCACTGGCCACCCAGCGACAGTGCGCTGGCGTTGCCATTAAGCTCCAGGCCTCGCACCACCACATGGCCCGGATTGTCTTTCACCACCAGCATGCGCCCGACACTGGCGGCATAGTTTGCATCGGTAAACGGCAGGCTGGCCGGGGTATAGGCCGTTCCGGTAGACCAATCAAAACTGCCAAATTTCAGACCGTTTGCCAGGGTCAGGGTCGCACCGGTACCTTCGATCACCACAGGATGGCTGCAACCGCTCAGGGTAATGATGTCCTCACCCAGATAGGCATAACCCTGATTGCTTTGGGTGGCACGGACTTGTCGGCCCACCGTGTAAGTGCCAGGCGGAATCAACAAGGTGCCGCCCCCGGCAGCACACAGCGCGGCACTGGCATCAATGAAAGCCTGAGTCGCATTGCTGACGCCTGTGTTGTCTGCCGAATATGGCGCTGCCGTCACATCAATCGTGATGGGAGTGGTCATGGCATCCTCCTTTCAGGATGGAAACAAAATAGAGAGCGTTGCCTCCAGGCAAGCCCAGAAAAATCAACAAATCACCATGGATCGCAGATCATCATTCCACAGAGAGACTTCTAACCCGATGCTGAGCAATGTCAGCATCAAGCCGGTGCAGCAAAAAAACTCAGGCTAAATCACAGGGCAATCGGGCCAAACGGCTTCCAGATGCCAGGACTGCCGGCTTCTACGCAAATCCAGCCGGCATAGCCACCTGGCGCCGCGTAGGGGTTGTAGACAATGTCGCCACGATTGGCCTGGCCGGCGCCCACAGCGGCTTCTGGAGAGTAGGCATAGGCAATGCTCTGACGGACGGCATACGCATTACCGTTATTGCCATACAGATACTGCTTGTACTGGATGCCGGCGTATTGCGGCGCTTCTTCGCCGTTGACCAGCAATTGCCCCAGCACACGCGCCATGCCCGTGGTGAACGCACCAGGCGGACTGAAGGCCAGGTTGTAGCCCACATAACACGCACTGAAGGTGCTTTCGTGGCTGGTGGTCTGCGTCAACCGGCAGTCGCGCAGGGTGATTTCTCCAGCGGTGTAGATCAGCGGGCCGTGCTGGGTATCCATGCTGCAACGATCAAACATCACCCCCTGACTGCCACCGCCCAGATCCAGCAAATACCAGCCGGGATACAGATGAACCTGGCCATTCCAGTTGAGCTGATCGGTAAAGCGGCAGCCGGTAAAGCGGGTGGCATTGCCATCGCCAGGCGTTTGCTCGGCGTAGACATTCACCAGTTGACCGGCAATGGTGCAATCCAGAAAATGCAGACGCGGTTTGCGCGGCCACAGCGGGTAGTTAGTGGAGCCAATAAAGGTGCAACGCTGAAAGGTAATATCCGCGCTGTCACCGCTATCCGCCCCCATGCCGGGGCCAACGTTATTGATGACTTCGCAATTGATGAACAGCCCATTGCGCACCACGCCATCCTCGGCCTCGATATCGATGCCTGCAGCGGGCGAGGACGACAGCGCCCCCCGGCCAGTGTGATTGAACTGGCAGTCAATCGCCGTCAAACCATTGCCACCGGTCCAGCTCAAGCCCTGACGACCGTTGTATTCGCTGCGCACACGAATCAGCGTGGCCGGTGTACGCGGTGACTGTGCCGTGGTGCCCACCTGCGACACCAGAATGCCATCCAGGCCATGGTGGTGGGTATGGACGTTTTCCACCTGCAAGGTGTTGTTATTCAGTGCGTACACCCCATAGGCGTTAAGCTGACGGCCGAGATCCCCCCAGCCACCGCCCAGAATCAGCGTATCCGATGCGCCATCCAGTTCCAGATCGCGCACCAGCACATGGCGGTTATTGGCCAGCACCAGCATGCGATAAGCGCCGGCAGCGTAATCCGGATCAATAAACGGCATGACGGCCGGGGCGTAGGGCTCGCCCGACACCGGGTCGAAACTGCCATAGCGCAGGCCTGGTGCCGCACGCAGCACGGCATGGTTGCCTTCAATCACCACTGGCTGCTGACAATTGACAATCGAAATGATGTCCGTGCTGCGATAGGCATAGCCCAGGCCAAGCTGTCCAGCCAGTGTTTGCTCGCCCACCACATACACCCCTTGCGGAATGCGCAACACACCCCCACCGTGGGCACTCAGCGCCGCACTGGCGGCGATAAACGCCTGGGTATCATTGCTGATGCCATCGCCCAGCGCGCCGTAATCCTTGACATTGAATTCCATGTGAAATCTCCAAAAGCCGGCATACAGAGCAAGCCCCGCTCACCGCTGATCAGATACATGGCATGCCGGCGCCATGGCGGGACAGCACAGCATGCAGCCCGACACCGCCGCCGCGCAGTTGACCGGGGTCAGCCACTGACGGGGGCACTGTCAAGCATTCTTCACACAAATTTGCTGCACATCGCTTGTCGCCGTTGCCCGGCTCAAGGAAAATCGCCGCCACGCGCGGGCCCACCGCGCCATGCCACTCACTGATAAGAAAAAATGATTGACGATTACCCTGCCCCGAATACCCGTCCCCACCTGAGCAAATGGCTGTTGATCGCCACAGATCTGGCCATGCTGCTGCTGGCCAACCGGCTGGGCTTCTGGCTGGCCGAACGTGTGCGCATCTGGCGCGACTTGCCGGCCTTTGTCGCCAGTGCCGACAGTGGCCTGCGGCTGACCGTCTGGCTGATGCTGGTGCTGGCCGCCATCAGCTGGTTCTGGCTGGTGCGCGGCCATTACACCCAGCGCCGGCCGTTCTGGGACGAAACCCGCGATGTGGTCATCGCCATGCTGGTGCTGGCGGTGGTGGACGCCGCGCTGATGTTCATGCTCAAGTCGCCGTTCTCGCGGCTGTGGTGGGTGGCCACCTGGGCGGTGTCGCTGTTTGGCGTGGTGCTGGGCCGGGTGCTGGCCCGACGGCTGATGATCTGGCTGGGCTGGTGGCAGCGCCAGGTGCTGGTGTTCGGCTTTGGCGAAAACGCCCGCGAAGCGTTTGCCGCGCTGAAAAGCGAGCGCTGGCTGGGCTATCAGGTGGTGGGCTTTGTTGCCCCGTGCGCCGATGTGCGCGACGCGGAAAACCTCGACGACCAACCGATCTGCGGCAAACCGCTGCTGCCCTATCTGCTGGAAGAACCCGCCCCGCGCTTTCTGGAACGTTTTCACCAGCCGGCCATTCTGATTGCGCTGGAAACCGAACAACTGGACGTGCAACAACAGCTGGTGCAGCGCTTCAGCATTGCTGGCGCCGACGTCAGCATTGCCCCGCCGCTGAAAGGCCTGCCGCTGTATGGCGCCGAGCTGACCCATTTTTTCAGCCACGAAGTGCTGCTGCTGCGCGTGCGCAATAATCTGTCGCGCCGCGCCTCGCGCTTTATCAAGCGCACTTTTGACATTGTCGCCGCCAGCCTGCTGCTGCTGGCGCTGGCCCCGCTGCTGCTGAGCGTGGCCTGGCTGGTGTCGCGCGACGGCGGCCCGGCCACCTTTGGCCACACCCGCATCGGCCGCCACGGCAAACCGTTTCGCTGCCTGAAATTCCGCTCGATGGTGATCGACGCCCAGGCGCGGCTGAGCGAACTGTTGGCGCGCGACCCGGAAGCCCGCGCCGAGTGGGAACGTGATTTCAAGCTGAAAAACGACCCGCGCATCACCCCGCTGGGCAATTTCATCCGCAAGACCAGCCTGGACGAGCTGCCGCAGCTGATCAATGTGCTGCGCGGCGACATGAGCCTGGTTGGCCCTCGCCCGGTGATTGCCGACGAGGTGGAGCGCTACGGCGAAGACAAGGTGTTTTACCTGATGGCGCGCCCCGGCATCACCGGCCTGTGGCAAATCAGCGGCCGCAACGATATCGACTACGACAGCCGCGTGGCGCTGGACTGCTGGTATGTGCGCAACTGGTCGCTGTGGTACGACATCGTGATTTTGATCAAAACCATCAAAGTGGTGCTGGCGCGCGACGGCGCCTACTGACCCACGGAGCCCGTCATGCGCGACCTCACCCCCTTCAGCAATCGGCTGAGCAAAAACCACCGCCACCTGGCCAAATGGGCCAAGCGCCAGGACACCGAGTGCTACCGGCTGTACGACCGCGACATCCCGGAGTTCCCGGTGATTGTCGATGTCTACGGCGCCAGCGCCCACATTCAAGAAGTGGACACCGGCTGGCAAATCGACGAAGACAGCCACGCCGCCTGGCTGGACGCCATCCGCCAAGCGGTGGCCGAGGTGCTGGCCATCGCCGTGGACGACATTGCCCTGAAAACCCGCCGCCGGCAAAAAGGCCTGGCACAATACGAAAAAACCGGCGAAACCGGCCGCGAGCGCATCGTCAGCGAAACCGGCCGCCGCTTTATCGTCAATCTGGAAGCTTATCTGGACACCGGCCTGTTTCTGGACCACCGCAACACCCGCCGCGTGGTGGGCGAACACGCCGCCGGCAAACGCTTTCTGAATCTGTTTGCCTACACCGGCAGCTTCACCGTGTACGCCGCCACCGGCGGGGCCGTCTCGTCGGTGACGGTGGATCTGTCCAACACCTACCAAGACTGGTCACGGCGCAATTTCGAGCTCAACGGCCTGGACCTGAGCCGCCACAGCCTGGTGCGCGCCGATGTGTTCCGCTACCTGCAAGACGCCGCCGCGGCTGGCGAGCGCTTTGACCTGATCGTCATGGACCCGCCGAGTTTTTCCAACTCAAAAAAAATGCTCGACATCCTCGACGTGCAACGCGACCAGCAACGCCTGGTGGACGGCGCCATGGCCCTGCTCGCCCCCGGCGGCGTGCTGTATTTCTCTAACAACCTGCGCGGCTTCAAGCTCGACCCGGCACTGGCCGAGCGCTATCGGGTGGAAGACATCAGCGCCAAATCGGTGCCGGAAGATTTTCGCAACCGCAAGATTCATCAGTGTTTTCGGGTGACGGCGCGATAAGGCGACAAGCACTCGCCCAGCAAGGGGGGAGTGAGGCATAATGGTTTGATTCCATGGTGTTCTCTAGCCGACATGCCCCACGACGCCGACGCCTCTTACAAGCTATTGTTCTCCGCCCCCGAAGTGGTGCGCGATCTGGTGCTGGGCTTTATCCCGGATGACTGGCTGCACAGCCTGGATTACACCACGCTGGAAAAAATCCCCGGCAGCTACGTCACCGACGACCTGCGCGGGCGCGCCGATGATGTGGTTTGGCGGGTAAAAGCCGACGGCGAGTGGGTGTATCTTTATTTGCTGATTGAATTTCAAAGCACGGCCGACCCCTGGATGGCGGTGCGGATCATGAGCTATCTTGGCCTGCTCTATCAGGATCTGATCCGCCGTGGCGAGGTGCTGCCCGGCCGGCGCTTGCCGCCCGTGCTGCCGATAGTGCTGTATAACGGCGCCAGCGCCTGGCGCGCCGCCACCGACATCGCCGAACTGATTCCCAAAGCGCCCGGTCTGGTGGCGCAACATCTGCCCAAGCTGCAATATCTGCTGATCGACGAAAACCGCTACACCGACGCCGAGCTGGCCACACTGCACAATCTGGTGGCGGCCATCATCCGGGTGGAACACCCGGAAAGCGAACAGGCGCTATTGCAGCTGATTGAGCGATTGAACGAATGGCTGGACGGCAAACCTGAGCTGAAACGCACATTTGCCATCTGGATTCGCGCCGTACTGTTGCGGCAAAGCAAACACACCCTGGCCTTGCCCAAGGTGCGTGACTTGAAGGAGCTGAAAATGACCCTGGCGGAACGCTTTGACCAATGGGCGCAACAATACGAGCAACGCGGCAAGCAGGAAGGCCTGCAAAAGGGTCGGCAGGAAGGCCGGCAGGAAGGCCGGCAGGAGGGGCAACAGGAAGGCGAAGCCCGTTTATTGCTGCGCTTGCTCACCCGTCGTTTTGGCGAACTACCCGTCGACGCGGTCACCCGTATTCAACGCGCCAATCTCCCCCAACTGGAAGCCTGGAGCGACCGCGTGCTGGATGCGCGCAGTCTGGCCGAGGTGTTCCAGCCCAGCTAGCGCCAGAGTCTGGCTGCGCGGGGGCAGCCGTGCCGTGCTGCGCCATGCAGCGACACGCTTTTTCATGGCCAGATGCGCGCGGTGGCAGACCGTTTTGCGCCCTCGCCATTCACCCCGCCAACATCACCTCACGCAGCGCCATCACCGTCGGACTGTCCACTCCCGCCCGGCGCACCAGCAGGGTGGGGGCTGGCGCGTGTTCGGCCGGCAGCGGATGCACCGACACCGCATGGCTGGCCGCCATGCCGTCCAGCAGGCTCAGCGGCGCCAGCGCAATGCCCATGCCGGCGGCCACGCAGCCGAGCATGGCGTGGTAGGACGCCAGCTCAATCACCCGCTCCGGCAGCACGCCGTCGCTGGCCAGCCATTGCTCCAGCCGATGGCGGTAGGCGCAGCCGGGGGCAAAGGTCAGCAGGGTGAGGGGGCGCACGTCGCGGGCGCGGGTAATCGGCGGATGGCCCGCCGGGGCGATCAGCGCCAGGGTTTCCATAAACGCCGGCTCGGCGCACAGCCGGGCGTCGGCCACCGGGCCGCACACCAGCACGCAATCCAGCTCCCCCGCGCGCAGTTGCGCCAGCAGCGGCGCGGTGGCGCCGGTGTGCAGTTCCAGCTGCACGTCCGGGTAGCGCTGATGAAACGCCGCCAGCCGGGTGGGCAGCCGCGCAGCCGCAGTGCTTTCCATCGAACCTAGACGCAGGCGGCCGCGCGGCGCGGCGTCGGCCACGGCGGCGCGCGCCTGGTCGGCCAGCTCCAGCAGGCGCTCGGCGTAATCAGACAACACCGCACCAGCGGGCGCCAGGCTCAGCCGGCGGCCTTCGCGCACAAACAGCGGCACGCCCAGATGCGCTTCCAACTGGCGGATGCGGGTGGTGACGTTGGATTGCACCCGATGAAGCCGGGCGGCGGCGCGGGTGATGCCACCCTCGCGCACCACCGCCCGAAAAATACGCAAGTCGTCCAGGTCCATATTCTGTTTTTGAGATGGGTTTGATCAGGATTATTCATTTTACAGGATGATTCGCCACGCGCTACAGTCAAGCTCCCTGACCGCCCGAAAGCGCCCGCCATGCATGCTGCTTCTCGTCCGCCCTGGCAGGGCTACGCCGCCGCCCTGGGCGTGGTCTGCATCTGGACTGGCTTTATTCTGATTTCCCGCTGGGGCGGCAAAAGCCCGCTGACCGGCTATGACGTACTGGCGCTGCGCCTGGGCGCGGCCTCGCTCTTGCTATTGCCCTTCTGTCGCGACTTGCCGCGCACGGTGTGGCGCGAGCGCCGGCTGTGGACGCTGGCGGCGATTGGCGGCGTGCTGTATGGCGTGGTGGTGTACACCGCCTTCAAATACGCCCCGGCGGCGCACGGCGCCATTCTGCTGCCGGGCATGCAGCCGTTTTTGGTGACGGCGCTGCTGTGGCTGGCGCTGGGCGAACGCCCCACCCGCAGCCGGCTGATCGGCCTGGCTGGCATCGCCTTGGGCGTGCTGTGTGTGGCGCTGCCGCTGCTGCAAGCCGGCGACTGGCGCACGCTGCCGGGCGACGCGCTGATGCTGGTGGCCTCGCTGACCTGGGCGGTGTACAGCGTGCTGGTGCGACAATGGGCGTTTTCGCCGTGGGTGCTCACCCGCTTTGTTGCGCTGGGCTCGGCGCTGCTGTATCTGCCGGTGTACGCGCTGTGGCTACCCAAGGGCCTGGCCGAGGCCAGCGCCACCCAGCTGATCACCCAGGCTTTGTATCAGGGCATTGGCCCGACCATCATCGCCATGTGGCTGTTTTTGCTGGCGGTGCAACAGCTGGGCGCGGCGCGCACTGGCGCGCTGATTGGCCTGGTGCCGGTGCTGGCCGGGCTGGCCGCCGTGCCGCTCTTGGGCGAGCCGCTGACCGCCAGCCTGCTGCTGGGCTTGTGCGCGGTGTCGGCCGGCGCCTGGTATGCCGCGCGGCCGGGTCGGGTGGCGTAATATCGGGGTTTTTCTGCTGCGCCCCCTGACCATGGCCTACCGTTTACTGATGCTGGATTTTGACGGCGTGCTGGCCGACAGCTTTCCGTTTTTCCGGCACACCTTCAATCAGTTGGCCGCCCACCATGGCTTTCGCCCGGTGGCGGCCGACGAACTGCCGGCGCTGCGCCGCTGCGGCCCGCGACAGATTGCCCGCCATGTTGGCCTGCCGTGGTGGAAGCTGCCGCGCGTGGCGCGGCACTTTATGCAATTGATGCAGGCCGCGCCGGACAGCGCGCCCTTGTTTGCCGGCGTGGCGGACTGGCTGGATGCCCAGCTGGACGCCGGCCAGCAGCTGGCGCTGGTCAGCTCGAACAGCCGCGCCAATGTGGCGCGCAGCGTGGGCGAGGCGCGGCTGGCGCGCTTTGCCGCGGTGGAATGCGGCAGCGCGCTGCTGGGCAAGGCGCAGCGGCTGCGCCAGGTGCTGCGCCGCCTGCACATCGCCCCCGAACACGCCGCCTATCTGGGCGACCAGCCCGCCGACGGCGACGCCGCCCAATGCGCCGGGGTGGACTTTATCGCCGTCGGCTGGGGCTACGCCAGCCTGGACGGCCTGCGCCCCTGCCAGCCGGCGCTGACCCTGACTCACCCGGCCGAACTATTCAGCCTGTTGCCGCCGCCCTGACGCCCGCCACGGCAGGCCGGCCACGAATACTGCTGTTTTACTCACCAAAAGGAGCCCGCCATGCCCTACGTCAATATCAAAATCACCCGCGAAGGCGCCAGCGCCGAACAAAAAGCCGCGCTGATTGCCGGCGTCACCGCGCTGCTGCGCGACACCCTGGGCAAAAACCCCGCCACCACGGTGGTGGTGATTGACGAAGTGGACACCGACAACTGGGGCATCGGCGGCGAAGCGGTCACCACGCTGCGCGCGCGGGCCGCCGCACAAGCCTGAGCCGCTCACGCAGGCCAGACGGCTGCTCAACCCTGCCGCGCCAGTCGCCAGTTGCGCCAGCGACGGTGCGGCCACCAGGAAAACGCCCAGGCCAAGCCCAGCGCCAGCAGCGAGCCAACAATGATTTCCGCCGCGCGCAGCCCGGCCAGATTCAGCGCTGCCGAGGCTGGCAGGCCAATGCCGCTGCCCAGCAGAATGGCCACGGTGATCGGGGTGAGCCGCCAGCTGCCAGGATAGTGGTCAATGGTGCGCGCCAGCACCACCGACACCGCCAGCGCCGCCGCCAGCGAGCCCAGATGCGCGCCCACCGTCCACACGGTCAGCAAGGCCACCACACAGCCAATCAGCGTATTGCTCACCCGGTCGCGCACCAAGTCCGCCGTCGCGGTGAGCTTGGGGTCGCTGACGGCGGCAATGGTCACCACCGCCCATACCGGCTGCTCAACGCCCAGCCAGGTGAGCAAAGGCCAGGCCAGCAAAGTGGCCAGGGCGATTTTGAGCGCGAACAACAGGGAAGCGCTTAAAGACATGATGAAAGAGGGCATGGGGTCAACAGCCTAAGCTTAACGGCAGGCGATGACAAGCAGATTGCATGCCATGGGGTGGCGTCAGCCCTCTGGTCGGCAAGCTACCAAACCATGGCTGGATGCCCAGGCAAGCACATCATCCCGGCGGATGGCGGCAGCCATCAAACCGGGAAACGCATCTGGCGTGCAAGCAAAGGTAGGCGACCCCAGCGCAGCCATCCGGCTGGCCAATTGGCGGTCGTAGCAGGGCGCGCCACCGTCGGACAAAGCCAACAGGGTAATGCATTGCACGCCGCTCTCCAGCAGATTGGCCGTGCGTTGCAGGAGTTTTTCTTCTACACCGCCCTCGTATAGGTCGGAAATCAGCACCAGCAAAGTATTGCGTGGATCACGGATTTGCGACTGGCAATACCCCATGGCGCCATCAATATCGGTACCACCGCCCAGTTGCACGCCAAACAACACGTCCACCGGATCGAACAATTGCTCGCTCAGATCCACCACTGCCGTATCAAATACCACCAACCGGGTGCTGACGGCTGGCAGCGAGGCCATCACCGCGCCAAAAATACTGGAATACACCACCGACTCGGCCATGGAGCCGCTTTGGTCGATGCACAGAATAATGTCGCGTTGAGGCCGACGTGCCTTGCGACCATAGCCGTACAAAACCTGTGGAATAATCGTGCGATATTCTGGCTGCCAGTGCCGCAGATTGGCACGCACCGTACGCCCCCAGTCGATTTCGGCGTGGCGCGGCCGACGATTGCGCTGACTACGATCCAGTGCGCCACTGACAGCGCTACGCATTGGTTCTTCCAATTGCTTCATCAACGCATCCACCACTTGGCGCACCACACGCCGCGCAGTCTCCCGAGTGTCGGCGGGAATCACCTGTCCCAGTGCCAACAAGTTAGCCACCAAATGCACATCCGGCTGCATATGATCCAGCATTTCTGGTTGCAGCAGCAATTCGCGCAGATTGAGCCGGGTCATGGCGTCGCGCTGCAACACCTGCACAATGGATGCAGGAAAATACCGGCGAATATCCCCTAGCCAACGCGCCACATTCGGCGCCCCACGACGCCGGCCGGCGCTGCGCCCTCCGCTGGCAGCCAGATGCTGTGGAGAATCGGCGTCGTACAGCGCAGCCAAGGCCTGGTCAATGTCGCGCCAGTCGCCAGACAAAGCACCGCAACTGGCCTCGGCCTCTTGGCCCAACACCAGACGCCAGCGAAGCAGACGAGCTTGCGGATCCAACAAAGACACTGGCTTATTCATGGCTGATCCCCATCAGTAGGCGAAGCCCAGCCACCGGCAGTGCAGCGCGCGGCGCATCCAGCAACCGGACAACCTCAGCGATTGGCGCCAGATCCGCAGACTGGCTGGCGCGCAAGGCCAACTCGCGGCGTTCGCTATTGGAAAAATTGGCCAGACAGCGCCGTACCAGCGGTGCA
>ERZ650306.398-NODE-398-length-26651-cov-5.056926_pt1 | contig 26651 bp, 19 predicted proteins | sample MGYA00376242_ERZ650306 | MGnify/ENA primary metagenome ERZ650306 (study PRJEB26733, sample SAMN07839244) | wastewater metagenome | biome: urban; feature: wastewater treatment plant; material: waste water | place: USA: North Carolina | collected 2016-03-31 ... | reverse complement strand
AGATTTCTCCCTTCGGTCGAAATGACAAAAACGGCCGTTATTCAAAGCTCTCGATTTGTCACGAAAGCCCCTGATCCCGCACCCAGTCCGCCAGAGCCTCCAAGGCGCGCCGCACGCAGAAAAGATGCTTTTCTTTTTTCTTCATTCTTGGCGCGTTCAGCGGGGGAAGAATCCCAAAATGGATGTTCATGGGCTGGAAGTTGTCCGCCGATTCGGACGATGTAATATAGCGCGCCAGCGCGCCGATGGCCGTTTCCCGCGGCGGCGGGAGAGGGGATTTCCCTTCCAGGATCGAGGCGGCGTTCAAGCCCGCCAAAAGCCCCATCGCGGTGGATTCCATATAGCCTTCCACCCCGCTGATCTGGCCGGCAAAGAAAATATCGGGATGGCCCCGGAATTGCAGCGAGGGCAAAAGCAGGGAAGGGGAGTGAATGTAGGTATTGCGGTGAATGCTTCCCATCCTCGCGAACCGCGCGTGTTCCAAGCCGGGAATCATCCGGAAAATGCGCTCCTGTTCCGGCCAGGTCAGCTTGGTTTGAAAACCGACCAGGTTGAATAGCGTGCCGCCGCTGTTTTCGCGCCTGAGCTGAACTACGGCATAGGCCATCTGCCCGGTTTGCGGATGGATAAGCCCCACCGGCTTCATGGGGCCGAACGCCAGCGTCTCTTCTCCTCGCGCCGCCAGGATTTCAATCGGCAGGCACCCCTCGAAGTGGCGGACGTCTTCAAACGGTCTGGCCTCAACTTTCCGCCCCGCCAGCAGCGCTTCGCGGAAGCGCCGGTACTCTTCCCGTGAAAGCGGACAATTCAGATAATCCGGCGTGCCCCTGCCGTAGCGGGAGGCCCAGTAGGCTTTATCCATGTCGATGGAATCGGCTTCCACGATCGGGGCGATCGCGTCGTAAAAATACAGATAGGAATTTCCGCCGAGCATTCGGGAGATGGAGTGCGCCAGAGCATCGGATGTGAGAGGCCCCGTGGCGATAATCGTCAAACCGTCTTGGGGAATATCCGTAACCTCGGCGCGGTGTAAGGAAAAACCTTCCTGCGCAAGCAGTTGCTCTTCGACCCGGAGGGAAAATTTGTTCCGGTCCACGGCCAGCGCGCTGCCGGCGGCCACCGCCGTTTGGTCGGCAGCGGCCAGGATCAGAGAATTCAGTCTGCGCATCTCTTCTTTGAGAAGGCCGGGCGCGCTGTCCGGTTGATTGGATTTGAGAGAATTGCTGCAGACCAGTTCGGCCAGCCGTTCGGTCTTGTGAGCCGGAGAAAAACGACGCGGCTTCATCTCGTAAAGATCGACCCGATGTCCGCGCCGCAGCAGTTGCCAGGCCGCTTCACAGCCGGCCAGGCCCCCTCCGATGATCATGACCCGCCCGGATTTCATTCGTCCGATTTTTTTCTGGGGATTTTTTTAATATTTTTGCATTCGGGATAGCCGGTGCATCCCAGAAACTGGCCGTAGCGGCCGCGCTTGACCGCCATCGGTTTTCCGCAAAGTTCGCAGACTTCGTCCGTATGCGGCGCTTCCTGGGCAACCACATCGCCGTTTTCATTGACGGTCGCGTTCATCGTGTTCTTGCACTCCGGATAGCCGGAACAGGCCAGAAACTGACCGAAACGCCCTTCCTTGACGACCATGTTTTTTCCGCACTTGTTGCATTTAACCTCGGTGGTCTGGGGTTCCATATGTTGGACCTTTCCATTTTCATCATGGGTGAAATTCCTGGTGTTCTTGCAATCGGGATATTTTGAACAGCGGAGGAACCTCCCGTTTTTCCCCCATTTGATGACCATGGGAGAACTGCATTTTTCACACACCAGGTCCGTCGGCGTTTCTTCCAGTTTGACATTCCGCATGCCTTTTTTCGCCTTGCTCAACTCTCCGGAGAAAAGACCGTAGAAATCCTGCAGCGTCCGGACGCGCTGATTGGCGCCGTTTTCGATGGCGTCCAGCTTGTTTTCCATGTCCGCCGTGAAGGCCATATCCAGAATGGTTGGAAAACTTTGCACCAGGAGCTCCGTGACAATCTTCCCCAGCTCCGTCGGGAAGAATTTGCCCTTCTCCAGGCGCACATATTCCCGGTCCTGAATGGTGGAAAGAATCGCGGCGTAGGTGCTGGGGCGTCCGATGCCGTTTTCTTCCAGCTCGCGCACCAGCGACGCCTCCGAAAAACGCGGCGGGGGCTGCGTGAACTTCTGCTGCGTGTCGAGCTTGATGAGCTTTATTATTTCATTTTCCCTGACGTCCGGCAGAAGCTTGTCCGTTCCGTTTTCTTCTTCCTTTTCATCCTTGCCTTCCGTGTAAACGATGGTGAAGCCGGGAAACTTCATCACCTGACCCTGTGCGCGGAATGTACAGTCGGCCCCGGCAATGTCGATCGTGGTCTGATCGAAAACGGCCGGATTCATCTGGCTGGCCACAAAGCGGTTCCAGATCAGTTGATAAAGCCTGAACTGGTCGGGCGTCAGATAGGGTTTGATGTCCTGCGGCTTGAAAGCCATCGAGGAAGGGCGGATGGCCTCGTGGGCATCCTGCGCCTTCTGGGCGTTTTTATAGACATGAGGCTTCTGCGGCAGATACGCGTCGGAATAATTTTCCTTGATGTAGCTGCGGACAGCCGCCAGCGGCTCCTCGGCGATCCGGTAGGAATCCGTTCGCATATAGGTGATCAGGCCCACGGAGCCTTCTTTTCCCAGTTCTATGCCTTCGTAGAGTTTCTGGGCGACGCTCATCGTTTTCTTGGCGGAAAACTTCAGCCAGCGCGAGGCTTCCTGCTGCAGCTTGCTGGTCGTGAACGGCGGCAGGGCCGACCGCTTCACTTCTTTTTTCTCCAGCTTTTCGACGGTGAACTCCGCGGACCGGATGTCCGCCGCCAGCCTGCCCGCTTCTTCGGCGTTGGATACCTTTGCCTTTTTCCCGCCGATTTTGATCAGCTTCGCGTCGAAAGGAGGCGGCGCGCCGGCCTCAAACTGCGCCACCAGATTCCAGTATTCTTCCGGCACAAACCGGCTGATCTCTTCTTCCCGCTCGCAGATGATGCGCACGGCCACCGACTGCACGCGTCCGGCGGAGAGCCCCCGTTTGACTTTATCCCACAGGATCGGGCTGATCTGATAGCCGACCAGACGGTCCAGGATGCGGCGCGTCTGCTGCGCCTCGTACTTGTCGAAATCGAGCGGCAACGGATGCTGAATGGCTTCCAGTACGGTTTTTTTGGTCAGATCATTGAAAAGAACCCGATAGACCTTCTTGTTTTTCTTTGCATCGACGACGTCGGCGATATGCCAGGCGATGGCTTCTCCTTCGCGGTCCGGGTCGGGCGCCAGGTAAATGTTTTCGGCGTCTTTGGCCGCTTTTTTCAGATCCGCGATGGTTTTCTTTTTGGTTTCGATGACGTGATAGGTGGGCTCAAAATCCTTTTCCAGATCGATGCCCAGCGAACTCTTCGGCAGGTCTTTGATGTGTCCCATGGAGGCCAGCACATGAAAATCCTTTCCCAGAAATTTCTTGATGGTTTTTACTTTTGTGGGAGATTCCACGACGATTAATGAGTTTGCCATAAACGCTCCTTGTCTGTGGGCGCACCATATAGATGGTGAAAATGCATTTGTAAAGCTTTTATTTTTTGAGCGTGAACAATTTTCCCGGGTGCTGCAAAACCCGTCCCTGCAGTTCCAGGCGCATCAGGGCGCCCATCGCCTCGGCAGGGGGAATCCCCGTTTCCTGAATAATATCATCGGCATGGGTTTTCCCGTCGGCGATGGCCTTCAAAATTTTCCGATCGGTCGGCAATAGAGTCTCCACGTTTTTTTCCAAAACGGCGCGCTCCGGCACCCCGTTTTTTTGAGGATAGGGTTGCTCCGATCCTGTTTGAGTCGCCTTCCGGTCCGGGGAAACCGGCTCTCTGGCCGTTCTTTCCAACTGCGGCAGAATCTCTTCCAGAATATCATCCACGCTGTCGATCAGCTTGGCGCCCTGCTTGATCAGGTGGTTGGCGCCGCGCGAAGACGCCGAGTCGATGGGCCCGGGAATTGCGAAAACCTCGCGCCCCTGTTCCATGGCCAGTTTTGCCGTAATGAGCGAGCCGCTTTTTTCCCCGGCCTCCACGACCAGAACGCCGTAGGAAATTCCGCTGATAATCCGGTTGCGCGCCGGGAAGTGAAACGGCAGGGGCTGCGTCCCCGGCGGATATTCGGAGATGACGGCGCCCTGCTCAACAATCGCCTCGAATAATTTTTTGTTTTCCGGAGGGTAGATGACGTCCAGGCCGCTGCCCAGCACGGCAATCGTTCTCCCGTTTGCCGCCAGCGCGCCGCGATGCGCGCAGGAATCGATGCCTCTGGCCATGCCGCTGACAATCGTCGCTCCCCGAAGCGCGAGCTCCCGGCTGATTCTGTCCGTGGTGTATTTGCCGTACGTGCTGGCATGCCGGGACCCGACAATGGCAATGGAAATGTCGTCGCTGTGCAGATGTCCCGCAACGTAAAGCAGGACAGGCCGGTCATAAACATTCAAGAGATGCCGGGGATAGCTCTCGTCCAGAAAGGTCACGATGCGAATACCGGCTTTATTCAATCCGTCGATTTGGCGCAGAATGCCGTCCCAGTCGTTAAAGGCAAGAATGGTTTGAGATATCTTCTTGCTCATTTTGGGAACCGCGGCAAGTTCATGCACCGAGGCAGAAAAGACGGCAGCCGGAGATCCGAACCGCTCCAGCAGGGGACCGAAAAGCGTATCGCCGACGCCTTCCACAGACATAAGCGCCAGCCAGTATTTCAGGTCTTCAGGATTCATAAAATAATGACGATAAAATGCTCGTTATTCAAAACTTTTTAACGGGTGATGGAAAATTGGCGCAAACGTTACCTCTTCTTGATTGCCCCTGTCAAGTTTTTTAAAATCATTGCGTAAAACCTTTCTTTAGGCTAGAAAAGTCCATCAATTTCACCAGAGGAAACCATGGATAAAAAAATTATTTTTTTCATCGGCGCAATGTTCATTTTTTGCTCGTTTCCCGCCTTGGCGGTGGCTCCTTCGGACCAGAAGGTGCCCGGCAGACCCTCCGAAGGCGGGGTTTCTTCAAGAATGATTCATCCGGAAGAGCAGCGCCCCGTCCTGACGATCATGCCCAGAGAAATCGATCTGGGATTGATCAAACCTGGATCAACCGCTCTTGGCGAATTCAAACTGAGCGACCTCACGACAGGATCCATGGAATGTGCGGCGTCCTGTCCCGACGGCTGGGAAGTCATATCCAGGAAAGCGCTTCCGGTGAACGTGTCCCATGAACCGGTTTCTTTGCGCGTGGAATTGACAATCGCCGAACTCCTTGAAAAAGCGCGCGCCGGCAAATCTGCGCCCCCCGCCTACGCGGCGAAGATGAAAATGCAGGCCGATGGGAAGGAATTGATCTGCCAGAAGAGCCTGAAAGCCGGCCAGCACCGGAAGGCGATAGCGCTGACCTTTGCCGGAGGCCCGATGAACATCTTTGTGGATTTCCGGATTCAACCCGATCAGACAAGTCCCTCCATCAGCTTAAACCCGCAGCGTCTGGATCTTGGTTCCCAGCCCCCCGGGAAAATTCTGTCCAAAAAAATAGAACTGACCAACAAAGGCCGGGAGAGGCTTCAGTGGTCCATCATCGACTCCCGGGAAGCCGGAAAGAGCCTGCCTCCCGCAGAGCCCAAGCAGGAAAGATACTTTTCTTTTCTCCAGGAAGAACTGCCGGAACCGGGGAAATACCTCATTCCCGAGCGCCTCAAAGACGCCATGGAGCTCACCGGAAAATGGGCCGAAAAAAACGGCTACCCTTTGATGAAAAGCGGCGCCGGCTCACTGAAATACCGCTTTCAGGGAACCGGCATCAGCATCTTCCTGAAGTCGCATACTCCGGAGGGCAACTGCTCCGTCTATCTTGACGAAACGCTGGTGACCCTGCCGGAAGAAATGTTCGGGGAATGGGAAAAGAAGGAAATTCTCATTGCTGAAGGTTTGACCGATGGCCCTCACACCCTCAACCTGGTTATCAGGGGGGGCGCGCTGGAGGTGGAAGGAGTGAAAGTATTCGGCCGGGAAATCCAGCGGGGGCCGAAGGGATGGATCACGGTTTTTCCGAATTCCGGAACGACGCTGAGCGAAATCGATTATCTCAACGTCAAGGTTGACACCACTTCCCTGACTCCCGGGGGTTACGGAGACGACATCCTTTTTCAAACCAACGCCGGGGAGGAAGCCGCGGAGGTTTACGTCAGCATCATTCCCGACGCGGCTCATAAAGTCCTGGATGTCTATTTATATTCCAGTGACTCCGACTATCTTTATACATCGGATCCCCAGGCGGAAGCCAGGCGGCTTTATCAGAACCGCTTCGTCAAGGAAGGCATTGCCTTTCGGCTTTTTGCGCCGCAAACTCCCGGAACGACGCCTTTTCATCGCTGGTACAATCCCTCCATCCGCGACCATTTTTATTCCTATGACCGGACCGGCGGGAGAAAACGGCTGGATGGATATATTTATGAGGGAAGCATCGGCAACATTGCCACGTCCCGCATGACCAATACCCGGGAATTATACCGCTGGTACAACCCGACCACCGGAAGGCACTACTATTCGACCCAGCCGAAAGTGCCGCCCGCGCTGAAGAAATACCGTTTTGACGGTATCGCCGGGTATGTCCGGTAGAATGAAAGTATTGCCCTTTTTAACCTTGACAAAAAAAAGAAGAGGGGATATTAGGCTGACTCTTTTTGGTGCAGGATTAAAATGCGCCTGTAGCTCAGCTGGATAGAGCAACGGACTTCTAATCCGTGGGCCGAGAGTTCGAATCCCTCCAGGCGCACCAAGGCGATAATGGTGGGTGTAGCTCAATTGGTCAGAGTGCCGGGTTGTGGCCCCGGAGGCTGAGGGTTCAAGTCCCTTCACTCACCCCATTTTGGATTTGAAACTACGCGCCCGTAGCTCAGCTGGATAGAGTCGCAGACTTCGAATCTGTTGGTCGTAGGTTCGAATCCTACCGGGCGCGCCAGAATAGAAAGAAACAAGGGCCCTTAGCTCAGCTGGTAGAGCAACTGACTCTTAATCAGTAGGTTGTCGGTTCGATCCCGACAGGGCTCACCAAATAAATCAAGGGGTTGCAGGTAAACACTGTGGCCCCTTTTTCTTTGCGCTTAACCTATTGCTAACCTGCGATATGATTTTTTGTGATCTCTGGTGAGGTTTTAACAATCATGAATTTCAGTGAAATGATGCCGTAGGTTTACTGACTGCTGTCAATGCGTAAGCTTCCCTGTCAAGCAGACAATTGAAAAATAGAGTTTCTAGTGTTCTCTGACAAACATTCCGCTGGAGTCATATCATCCGGGGAATCATGTGGTCGCTGTTCGTTATAATCAATAATCTCAGTTGGGCAAAGGCCATGCTCAAAAAATGATCCCAACAGGAAAAGCTTTTGACTTTGTAGTTCCCTGGATATCGCTCGACGCATTGCAGGAATTCGTAGGTCGGCAAGTAATCCATGATCTGCGCAAATATTGTTCTTCCGGAATTCATCGGCCATCTCCTCGCAATGGAATGCGAGACTATGGCACGCCGAAGAAAAATATTTCAAATCGATAAATAGCTTTTTCTTGATTTCTCTCATGGATTTCTATAACTTACCTCACCTCATAACGAAAACGTTGGGACAGTGATGATTCTGCGTATAAATTTATGCAAAGATTAGTTATAATCCGACAAAAGCGGTCAGTATAAGGAAATAATGAAAAATAATAGTCATGCAAGACATAAAAATAAGATGAAATCGCTGGGTCCTCACAAACTGTGCAAAAAAGCGGATTTACCGCCACAGAAAAAAGCAAAGGGAATCCTAAGAAAAACCGAAGAATATTTCCGTGTACTTTCCGAGGCCACTAATGAGGGAACAGCAATTCACGACAAAGGCGTTATCATTGAATCTAATCAATCCTTCGCCGAGATGTTTGGATATGACTTATCTGAAATGATCGGCTTGCATGTGGAAAAACTCGCCTCCCCCGAGTCAATGAAGTGTATACTGGAACACATCGCTAACGGATATGATAAACCATTTGAAGCGGTTGGGGTAAGGAAAGATGGGTCCACGATAATATGTTCTATGGTTGGCAAACCATTCAAATATAAAGGACGCACACTAAGAATTGTCGCCTTACGTGATATTACCGAGCGCAAGCAGATGGAAGAAAAGTTACGGGAGAGCGAGGCAAATTACCGGCAGCTTTTTGAGAACTCGCCTGCTGGAATATATCAAATTGATTTTAAAAAAGGAAAAATCACAAGAGCGAACGATGTGTTCTGTAAATATGCTGGTTGGAGTCAGGAAGAGATAAGTTCTCTAAATATATACGATGTTTTGTCTGAAGAGAGCAAAAAACTGTATTTGGAGCGTCTCGAAAAAGTGTTTCGTGGTGAAAAAGTGTCTGAGACAGCAGAATATGAAGTAATAAATAAAAATGGTCAGCGATTCTATCTCCAACTACACAATAAATTTATCTATGATGCAGAAGGTAATGTGATTGGTTCAGATGTTGTTGCACATGATGTCACAGAGCGCAAGTTGACAGAGATTGACCTGAGGCAGGAACGGGACTTCAGTAGGGCAATCATCAATAGTCTGCCGGGATGGTTTTACGTTGTCGATGAAAACTTGAGATTTCTCCGCTGGAATGACAACTTCATAATCACGACAGGCTATTCGGAAGAGGAAATCCGTGAGATGTCGATTTTGGATTTCCATCATGAATCGGATCGAAGCGCCATATCAGAACAGGTAAAACAGGTTTTCCTTTTGGGGGAAAATGCCGCTGAAGCGGACATCACTTCGAAAGACGGAACTGTCAAAACTTTCTTGTTCAGCTTAAGAAAGATGCAATTTCAAGGCATACAAAGCCTCGTAGGCACCGCCATCGATATTACCGAAAAGAAGCGGGCGCAGGAAGAACTCAAACAGTTTGCCGAAAATCTTGAAGATGCCAATATAGCGCTGCGTGTATTAATGAATCGCAGGGATGAAGATCAAAAGGATATTGAGGAAAAATTGCAGACTAACATCAATGATCTCGTTATTCCTTATTTGAAAAAGCTGAAGCAGGCGAATCTGGATGATCGCAACAAAAATTACCTGAATGTTTTGGAAAGTAACCTTAGAGATGTCTTGTCACCATACATGAGAGACTTTCTATCATCGCATAAGAACCTTACACCTCAGGAGATTCAGATTGTCGACCTGATCATGAAAGGAAAGCACACAAAAGAAATCGCTGATATGCTCAACGTATCGGTAAGCACGATTGCGAGCCATCGAAACAATATCAGGAAAAAAATGAACTTGAGAAATTCTAAAATCAACCTTCGCTCACATGTCCTGTCCATAGGGCGATAAGTATTCTATGTACACGATTTATCAAAAATAATTCACCGATCAAAAAGAGCCTAAAATGACTTTACCGGGCATGCCGGGAGGTATGAACATTAAAATACCGGGCATGGGCGCAAGATAAATTTTTATGTTACAAAAAAACGTTCCTGCAAGGATCACCAGAATAGCCAAGTAATTTGAGTGCTTAGCTTCCTGTTATAGCTCCATTTGAATGAGGTTGGGGCCTTTCTCGTCGAGCGCTTTACCCAGTTCTTTGACCAGTTCCTCGGCTGTGGTTACTCTGACCGACGGCACCCCCATGCCTTTACCCAAACTCACCCAGTCGATGCCCGAAAGATCCGTAAGATAGGATGCACATGTTTCGGGTAAAACACCCAAACGGCCGTACTCTAATTTCAGGATGTCATAACTTCTATTGGAGCAAATGAGCGTTTTAATATTAAGCCCTTCTTTCGCTTCTGTCCATAAGGCCTGAAGAGTGTACATGCCGGCGCCGTCGGCCTGAAAATTGATCACGGGCCTGTCGGGACAGGCAATGGCGGCTCCCACAGCGCAGGGCGCTCCCTGGCCTAATGCTCCTCCCGTGAGGGTCAACAGGCTGAACGGGGGAATATTGGACGCCACGGGATAATACATTACTCCTGTCGTGACGGCCTCTTCAACCACAATGGCATTTTCAGGCTGGAGAGCCGCGATGACCGAACAAATTTTAAATGAGTTCAAGGCGCCCGTGGGTAGTTTCGGTCTCTGAAAAGAAGCAAGAATGCCTGCATCCGTGATGCGGGCGGCATCGAGTTCGCCTGCCAGGGCTTCCAATATCTCCAATAAGTCCTGCAGTTCGTTGGAGAGATGGAACCTCGTTTGTCCGTCTTTGAGGTAGTATGCGGGAATGCCCTCGTAACCAAAAAAAGACACTGGTTCCTTCGAACCGATAAAAACAAATACTTCATACTTCGACAGCATATCCATGGCCATTTCCGGAAGATAGGGTATGCGCATCACATCCGGCAAACCGGCTCCTCGTTCAATATGCGCCGGGAAATTATCGGTGAGAAGATCGCATCCGCAGGCCTGCTTGATCCGGGCTGCGGCCATCAGAGCATCTCTGCCGATATGGTTGTGACTGAAAAAAAGGGCGGCCTTTTTGTCTTTTTTCAACAAGGCCGCCGCCGATTTGATTTCTTCATAATGGATAGATTGTTTTCCCCGACTATCGGGAACAACGGCGGCCTCAACGTTCTTTTCCTTTTGAAGATCAAACGGTACGATGAGGGTGGCGATCTGACCCTGTTTTGCCGCGTTGACCGCATTCGCCATATTCTCGGCAAAACGTTTAGCGGAATTACAGGTACGATGCCATCCGGAAACCGTTTTTGCCAGAGATTCAATATCCATGGCCAGCGGCGGATCGGAGGCAAGATGCCAGGTGGTATGCTCGCCGACAACATTGACCATCATACTGTGAGCTCTGCGGGCATTGTGCAGATTTGCTATCCCATTTGCCAAACCGGGGCCCAGATGGAGAATCGCCATGGCCGGTTTCTGAAGCATCCTTGCGTAGCCATCGGCCGCCCCCGTGCAAACCCCTTCAAACAAACCCAAAACCGGACGAATACCTCCTACGGTATCGAGTGCGACAACCAGGGGAAGCTCTGTTGTGCCGGGATTGGCAAAACATACCGAAATACCAAGGTCCTTTGCAGTTTTTACTAAACATTCAGCTCCGTTCATAACTTCCTCATTTTGTATTCTTGACGGTCTCGTAAAAAGTCTTTTTCGCGCTCTTTTCGTCATACCGACGAAGGCCGGTATCCAGTAATTACAATGAGTTATGGACCCCGGCTTTCGCCGGGGTGACGGTGTGGGTTGCTTTTTACGAGTTCATCAATAGTGACGGACCCCTAAAAAAATAATTGAGGTCCTTTTCATCGTACCTCGTGCAAAAGCCGGTATCCAGTAACAAAGGAAACGGCTCCCCGCCTCCGCGCGGAATAACAAAATGTGACATTATGCGAATCCATAAAATAGCTAGTAATATCATAGCTATAGAAATAAAACTTAAACCATTATCTGCAACTTGTCCGCCTTATTGCGTCACAGTTCCGTTTTAGTGTAACCGGTTTTCGGCCTCTGTGCAGCGACTATGACGGCGTCCAAATTTTCAGACCGATGATGCCGATGATGATCAGCGCGACGCTGACCAGTCGCCCGACATTTGCCGGCTCTCCAAAAAGCACAATGCCCAGGATGACCGTGCCGGCTGCGCCAACGCCGACCCAGACGCTGTAGGCCGTTCCCACCGGAATGCCCTTCATGGCAATTCCCAGCAGCAGCATGCTGACGACCATGGCCCCCGCCGTCCAAACCGTCGGCCAAAGCCGGGTAAAGCCTTCCGTGTATTTCAGGCCGATGGCCCATGCGACTTCAAACATGCCGGCGAAAATCAGGATAATCCAGTTCATGCATTTTCCTTTTTGTAAAAGAATATTGATGGCGTAATCTAACATAAAAGAGCCGGATCGAAAAACAAAACTTCGGCGTCCCCTTTTTCCCCTGATGAAGTGCGTAGCTTTAGCTGCGCCGGTTTTGTAGGGAAGGGTTTCAAACCGTTCCCTACTTTGGCCGTGCTGGTTTAGCGGGGTTTTCCCCATACTACATTTATTATCGTTTCTTAAAACAAGGGGTTGCAACCCCTTGTTCTTAGCGGGGTTATATCAACCTTCCATGTCCAAATAAAAATCCGCATCCGGAAGCAAATAATGACTGCGTTCAGAACGCACATGGGGTATACTTCCGCCACAGATTTTCTAAAGTTGCGAATGCAACGGCATTGGAAAGACAAGGCCGGAAATTCAAAATGCGTTGCATCCATCAAAACTTTTTATGTCACTCAAGGAAGGAGGTGTCTTGCAGAGGTTCTGAAGGAGATGTTGTGAAAAATGATGAACCCGTAAAAAGGAATTCAAACCGTCACTCCGGCGAAAGTCGGAGTCCAGAACTTATTGTAATTACTGGATACCGGCCTTCGCCGGTATGACGAAAAGGGTGCGAAAATGACTTTTTACGAACTTGTCAAAAAATGAGTTTTCAGAAAACTTGATCCACAAATCAGCCTATCGGAGAAAAGGAGAAATCTATGAAGAAGATCTTGCTTATCATAATGATCGTGTTCTCAGCCTTTGTAGTGGCAATCCCTGCTGGTGCTGCAGCCAATCCCGGTTTTGATGACAAAGAAATTCGCATTGCCCAGTTCGGCCCCCAGACAGGTCCTGCCGCACCCTGGGGCGCGGTTGCGCGCGGCGGCGCTCTGCTGGCTGAAATTGTGAACGCGGAAGGCGGCATCCACGGCCGCAAAATCAAATATTTTATTCGGGATGATCAGTACAGTCCGGCGGTGGCCCAGATGGTGGTCAAGGAGCTGGTGGACAAACACGGCATCTTTGCCTTTACCGGCGGCGTTTCCGGCGCCGGAGGGCACGCGGTGAAAGATTATCTGGCGGCCAATAAAGTGCTCTGGGTCGTTCCGGGGACCGCCGCGCTCAACACGGTGGCCGACAGGGACAAAAACGGCATGCCGAGCCTTTACCGTTACTGCTCGTACCCCCTGTTTGAGGATGAGGCGAGCATTGTCACCAAGTATGCCGTGGAAAAACTCAAATACAAGAAGGTCGGCATCGTTTACCAGAACGACGTGTTTGGAAAAGGCGGCCTGACCGGCTTGCGGCAGCGCCTGGCAACTTACAATATGAAACCCGCGGAAGAAGCCCCGGTGGAGCCGGGTGAAAAAGACCTGACCTCGCAGATGCTCCGGATGAAAAATTCCGGCGCGGAATGCGTCCTCATGTGGGTCAGCCCCACATTGGCGGTCATCACGCTCAAGACCGCCCAGACGGTCGGCTATAAACCTCAGTGGATCGCTTTTGACGGCCTCTCCGACTATCAGATGATGTACAAAATTACCGGAGGACTCTTTGAAGGTGTGATCACCGCCGCGTTCGTGCCGCCCATCGACTCCAATGAACCGCTCGTTGTAAAATACCGGGAAGCCGCCAAGAAATATGCGCCGGAGGAAACCTGGGGCACATACGTTCTGGCCGGCATCATGTTCATGGAGCCGCTGATCGAGGCCCTCAAGCGAACCGGCCCGAATCTGAGCACGGAAGCCGTCATCACCGAGCTCAATAAATTCAAAAACTGGAAGGGACTGGGAGCGCCGATCACCTGGACGCCGCAGGTGCATCAGGGCACCGACTCCGTCCAGATCCAGAAATGCGGTCCCAAAGGCAGTTACATTCTGCTGCAGGACTGGACCAGGAACGAACTGGCCACCTGGAAAAAGCAAAAATAGAAACACAAGACAGGCGGGGCCCGGCTGCCTCGCCTGTCTGTTTATTTCAAAAGATATTCCTTGCTATTTATACGGATTGCCTGTATTCACGCCGCAATGAATAGCGAAGCCCATTGACCTTCCCACCTTTCTAAATCAGAAATTTGTTAAGGATAATCCCGCTAATCACAACAGGATCCGCGCCGTGTTTGAGGCCTGTCCTTCAGACGTCATCATCAGCGTTTGCGGGCGCCGGCTTTTACCAGCCTTATAACGGTTTTGCATCGGATGGAATTTGAACAGATGCTGGTACATAAAATTAAGGATATAAAATGAGTTTTAAGAAGTTTCAGTTGAATGAAAAAATTATGGCGGGAGTGGCCGCCGCCGGCTATCAGGAGCCGACCCCCATCCAGGATCAGTCCATCGCGGCGATCATCCAAGGCCGGGACATCATGGGACTGGCCCAAACCGGAACCGGCAAGACAGCGGCCTTTGTGCTGCCGATTTTACAGCGCCTGATGTCGGGGAAACCGCGTCAGGTTCGCGCCCTGATCCTCGCGCCCACACGGGAATTGTCCGAACAGACCCACGAGGCGATTCGCGAGCTGGGACAAAAGACCCGGCTTTCCAGCGCGGCCATCTATGGAGGCGTCAGCATCCAGAGCCAGATTACCAAACTGCGTTCGCGCGTGGATATCGTTTCCGCCTGCCCGGGCAGATTGCTCGACCATATCGGCCGCGGCACCATTGATTTATCAGGCGTCGAAGTGCTCGTTCTGGACGAAGCCGACCACATGTTCGACATGGGATTTCTGCCGGACGTGCGCAGGATCGTCAGACATCTGCCGGCCCATCGCCAGACCCTGCTTTTTTCCGCCACCATGCCGCACGAGATTCGCAGCCTGGCGGATGATCTGCTTTGCCGCCCCGTCCACGTTGAGATCGGACACATCGCCCCCGCGATGACCGTTTCCCACACCTTTTACCCGGTGCAGATGGACCAGAAAACCGCGCTGCTCAAAGACATTCTGGAAAAAACCGAGACAACTTCCGTGCTGGTTTTTACCCGGACAAAATCGCGCGCCAAAAACCTGGCCGAACAACTCAACAGAGCAGGACATACAGTGACGTCCCTGCACGGCAACCTCACGCAGCAGAAACGCAGGCAGTCCCTGGACGGCTTTCGGGACGGTCGCTACCAGGTCATGGTCGCCACGGACATCGCCGCCCGCGGCATCGACGTCACCCGGATTTCGCACGTCATCAACTACGACATGCCCGCGACCACCGATGCCTACACGCACCGCATCGGACGAACCGGACGCGCCGAGCGAACCGGAGATGCGTTTACCTTCATGACCGGACAGGACGGCGAACAGATGCGGTCCCTCAAAAAGCTGCTGGGCGACAAGCTGCGCTATCAGAACGTCGAAGGGTTAACCATCGGACCATCCGCATGTGAGTCCATGCAAACACCCGCAGCCGCGCCAAAGGGATTTCCCAGCCGGAAAAATCCGTTTTCATCGCGGCCGGCCGCAACCAGGCGCCCCGTCCGGCGTTCGTTTAAAAATGCCGGGCAGATGTCCTGGGCTTCGCGCTCGATGACGGCTGCATAGAGAGACCAGCTTTCCTGTCTTGCATCAATTTGTTAAGGGGTGGGGGACATTATTTCCCCATCCTTTAATTCCAATGTCGTTGAGTTGCGCGTGCCGCTCCCCTCTTTTTAAAGAGGGGTTGGGGGAGATTTCTCCCTCCTCGTTTCCAATGAATTTCTGGTAAAACGCTGTTCGCTCCGGACAAAACATTCTGATCATCCATTAAAAAATCCACAGATTGAAAATAAAGCGACCTACGGTTGTCGTTTCGCCCTTGAAATGGCAGTTGGAACCTCCTACGCTCTGTGCCAGATAACGGCAAAGGCCCGTTCATGTTGGCTGTGAGGCAGCGTATGTCCATCATCTGAAGTCCTCTGGTCTTATAAAATCTGTAGAAACCTCATCGATTGGTGGGGGGGGAATCCATCATGCAGCAAAAATATTGATGCAGCCCTTGAATTAAGCGGAGAATCGGCGTATGAAGTCATGCAGACATAGCGGCCAGGTCATCAGCAATGGTGACGGATTGCATCCGGTAAAGATCCTGGGCGACCTCCATGCAAAATCAGTCAAAGAATTTGAAGATCAGAAAATGTGCCCATACCGCAGAGAAGGGAAGGGGTTGCTCAATCTGTTGCGCTTCGATGCGGTACTACCAGAAATGAACAAATGCCGAAGAAATTACCGGAGCAAGTGTCCGGCTTGTGACCTAAATCGTTTATGAATGAAAAATTCAGATGCGAGGAACGATTAAAAGAACATCAAGGGTCTGATTGGCGTGAATAGATGACATACATAGCTCATATTTCTGAAGATAAGAGGATTCATCTTCTGGACAACCATTTAAAATGTACGGCAGAGTTGGCATCTCAATTTGCCGCCGTATTTGGCGCTGCGCAATGGGGATACCTTTGCGGGTTATGGCATGATCTGGGAAAATACTCTGAGCCATTTCAAAGAATGATCAAAGCAGCCCATGACATGATGGATGATGCGACTAATTCGGCATACAAAGTAAATCATTCAACGGCCGGCGCTTTATGGGCAATAAAAAAGTTCGGCCCTCTCGGTCGGATATTTTCTTATCCCATTGCCGGTCATCACGCAGGATTGGCGGATTGGCAGGCCGATGAAACAGGCAATGCGGCTTTGTCTGTCCGGCTTAAAGAAAATAAGCTTCTGGAATTGGCCACAAAAGAAACAATTCCTCCCGAAATATTAGACAAGACTTTGCCGGATGAAAAACCGCCCAAAGGCGCTGACCCCGCTTTTTGGATTCGCATGCTTTTTTCCTGTCTGGTTGATGCTGATTTTTTAGATACGGAATCTTTTTTTGAAAAAGACAAGGCGCGCTTGCGCGGCCAATATCAAAATATCAATCAACTACTAATTTTATTTAATAAATTCATGGATCAAAAAACCATCCAGGCGAAAGATACGCATGTCAATCGTTTAAGAAAAATAATCTTGGAAAGATGTGTTGAAAAAGCGCAAGAGCCATCGGGCATCTATACTCTGACCGTTCCGACAGGCGGCGGAAAAACTCTTTCCTCAATGGCCTTTGCTCTCCACCATGCCTCAATTTACAACAAGAAACGCATTATCTATGTAATCCCCTACGTCAGTATTATTGAGCAAACCACGGATCAGTTTAACGAAATATTTGGCGATGCTGTCGTTGAGCATCATTCCAATCTGGAAACGGATGAGTTGGATGAATCGGCAACAAAAATGCGGCTTGCTTGCGAAAATTGGGATGCGCCCATTATTGTGACAACCGCTGTTCAGTTTTTTGAATCTCTTTTTGCCAGCCGGACAAGCCGTAGCAGAAAGTTGCACAACATAGCCGATGCGGTAGTCGTTCTTGATGAAGTGCAATTACTGCCGCCGGAATTTCTCAAGCCGATACTTCGCACCCTGGAAGAATTGAGAAAATATTATGGCGTGACAATGCTTTTATCCACCGCAACCCAGCCGGCATTTATACCTCAGCCGTCATTTAATTTTGATGGTTTAAAGGATACGCATGAAATCATCTCCTCGCCGCTTCAGCTCCACAAAGAGATGAAGCGTGTCCGGGTCGAAATTCTAAAATCTCTTGACGAAATCGTAGAATGGGAGGAGTTAATCGAACATTTAAAGAATTACCCAACGGTATTGTGTATTGTCAACCGACGGGATGATTGCCGCAAACTCTGGCAGATGATGCCGGAGGACACATTTCATTTGTCCGCACTGATGTGCGGAGCGCACCGTTCCCAAAGCATTGCCGAAATCAAGCGGCGATTGCAGGAAGGCATCCCGACGCGCGTCATAAGCACACAGCTTGTAGAGGCAGGTGTTGATTTCGATTTTCCTGTCGTTTTTCGCGCGCTGTGCGGGTTGGATTCCGTCGCGCAGGCCGCTGGGCGCTGCAATCGTGAGGGGCTTTTGAAAGAAGGACAGGTGTGTGTATTCAGGCCTCCCACCGAACCGCCTGTTGGCCACTTGCGACACGCGGCTGGTCTTGGCAAGCGACTGCTGGAAAAAGAAAGCCTTGATTTGATTGCGCCTGAACAATTTTCTAAATATTTTCAGGAGCTTTACTGGTTACAGGGTCAGAGACTGGATCAGCATGGCATCCTTGCTGATCTTCAGGATGGCGAATTGCGTTTCAGTTATCGAACGGCGGCCTGGAAATTCAAAATGATTGACGATAGAAAGCAGGCCCCTGTCATTGTCGCTTATGGAGAAGGCGCGGAACTGATTGAAGAGCTTACCCGACGAAAGCCGGACAGGTATTTGATGAGGAAATTGCAGCGTTATATCGTCAACTTACCGCGGTATCTGCATAATAAACTGGTTAACGAAGGCGCGATACGCCTGATTCATGAGGACATCTACATCCAGGGCCATAGCGCCATGTATGATGACAAAATTGGTTTTTGCGCCGATCGTTCGGCGGTTTATGCGCCGGATGATCTAATCGTATAAAATTTTAAAGGAAGGGAGGTCACATGAATGACGCAAAAGTGAAAAGTAAGACGTTTTTTGTCAGGGTTTGGGGTGAGAATGCCTGTTTTACCCGCCCCGAAATGAAAGTGGAGCGCGTTTCATACGATGTCATAACGCCGTCGGCGGCGCGCGGTGTGCTGGAAGCTATTTTATGGAAACCAGCTATTTGCTGGCATGTGGAGCAGATTGATATTCTCAATCCGGTGAAATGGGCATCTGTCAGGAGAAATGAAGTGGGGTCCCGCATGTCGCCGCGCTCCGATGGAATTTTTATTGAGGAGCAGCGTCAGCAGCGCGCCGGATTATTTTTGCGTGACGTAGCTTATACAATACACGCACATTTCACCATGACGGAAAAGGCGGGCGCGGATGACAATGTCAACAAATTTCAGGAGATGTTTGCGCGCCGTGTTCAGAAAGGACAGTGTTTTAACCGGCCTTATCTGGGCTGCCGGGAATTCTCCGCCCATTTTGAGCTAATACCCGACGAGTCTTCCCTGCCTGAACCGGTCAGGGACACGCGCGATCTGGGCTGGATGCTTTATGACATGTGTCATGATGCAACAGGGGACAATGGCGGCCATATCCATACCTGCAACGATGCCTGTCACCCGTCTTTCTTCCGGGCGCAAATCATCAATGGCTCAATAAATCTGAAAACGGCGGAGGTGCGGGCATGATACTTCAGGCGCTACACACTTTATATAACAGAAAGAAGGATGATTTGCCGCCGCCGGGATTTGAGTCCAAGGAAATTCCTTTTCTGATTGTCATAGACAAAAATGGTCAATTTATTGCACTCCAGGATACAAGGACAAAGGATGGTAAAAAGCTATTTTCAAAAAAATTCACTGTACCAAAAGAGAAAGAAGGACGTTCAGGTAAAAATGCTTGGAAGATGGCCAACATACTATGGGATCATTATGGTTACGTTTTGGGCTGGCCGAAATCAGAAAACGATTCTGATATACAGATGGCAAAAAAACAGCATCAATCTTTCAAAACGGCGATTGCTTTAATATCCAACACATATCCGAATAATATCGAAATTCAAGCCGTGAAAAATTTTCTTGCTAAAGAAACATTTGATGATGTGTTTGCCAGTCAGGAATGGCAGGAGTGCAAGAAAATCAAAGGTTGTAATCTGAGTTTTAGGCTTGAGGAATCTACCAGATTGGTTTGTGAAAATGAGGATATTCAATCATGGTGCAGCGATGCGTCAACTAACGAAGAAGACGCAGATGAGTCCAATGACCTTCAGGATAAGGAAGGCATTTGTTTAGTTACAGGCGAGCGAGCAGTTATTGCCCGATTGAATCCACGCACACCTATCCTTGGCGCAAGAAGTAACGCCAAAATCGTCGCTTTTCAGACCAATATGGGATTTGATTCTTATGGAAAAGAGCAAAGTTATAATGCGCCTGTCAGCAAAAAGGCATCATTTGCCTATTCGACTGCATTAAGTTATTTATTGGCAAAAGAATCAAAGCAGAAATTACTGGCAGGCGATGCCACAACTGTCTTCTGGGCCGAAAAAGAGCACCAACTGGAAAACGTTTTTGCGGACTTTTTTGGAGAACCGGCCAAAGACGACCAGACACAGGACATCAAATCCCTGATTGCCGCACTGCGCGCCCCGCAAATTGGCGCTAGACCGGAGCTTGACCCGCAAACAAAATTTTATGTTCTCGGTCTTGCGCCAAATGCCGCGCGCATTGCTGTGCGCTTCTGGTATGAGGGCACGGTTCAGCAGATTCTTGACCACATTGAACAACACTTTGATGATTGCACAATTATTCATGGCCCTAAGCAGCCGGAAACGCTTTCATTATTTCGTCTGCTTGTCTCAACGGCAGTTCAGGGTAAATCGGAAAACATACAACCCAATTTGGCAGGCGACATGATGCGGGCGATTCTGGCAGGCACTCCCTATCCAAAATCCCTTTTATCATCGGCGATTAGAAGAGTCAGAGCAGAAAGAGAAATAACCTATCCACGCGCCGCTTTGATAAAGGCAGTCCTGGCGCGTGATGCCAGATACTACAATTCAAATCAAAAGGAGGTTGGCATGTCATTGGATATCACTAACAACAACACAGGTTACAGACTGGGGCGCTTGTTTGCCGTTCTGGAAAAAGTACAGGAAGAAGCAAATCCCGGGCTTAACGCCACTATCCGCGACCGTTTCTACGGCGCAGCATCAAGTACGCCAGTTGCGGTCTTCGCGCTCCTGATGAAGCTTAAAAACCATCATATCGCTAAGCTGGAAAACCGCGGTCGGGCCATTAACTTTGAAAAGCTGATAGGAGAAATCATGTCCGGCATTAGTGAATTTCCTGCCCAATTGTCTTTGCCGGATCAGGGTCGTTTCGCGGTCGGTTACTACCATCAGCGCCAGGACTTTTTCATCACTAAAGAAAATAAGAACAATAATTAAACATATCAAAAGGAGGAAACATCATGACGAACGCAATCCAGAACCGCTATGACTTCGTATTATTATTCGACGTAAAAGACGGCAACCCCAACGGCGATCCCGACGCCGGCAACCTTCCCCGCATTGATCCCGAAACAGGCAATGGTCTAGTCACGGATGTCTGTATTAAACGAAAAGTGAGGAATTATGTGCAGTTAGTTAAAAATGAAGCTGACAAATATAAAATATTCATAAAAGAAAAAGCGATATTAAATAATTTAATTGCTGAAGCTCATAAGGATGAGGAAGTTAAAAAAATTGAAGAAAAAGGTAAAAAAACTGAAGCTGCTAAGCAATTTATGTGTAGTAAATATTATGATGTGCGAACATTTGGCGCGGTCATGATGACTGGCGAAAACGCTGGCCAAGTGCGCGGACCTATTCAAATCACCTTTTCACGCAGTGTTGATCAAGTTGTGCCGCTGGAGCATAGCATTACTCGTATGGCCGTTACGACGCCGGAAGAATCAGAAAAACAATCCGGTGATAACAGAACGATGGGCCGAAAATTTACCTTGCCTTACGCTCTATATCGCTGCCACGGTTTTATATCCGCGCCGCTCGCTGGTCAGACAGGTTTTGGTGAAGACGATCTGAATCTTTTCTGGGATGCGTTGTGCAATATGTTTGAGCATGACCACTCCGCCGCGCGCGGGCAAATGGCGACAAGAAAACTGATTGTATTCAAGCATGATTCACAGCTAGGCAATGTGCCGGCGCATAAGCTCTTTGAGCTTGTCTCAATTAATCGGGTTCAAAATAGCGATAAACCAGCCAGAGATTTCAGCGATTACGAAGTTAAATTTGATTCCGCAAAAGTCCCGGCGGGTGTAACTGCGGAAATAAGAATATAACCACCTCCAAAGCGCCCACCCCGAACCCATCGCGTGGCGGGCATCGGGGTGGAGCCTTTATAAGAAAAGGTGTAATATTAAACCAATGATAACATTGAGAAAATTTATTGCAGGCTTGGAGAGCATTCCCGCGACAACGTCTTGGTATCTGGCCGATATCAGCGAATCCAAGGGTAGGCAGGAGCTTTATAAAAAGCAATCGCCCCAGCGGTTGAATTCGCTCAAGGAGCACGCCCTGATTGAAAGCGCCGTCTCCTCCAATCGCATCGAGGGGGTCGAGGTAGAGCAGAAGCGCATCGGCACGATTATTTTCGGCAAATCGCTTTTGCGCGACCGGTCGGAGGAAGAGGTGCGCGGATACCGAGAAGCGCTGAACCTCATTCATAGCGCGGGACACCAATTACATGTCACGGAGGAGACCTGCCGGAAACTGCACTCGCTTACCCGTGGTGAAATATGGGATGCGGGCAAATACAAGGATAAAGACAGCGACATCGTAGAAAAGCGGGCAAATGGTTCGGCCAGCGTTCGATTTAAGACAGTTCCGGCAAAACAAACGCTCAAGTCCATGCAGCAGCTCCATGCCGCATGGGAGGATGCTATTAAAGCGACGGAACTGCACCCGATCATCAGCCTTGCCGCATACAATCTTGATTTTTTGTGCATCCATCCGTTTCGCGATGGCAACGGTCGGGTGTCGCGTCTACTGCTTCTTCTCCAGTGCTATCATGCTGGAATTGAAGTGGGCCGGTACATCAGTCTGGAACGTCTGATTGAACAGAACAAAGAGCGATACTATGAAACACTAAGGCTCAGTTCACAGGGGTGGCATGAAGGCAAGCATAATCCGTGGCACTATATCAACTATCTGTGTTTCATCATCAGAAGCGCCTATAAAGAATTTGAGGAGAGGCTGGGTGACATGCCGCATCCCAGGGGTGAGAAGACCGGTCTTGTAAGAGCATCGGTGAATGGCCAGCGCGGCGATTTCAGTGTGGCTGATCTTCAAAAACAGCTTCCGGGTGTCAGCGTGGATATGATCCGACGCGTCTTGAAAGATATGCAGGCCCAAGGCGTGGTGGATTGCCTTGGGCGGGGACGTTCTGCAAAATGGCGTAAAGCGCTTAATTAGGTAATAACTCGTAAATTAGGTAATAAATTAGGTAATGAAATGATTCAGCCCGATGACTTCATCCAGCTTTCCGCTTTGCAACATTATGCTTTTTGCCCAAGGCAGTGTGCACTTATTTATATAGAGCAGATCTGGACGGAAAATCGATTGACTGTCGAAGGCCGGATTTTGCATGAGCGCGTGCACGAAGAAGGCAGCGAAACGCGCGGGGATGTTCGCATTGAGCGCGGCGTGTCGCTGCGGTCATTGCAGCTTGGATTAATCGGCAAGGCTGATGTCATCGGATATCACCGGCAGCCGGATGGAACCTGGCAGGCCTTTCCCGTGGAATACAAACGCGGCAAACCCAAACCGGATGATAGTGACAAGGTTCAGCTTTGCGCGCAGGCAATGTGCCTGGAAGAAATGCTACGTTTAACCGTTCCTGCGGGAGCGCTTTTCTACGGCAAAACCAGGCGGCGTCTGGATGTCGTTTTTGACGAAACACTCCGGCGCGAAACAACCGAGGCTGCGCAAAAGACGCATGATTTAATTGAATCGGGAAAGACCCCAAAGCCCGTGTATTCCAAGCGCTGCGAAAGTTGTTCGTTAATGGGCGAATGTATGCCCAAAACGATTCAGAAGAAGCGATCGGTTGAAGGTTATTTAAAAAGGATGCTGGATGAAAAGGATGCCCCCGCCCTTCAACCCCCGCCCGCCAGGGGCAGGGAAGATTCTTAGGTGAAAAGACGTGGAAGAAGTAAGGCATTCGGTTACAAAATGCAACCGGTTGAAGATCGAAGGCAGAAAGTCGGTAACGCATTGTAACCGACTGCAGGGCAATGATGATAGGTAACTGTTAAATACTATTTACAGATTCAATTAGACGTCAGGCAGTTGTAAAGAAATTCTTTTCAACTTCACAGGGGGATCGATGGGAACAAAAAATGATTTGGTAAAACCTGAAGAATCTCGGATGGTCGTGTTTCAGGAAAAATCCATTCGCCGTATATTACACAACAACGAATGGTGGTTTTCTATTGCTGATGTATGCAGCGTTCTTACTGAAAGCGCTGATTCCGGTGCTTACTGGCGAAAATTAAAACAAAGGTTAAGGGAAGAAGGAAGTGAAGTCGTGACATTTTGTCACGGGTTGAAACTTCCTGCCCCTGACGGAAAACAGCGTGAGACCGATTGTGCCAACACGGAAGGTGTTTTCCGTATCATCCAGTCCATTCCGTCCCCCAAAGCCGAGCCGTTCAAACGATGGCTCGCCAAAGTCGGTTATGAGCGTGTGCAAGAGATCGAAGATCCGGAGCTGGCCACCAAAAGAACCAAAGCCCTTTACCGTGCCAAAGGGTATTCCGACGACTGGATTGAAAAGCGTATGCGCGGCATTGCCATCCGGGCGGAACTCACCGACGAATGGAAAAAGCGCCAGGTGGGACGCGATAGAGAATACGCCATCCTGACCGCGGAAATATCCAAAGCCACGTTCGGGTTGACTCCTTCGGAATACAAAGAATTGAAAGGACTGGAACGTGAAAATCTGCGGGATCACATGAACGATTTGGAACTCATCTTTTCCATGCTGGGCGAAGCCGCCACGACGGAAATCACCAAAACGAAGGATGCACAGGGCTTTGACGAAAACCGAACAGCTGCCCGAAAAGGCGGCAAGATTGCCGGTCATGCCCGCGAGAATCTGGAGAAAGAGACAAAAAGGATGGTTGTTTCAAAAGAAAATTATTTAGATCAGGTGGAAAGAAAGAAGCGACTGGAGAAGAAGTGAAAAAGCACCTAAATACTTTATTTGTAACCACACAGGGGGCCTACCTTTCCAAAGAGGGTGAAACTGTAGTGGTCAAAATAAATCAGGAAGTTCGCCTGCGAGTTCCTGTGCATACCATTGGGGGAATTGTCTGTTTCGGCAACGTGTCATGCAGCCCGTTTCTAATGGGCTTTTGCGGTGAAAATGGAGTTGGTCTTAGCTTTCTGACGGAAAATGGCCGCTTCCTGGCGAGGGCGCAGGGGCCGGTGTCCGGCAATGTTCTTCTTCGTCGCGAACAGTACAGACTGGCTGATGATCAGCAATATTCAGCTAAAATGGCCACGTCTTTTGTGATGGGGAAAATCGTCAATTGCCGAACCGTTCTTCAAAGGGCTTTGCGCGATCATTCCGGAAAGATGAATGAATTGCTGGTTCGTAAGGGCATTGACGATCTTGGCCGTTCACTTCGCTCTTTGGAATTGAATCAGTCTCTGGATGAAGTCAGAGGCCTGGAAGGCGATGCCGCGCATACCTATTTCAACGTCTTTGATCATCTGATTGTGGCGCAAAAAGAAGATTTTTCTTTTCAGGAGCGCAACCGTCGTCCGCCGATGGATCATGTAAATTGCCTGTTGTCATTTTTATATACACTGTTGGTGCATGACTGCCGCAGTGCGCTGGAAGCGGTCGGATTGGATCCTGCTGTGGGATTTCTGCATCGGGACAGACCGGGACGTCCCGGTCTGGCACTCGATATGATGGAAGAATTTCGTCCGTTTCTGGCGGATCGCCTGGCATTGTCGCTCATTAATCTCCGTCAGGTTCAGGCGAAGGGTTTTAAGAAAACGGAAGCAGGCGCAGTGATTATGAATGATGAAACAAGAAAAACGCTGCTGGTCGCGTATCAGGAAAGAAAGCAGGATGAAATCATGCATCCATTTCTGGATGAAAAAGTATCCGTTGGAATATTGTTTCATGTTCAGTCCCTCCTCTTGGCGCGTTGCCTGAGAGGCGATCTGGATGGCTATCCACCGTTTATTTGGAAATAGGAATTGCATTATGCTTGTTTTGGTTAGCTATGACGTGGCGATGCAGGATAAAAAGGGGCCGAGACGTTTGCGGCGTGTTGCCAAAGCCTGCCAGGATTATGGACAGCGTGTGCAATATTCCGTCTTCGAATGTATCGTTGATCCTGCACAATGGGCCGTCTTGAGGGAAAGGCTAATCAAGGAAATTGATCCTGAGGAAGACAGTCTTAGATTTTATTTTCTGGGTTCCAATTGGCACAGAAGAATAGAGCATATTGGCGCCAAAAAGACTATTGATCAGGAAGGGCCACTCATTGTTTAAAAGCCTCCGCGAACCTGTAGCGGACAGTATTTTATTTTAGGTTCGCGGTGGTTGTATGCCTTTAAAATAACTTAGTATTTGTAAAAGGCTCTTTGAAAAATTAATATTGTAAAGCCGAAAAAGTGAAGTTTCGCGGTAGAACAGAATAAAAGTCAATATTTGTAATTTATTAGCAGTAAACAGTCGCGCCCCGCGTGGGCGCGTGGATTGAAACTTGAATATATGTCTTATCACATTTAATTTCAGCAGTCGCGCCCCGCGTGGGCGCGTGGATTGAAACCTTGATGCGGGCTTCTAAACTCAGAAAGGAAGGTGTCGCGCCCCGCGTGGGCGCGTGGATTGAAACTATTTCAACCTTCCATCTAAGGTGTTCCAACCTTGTCGCGCCCCGCGTGGGCGCGTGGATTGAAACACTGGTCACAGACAGTTCAGGGTCAGTAAATATGTCGCGCCCCGCGTGGGCGCGTGGATTGAAACCTGTAGTAGTGAAGTCGGTTGCGGAACTGGTTGCCGTCGCGCCCCGCGTGGGCGCGTGGATTGAAACTCTGTCTGCCTGCCTGACCATTGCCTGGCTCTGTGTCGCGCCCCGCGTGGGCGCGTGGATTGAAACTTTTTGCACAGGACTTAGGACCTGCGCTGTGCAGTCGCGCCCCGCGTGGGCGCGTGGATTGAAACCAAAACCTAAGGGAGACCCCTGGAATAGTAAAAAGGTCGCGCCCCGCGTGGGCGCGTGGATTGAAACTTAGGCATACACGAC
>ERZ650306.391-NODE-391-length-26816-cov-12.875341_pt1 | contig 26816 bp, 20 predicted proteins | sample MGYA00376242_ERZ650306 | MGnify/ENA primary metagenome ERZ650306 (study PRJEB26733, sample SAMN07839244) | wastewater metagenome | biome: urban; feature: wastewater treatment plant; material: waste water | place: USA: North Carolina | collected 2016-03-31 ... | reverse complement strand
CGAAGGCAAGCTGACCCCCGGCATGATGATCGCCTGCTCGATCTTGATGGGTAAGTCGCTGCAACCGGTGGAACTGGCCATCGGCACCTGGAAACAACTGCTGAGCGCACGCACCTCGTACACCCGCCTGGACGAGCTGCTGAAAGAAGCCCCGCCGCGTGGCGTGGGCATGCCGCTGCCGGCCCCGGCTGGCAATATGACGGTGGAAGGCGTGATTGCCGTGCCGCCAGGGGGTCAGCATGCCGTGGTGCGTGGCCTGAGCATGGCCATGAATGCCGGTGATGTGGTGGGCGTGATCGGCCCGTCGGCCTCGGGCAAATCCACTTTGGCGCGCTTGCTAGTGGGCGTGTGGCCGGCACAGGCTGGCAAAGTGCGTCTGGACGGCGCCGATATTTTCCAGTGGAACAAAGACGAACTGGGCCCGTGGATTGGCTATCTGCCGCAGGATATCGAGCTGTTTGAAGGCACCATCGCCGAAAACATTGCCCGCTTTGGCAAGATTGACTCCGAACAGGTGATCAGCGCCGCCCAGCGTGCCGGCGTGCACGACATGATCCTGCGCTTTCCGCAGGGCTACGATACCCGTCTGGGCCTGGATGGCAGCATGCTGTCCGGCGGCCAGAAACAGCGCATCGGCCTGGCGCGCGCCATTTATGGCAATCCCTCGCTGATCGTGCTGGACGAGCCCAACTCCAATCTGGATGACGTGGGCGAAGCCGCACTGGTGCGCACGGTGATGGACCTGAAAGCCCGTGGCAAAACCGTGGTGCTGATCACCCACCGCACCAGCATCATCAATGCGGTGGACAAACTGCTGGTGATGCGCGAAGGCGAGCTGGTGGCCTACGGCCCGCGTGACCAGGTGCTGGCGCATTTGATGCAGCAACAGCAGCAGGCCAATGCCCAGGCACAGGCCGCAGCCCAAGCGCAAGCCCAGGCACAACAAGCTGCGCAAGCGCAGCAACAGGTGGCCGCACCGGCCCCCGCCGCACCGGCTGTGCCGGCCACCCCGGCGCAGGACGCCGCCGAGTAACCCGAATTGAATGACTGATCACGATGAAATGGCTTAAACGCTTGCAAGAATCCCGCGCGGACACCCAGGGTGACGTGACGGTGGATGTGGACGCCCACAGCCCGGCGCGCTGGGGCATGCTGGTGCTGGGTATCGGTTTTGGCGGCTTTTTACTGTGGGCGGCTTTTGCGCCGCTGGACGCTGGGGTGTCCTCGGGGGGCACGGTCAAAGTGGCCTCCAGCCGCAAGACCATTCAGCATCTGACCGGTGGCATTGTTGACACCATCGACGTCAAAGAAGGCCAGGTGGTCAAAAAAGACCAGGTGCTGGTCAAGCTCAACCCCACCAACGCCAATGCCCAGCTGGGCATTGTTCAGGCGCAGTTTCTGGCGGCGCAGGCCATTGCCGACCGGCTGAGCGCCGAGCGCGAAGGCAAGACGACGGTGACTTTCTCGCCGGTGCTGACCGAAAAATTTGGCAATGACAGCCGCGCCAAAGACGCCATGGCCCTGCAAGCGCAATTGTTTGCCTCGCGCCGTGCCGCGCTGCAAGCCGAACTGGGCATCCTGAACGAAAACAGCCAGGGCATGCAGGAACAGCTCAAGGGCCTGCAATCGCTGAAAGACTCGCGCGAGCAACAGCTGAAGTTTATCCAGGAAGAGCTCAAGGGCGTGCGTGACATGGCTGCGCAAGGCTATGTGCCGCGTAACCGCATGCTGCAACTGGAGCGCAATGTGGCCGAAATCAGCGGCCAGCTGGCCAGCAATATCGGCGACATCGGCCGCACCAAGAACGCGCTGTCCGAAATCAAACTGCGCATGTTGCAGCGTCAGAAGGAATACCAAAAAGAAGTCGAAACCCAGCTGAGCGATGCGCAAAAAGAAGCGCGCGCCCAGGGCGATCGTCTGGCCGCGCTGGAATATGAACTGTCCAACACCCAGATCAAATCGCCGATTGACGGCACCGTGGTGGGCGTGAATGTGCATACCGTGGGTGGCGTGATTCAGCCGGGCTTCCACATCATGGACGTGGTGCCGCTGAACGAGCCGATGATTGTCGAAGCACGCATCCAGACCAACCTGATCGACAAGGTGCATCCCGGCCTGCCGGTGGACCTGACCTTCCCGGCCTTCAGCCATGCGCAAACGCCGAATATCCCCGGCGTGGTGGACACCGTGGGCGCGGATGCGCTGACCGATGAAGTCACCCGCATGCCGTACTACCCGATGCAGGTGAAGGTCACCCCGGAAGGCATGAAAATCCTGGGCAAGCTGCAAATCCGTCCTGGCATGCCGGCCACCGTGGTGGTGAAGACGGGCGAACGCACCATGCTCAACTACCTGCTCAAGCCGCTGATCGACCGCGTCAGCGGGGCGTTCAAAGAGGAATGATCGTGCGCCTTCGCAAGCTGACCCTGCTGACTGCGCTGGCGCTGAGCCTGAACCCCCTGCTGCCGGCCTCGGCGCTGGGGTTCATGGAAGCCTACCGCGCAGCATTGCAGAATGACCCGACCTACCAGGCCGCCATCGCAGAAAACGAAGCCGGCCAGCAAAACCGCGCCATGGGCCGCGCAGGCTTGTTGCCGCAGATCAGCGCCAATGCCTCGCGCGCCAGAGTGCGCGGCGAGCGCGAATACAATACGCAAACCCTGTCGGGGGTGCGTAATGTGATTGAACCGCTGAGCTATTTCAGCACCTCGCGCACGGTGCAAGTGCGCCAGTCGGTGCTGAATATGGCGGCGATTGCCAACTTCCGCCAGGGCCGCGCCCGTGCTGAGTACAGCACGGAAGTGTTCCGAGGCAAGCAAAACGACCTGGCCTTGCGCCTGTCGTCGGCGTATTTCCAGGCCTTGCTGTCGCAGCACGCCATTGATCTGGCCCAGGCCAAGGTGCAATCCATCGAGCAACAGCTGAAAACCGCCGAAGTGCAGTTCAAGGCAGGCGATGGCACCGTCACCGACGTGGACGAGGCCCGCGCCCGCCGTGATCTGGCGCAAGCCCAGCTGATCGAGGCGCGCAACCAGCTGACCGTGGCCATGCGCAGCCTGCAAGAGCTGGTGGGCGACAAGCCGGTGTCGCTGGCCCAGCTGAAGGCCGATTTTGCCAAACAGCTCAAGCCCGAGCTGGAAACCCTGGACACCTGGCTGGATCGCGCACTGGAAACCAGCGCCGACATCGCCGCCCAGCGCCGGGCGCTGGAAGTGGCCGAACGCGAAGTGGACAAAAACCGCGCCGGCCATCTGCCCACGGTGGATGTGTACGCCAGCTCTGGTCGCTCTCAGTCGGACAGTTTTTCCAGCATCAACCAGGAATACCGCACCCGCCAGTTGGGCGTACAGGTGAATATCCCGATTTTCTCTGGCGGTTACACCAACGCGGCCACCACGCAAGCCATCGCCAACCGCGAGCGCGCGCGCAACGAGCTGGAAGCCACGGTGAACAAAACCCATATTGAAGTCACCAAGCAGTATTCCGGCACAGTGTCTGGCCTGGCCAAGGTGCAGGCGCTGGAGCTGGCGGTGAAATCCAGCGAGCAGGCACTGGAATCCACCAAAATGGGCTTCAAGGCAGGCATGCGCAGCAATGTGGACATCCTCAACGCCGAAGAGCAGCTGTATACCTCCCGTCGTGATCTGGCCGAGGCCAAATATGTCTACCTGCTCAGCCGCCTGCGGCTGAAAGCTGCCGCCGGCCAGCTGTCGGAAGCGGACATGGGCGAAGTGGACAGCTATTTTGGCGCGGAAAAACCGGTGCACGAAAAACTGGTGCAGGCACGCCGTAGCGCCAACGGCGGTTGATGCCGCAAAATGGGGTGATGATGCACAGCACCGGCCCGGCCTTGCCGGGCCGGTTTTTCATCAGGAGAGAGCCATGCAAATTGTGGAACACGCGCTCAACGGCGTGCTGCTGATCGAACCCCGCGTGTTTGGTGACGAACGCGGGTTTTTCTTTGAAAGTTACAACCAGCAGGCGTTTGCCGCCGCCTGTGGCCAGACCGTGCCCTTTGTGCAGGACAACCACTCCCGCTCCAGCGCCAATGTGCTGCGCGGCCTGCACTACCAGATCGAACACGCCCAGGGCAAACTGGTGCGGGTGATCCACGGCGAAGTGTTCGACGTGGCGGTGGATCTGCGCCGCAGCTCGCCCAGCTTTGGCCAGTGGACCGGCCATTATCTGTCCGCCGCCAACAAGCGCCAGCTGTGGGTGCCGGCCGGTTTTGCCCATGGTTTTCTGGTGGTCAGCGAAACCGCCGAGCTGCTGTACAAAACCACTGATTTTTACCGGCCCGAGCACGAGCGCTGCATCGCCTGGAACGACCCGCAACTGAACATCCGCTGGCCGCTGCCAGAAGGCATTGCGCCGATTGTCTCCGCCAAGGACCGCGTCGGCCTGGCGTTTGCCGATGCGCCGAGCTACCCATGAGCGCCCGCCCCATCCTGCTGATTGGCGCCCACGGCCAGCTGGGCCGCGAGCTGGCGCGCAGCCTGGCGGTGCTGGGCCCGCTGCATGCGCTGGGCCGCGCCGAGCTTGACCTCACCGACGCGGACGCCATCGCCCGTGTGGTGGACGACGTCCGCCCCGGCCTGATCGTCAACGCCGCCGCCTACACCGCGGTGGACCGCGCCGAAAGCGAGCCCGAGCTGGCCTTCGCCATCAACGCCCGCGCGCCCGGCCTGCTGGCCGAAGCCGCCGCCCGGCTGGATAGCGGCCTGGTGCACTATTCCACCGATTATGTGTTCTCCGGCGAGGGGGTGACTCCCTGGCGAGAAAGCGACGCCACTGCGCCGGTGAATGTGTACGGCGCCAGCAAGCTGGCTGGTGAGCAAGCCGTGCTGGCCAGTGGCGCCGACGCGCTGATTTTGCGCACCAGCTGGGTGTACGGCGGCCCCGGACAGAACTTTGTCAACACCATGCTGCGCCTGGCCGGCGAGCGCGAACGGCTGACCGTGGTGGACGACCAGATTGGCGCGCCCACCGCCAGCCGTTTTCTGGCCGACGCCACCCTGGCTGCGCTGGCGCAAGACTGGCGCGCCCGCGCCGGGCTGTATCACCTCAGCGCCAGCGGCGACACCAGCTGGTGCGGCTTTGCCCGCGCCATTGTCGAGCAGGCGCTGGCGCACGGCCAGGCGCTGAAGCTGAGCGCCGCCGACATCGCCCCCATCCCCAGCAGCAGCTACCCCACCCCGGCGCGCCGCCCGGCCAATTCCCGTTTGGATTGCTCGGCGTTTGAGCAGGCGTTTGCCGTGCATCGCCCGCACTGGCGCGCGCAGCTGGCCGCGCATTTTGCCAGTCGGGGCTGAACCGCTGGCAATAGCGGTCAGTCAGATGGGTTTTTCTGAAAGCGTGTGATGATCTGGCATTGGCAATTCGACCCTATCGCCCTGCATGTGGGCCCGCTGCAACTGCACTGGTACGGCGTGCTGTTCGCCCTGGCCTTTGTGCTGGGCCAGCAGCTGCTGGCCTGGTGTTACCGCCGCGAAGGCTACGACAGCCAGGCGCTGGACAGCCTGATGCCGTGGGCGCTGATTGGCACGGTGCTGGGCGCGCGGCTGGCGCATTGCCTGATCTACGACCCGGCCTATTACCTCAGCCAGCCGCTGGCCATCCTGCGGGTGTGGGAAGGCGGGCTGGCCAGCCACGGCGGCGCGCTGGGGCTGATGCTGGCCCTGTGGCTATACAGCCGCCGCCATCCGCAGCCGGGTTTTGCCTGGCTGCTCGACCGCATCGCCCTGCCGGCGGCGCTGGGCGGCGCGCTGGTGCGCTGCGCCAATTTTCTGAACTCGGAAATCCTCGGCCGCCCAACCGGCGGCGACTGGGGCGTGGTGTTCACCGCCATCGACCCGCTGCCGCGCCACCCGGTGCAGCTGTACGAAGCCGGCGCCTATCTGCTGATCGCCGCCCTGCTGTGGACGGTGTACCGCCGCCACGGCCGCGCCACCCCCAGCGGCCTGCTGGCCGGGCTGTTTTTGCTGACGGTGTTTGCCGCCCGCGCGCTGCTGGAAACCCTGAAAACCCCGCAAGCGGCGTATGAAAGCGGCTTTGCCGTCAGCGTCGGCCAGTGGCTGAGCCTGCCGCTGATGGCGCTGGGCCTGTGGCTGGTGTGGCGCGCCAAGCGCCGCGCCTGATCCATTGAATGAACTCAGCCCGGCCCCGGCCAGATCTTGCGCCACGGCGGCTCAGGCTGAAGCAAATCCTCCAGCGCCGCCAAAAACACCTGCACCTTGGGCAGTTGCACCCGGCTGGGGGTGTAGCAGGCGTATAAATGCTGGCCAAAGCGCACTTGCGGCTGGCAGTCGGGCAACACCTGGCGCAGGCGGCCGTCGGCCAGCGCCGGCGCGCACAGATACACCGGCAAGATGCTCAAGCCCTGGCCGGCCAGGGTGGCCTGATACAGGCAGTCGATATTGTTGTACTGCACCCGCCCGCGCACCGGCGCGCTCCATTCTTCACCGCGCGCATCGCGCAGCCGCCAGTGGCCGTCATCGGTGAGCAGATAGCTGAAACACTGATGCTGGGCCAGCTGCAAAGGGTGCTCCGGCGTCCCGTGGCGGGCCAGATAATCCGGCGCGGCGCAAATCACCCGCTCCATCTGCAACAGCGGCTTGGCCACCGCGTCGGCCGGCGGGGTTTGCGTTTGCCGCAGCGCCAGGTCGATGCGGTCGTCCACCAAATCCACCATCTGGTCGGTGAGGATCAGCTCGCATTCCAGCTCGGGGTGGCGTTCGGTCAGCGCCGGCAGCAGCGGGGCGATGTATTCGCGGCCAAAAGTCATGGTGGCGCTGATGCGCAGCAGGCCGCGCGGCGCGCTGCCCAGATGGCTGAGCGCGCGCTGCGCGCAGTCCACCGCCGCCACGGCGGCCAGCGCGTGCGGATAAAACGCCTCGCCGGCCGGCGTGGGCCGCAGGCGACGGGTGGAGCGCTCGAACAGGCGCGCGCCCAGCGCGGCCTCCAGCTGGCCAATCTGCCGGCTGACCTGGGCGCGGCTGCACCCCAGCCGCCGCGCAGCGCCGGCCATGCTGCCGCTTTCCACCACCTTGATAAAGCTGTCCCAGCTGTCCAGCCATGCGCTCATTGTCACGCTTTCATTGACGGTATGCCGCCGATTATCGGCTAGATCGTCACCAGTTGGGCGACTATAGTGGCGCTTTGGCGGTTGCCTGTTCTTTTTGGAGATGCTCATGTTGCGTTCTTTGCGCGTGCTTAACACCCCGCTGTCGCTCGCCATCACCTTGTCCGCCGCTGGCGTGCTGATGATCACCATGGGCGCGCGCCAGTCGCTGGGGCTGTTTGTCAGCCCGATTCACGACAGCACCGGCATGGGCGTGGCCGCCATCAGCCTGGCGCTGGCGGTGGGGCAGTTTGCCTGGGGGGCGATTCAGCCGCTGGCCGGCGCGCTGGCCGACCGCCATGGCCCGCGCGGCGTGCTGTGGGTGGGCGTGCTCACCCTGGCGCTGGGCTGCGCGCTGACGCCGTGGGTCAGCTCGGGCTTTGGCCTGACGGTCACCCTGGGCTTGCTGGCGGCGATGGGCTCGGGGGTGGGCAGTTTTTCGGTGTTGATCGGCGCGGCGGCGCAGCAGCTGCCGGCGCAGGCGCGCGGCGCGGCGTCTGGGGTGATCAACGCCGGCGGCTCGTTTGGCCAGTTTATCTTTGCCCCGATTCTGCAAGGGCTGATCCAGCGCCTGGGCTGGATGGGGGCGATGTGGGGCATGGCGGCGATGACGCTGCTGGCGCTGCCGATGGTGGGCCGGCTGACGCGCGGCTACCAGCCGCCGCCCGCGCCCAGTGCGGCGGAGGGCGGGGTGCTGCGCGCCATCCGCACGGCGATGGCCGACCGCAGCTATCTGCTGCTGCACCTGGGGTTTTTCACCTGCGGCTTTCATATTGCCTTTTTGGTCACCCACCTGCCCGGTGAGGTGAATCTGTGCGGCCTGCCGCCGTCGGTGGCCAGCTGGTCGCTGGCCATTATCGGCCTGTCGAATATTGTCGGCAGCCTGTACGCCGGGGCGTGCGTGTCGCGCTACCGCAGCAAATATGTGCTGGCGGTGATGTATGGCTCGCGCGCGCTGCTGATTGCGCTTTACTTGATGGCCCCGGCCACCGCCTGGACCTACTACCTGTTTGCCGCCGGCCTGGGGCTGACCTGGCTGGCCACCGTGCCGCCCACCGCCGCCATCATCGGCAAGCTGTTTGGCGTGCGCTACCTGGGCACGCTGTTTGGCCTGACTTTGTTGTCGCACCAGACCGGCGGTTTTCTTGGCGCCTGGCTGGGCGGGCTGGCCATCACCCATCTGGGGGATTTCACCTGGATGTGGTATGCCGACATGGCGCTGGCGGCGGCAGCGGCGGTGATCAATCTGCCGATTCGCGAACAGCCGGTCTGGCAGGCGCAGCCGGCATAAAAACCGCACATCCACACGGCCAGATGGTGAAAACCGTCTGGCTGCCATCCAAGCGATGGTCGTCGATGACGCCCCATACAAGCTGCCTGCGGGCCACCCCGCGCTGTCGGCATGTCATCTGTTCGCGTTACACTGCGCGCTTGTTGACCTGCGGCCACCGGCCCCAGGCTTTCGGATGCAACCCAGGCATCCTGCATACAGGCGCGCTTCATGAAACCCGTTTTTACCCTTGCCATGCTCGGCCTGCTGGCCTGCGGACTGAGTGCTTGCCAGCCCGAAAGCACACCAGCCAAAAAATCCGGCCCGCCGGCCGTGACCATTACCACCCAGCCACTGAGCCAGCGCCCGCTGGAAGCCCGCATCGCCAGCCTGGCCAGCATCGAGGCCGTCAACAGCCCGCAAGTGCTGGCGGAAGTGGCTGGGCGCGTGGCGGCGGTAGCGGTGGATGTGGGCGCCCAGGTCAAACCCGGCCAGCTGCTATTAACCTTGGATCCGGCCGATTTGCGCAACAGCAAGCTGGCGCAAGATGCTGAAGTGGCCCGGCTGGGCGCGCTGGCCGACCAGCAGCGGCGCAATGTGGTGCGCTACCGCGATTTATTGACCCAGGGCTTTATCTCCGACGCCAAAATGGACGAGCTGGTGGCCCAGCAACAGGCCATCGAGCAGCAATGGGCGGCGGCCAAGGCGCAGGCAGCCAATAGCCAGCGCATGGTGGACAAAGCCCAGGTGCGCGCGCCGGTGGCCGGGGCGATTGACACCCGATTGGTGAATGTCGGCGAGTATGTGACAGTGGGCAAGCCCTTGTTCACCCTGGCCAGCGGCGGCGCGCTGCGCGCGCGCTTTGCTCTGTCCGGGCGCGAGGCGGCCAGCGTCAAGCCGGGCTTGCTGGTGCGCCTGGAGGCCGACGGCGAGCGCTTGAGCTCGCGCATCAGCGAAACCCGCCCGGCGATTGACGCGCGCAACGGCATGATCGAAGCGCTGGCCCCGCTGCCGGCCGATGGCCCCTGGCGCGCCGGGCTGGCGGTGCACGCCGAGGTAGTGCTGGCCGAGCGCCAGGGCCTGGCGGCGCCGCAGGTGGCGGTGATTGAGCGCCCGGCCGGCAGCACGGTGTATGTGGTGAAAGGCGATCGAGTGGAGGCGCGGCGCGTACGTACCGGCATCCGGCAGGATGGTTGGGTCGAGCTGCTGGACGGCGTGCAGGCCGGCGAAACCCTGGCGGTGGACGGCGCCGGCTTTCTGACTGACAAGGCCAAGGTGAAGCTGGCCAAACCGGACAAAGATAAGAGCGGCAAGGACAAGGCCAGCAAGGCGGAGGCTAAATCATGAAGCTGGCGGAGTTGTCGATTCGCCGCCATGTGCTGGCCTATATGCTGTCGGCGGTGCTGGTGCTGTTTGGCCTGATTGCCTATCAAAAAATCGGCGTGGACCGTTACCCGAATATCGAACAGCCGGTGATTTCGATTTCCACCACGCTGACTGGCGCCACGCCCGAGGTGATGGACAGCAGCGTGACGCAGATCATCGAAGCGGCGGTCAACAGCGTGCCGGGCATCGACAGCATCGAATCCACCTCGCAACCCGGCCGCTCGACGGTGAAAGTCACCTTCAACCTCGACAAGAACATCGACGTGGCGTTCAACGAGGTGCAAGTCAAGGTCAACCAGGCGCAGCGCCGGTTGCCGGATGATGTGGACATGCCGGTGGTGTCCAAGACCGACGCCAACGGCAGCCCGATTGTCTGGCTGGCGCTGACCGGTGACCGCACCGAAAAGCAGCTGTATACCTACGCCAACACCGTGGTGAAAAAACAGCTGGAAACCGTCGATGGCGTCGGCGAGGTGGTGCTGCGCGGGCGCGGCGCGCGGGTGATCCGCGTGGAGCTGGACCCGGTCAAACTGGCCGGCTACAACCTGACGCCGGCCGAGGTGAAATCCGCCTTTGGCCGCGAACACCTGCAACAGCCCGGCGGCACGGTGGTCAACGGCCCGGCTGAGTTGCTGGTGAATCTGGATCTGGAATTCAAATCGGTGCGGGCGCTGCAAGACCTGGTGGTGGCCTGGCGTGGCGGCGGCGCCATCCGCCTGGCCGACGTGGCGCGGGTGATCGACGGCGAAGGTGATTTGCGCAGCCTGACCCGCTTTAACGGCAAACCCGCCGTGCTGGTGGGCATTGTGCGGGTGGCCAACAGCAATACCGTGGCGCTCAGCCAGGCGGTGATCGAGCGGGTAGATGGGCAAATCCGCCCAGCGCTGCCGCCCGGCATTGAGCTGACCTTGGCGGCCAACGACGCCAGCTTTGTGGTGGAGATGATTGGCGCGCTGAAAGACCATTTATTCGAAGGCACGCTGCTGGCCGGGCTGATTGTCTGGCTGTTTTTGCGCAGCTTGCGCTCGACCTTGATTATCTCGCTGGCCATTCCGGTGTCGCTGCTGGGCGCGGTGGCGGTGATGTATTTTCTGGGTTACACCTTCAACACCGTGACACTCCTGGGGCTTTTGCTGCTGATTGGCGTGGTGGTGGACGACGCTATCGTGGTGCTGGAAAACATCCACCGCCTGCGTGAGCAAGGCCACGACAACCCGATTGAAGCGGCGATTCTGGGCAGCCAGCAAGTGGTGTTTGCAGTGATTGCCGCCACGCTGTCGCTGGTGGCGATTTTTGTGCCGGTGGCATTTTTGGGCGGCATTGTCGGGCGCCTGTTCAATTCGTTTGCCCTGGTGGTGGCCTGCGGCGTGCTGGTGTCCTTGTTTGTGTCGGTGACGCTGACGCCGATGCTGTGCAGTCGCTTTCTGAAAGTGGAGAAACAACACGGCCGGGTATACGTTTGGCTGGAGCGCGGCTTTCAGGCCATGGAAAACGGCTACCGGCGGGTGCTGGACTGGACCTTGCGCCACCGTGGCAAGGTGCTGGGCTTTGCCCTGTTGAGCGTGGCCGCCAGCGTGGCGGTGTTCATGCTGCTGAAGTCAGAATTTTTGCCGGAAGAAGACGAAAGCCGCTTTCTGGTGAATATCAAAACCCCGATTGGCGCGTCTATCCACTACACCAACCAGAAAAGCCGCGAAGTCGAAGCCATCCTGCTGCGTCACGGCGAGGTGCGCAATCTGCTGACGATTGTTGGTGGTTTCAGCGGCACGCAAGTGAATCAAGCCACCTTTGTGGTGCGTTTGACCGCCCGGCACACCCGCACCGTACGCCAGGGCGAGCTGCTGGCCAAGGTGCGCAAAGAGCTGGGCCATGTACCGGGCATCCGCGCCTCGGCGTTTCCGATTCCCCGGGTGGGTGAAAGTCGCGGCGGCAAGCTACAGTTTGCCGTGATCGGGCCGAATTTAACTGACGTGGCCAAACATGCCGATGCCCTGATGCAGCGGCTGGGCAGCCAACCCGGTATTGGCCGGCTGGACATCGACCTGGATCTGGAACAACCTCAGTTGTCATTCGACATCGACCGCGCAGCCGCCGCGCGGGTGGGGGTGTCTACCGAAAGCATCGCCACCGCCTTGAACCTGCTGACCGCAGGCAGTAATGTGGCGAAATTTTCCGATGGCGACGGAGAGCGCTATGATGTGCGGGTGAAGGCCGCAGATATGGCGATCAGCCGGGCCGAAGACCTCAACGCCATTTATCTGCGCAGCCAGAATGGCGAGCTGGTGCGACTGGACGCCGTGGTGCGGGTCAAGCGCACCCTGGGCCCCACGCTGATTGCCCGGCAGAACCTGCAATACGCGGCCAATCTGAAAGGCTCGCCCACCCTGGCGCTGGCCGAAGCGGTGGCCGAGGTGCAGGCGACAGCGCGTGACATATTACCCCCTGGTTATCGGGTAGAGATGCAGGGTGAGGCGCGCGAGCTGGCGCGCGGAGGAGGGCAGGCGGTGTTTATCTTTGGCCTGGCCTCGTTGTTGCTGTATATGATTCTGGCCAGCCAGTTCAACTCGTTTGCCCAGCCAGCCATCATCATGCTGGCCGAGCCACTGGCGGTGGTGGGCGGCCTGCTGTTGCTGTGGTTGTCCGGGCATACTTTGAACGTGTACTCGATGATCGGGCTGATTTTGCTGATTGGCCTGGTGGCAAAGAATTCGATCCTGCTGGTGGACGTCACCAACCAGTTTCGGGCAGCCGGTCATGCTGTCGATGATGCCTTGCGGGCCAGTTGCCCCTTGCGGCTGCGCCCGGTGCTGATGACTTCGCTGACGGTGATCCTGGCCATGCTGCCAGCGGCACTGGGCCTGGGCGCCGGCGCCGAAACCAATGGGCCGCTGGCCGTGGCAGTGATTGGTGGCATGATCAGTTCCACGCTGCTCACCCTGGCGGTGGTGCCAGCAGCGTATTCTTTGCTGGAAAACCGTCGACAGGCACAATAATCTAGTAGAAATACCTAACCGACTTGCCAGCCCGGTCAGGAATGGCGATGATGATGCCATTCTCGGGACGCCCGAGTGAGGATTGCGCGCAATGAGTGAATACGAAGAAGAGATGAATCAATCGCCGTTCGGCCTGACCATGACGGAAACCGAAGCGGGTGAATTGCGCCTGATGTTCGAGCCAGACGACTTCCGCTTCAAGATTGATGCCACGGCCTTGCGCCACATGGCCATCGAGAAGGGCTATGGCGAGCTGGATTTCGACGAAAACGCCCTGGCCGTGGCGGCTCAGCACGTTTGCAAAAACGAGGCCTTTGTCTCCACCATCGCCCAGCGCCGCGATGCTGAATATCGGGTGTACGTGTCGGCCGACCGCCTGGTGGCGCAGCTGCAGGTGACGCCGTCTTATGGCGGCACGCCGATTTCTGAAGAGACGGCGCGCCATGAGCTGGCCAAGGCCCGCGTGGTGTTTGGCTTTGACGAGGCGGCTTTTCAGTCGGCGCTGACCAATAAACTGGGTGAGCCGGTCACCGTCGCCAAAGGCGTGGCGCCCATACCTGGTCGCGACACCCGTTTTGAGCCGCTGGTGGAAGTCAACCGCGAGCGCGTGCCGCGCGCCAATGAAGACGGCCGGGTCAACTGGCGCGACCTGGGCGACATCCCCATGGTGTCGCCGGGCGATGTACTGATGCGCCGCCATCCGCCCGAGCAAGGCAAATCTGGCCGCGATGTGTTCGACAATATCCTGCAAGCGCCGGACGGCAAGAATCTGGACTACCCCTACCGGCTGGAAGGCGCCGAGCGCGACGCCAACGACCCCGACCTGCTGCGCGCCACCAGCACCGGCCAGCCGGTCTTGCTGCGCGATTCGGTGAAAGTCGAACCGGTGATCAAGACTCCGGGGGTGAACGTCAGCACCGGTAACATCACCTTTGTCGGCAGTCTGGTGATCAACGGTGATGTACAAAGCGGCATGCATGTGAAGGTGGATGGTGACGTCACCGTGCACGGCACCGTGGAAGCTGCCATCATTGAAGCTGGCGGCAGCATCACCGTCAACGGCGGCATCGTCGGCCAGAACGCCCAACAACGCGAATCCAATGCCAACGGCGAACAGGCCAAGCTGCACGCCAAGGCCAATGTGCGGGCCAAGTATGCCGAAAACGCGCTGATCATCGCCGAGCAATCGGTCTATATCGATGAAGCAGTGATTGAATGCGACATCACTGCGCTGAACCGGGTGGAAATCGGCGTGCGCGGCCGGCGCAAGGGCTACATCATGGGTGGGCGCGTGCGTGCCACGCTGGGTATCAAGGCCGAATATCTGGGTGGCGCCGGCAGCCGGCAAACCCGCGTGCAAGTCGGCGTCAACCCCTTGCTGCAACAGCGCATCGACGAGAAAAAAGCCCAAATCGCCGCGCTGGCCAAAGAAGAAGCCGACCTGAACAAGCTGATCCGCTTTCTGGCCGACAAGCCGGACAAGCAGGATGTGGTGGTCAAGGCCAAGAACACCATGCGCCGCTTGCTGGACCGCCGCCGCGAGTGCTTTGCTGAAGAGCGCGCCTTGGTGGCCGACGCCAATCTGTCGGAAAGCGCCAAGGTGGAAGTCTCTGCCGGGGTGTATTCCGGCACCACGGTGAACATTGGCAAGCAATCAACCTTTGTCACCGAAGACTCTGGTTTTGGCGTGTTCCGTCTGGAAGAAAACCAGCTGATCTTCAGCAAAACCTGAGCCTGCCCTCACGCAGCCAGCCTGGCCAGATGGCCATCGCTGGCTGCTATCGCCCTGCCAGCATCAATAGCTGACATCTATCAAGATAATTATATTAATCAATTGGCTTAATCTTCGACAGCCGCCTAACATGGTGTTGTACCGTCAACCCCACCCCTGTTTAGGAGACTGTTTCGATGTCGCTGATCAATACCCAGGTTCAACCGTTCAAGGCCCAAGCTTTCCACAACGGCAAGTTCATCGAAGTCACCGAAGAAAGCCTGAAGGGCAAGTGGTCTGTGCTGATTTTCATGCCGGCCGCCTTCACCTTCAACTGCCCGACTGAAATCGAAGACGCCGCCAACAACTACGCCGAATTCCAGGCTGCTGGCGCCGAAGTGTACATCGTCACCACCGACACCCACTTCTCGCACAAAGTCTGGCACGAAACCTCCCCGGCCGTGGGCAAGGCCCAGTTCCCGCTGGTGGGCGACCCGACCCACGCCCTGACCAACGCCTTTGGCGTGCACATTCCGGAAGAAGGCCTGGCCCTGCGCGGCACCTTCATCATCAACCCGGAAGGCGTGATCAAGACCCTGGAAATCCACTCCAACGAAATCGCCCGCGACGTGTCGGAAACCCTGCGCAAGCTGAAGGCCGCCCAGTACACCGCCGCCAACCCGGGCCAAGTGTGCCCGGCCAAGTGGAAAGAAGGCGCCGCCACCCTGACCCCGTCGCTGGACCTGGTCGGCAAGATCTAAGCACCGCGAACAAAACTCTCCTGGCGTGGTTGCACGACCTTGCCGCTGTCTGCCGCCTGGCCAGGATCGCTACGCTGAGTTTTGTGAGCCGCTCTCACGCCTGCCTACTGCCGGCGCCCCCACGCCGGTTTTCGCGCCAGCCTCGCGCTGGCGCGGATTGCACCGCCATGCGCCGCCAGCCCGCATCGCCGTGCAATCCGGTCGTCCCTTAATTACGTCAAGACACCAGGAGATCCCATGCTTGATGACGCCATCCAGGCCCAACTCAAAGCCTACCTCGAACGCCTGCAACGCCCGATTGAACTGGTCGCCAGCCTGGACGACAGCGCCAACAGCCAGCAAATGCACACCCTGCTGACCCAGGTGGCGGCGCTGTCCGACAAGGTCAGCCTGCGCACCGACGGCGACAACCCGCGCCGCCCGTCGTTTGGCGTGGCCCAGCCGGGAGACGCCCCGCGCATCCACTTTGCCGGCCTGCCGATGGGCCATGAATTCACCTCGCTGGTGCTGGCCCTGCTGCAAACCGGCGGCCATCCGCCCAAGGTCGAACAAGCGGTCATCGACCAGATCAAGGCGCTGCCGGGCAGCTTCAAGTTTGAGACTTTCATCTCGCTGTCCTGCCACAACTGCCCGGACGTGGTGCAGGCGCTGAACCTGATGGCGGTGCTCAACCCCGGTGTGACCAGCACCATGATTGACGGCGCGCTGTTTCAGGACGAAGTCAACGCCCGCCAGATCATGGCCGTGCCCACCGTCTACCTGAACGACGCCAAATTCGGCCAGGGCCGCATGACCGTGGAAGAAGTGCTGGCCCAGGTGGACACCGGCGCCAGCGCCCGCGCCGCCGCCGAAATCAGCCAAAAAGCGCCGTTTGACGTGCTGGTGGTGGGCGGTGGCCCGGCTGGCGCCGCTGCCGCGATTTACGCCGCGCGCAAAGGCATTCGCACTGGCGTGCTGGCCGAGCGCTTTGGCGGCCAGGTGATGGACACCCTGGGCATCGAGAACTTCATTTCGGTGAAAGAAACCGAAGGCCCCAAGCTGGCCATGGCGCTGGAACAACACGTCAAGGCATACGACGTGGACGTGATGAACCTGCAACGCGCCGCCAAGCTGATTCCGGCCAGCGAAGCCGGCGGCCTGATTGAAGTGCAACTGGACAACGGCGCCACGCTGAAATCCCGCTCGGTGATTCTCGCCACGGGCGCGCGCTGGCGCGAAATGAATGTGCCCGGCGAAAAAGACTACAAAGCCAAGGGCGTATGCTTCTGCCCGCACTGCGACGGCCCGCTGTTCAAGGGCAAGCGCGTGGCGGTGATCGGCGGCGGCAACTCCGGCGTGGAAGCGGCCATTGATCTGGCCGGTATCGTCAGCCACGTCACCCTGCTGGAATTCGCCGACACCCTGCGCGCCGACGCCGTATTGCAGAACAAGCTCAACAGCCTGCCCAATGTCACCGTGATCAAATCGGCGCAAACCACCGAAGTGACCGGCGACGGCCAGAAGGTGAACGGCCTGAGCTACAAAGACCGCGTCAGCGAAGAGATCAAGCACATCGAGCTGGAAGGCATTTTTGTGCAAATCGGCCTGCTGCCGGCCACCGACTGGCTGAAAGGCACGCTGGAGCTCAGCCGCTTTGGCGAAATCGTCATCGACGCCAAGGGCCAGACCAGCGCCGCCGGCGTGTTTGCCGCCGGCGACTGCACCACCGCGCCGTACAAGCAGATCATCATCGCCATGGGCGCGGGCGCCACCGCCTCGCTGTCGGCGTTTGACCACCTGATCCGCAGCTCGGCCCCGGCCGCCTGATGCGCGCGCTGCTGGCCTTCCTGCTGCTGGGCAGCGCCGCCCTCGCTCACGCCGCCGTGCTGGGCGTGGGCGACCCTCTGCCCAAGCTGCGCCTTGCCACCCAGCACGAGCAAGCCGCCAGCCCGGCGCTGAACGCCCGGCAATGGCTGTTTGCCGCCGACAACGACGCCGCCAACCTGGCCGGCGCCCTGCTCGACGGCCAGGCCGCCAACTGGCTGGCCGACACCCAGCGGGTGTATCTGGCCGACATTCACAAAATGCCGGCGCTGATCGCCCGCATGGTGGCGCTGCCGCGCCTGCGCGACAAACCCTACCCCATCCTGCTCGGCCGCGACGCCGACACCCTGGCCATGCTGCCGCGCCAACGCGGCTGCGTCAGCGTGCTGGACATCCAGCAGCAAAAAATCAGCGCTGTGCACTTTGCCTGCGATCAGGGCGGGCTGGCGGCGCTGGTGCGTTAAGAGCGGCTAATAAAACCTGCTTGGTGTTGTTGTGCGGCCTTGCCTACCTGCGGTCGCACGCCCAGCCAGGGGCGCTGCGCTGGGCTTGGGGCCTCACGCTAAACGCACTTCCCGATGCTTTCTGACCGCCGCTGCCGCTACAATTCGGGGTATTGCCTGCGCGCCAGCTTGCTGCGGCGCGCGCCTATCCCTTTTTAGTCTGGAGCGTATCCATGCCTCTGTCTGCCGCCCACCGCGCTGCCCTCAAGCAGCTGTACACCGCGCTGGCCGACCGCGTGCTCACCCCGGATGACCCGGTGTATATCGCCGACCTGAACCGCCATGGCGATGCCGACCCGATTGCTGACATTGCCACCGAAATCGACTGGCAAGCCGGCGGAGGCGTATGTTTGTTCACCGGCCAGCGCGGCACCGGCAAAAGCACCGAGTTGCAACGGCTCAAACGTGAGCTGGAAGATTTAGGCGCACGGGTGTTTTATGTCGATTTATCGGAATACCTGCTGCTGAGCAAAGAAGTCGAAATCAGCGATTTTTTGGTGTCGATGGCCGGCGCGATGTCCGAGCAAGTGCAACAGCAATTTATCGATACCCCTGGCGAGCTGGGCTATTGGGAGCGCTTTACCCAGTTTTTACAAAGCCGGGTGAATATCGACGAAATCAAATTCAAATTACCCGGCGCCGAAATCAAGGCAGCGCTAAAAAGCGACCCTGATTTCAAGCGCCATATGCAAGAAACCATGCGCGGCCATATTGCCCAATTGGTGCAGGAGACCCACGCGTTTTTCTTACAGACGGTGAATTTCATCCGTGCGCGCATCGGCCAGCCCGATGATGGCAAAGTGGTGTTGCTGGTGGATTCGGTTGAGCGAGTGCGTGGCGTGGGCAACGAAGCCATGAAGGTGTATGAAAGCGTGCGCAATCTGTTTTTCAGCCACGCCGAACACCTGTGCATTCCTGGCCTGCATGTGGTGTACACCGTGCCGCCTTATTTGTCGGTGTTGGCGGCGGGCGCGGGCGGACTGATGGGTGGCGCCACCACGCGCCGCTTGGTGAGCACCCATATTTTTCAAGACCGCAGCCGCCAGCCCGACCCCGCCGGCCTGGCCACCCTGCGCCAGGTGGTCAGCGTGCGCCACCCCGATTGGACGGCCTTGTTTACCCCGGCGGCGCTGGACAGCCTGGCGTTAAGCTCGGGCGGTGATTTGCGCGAATTTTTTCGCCTGATTCGTCTGTGTCTGCCGGCAGTGCGTGATGATAGTCAGCTGCCGCTGGACGAAGCGGCGGTGCGGTCAGCACAAAATGCAGCGCGCAACGAAATGCTGCCCATTCCTGATAATCAGCTGGCCTGGTTGCAGGCCATCACCAAAACGCACTCCCCTTGCCTGAAAACCGACGCCGACCTGCCCATGCTGGCGCATTTTCTGGATAACCGCATGGTGTTGAATTATCGCAATGGCAGCGACTGGTACGATGTGCATCCGCTGCTGCGCGAAGTGGTGGACAACTATGACCCCGCCGCCCGATTGGTTTGATGCCGACGAGGCACAGCAGTTATTGCGCCACCTGGAATGGCAGCCAGAAGGCTTTTCGCTGCTGTTTGTGTTTGCCGATGCCCTGCCTGCGCAATGGCTGGCGGACTGGCTGAACGCCGCATTGCGCCCGGCGGGCCTGACGTTGCAGCAACCCACGTGCGCGCAGCCGTTGGCGGACGCACCGGATGCGGTAGTGGATGCGCTGATGGCCGAACTGGGCGCGCTGGCGCAGGCGCCCGGCGCAGTGTGGCTGCCACTGCATCACCACCCGCAACACGCCGATTGGGACGCCGCCCGTCAGCGCCTGCTGGCGCGGCTGAACGAACGGCGCTTCTTGCTGGAACGCGACCTGCCGCGCCCGCTGCTGCTGGTGCTGCCCGCCAATTTTCGCCCCATCACCCGCGAAATCGCCCCGGATATTTGGCATATCCGGGTGCTGAGTCAGCAGTGGCGCACGCCTGCGCTGAGCGCAGCGCAGCACTGGTGTTGGGAGAAACTGCCGGCGGGGTTTCCGATTTCTCGGGATCGCCAGCCATGGATGGGGCGTGCCGAGGATGCGGATGCGTTGTTGCATGAGTGGAAACGGAGTCAGAAGAATGAAGGTAATGTTGCTCTGATAGAAACCGCCTGGCAGGCGTGTGCAGCCTTGATTGCAGCAGGGCGATTGTCTGAAGCGGAAACTATTTTAGCCCCCACGTTAAAAGCGGTGCTTCATAATTTGAAGATCCCCCCCAAGCTTGATCAAGATCGTTCTTTTGCACTTGTGCATGCCTTTTTTCAATTTATAAGCTTGGCAACCGAATCCGAGAGGTGGGGTGAGGTTGCGGGTGTATATGGGTTACTGCTTGGCTTTTATAAAGGATCCGTTGAATCAGTAGGGGATGAGTCAAGCATTTATTTGTCGGCGATGGGATTGTATAATTTAGGTGTGGTTAATCATCAGCTAGGCAAGCCGGATAGTGCAGCTAAGAAATATTTGCTTGGATTGGCTTTAGCAAAAGAAATTTATTCGTCAGATGTATTGTGGGTGAAATGCTGTGTGCAATCGAATATTCTGTACGGCCAAGCCAAAATCGCCACCTCATCCGGCGACTACCCCTCCGCCCTGTCCACCTACCAAGCCGCACTCGCGCATTACGAACAAGCTATTACCATCACCCCTTCCGCTGCCCCCGCCTTACAGCGTGACCTCGCCCTAATCCAGGTCGGCCTCGCCGACGCACACATGGGTTTGCAGGACTGGCCCGCCGCCGAGCAGGCGCTGGCCAAGAGCGTGGCCATTTTCCGTCAACTGGCTGCCGCGCCGCGCGCGCCGCGTCATGCCCGTGAAGATTTGGCGATTGCGCTGGCGCGGCAAGCGTTGCTGCCGCCGGGCGATCTGGCGCCGTTGCAGGAAGCCGAGCGTATTTTGCTGCAATTGTGCGCCGAATTTGTCGAAGTGCCGGCATATCCGCGTGAGTTGAGCGCCGTGCGTCAGCTGCGCCGTCTGGTGGACGCCGAGTCTCAGCCCGGCTGATTCAACCCATACTTGCGCACCTTATCAAACAGCGTGGTTTTGGCGATGCCCAGCGCCACGCTGGCTTGGCTGAGGTTGCCGCCGTGGCGTTCCAGCGTGTCGCGGATCAGGCTTTTTTCGAAGGCTTCCACCGCTTCGGCCAGGCGCGGGGTGTGGCTGTCCGGGGCGGCGCCGGTTTTGCGGAACACCGGCAGGCCCAGGGCGTAGCGTTCGGCCACATTGCGCAGTTCGCGCACATTGCCCGGCCAGTCGTGGCGCATCAGCGCGGCCAGGGTGGCCGGGTCCAGTTCCGGGCTTTCCCGGTCAAAGCGCAGCGCGGCTTGTTGCAAAAAGTGTTCGAACAACAGCGGGATGTCTTCGCGCCGCTCGCGCAGCGGCGGCAGTTCCAGCGTCACCACATTCAGCCGGTAGTAAAAATCGCTGCGAAAGCGGCCTTCGCGGCCCATGGCTTCCAGGTCGGATTTGGTGGCGGCGATCACCCGGCAGTCCACCGCCACCGCGCTGTTCGAGCCCAGCCGCTCCAGCTGGCGCTCTTGCAGCACGCGCAGCAGCTTGATCTGCATATTGATCGGCATGCTCTCCACTTCATCCAGAAACAGCGAGCCGCCATGGGCGTATTCGATTTTGCCGATGCGCCGCTTGCCCGCGCCGGTAAAGGCGTGTGCTTCGTGGCCGAAGATTTCGCTCTCGAATAAATTTTCTGGCAAGCCGCCACAGTTGATGGCGACAAATTCTTTGTCGCGCCGGCTGGAAAAATCATGCAGGCAGCGCGCCACCAGCTCTTTGCCGGTGCCGGTTTCACCCTCGATCAGCACATTGGCAGCGGTGTCAGCCACATTGGCAATCAGCGTGCGCAGGGTGCGGATAGCCGGGGAGTGGCCGATGATGCGTTCTTCCAGCGCCTGGCGGCCGGCCAGCTGGCGGCGCAGGCTGCGCACTTCGCGGGTGAGCCGGCGCTGTTCCAATGCGCGCCGGCACACTTCCACCAGCCGCTCGGGCGAGAAGGGTTTTTCGATAAAGTCATAGGCGCCTTGCTGGATGGCGTTGACCGCCATCGAGATATCGCCATGGCCGGTGATCAGGATCACCGGCAGCTTGCGGTCGCGCGCGGCCAGTTGCTTTTGCAGGGTCAGGCCGTCCATGCCGGGCAGGCGGATGTCGCTGACCACCACACCGGCAAAGTCGTCGTCCAGCCGCGCCAGCGCGGCCTCGGCGCTGTTGACCCCTTCGCTGGGGATGTCTTCCAGCGCCAGCGCCTGCTGGCAGCCCAGCATCACATGAGGGTCGTCTTCGACAATCAGCACGCTTAGCGTTTCGTCAGTCATGGGGCGGGGTCTCCGTGGGCAACAGGGGCAGGGCCAGCACAAATTCGGCGCCGCCGCCGTCTGGCTGGCGGGCGGTCAGCGAGCCGCCGGCGTCGGCGGCCAGGCTGGCGGAAATGGTCAGGCCCAGCCCCAGGCCGCCCTGGGCGGCGGGTTTGGTGGTGAAAAACGGCTCAAACAGGCGCGGCATGGTGTCGGGCGGCAGGCCACGGCCGTTGTCGCGCACATGAAATTCATAATGGCTGTCGCCGGCTTCGCCGCGCAGGGCGAGCACGCGCTCTTGCTGGCCCTGCATGGCGTCCAGCGCATTGGAGAACAGATTCACCAGAATCTGCTCCAGCCGGGTTTGGTCGATGGCCAGCTGGCAGTCGGCAAAGTCGCGGATCAGCGTCAGCGGGCCCTTGCCCTTGCGCGGCTCCACCAGAAACAGCGCGGCGTCCACCGCCTGGGTGAGGCTGGCGCGGCTGTCGGAGGGGTCGGAGCGGCGGGCAAACGAGCGCAGGCTGGCGGTGATTTTGCCCATGCGGTCCACCAGTTGATTGATGGTGCCCAGATTGGCGCTGGCCACGTCCAGCTTGCCGCGCTCGAGAAAGCGCACGGTGTTGCCGGACAAGGTGCGCAGCGCGGCCAAGGGTTGATTCAGCTCGTGGGCGATGCTGGTGGCCATCTGGCCAATCACCGCCAGCTTGCCGGCCTGGATCAGGTCGTCCTGGGTGCGGCGCAGGGTGAGTTCGGTGTGTTCGCGCTCGCGGATTTCGGCTTTCAGGCGGGCGTTGCTGGCGCGCAGGTCGGCGGTGCGTTCGGCAATGCGCCGCTCCAGCGCATTATTGGCGCGTTGCAGCGCCTCGCGCGCCGCCAGCCGGGTGGCGATGACTTTGCGCCGCTCGTTCCAGGCGATCAGCAAAAAGCTGACAAAGGCAAACAGCACCGCCGCCAGCGCGCCATGGCTGGTGGCGTTGCGGCGGATTTCTTCCAGCGGCAACAGCAGGGTAAAGCGCCAGGGGGTGTCGGCCAGCGGCTGGCTGAGCGCCAGATAGCGCACGCCGCCGGGGGCGCGCCGCTCGGACGGAAAGGTGATCAGCTCTTCGCCGGGGCCCAGGGGCTCGCGGCGCAGGGTTTTCAGGTCGGTCAGCGCCCACCAGTGGTATTGCAGGCTGAGCGCCAGTTTTTCGCGCTTTTGCGGGCTGAGCGGGGTGACGGCGCGCAGTTTGTGCGCCGGGTCGCTGGCCAGGATGATGATCTGGTTTTCGTCGCTGACAAAAGCCTGCAAGCCGGCGTCGCGCCAGCGCTGTTCGACGGATTCCAGCCGCACCTTGACCACGCCGACGCCGACAATATGGCCGTGGTTTTTCAGGCTGTGCGCCAGATAGTAGCCCGATTCGCCAATGGTGCTGCCAATGCCATAAAAACGTCCGGGTTTACCAACGATGGCATCCTGAAAATAGGCACGAAACGACAGGTCTTCATCAACGTAGCTGTCAAAATCGTCCCAGTTGCTGGAAGCCTGCACCCGGCCGCTGGGGTCGATGACATACACCACGCGGCTGCCGCTGCGGTCATTGAAGCCATCCAGATAAAGATTCACTTCGCGGCGCAGGCGAGGGCTGGGGGTTTCCAGCAGATTCATCACCTTGGGCTCCATTTCCAGCAGGCGCGGCAGCAAGGTGAATTTGCCGATTTCGCTTTCTACCCCACGTGCATGCAAAGCCATTTGCCGCGCGCCGCTTTCGCGCAGCGCGGCAATGCCGGTGTGCTCGCTGATGCGAAAACCCGCATAGCCAATCAGCCCCATCATGGCCAGCATCAGCACGGGCAGCAGCAATGAACGCACCACGCGCGGACGCGGTGGCGGAGAAAACGGCCCCACCCAGGGCGTGCCATACGTCGATCGCCGCCACAGCGGGCTGGGCGGAGCGATAGCCGGACGATAAGGAGAAGCGGCGGAGTCGGTCATAAGGGGTGGGCGCAGAGGGTCATGCGCATGATACAAGACAGCGCCGGCCGGGCGCGTTGACGCACCCGGCGTGCATGGCGCTTAGTGTTGCAGGATTTTGGACAAGAACTGGCGCGCGCGCTCGGAACGGGCGTCCAGGTGGCCAAAGAAATCATCCTTGCTGCAATCTTCAACGATCTGGCCACGATCCATAAAGATCACCCGGCTGGCCACCTTGCGGGCAAAGCCCATTTCGTGGGTGACGCACATCATGGTCATGCCTTCTTGCGCCAGCTCGACCATCACGTCCAGCACTTCGTTGACCATTTCCGGGTCCAGCGCGCTGGTCGGCTCGTCAAACAGCATCACGATCGGGTCCATGGCCAGGGCGCGGGCAATCGCCACGCGCTGCTGCTGGCCGCCGGAGAGCTGGCCGGGGAATTTGTGCGCGTGCGCCTTCAGGCCCACGCGGTCCAGCAGCTTCAGGCCCTTGTCCATGGCTTCGTCGCGGCCACGGCCGAGCACCTTCATCTGGGCGATGATCAGGTTGTCGGTGATCGACAGGTGCGGAAACAGCTCAAAGTGCTGGAACACCATGCCCACCCGGCTGCGCAGCTTGGGCAGATTGGTTTTCGGGTCGCCCACCGACACGCCTTCCACCAGGATTTCGCCCTTCTGGAACGGCTCCAGCGCGTTCACGGTTTTGATCAGGGTGGATTTGCCCGAGCCGGACGGCCCGCACACCACCACCACCTCGCCTTTTTTCACCTCGGTGGTGCAGTCGGTCAGCACCTGAAACTCACCGTACCACTTGGACACATTGTTGATCTGGATCATCAGTCTGTTCCTTACAAATTTAGCGCACGATGGCGATGCGGGCGTGCAGACGCTTGACGGCCTGCGACAGGGCAAAGCTGATGCTGAAGTAAATCAGCGCCACCAGCATGTACATTTCCACCAGGGTGTTGTCGCGGTGAGCCACTTTGTCAGCGGCGCCCAGCAGGTCGGTGGCGCCCACCACATACACCAGCGAAGTATCCTGGAACAGCACGATGGTCTGGGTCAGCAGCAGCGGCACCACATTGCGGAAGGCCTGCGGCAGGATCACATAGCGCATGTTCTGGCCGTAGCTGAAGCCCATGGCCTGGCCGGCGGCAATCTGTCCACGCGGGATGGATTGAATGCCGGCGCGGATGATTTCGCAGTAATACGCTGCCTCAAAGATGGCGAAGGTCAAAAAAGCCGAGCGTTCAGCGCCCACGTCCACCCCGGTCAGCAGCGGCACCAGAATGTAAAACCAGAAAATCACCAGCACCAGCGGCACCGAGCGGAACAGGTTCACATAACCGGCGGCAGCCAGCGACAGCGGCTTGATGCTGGACATGCGCGCCATGGCCAGCAGCGTGCCAAAGAAAATGCCGAACACCATCGAACTGACCGTCAGCGTCAGCGAATACTTGAAGCCTTGCCACAGAAAATCCTGGGCGCCGGCCAGCGTCGAGAAATCGAGGTTCATCAATGGCCTCCGGAGATATAGCCCGGCACGCGGGTCTTGCGTTCGATCAGCGCCATCACCCGGTTGACGGAAAACGCCACCAACAGATACAGCGCACTGACCACGGTCATCACCTCAATCGGGTTGGCCGGCGCATATTCGCCCGTGATCTGGCGCATCTGGAAGGTCAGCTCGGTCAGGCCGATGGCCAGCGCCACGGCGGAGTTTTTGAAGATGTTCATGAATTCGCTGGTCAGCGGCGGAATCACAATCCGATACGCCATCGGCAGCAGCACATAGCGGTAGGTCTGGCCCAGGGTGAAGCCCATGGCCAGGCCGGCGTTTTTCTGGCCGCGCGGCAGCGCCAGAATGCCGGTGCGCACTTGCTCGGCCACCCGCGCCGAGGTGAAAAAGCCCAGGGCAATCACCGCCGTGGAGAATTCCGGCAGCGGCATGGACTGCTTCATCCAGATGCCCAGATTGTGCGGCACCAGCTCGGGCAGCACGAAATACCACAGGAACATCTGCACAATCAGCGGGATATTGCGAAACACTTCAACATAGGCGGTGGCCAGCGCCGCCACCGGTTTGGAGGGCACGGTGCGCAGAATGCCGATCAGCGAACCGACGACCAGCGCCAGCACCCAGGCCGACAAGGCCGTGGCCACCGTCCAGCCCAGGCCGGCGACCAGCCACTCGTAATAGAACTCTTCAGTGCCGGACACTTGCTCCAGCACCACAGACCAGTTCCATTGATATTGACTCATGGGGTTGTCCTTTATTGCCGGGGCGGCCGCCGGACCAGGCGGGCCGCCCCATTCGCCTATCCGGCCCAATGGGGCCGGGTCAATCAGATACCCTTGTCGTTCGGGTTCTTGATGGCTTCCTGCAGCTGCGCGTTCATCGGCAGGTTCAGGTTGACGTTCTTCGGCGGGATCGGGCTGGTGAACCACTTGGCGTAGATCTTGTTGATCTCGCCCGACTTCATCAGGCCGCTCAGGGTTTTGTCCACCAGCGCCTTGAATTGCGGGTCATCCTTGCGCAGCATGATGCCGTACGGCTCGGTGGACAGCGCCGGGCCGACAATCGCAAAGTCTTTCGGGTTTTTGGCGTTGGCGATAAAGCCCGCCAGCAGCACTTCGTCCATCACAAACGCCGAGGCGCGGCCGGTTTCCACCATCAGGAAGGATTCGGCGTGGTCTTTGCCGTAGACGTTTTTCACGTCGATATTGTGGCCCTTCTCGTTTTGCTTGATGTAGCGGTCCGAGGTGGTGCCAGTGGTGGTGGCCACGGCCTTGCCGTTCAGGTCGTCCAGGGTCTTGATGCCAGAATCAGCCTTGACCACCATGCGCACCGGCGACACAAAGGTGGTGACGCCAAACGCCACCTGCTTTTGCCGCTCCAGCGAATTGGTGGTGGAGCCACATTCCAGGTCGATGGTGCCGTTGGTCATCAGCGGGATGCGGGTTTGCGAGGTCACCGGGGTGAGCTTGGTCACCAGCGCCGGCAT